>Ga0314855_100142_pt1 | contig 17641 bp, 16 predicted proteins | sample 2018CB1WmetaG_FD_203636 | JGI IMG/M metagenome (GOLD analysis project Ga0314855, IMG submission 203636) | Cryopeg brine viral communities from Beaufort Sea near Barrow, Alaska, United States - 2018 CB1W | ecosystem: Environmental > Aquatic > Marine > Coastal | place: USA: Alaska | collected... | reverse complement strand
TGATACCGACCAGAGCCAACGAAAACGCCAGCGAAAATGCCATTATGGCAATACTCGTTGGTAAACCGATAAACCGAGCATTGATGTAACTGAACAATGCGGAGAGGCTTAGTAGGATGGCGACGATCTCAAACAGTGTCATGTATTCCTCAGAAAAACCGGGACAGAATTTTTGTCACCCGCCCAATAAAACCGCGGCCCAGATCACAAGCACCACTGCTTTAACCACTATGGCAGCAGACACTTTGTGACGCTCGAAGATGGCTTGCGCGTGATTGCCGGCAATGAGAGCCAGCATTTCCAGACCATAGTATCTCACTGCCCGGGACAAAGCAGACGCGAGCATAAACAGGAAGAAGGAATAACTCGTGGCCCCAGCTGCGAGCATGGCAATTTGAAACTGAATCGGAATAACCCCGACACTTATAATGAACCAGAATCCGTCCACCTCCAGCGGAATGGGTATGAGAATGGATTCAAGAAAAGACGCGATACCCAGCCCCCAGAAAGCGTGCCGGGAGTAGATCAGTCGTATCGCCCAACTTTTAATGCGTGCCAGTTCCCCGGGAAGGGCGTGCAGCTCTACCTGTCATTATGTTTTCTGAAATAAGTAATCATGCTGGCAGTGGTGGACTGAAAGACGTGACACTAGCGTATGGGTATTCGGTGCAGCAATACGGGAAATCGGGACTGAGTCTGTGCTCCAGAAAATAAATCTGTGCCGACTATCTGGCTGGCTTTTCTCGATAGTGCCTGTGCCGTAGACTTTGACGATGTTCGAGGAAATGAGTTACACAGCCCTGGCGGGCCAGATTGTCAGCTTTATTGCGCTGGGCTTCTGCATTGTTGGCTTTACCAGCAAGCACGATGACCGGCTGATGATGCTGTTGATTGCGGCGAATGTGGCCTTTGCGTTGCAGTTTGCGCTGTTTGGTAGTTGGACGGCGGCGATCCTGAGCTTTCTGGTGATCGGCCGCATTATGCTGGCGCGGCGCTATATGGGCAGCTGGCAGGTGATGCTGGTGGTATTGGCTGTAAATCTAGTGGCTGCGTTACTGACCTGGCGCAGCCCGGTAGATTTTTTCGCCATTGCGGCGGCTATTTTCGGCACCCTGGGCATGTTCATGCTCAGGGGTATTCCCATGCGGCTGATGCTGGCCGCCGCCGCGGTTGCCTGGATGCTGAACAATATTGCCATCGGTTCGGTGGGCGGTACGCTGGCGGAAGCTATGGTACTGGTCGTTAACTTCATTACCATATACCGGCTGGCGAAAATAAAACGGCGTTATCCCGAGGCTTTCGAGAAAGCAAAAGAGTCAGGCACCTAGAAAACCCAGGTGCCTGAGCCACCAAGGCGTTCGCAAACGTGTTTGTGAAACATGAAATCGACCGGTCGCGCTGTCCAAATGTTGGCGCAATGGTCATGCCGCAGTTGCGTAAAAAATGGCCTGAAGCCGGAGGATGCGCAGATTGCAATGATTCGGGCAGAAGTAGCTATCTGGTTGCTCTTATCAATGAAGCCAAAGAGCGCCTGCTAAGCTGACGTTCTTTGGCATTTTCCCTTGCACGCGAATCAATCGCTCTGGTTTAAATCTGATGCTTGCGCCGCTGTACTCCAAGCCCAAATAGACCCAGGCCCAACAAGGCAATCGTTCCAGGTTCAGGGACTGTCACCGATGTGCCTGTGCCAACCAGCTTTGATGAGCCCACTCCATCAAAGGCTCCGCCTTCAATACTTTGCACGCGCATGCCCACTCTCTGGTTCGAGAACTGGGTCTGGTCCAGACCGACAATCGTCAGATCAAAGCTTAGAGTCTGTATAAAACCATTCGCGCTACCATTGGTTCCAGTTAGTACCGCAAAGTCCCAATTGGTCTGGGTGGGCGACCCCCCATTCAGGTTTACGTTACCCCCGAGGCTCGAACTGACTGCGTTCTCACTGAAAAAATAGCCATTCACTATGCCAGACGGGTTTTCGTCACCGAACGTTGCTGTCGACCCTGTAAGCGCACCAAAGTTCGCAAAGTCGAACCAGAGCGCCAGAACATCGCCTTGGGTGAGGCCTGCGTTGATCGGGGCTGCAATGTTCGCAGAAATCGTGACCGTATCAGTGCCGTTGTCCTCAAACGTTACCTCACCAAAAAAACCGCCACCGTTAGTAAAATCCTCCAGTTGCGTCGTGATGGCCGCGCCATGGGCAAACGACGTGATTGCAAAAATAGATGCAACTGAAATGATTCGTTTGAAATAGTTCATTGTTTTTACCTCTCGCAATTCATATTTGGACCCGCAAATAGCCTAAGCAATAACGGCGCCATAATGTCTTGCTATATGTTTTCCAATAGCTTGCGAATTCGTTAATTCAATGGCTGTAAAAATTATCGACACAAATTCCGCCAGCAATAGTGATGACAGCATTTTCGGTGTCTATAAAACCTCCGTTTCCAAACAGGGCGCGGCCGCGTTTGCCGGTTGGTGTGGCACAGGATCGATCAGTTATTCTATCGCCCCTGTGCCGATTCACCGGAACGTTTGATTCATGCCCGACATCATCGTGATGTTCTTCTTGCTTGGAGTGATCGCGGGAGCCCTGCGCTCTGACCTGACGATCCCAAAAGCCGTTTACGATATTCTCAGCCTTTTGCTGATGCTGACCATACGCCTCAAGGGCGACATGGCCCTGCATGGCAATCTTCATTGGCGTTTGATTGCTTTCGCACTTTGTATGCTCCCGATCCTTTCCGTGCCAGGGCTTTGAGTCGGCCTGTAGTGTTAGATTCAACGCGATTCAGATTTATAAACTGTTTTTCTTTTCCGGTTTTTTCGCGATCTAGTATGAACACTCTAATTTTTCACCGTATTGTAGATCTTGAGATCGAAGTTCGACGGACTTTAGTCGACAAACTCGCTTGGTGAACCCTTCTTCAATCAAAGCGATCATTAGCAATCAGGAGATTCAAAATGGGTAAACTCAAGACATATCAGCAACAGATTCAGGAAATTGTCCAGAAAGGTATTAATGCTGCAGAAGCGCAACAGAAAAAGCTGTCTGCCAAGCCTTTCGATTATGCCGAGAAATTGGAATCTGGCGCTCGCGAATACACTGTTAAATCATTACGCGAGCACTACTACGGTTACAGTGAAAAGCTGTTTGAACAGCTCCGCAGCCTGAATTTACGTATGGGTAGTTTTGCTGCCGATATCTTGTCAAAAATTGAGAAAGAAGCGGTTGAAGGCACCGATACGGTCGCTGACGCAGTATCTGACGCCGCTGATGATGTGACCAGCGTAGCGCAGTCTACCAAGCATAAGGTCAACACCAGAAAGCCGACTGCTACTAAAACCCCGGCCAAGAAGGCAACCACCACTGCTTCTGCCTGATAGAAAATAATTGTGTGTCCTTGGGAGGCCTTCGTGCCTCCCTTTTTTATGCGTCCGACATAAGCAATTACCAGCTGAAAGGCGAGGAACTCCATCGGTTTCAGTCCGGGGAGACATGCCAGCGCAGGCCCAGCCGCTCGCTCCGTTCCAGCTCCGCGATCACCTGGGCCCCGAGCAACAGGATAATGGAAGCAATTTCCAGGCTGATCAGTATCACAATGATGGTAGCCAGGGAGCCATAAATGACATTAACGAAGGATATATTGAGAAAGTAGTACATCAACAGCAAACGGGTCGCTTCCCAGAGAATGGCTGCAACCAGACCACCCACGATGGCCCTTCGGGTAGAGATACGCACAATGGGTAGAACCTTGTAAATGGCGCTGAACAGAATAAATACGCCAACAAAACTGATCAGGTACAGAATCAGCCCCGGAGCTTCGTAAAATACGTTGATCAGGCTGAACAGCAGGGTTAGGGCCAGCAAACCTGCGCCCAAAATCAAGATGAAAGCATAGGGCAGGAAGGCAGACACCCAGAAACTGCGGCGGGGGTTGTCGGGCCGATGGAAAATAATGGCAATGGAGTCTTCCAGCATACGAAAAGCAAATGAGCTAAAGAACAGCATCACCGGCACGCCGACAATACCGATGATGTCCCTTGACTCCATAAAAGCCCGGACTGCATCGAGCAGCAGGCTGGCATTGGCCGGGGCAAAATGCTGTGCCTGCACCGCCATGACTTCCAGCAACTGCTCTTCGTTCACTACGCGGGTAAGCAATACCGCCAGCAGGGCAAGCATCGGAACTGCCGACAGCAGTACGTTATAGCCAACCCCGCCCGCCAGCAATACCCCATGATTGCGCAGAAAATTGCGTAAAACCCGGTGCACGAATTGAAGACACAGTCGAACCGGGCTTAGGTGTGGCTGCTTGCTGTCGGTTGTGTCTGTCATTGGCTAATCCTGACACAGATTGTGAGCCCCAGCAGGGTACGGGATTTCGCCAGCCTTTAGGATTTTTCCACAATGCTCTTCCGTGAAAACCGCCAATGGATTCGCTCCCATGTGCTACCAAGTTATATCAGGTAGAGGACAGCAGTGCGTTAAAATTGCGACATGTGAATGAGATTGACATCAGGTTACATAGCGCTAATTTCTCGATTGATATGAGTACAAATTTGATTGGCCATAACCCGGGGCTATGATTCGATATTACCGGCATTGTAATAAACATCCTGCCATCGCAGTTGTCCTCTAAGTCGTCGCCACTTTCTAACAGAAGCTGATACTGCATGGCTCGTTGAATGCAAGTTTTGTGGCGCAGAGAAAGCAATTGCAACGAAATCGGCCTACGCTTTGGTTATTCTGGTTTTGGAGTTTATTAGTATGAAACAGCATCACCTGCTATTGCCCATCGGTCTGGCACTCACGCTTACTGCCTGCGGGAATGTCGCTCAACTCTCCGTTGCTGATGGCACCGGTCCTGATCCAATATTACCCAGCCCGAGCGAGTCCCTGATTCCCACCGTCAATATTGCCAAAGCCGCTGGCTGGCCTTCCGGCGGAAAACCCGACGCCGTTGCGGGAACCCAAGTGGTCGCCTTCGCAGACAACCTCGAACACCCTCGTTGGCTCTATGTTCTGCCGAATGGTGACGTGTTAGTCGCTGAAACCAATGCGCAGCCGAAACCGGGCAGTGGCGGGGGAATTCGCGCCTGGATCCAGGGGCTGATAATGGAGAGTGCCGGTGCCACCGTTCCCAGCGCCGACCGGATTACCCTGCTGCGGGACACTGATGGTGACGGCGTAGCCGACGAACGTTCGACGCTACTGAAAGACCTGCACTCCCCGTTTGGTATGGCGCTGATCGGGAACGACTTCTACGTTGCCAACACAAACGCCGTCATGCGCTTTCCCTATGAGACGGGCCAGACACGTATCACCGCCGAAGGCACCAAAGTCACCGATTTGCCAGCCGGAAAGATTAACCACCACTGGACCAAGAGCATGGTTGCCAGCCCGGATGGCAGCAAGCTTTACGTCGGTGTGGGCTCTAACAGTAATATCGGCGAAAACGGTCTTGAAAAGGAGAAAGGTCGCGCGTCCATTTGGGAAATCGACCCCGAAACCGGTCAGCACCGCGAATTTGCCACTGGCCTGCGCAATCCCGTGGGGATGGCCTGGCAGGCGGAAAGCGGCGAGCTTTGGGTTGCTGTCAATGAGCGTGACCTGCTGGGCAGTGATCTGGTGCCGGACTACATGACATCGGTGGCGGATGGTGGTTTCTACGGTTGGCCCTTCAGCTATTTTGGCCAGAATGTGGATGAGCGGGTAAAGCCGCGGCATCCGGAAAAAGTGGCCCGGGCCATCAAGCCCGATTACGCCCTCGGGCCGCACACCGCTTCACTGGGGCTAACGGCCGCCGATGGCAACACGCTACCTGAGCAATTCAACAACGGCATGTTTGTAGGCCAGCACGGTTCCTGGAATCGTAAACCCCGCAGCGGCTATAAAGTTATTTTTGTTCCTTTCGCCGATGGTGAACCGGATGGTCAGCCGGTCGATATACTCACTGGGTTCATCAATGCCGACGACAAAGCCCAGGGGCGTCCTGTTGGCGTTGTTATCGACAAGCAGGGCGGGCTTTTAGTGGCGGATGACGTGGGCAATATCATCTGGCGGGTCAGTCGTGCCGAGCCGGCGACGCAGTGAATGGTGGCCTTTCCGCCCGAGGCACGTGCGTGTGGAAACCGGGTCAGGTTGACATGTCCCGGCATTGACCGGAGGATCGCAAAGTATGAGTAGAGCCACATATACACCCGAAAATCAGCATAACGGCGCGTTAGATGAGCTAGCGAAGTCACTCGACGCGGCCATCAACCGCTTGGCCGAAATCAATGCGATTGAGGGCGTGTCGCCCGTTTTGGAGGTCATTGAAGCGGCACGAGCCCTGATGTTCACGGACGAAGGCCTGGAAGCTCTTTACCAACGCGTGCCGGCGATTGAGGCGGCCGGGTGCTTTGGCGGCAGCGATTGGGATTATCCACAAACGTTGGTGCCTTCACTGGCCGTGCGCACGATTCGCCATGGCGAATCCGTGGTAACCCTGGTCGAAAGCCTGAGCCAGATTCGCCTTCTGGCGGTGGCTAAAGGCGACTACAGTCACCCTTCTATTTCGGCAGAACACGCCCAGCACTTTCTTGCCCAGGTATTGGCGATGAATCTGGATCTGGTGGTCAGCGATCTTCAGGAGAGCGATCGGCTGCGGCCGGACGGGATCGGCTTCGCCGTTCAGGGTCTGTATCACTTTCTGCTCCAGCATTTGGGCTACGAGAATCTTCTGGAAGATCTGGTGGCTGAAGTCTGGCGGATTCTGGCGCAACGGCCGGTTCAGGTAGATGGGGTCAAACAGATGGTGACGCAGATCGCCGTCTGTCTGCAAAAGCCGGATGCGCTCGGTGGCAACGTCGGCGATGACGCACTGCAACTGATCCATGCCGTGTTCAGCCCTACCGAGGGCTGCCGCGAAGATCCCGGCTTAGATGTTTACGCTGAACGCCTGACACAGATGGACGATGCCACCTTGCTGCGAGAGGCCATCGCCTTTGCCAAGGCCATGCACAGTACCGGCCTGGTTTCACCCTATATGCCGGGGTTTATACGTTACCTGCGTAGCCGTTGGAACGACCTGATTCCCACGGCTTTGGGCCTGAGCCACACGGGCGCCGACGCCTTTCACTGCTATCCGGCGTTGATTCATACCCTGATTGATGAGGCCTTGTTCACCGAGACCAGCCAGTGTGCCTATGGCCTGGCCATGATGCTTGAGCGGGGCATCCTGTACTCGCCTCCGGTGGCGCCGTCTCTGTGGCGCCAAATACGACTGTCGTTGTGCGAGACCGCAGCCGAGAAGATTGTGGCGGTCTTTGGGCGCAGCCGTTCGCCGGAATGCTTTCTGCTTGCGGATGTGCTCAATGTGCTCGGGCGCCCGCTAGGGGTGGGGCAGGGGAACTATCCTACCTGTCAGTCGACGCGTGCCTTGTCTATGTGGGCTTACAACATGCCGGCGGAACTGCTTCGAATTCTTGCCTGGGCGGCACGTGACGACGAGGTGGTGATGCGCTTTGAGGGCAACAGTATTTCTTCGCGGGATCTGGGCGCCGGGCTGGCCAGCGAGCCTCCGGTGGATGTAGATGCCGTTTCACTGCTGACTGTGCCGCACCTTGACCGCATCTACTTTGAAATGGGGCGTCGCAGCGCTGGGCGCGGAGAAGATCCGCACAAATGGGTTAACTCCGCATTCCACGGTGATCATGTGGGCCACGGATTTCGCATAGCCGTCGACGTATTCACCGGTGGCCTGAAAGACTTCGAAGGGTTTATTCGAGATTTTTATGCCGCCTATCACCCTTTTTACAACGGCAATATTCCGGTTATTAATCCTCAGCCGGCCGGTATTGCAGTAACCGACAGCGCCACACGCTTTCTCGGCTGGCACGCTATCACTATCCAGCGGCTTGCGCTGGACACCGATGAGGTTATGCGGGTTTACTTCTTTAATCCCAATAACGACAGCGGGCAAAACTGGGGTCAGGGAATTGTCACCTCGACCCAGGGCCACGGCGAGCTCTACGGTGAGGCCTCGTTGCCGGTGGCCGAGTTCGCCTCGCGGTTGTACGTGTTTCACTACGACCCGCTTGAAAAGGGTGAACCGGGTGATATTCCAACCGATGACGTAAAACAGGCCATGCACCTGGCCCAAAACAGTTGGGCCTTGGGGCGTTTGGGTCTGTAAATTAAGCTTTACTTCACGTAAGTCGCGGCTAAACTGGGAAATAAGGGAAACAGACCTCATCAAGCAGGCGTTTTTCCGTACGTGTAATTCTTTTCGCTTTCTACCGACCATAATGACAATTATTGAGGTGTGTTTATGAAACGCCATGCGTTCTCTGCCGTATTTACCGGCACCCTGCTGAGTGCTGCCATGTTTGCATCACCGGCGATGGCCCAAGACAAAGAACAGTTCATTACCATCGGCACCGGCGGTCAGACCGGCGTGTACTATGTCGTCGGTCAGTCGATCTGTCGTTTGGTCAACCGTCTGGAAGATGCCAATATCAAGTGTAATGCGCCGTCTACCGGTGGTTCTGTTGCCAACATCAATGGCATCAAGTCCGGCGAACTGGATATGGGTGTGGCTCAGTCTGACGTTCAGTATCAGGCCTATAATGGTACCGGCAACTTCGAAGGCGATGCCTACACGGACCTGCGTGCCGTTTTCAGAGTTCATGGCGAGCCTTTGACCCTGCTGGCCCGCGCCGATTCTGGCATTAATACCCTGGATGACCTTGCAGGCAAGCGCGTCAATATCGGCAATCCCGGTTCTGGCCAACGCAACACCATGCAAGTGGTGATGGATGCCAAAGGCTGGACCATGGATACCTTCTCCCTGGCGTCGCAGTTGGATGCCGCCGAGCAAGCTTCAGCACTCGCCGATAACAACATCGATGCGATGGTTTATGTGGTTGGGCACCCCAACGGCTCAATCCAGGAAGCGACCACAACCGTTGATGCTCGCCTTATCCCGTTGAACGACGAAGATGTTAAAGGCATCGTCGCCGAGTATCCGTACTACTCCGCATCGGTGATTCCTGGTGGCCTGTACAAGGGCAATGACAAAGACGTTGAAACCTTCGGTGTGGCGGCGACTTTCGTAACCACTGCTAAGGCTGATGACGAAGTTATCTACCAGACGGTCAAGGCAGTTTTTGATAATTTCGATCGTTTCAAGCGTCTGCACCCGGCCTTCGAAAACCTGGTCCCCAAAGAAATGGCGACACAGGGGCTTTCAGCACCGCTGCACGATGGCGCTGCCCGCTATTATCGTGAGCAAGGCTGGATTGAGTAATTTTGCTTTAATGGCTGTTTCCGATGGCTATTATAACTGAGTGACCGATGCGCGGATGCTTGTAGGTATCCGCGCATTGCGTTTGTGGAGCCGTTTCCAAGCGCAATAATAATATCAATAGCAACCTGACTGACGGCGGATAGGGCTGAGTATGACTGACGAAAATACAAAACCTCGAGACTCGAGTGCCGATTTGGAGGACATGGTTGCCTCCAGTGACTCGGGAGCCCGCAAACCAGCTGGTATGCCCGGTAAGCTATTGGTGAGCATTGCGGCGGCATGGTCGCTGTTTCAATTATGGATTGCTTCTCCGGTGCCTTTCATTTTGGGTTTCGGTGTATTTAGTGCCACGGAGTCCCGCTCCATTCACCTGGCATTTGCACTTTTTCTGGCCTACATGGCCTACCCTGCATTTAAGCGTTCGCCCCGCGATCGAATTCCTATTCAGGATTGGGTGCTTGCTACGTTGGCGGCCTTCTGTGGCGCTTACATGTTTATCTTCTACGAAGGGCTGTCTCAGCGCCCCGGTGCGCCAATACTGCAGGACGTGATCGTCGGGGTGGCTGGGATACTGCTGCTGCTCGAGGCGACTCGCCGAGCGCTGGGCCCGCCGCTGATGATTGTGGCGTCGGTCTTTCTTATTTACAGCCTTGCTGGCCCCTGGATGCCCGGTATTCTATCCCATGGCGGGGTCAGCCTTTTTGGGCTGATTAATCACCAGTGGTTAACGACTCAAGGGGTTTTCGGCATCGCGCTGGGGGTCTCGACCAGTTTCGTGTTCCTGTTCGTTTTGTTCGGTGCTTTGCTCGACAAAGCCGGGGCAGGCAACTACTTCATTAAGGTGGCCTTCTCGCTGCTTGGCCACTACAAGGGTGGGCCAGCCAAGGCTGCCGTGGTGGCGTCTGCCATGACCGGGCTGATTTCCGGTTCATCGATTGCCAACGTGGTTACCACGGGCACCTTTACCATTCCGATGATGAAACGCGTCGGTTTTTCCGCCGAAAAGGCGGGTGCTGTCGAGGTGGCGTCTTCGGTCAACGGTCAGATTATGCCGCCTGTTATGGGCGCAGCCGCGTTTCTGATGGTCGAATACGTGGGTATTTCCTATGTCGATGTCATCAAGCATGCCTTCTTGCCTGCCTTGATCTCTTACATCGCATTGGTCTATATCGTTCACCTGGAGGCCCTGAAGGCCAACATGGAGGGCCTTGAAAGCAGCAATCCGCCTAAGCCCCTGGTGCGCAAGGTGATGGGCTTTCTCGGTGGGCTTTTGTTGATGATGGTGACGGCTATGGTCGTCTTTTACGGCCTTGGCTGGCTCAAGCCGGTTCTTGGCGATGCCACTCCCTGGGTGGTCGCGGTTGGGCTGGCGGTGATCTACGTCGCTTTGCTCAAACTGGCAGCCGGTTACCCCGAACTCGAGTTGGATGATCCCAATCAGCCGATCTATTCGCTGCCGCAAACCAGGCCCACGGTGTTGGTTGGTTTGCAGTACATCCTACCGGTGGTTGTGCTGGTCTGGTGTTTGATGGTGGAGCGTCTATCGCCGGGCTTGTCGGCTTTCTGGGCCACGGTGTTCATGGTCTTTATTATTCTTACCCAGCGCCCCATTACCTCAATCTTCCGCGGTCGCAGCAGAATGGTCGCAGATCTGCGCGAAGGCGCCATGGATTTGTGGGTTGGCCTGGTTACCGGTGCCCGCAACATGATTGGCATCGGTATTGCCACGGCTACCGCTGGCATCATCGTTGGGGCCGTGTCGCAGACCGGAGTAGGGTTGGTTCTGGCTGAGGTAGTAGAGATCCTTGCTATGGGAAATCTGCTTCTGATTCTGATGCTTACGGCGGTGCTCAGCCTGATTCTGGGCATGGGACTACCCACAACGGCCAACTACATTGTGGTTTCGGCGCTGCTGGCGCCGGTCATTGTTCAATTGGGTGCAGAGAATGGGCTGCTGGTGCCGCTGATTGCGGTGCATCTGTTCGTGTTTTACTTTGGCATTATGGCCGACGTTACGCCGCCGGTGGGGCTGGCATCCTTCGCGGCGGCGGCGGTTTCCGGTGGCGATCCCATCCGGACCGGTTTTCAAGCTTTCTATTACAGCCTTCGTACTGCGGCTCTGCCGTTTCTGTTCATCTTTAATACGGACCTGTTGCTGATTGATGTAACTTTTTTGCAGGGCATTCTGATCTTCGTGGTGTCGACAATAGCCATGCTGATATTCGCGGCGGCGACTCAGGGCTACATGATCATTCGCAGCCGTTGGTATGAATCTGCCGCATTACTGCTGATTGCGTTCACGCTGTTCCGGCCCGGGTTTTGGATGGACATGATTCATGACCCTTATCAGTCTATGCCACCCGCACAATTTGTGGAGGCCCTGGGTGCTGCGGATGAAGATTCGACCCTGCGCTTGCAGATTGCAGGCCGCGATGCGTACGGCGATCGCATGACCACCTACATGACCCTGCCAGTGCCGGATGGCGACACCGGTCAGGAGCGGCTCGATAGCCTGGGCATGGAGCTTTTGATTGAGGGTGATACGGCAATCGTTGATATGGTGGCCTATGGCAGTCAGGCGTCGGATCTTGGCTTCGACTTCGACCAGGAAATCATTGAGGTGCTGGCTCCTGTAGACCGCTGGACCAAGGAGCTGATGTGGATTCCTGCCTTCCTTGTATTTGGGCTGGTCATAATGTTGCAGCGCCGGCGTCGTGATAATACGGCGGCTACCGCCACTGCTTGAAGGAGATTGCCATGTACAGCAAAATTATGTTGCCAGTGGACCTTAATGAAGAGGAATCCTGGTCGAAAGCGCTTCCAACGGCTTTGACGCTATGCAGAAGTTTCAACGCCTCGCTACATTTGGTCACGGTTCTGCCGGACTACAACATGCCCATAGTGGGGTCTTACTTTCCCAAGGACTTCGCTTCGAAAGCACATGAGGCGATAGCCGAGGCTCAACGCGCGTTCATTAAGGCGAACGTGCCCGCGGATGTAAGAGCGCAAAGTGTCATCGTTGATGGCTCGCCCTGGGAGGCGATCATCAAGGTGGCCAAGAAACTCGAGATCGATTTGATCGTTATGGCATCCCATAACAAGCGCAAATTTGCCGATTATGTGCTGGGTCCCAATGCCGAGCATGTGGTGCATCATGCCAAGATGTCGGTAATGATCGTGCGCTAACCCAAGCCCAAGCCCAATCTTGGGCGTTTACGGCATGCGACGACTGTTTTCCTGCGCCCCTTTCGCACGAACAGCGGGTCATTCCAGACCGGAGTAAAACCGCTCGATGAAAAGCCAGGAGTTGCATCTACTTTATGTGTTCGATGCGATCATGACCGAGCGTTCGGTCACTCGCGCGGCTGAAAGCCTGGCAATGACGCAGCCGGCGGTTTCCAACGCGATTTCGCGAATGCGACAGGTCTGGGATGACCCGCTGTTCGTGCGAAAGGGGCGCAAAATAGAACCGACATCCTATGCGTTCAGCCTTTGGGACCGTATTCGGGGTCCAATCTATGACCTGTCAACCGCCGTCAGATCCACTAAGTTCGACCCCGCTCAGGCACGCCGGACTTTTCGGATTGCAGTCACGGATCTCACCGTAGAAATGATCTGGCGCCAACTGGCCGAAAAACTCGAGCGCGTGGCGCCAGGCGTTGACCTTCACGCTGTTCCTTACACGCCGGAAGGAACCTACAGTGATTTACGCGAAGCCAACGTAGATCTCGCCATTGGACCAATCAGCCATCACGACAATAGCCTTAGAAGTATCTGGCTGTTCCAGGGGGGTTATCAGGTTGCAATGCGGGCCGACCATCCGCTGGCAGGTAAACCGCTCTCTATGGAAAATTTCATAGATGCGCGGCACTTGCTGGTAACGATGTCCGGCGAAGCTCACGGGCTTGTCGACAGCTATCTTGATCTAAAAGGGCTAAACCGGCGCATTGCGGTGACGGTGAATGAGTTTGTGGGAGTACCCAGCCTATTGTGTCACACCGATCTGATTTGTGCAGTTCCGGAAGTTATTCTTCGAAGTGAAGACTTTACAGAGAATTTGTGGGTCACGCCTTTGCCGTTTAACCTTGATCCCAGCAGCCTCTACCTGTTTTGGCACACTAGGCACGACCGCGATCCTGGCATTGTCTGGTTGCGAGAGTTGATCGAGAACTCGCTGAAAGAGCGTTACTCAAGCATCATGGACATGACTGACTAAATCATCATTTTCGATGATATTTAAAATACAAAGTTAAGCCCAGCGGGTCGGGGGAAATACGTTTTACCGCCGAGCAGCTGATAAAAAATACATCCCGACGGCTGAGTTCTTAAGCACAATGGCTACGCTATTCAGATTTTAGATGTGCGTTGGGCCGATGTGTGGTCAACGGCAACAATCTCGCCGCGAATTACAACGTGGCCGCTGTATGGAGCGGGCGCTGCTGGCTGCTCGGTCTTCTGCTCGTCCGACTTGCGGTCTGCCAAGCTGGCAGAAGCGGGAAGGGCGAAAGCGAACAAGACGGCTACGATTGCGGTTGCTGTAATTTTACGCATAATTATTATCCTAAGGATCATCGATTGGTTTGTCGGGGACTGGAAACCACGTGGGTGCTTTCGAATCCGATGCAAGCATTATCGGGGTGAAGAGCTAGGAAGAATAATTGTTGCCTGGTATTTCTGGTATCACTGTGAGTGATGAGTTAGATGATAAAACACAGAGTCGTCGAGTAGCGTTGCCTCAATTTTTTGGTGTATGCCGACTGATTGCCAAAAACGCCTATGACGACACTTGATCAAGCGACGGCTCAGCGCCTCTTAGGCATGGCAATGCAGGAGATTTTCTATGCACATGGTTTTTATTCTAATCGCCCTTATTGCGTTCATTGTGTTTGCAACGAGCAAATTGCGCCTCAACCCTTTCATTACACTTTTGCTGGCATCGTTCATTGCCGCGTTCGCATTTGGCCTGCCCCTCGATTCCATCGAATCAACGATTCGCGGTGGTTTTGGTAAAATTCTCGGCTACATCGGTCTGGTTATCGTTTTGGGTACCATCATTGGTGTCATTCTTGAACGCACGGGTGCCGCTATTGTGATGGCTGAGACCATCATTAGATGTTTGGGGAAAAAGTTCCCTACCATGACGATGTCCATCGTTGGTTTTATTGTGTCTATTCCGGTGTTTTGTGATTCTGGTTTTGTCATTCTCAACAGCTTGAAGCGCTCCATGGCGAGAACCCTTAGCGTATCCCCCGTCGCAATGACGGTGGCACTTTCTACCGGTCTATTTGCAACCCACACCCTTGTACCACCCACGCCTGGCCCGATTGCGGCCGCAGGCAACCTGGGGTTGGAAGACAATTTGGGGCTGGTTATCGGCGTCGGCCTTGTTTTCGCCATAATCGCGGCGATGGCGGGTTTGGTTTGGGCCTATTTTTCACGAAACCTGCCCAGTACAGAACTGGATCAAACAGAAGAAGCGTTTGAGGAAGGTAAAGAGCATTACGGTGAACTGCCTGGCCCATGGAAAGCCTTTGCCCCTATTTTTGTACCTATTGTCCTTATTTGTCTGGCCTCAGTAGCCAGTTACCCAACCGCCCCGCTGGGTGATGGGTTTCTTTATGAAGTGCTGAACTTTCTTGGTAAGCCGCTAAATGCTCTGTTGATTGGCCTTGGGTTTGCAGTACTGCTGATTCAAGGTGATGAGAAACTCAAAGGGTTTGCCCGTCACACCGAAAAGGGTCTGGTTGTCTCAGCACCGATTATTCTGATTACCGGTGCGGGTGGCGCATTCGGTGCTGTGCTTGCCGCGACACCGCTGGGTGATTTCCTTGGCCAGAATCTGTCTACATTGGGCCTGGGGGTTATCATGCCTTTCATTGTGGCCGCTGCGCTCAAATCGGCACAAGGTTCTTCAACCGTCGCCCTGGTTACCGCTTCTGCGCTGGTTGCCCCGTTGTTGCCGCAATTGGGGTTGGACTCAGATATGGGCCGCGTACTAACGGTCATGGCCGTTGGTGCCGGTGCAATGACCGTCTCCCACGCCAACGACAGCTATTTTTGGGTGGTGTCGCAGTTCAGTAAAATGGACGTTGCAACGGCGTATCGCTCACACACAGCGGCGACACTTTTCATGGGCCTGGTAACGATTACTGCCGTGTGGCTAGCATCCCTGGTAGCTTTATAAGAGGCACTAGCGATATTCAAACAACTGGTAAGGACTGAAGCATGCGCGTACTCATTGCCCCTGACTCGTTCAAAGAGTGTCTGACGGCGAAAGCCGTCGCTGACGCGATCGCTGTAGGTTGGTTGCGTGGTGCTCCGGCTGACCAGGTGATTAAAATCCCCCTGGCAGATGGCGGCGAAGGCACAACAGCCACTCTTGTGGGGGCTATGCACGGCAGGTTGCACCAGGCACGGGTAAGCGGCCCTTCCGGCGACCCGGTCAAGGCCTGTTACGGGCTGATAGATAATGGGAAAACTGCCATCGTTGAAGTGGCAGAGGCAAGCGGCCTGCACTGTGTGGCCGAGCCTGACCGTAATGCGATGACAGCGTCCAGTTATGGCACCGGCCAGCTCATCATGGCTGCTTTGAAACACCGGCCGAAGACCCTTATTGTTTGCTTGGGGGGCAGTGCCACCACCGATGGTGGCGCGGGTTTGCTGCAAGCTATGGGTGCACAATTATTGGACAGTAAAGGCGGGCCCATACCTCCCGGCGGTGCGGGTTTAAAGTACATCAGCCACTTTGATATTGCCGGCGCGAAAGCAAGCCTGGCGGGTGTAGATGTCGTGGTTGCTTGCGATGTGACCAACCCCTTGCTCGGCGACCTGGGTGCCGCCGCAGTATTCGGGCCGCAAAAAGGTGCCTCACCAGGCGACGTCAAAGTGCTCGACAACAACCTTGGGCACTTTGCCAGGTGTGTGGAACAAAATGGTTACGATATACGTAGCTTTGCAGGAAGTGGCGCAGCAGGCGGCATTGGGGGAGCGGTCGCCGGGATTCTTGGTGGGCTTTTAAAACCCGGTATAGAATTGGTGATGGCCGCCGTGGGTATGGACGCACAGATGAAGGCCGCCGACTTGGTGATTACGGCCGAAGGGGCGATTGACGGCCAAAGTGCTTCTGGAAAAACGCCGACCGGCGTTGCCAAACTGGCACAACGCTATCAGGTACCTGTTATTGGCCTTGCCGGCATGTTGGGGGGCGAAAATATGACGGCCATTCATGAGGCGGGCATTACGTCGGTTTTCTCGATTGCCCCTGGGCCGATCAGTAAAAGTGACGCTATTGCGCGTGCAGCGCACTATCTTGAAAGCACCAGCGAGCAGCTGGCTCGGCTTGTTTCAAGGCTGAAATAAAAAAACCGAAGCTGCGTAGGTTGCGGCACTATCCTTACAGCGGGTTTGTATTTCGTATTGCTATTGCGTGTTCTCAATGCCGGGGTGAGGTTACTTTTCAGCATAACGGTGATCGGCGTTTTTCCAAGGATTTTCATTCTTTACTCCTGGCTGTTGAGCGACTTTAATTAAGGGGTAAGTGTGCAGTGGCAATGCCTGTCGAAGCCAAGAGCGACTGATTGTTAATGGCTTGTTGTATGGGTTGACGAAAATCAAATGAATGGGGTACTGGCTTATGAGCATGATGCAGGAATTCAAAGCATTCGCGATGCGAGGCAACGTTGTTGATATGGCTGTGGGCATCGTGATTGGTGCAGCGTTTGGGAAAATCGTTTCGTCATTCGTGGCCGATATTATTATGCCGCCTTTGGGCATGCTGCTGGGCCAGGTTAACTTTTCAGAACTGGCGGTTACGCTGAAAGCGGCAAGTGGCGACGTAGCCGCCGTCACCCTGAACTATGGCATGTTTATTCAGACCGTCGTTGACTTTGTAATCGTCGCGTTTGCGATTTTCATGGTGGTCAAGTGGATGAACTCCATGAAGAAAAAAGAGGTGGTAGTGCCTGCAGCTGCGCCGGTAGCAACCAGGGAGGAGACGCTTCTTGGGGAGATCAGAGATCTTCTCAAGCAGAAATAATGCAACTCAGAAAGTGAGTGCCAGCTATTAGACGGCGCGTGTAGGAACACCGCCGTCAGCGCCTATTTCCGCGCAGCCAGGTTCCTACCTATTGTAGGTGCGGCGATACATCATGATTGCCTTGCCTCAACCATCCAAATTGCCTTTCGACAGGCCCACGAATTTGACATAAGCTTGCTTAAGCTACAATCTTTTGCGATGGCGATAGCAACGGGAAATCATCCAATCCGAAGATTGAATCGAGCTTCAGCGGGCTCTGAGCAGAAAAGCTGAGGTTTTTAATACCACCATATTTTGTAGTATCGCCATATAGAGG
>Ga0314855_100141_pt1 | contig 17777 bp, 17 predicted proteins | sample 2018CB1WmetaG_FD_203636 | JGI IMG/M metagenome (GOLD analysis project Ga0314855, IMG submission 203636) | Cryopeg brine viral communities from Beaufort Sea near Barrow, Alaska, United States - 2018 CB1W | ecosystem: Environmental > Aquatic > Marine > Coastal | place: USA: Alaska | collected... | reverse complement strand
GACGTGATTTAATTTCGTCAGCGTCGCGCCGTCCGAAATTTTGTATGTGCAGGCAAGCCCGGTATAAAACGACACAATATTTCCCGACACGCCGGCTACGCGCACCTGCTCGCCCATCTTCACATCGTCGCGTGACGCCGGGCTCCAATACGCGTTTGATTTGATGAATACCCAGTCGTCAATCGCAATGCCGGCCGCGCTGGACACCGTCACGGAAAAGAAGCCGCTATCAGCCGTTAGTGCCACCGCCGCCGATGCGGTACCAGTGAAATTGAAAACGCTTTTATTGCTGCTTAGTCCTGGCGCGTCGAACACCGCGTCAGAGAGTGCGAGATTGCTCCGGGCATTGATATCACCGGCCACCGTGTACGTGCGGCCAAGGCCGGTAATGACAGGCTCGCCGGAATCCATGGCTCGTTGCAGGGCGCTGCTGTAATCGGTGCCGTCACCAATGCGCCAGAAGTCTGGGATGCTAACGTATTCGTTGAGCTTGTCGCGCACGGTGCGCAGCGTCGCGCCAGTATTGGCCGGGGCATGCCCGATCAGCGCCGACCCACCGCTGGCAGCCAGCACCGACAGCTGCACATACGACAGCAGATCATTGCCCCCGACTGGCGCCTCGATGTTGTCCCGGTCATAGATGACAGTGCCATCGGCTGCCGTCAGGATCGCCCGATACATGCCAGTGCCGTACATGACGACCTCGCCGCGCGCATTGATCGGCGTCGGGTTCTCGTTCTGGATCGTCAGCGCCAAGTCCTGATAGGTCGTCTTCGGCGTCAGCGTGCCAGCGGCATAGGTGGCAATTTGGCCTCCGACAAGAGGCGCGCCGGCGGCGTCCTGGAATGATTGTTTCGGTTGCGGTAAGAGGCTGCCGGGCATGGGATTCCCAATAAAAAAGCCCGCGAATTGGCGGGCTGTTGACGCGAAAAAGCCCACCGGTTGAGGGGTGGGCTAGAATGACTAAAAAAGGAAACTGATAATGAATGACAACACTGCGCGCGCCGTCATTACCTCTGTTGCAATGGGTATGGCGAGTCTATTTTTCCAATACGCCAGAGCCAAACTGGCCGCCAGCAGGGAGAAGCATGGGCGCGGCCTTCCTGAGCGCTTTGGCCGCTGGCTGGGCCAGTGCTGGGCGCGAACTCGCCGACGCCACCAGTAAGCGCTGTAGCGGCGACGTGTAGAGCCCGGCGCCGCCAATCAGCGCTGCAGGTATCAGCGGATTGAGCGCACCACTCGCCAGCGCGCCGCCGCCATACAGCAGGCGCTCTGTAGTGCCACTGTTTGGCACTTTGTTGCCCAAAACCGCTTGCCCCGCGCTACCCAGGTCTTGCATAAGCGCATTGCCGCGAGATACGGCGCGCTTTCTCACGCTATCGTCAGCCGTTTGTACGGCCATATTGAGTTGCGCGGGCGTGAAAACCCCCTCGCTGTTCTTGCCCGACTTGGCCGCGCCTTCAACGCGGACCAAGTTGGCCCAAGCCGTATCAGCCGCTTTCAATTCCCGCGCCACACCAGGATTGCTACGCACCATCTGATCCTTGAGTAGTGCCTGCAGCTGCTGAATAGCCGTGCCGAGTTCCTGTTCGCTTGCTGCGGTCGATTTGCCATACTGCGATGCAATCCGACCCAGTTCACTATCCACGGCCTTGTAGTCATCCGGCAAGATGCTGCCAGTGCGCGACACTTTGCGCATGACCAGTTCTCGCAGTGTCCGGTCAAACTTACCACTCATTTCACTCGTCATACCCTGAGACATGGTGCGCAGCTGCGACAAATTGGAGTTGAATTGCGTATCGAGTTGCACTCCGCTGATCTTGTTCAAGGCTGTTTTGTACGCGTCTGAAATGGCGTCGCCAGCCTTGCTCACGCCCTCATGGCCAATTTCATCAACCTTGCCGCCGATAGGCTTGACGGCCCGATTGATGGCGGCCTTGTTGAAGTCCTCCTGCGAGCGCCGACGCGCCATTGAAATTGCATCGCCGACGATAGGAACGCTGGTCAGCTTTTCTTCCAGCGCGTTCGCCCGGCCGCCAAGTGCCTGGCCGATAGTTGGGCGCACACCTTCGCTTTTCAGTAGTGCCAGATTGGCATTGCTTGCGGCGTTCGGGCTGACGACCCGGGCGAGTGCATTCCCTACGACCGGCAATGCACCTCCGAAAGCGGCCCCCATAGCTACCTGCTTTGCCTTTTCGGCTGAAAAATCCCCTTCACCCACTGGTGTCAGCGCGCTGAATGCGCCGCCAGCTGCCGCGCCCACCCCAACCCGGCCAAGCAGACTTGCGGCTGCAGGGACGCGGGATGCAAGTGCCAGATTGGCAGGATTTAGGACGTTGCCGGCAATGCGGTAGCTATCGACGCCGCTTTCGCCACCAGCTTTGCGCCGGCTCTGGTATTCCTTTTCGCCATCGCGCACCTGCTGGTCAACGCCGCCCTCTGGCAGTCGGCCGACCAGCCCGGTTTTGTCTGCGAGCCAGTTATTGGCCTTGTTGACGCCAGACACTAGGCCGGCAGGCAGCACGTTGGTCAGCAGCTGGGCGCCGCCGTCGATAGGGTCGCGCAAACCTTTGACGAACCGATCTGTTCTTGAAACTGGCGCGGCAGCTGGCTTTGCTGCCGCAGTCTCATGCTCAAGTCTTAGTCGAAACTCAAACTCTTCTTGCTCATTCATTTTTGCCCCTGCTTTGCCTTAAACTCCTGATAGCGGCGCTCTTTTTCTGCGTCATTAAATGCCTTGCTGGCGCCCGGCTTTTCAGCTTGCCCGGATTCGGTGTATCGAGTGTTAAGTTCGCGGATTGTCTTCATAGCTGCGCGGCGCGTCTCAATTGGAATGGTTGAATCACCAACCTGCCCAGCCATCTGGCGATAAAGCAAAACGTCCTTATCTGATTGAGGTCCGGACATTTTCGGCTGCTTGGCAATCAACGCTCCTTCAAGTGCTTTTAGCTGTGCCGACGACTGGGCCCCCTCGGTACTATTTCCGAAGGCTGCGGCGACGCGGTCATATCCTGCGCCGGCCAGGCTGCTTGTTGCAGTGCCCAGCAAAGGTTCTGCCATATCCAAAAGAGAAATGACCGATTTGGCATCCTGCACTCGCTGTGCTGCGTCTTTAGACGGGATTTGCTTTCCGTTCAAAGTGACTGCAGTGCCGGCGCCAGTCACCGGGTTGACCAGCATCGGGCCATTCTCGCCTTGCATCAGCAGCCCGCGCGGAACAGCTTTCTCGCGCGCTTCACGGGTATTGAATTGGGATGCGTCCTGCGCCCGTCCTGCGGCCGCTGTTGCAGAGGTCATGTTTTGGCCGCGCCGCTGTGTATCGCTCGACAGCACGGCATTGGCATCCGGCGTGCGATAGTTCGCCAGCTTTTCAGCAGTGAGTGACGCGGCTTGCTTCCACTGCTCAAACGCCTGCGGATCGCGCGGGATGCGGCTGATTGCGGCGTCTACCGTGTCGCCTTTCATCGAGAACAGTTTGCCAAGGTCAGGATCGGCATACATGCCCTTGACCAGTTGCGCCGCCTCGTCGGGGGAGCGGATGCTTGAGAACATTTCGCGCACCTGGCCGAACTTCAGATTGACGGCCTTGACATGTGTTTCGTCGGCCTGTGCGCTGACATGGGCCGTGTCGGCGGTGGTCTTGCCAAGTTCGGCGTTTGATTTCTGATATTTCTGCGCCTCGTCCAGACGGCCAGCCGACAGCAGCGCGTTATAGTTCGCACCCTGATCGGCGCCGAAGCCAGAAACGACGCTGCGCAGCTTGTTGCTATCCACAATGCCGCGCTGATACTCGTCGGCTTTCTGCTGGCCCATCTGCAACGCCAGTCGGTTTTGCTGGCCGGCCATGGCCTCCGCGTCATATTCAGCGACGGACTTTGGCGGCTTCAAAAGCTGGTTGTAAATGCTGGTGTCAATACCGGACATGGTGCGCCTTTCAGGAGCCGAGGCTTTCGCCATTTGGGAGTGTGTAGCCGTCGTTGCCGCCGCTGTACATGTTCCATGACGACAGTGGGTTGCCTGTCGCTGTATGGCTCTTCCAGGCGCTGATACCCTGGTTGACGCCATCCATCAGCGCATTGCCGCCCGCCAGATAGCCGCTGGCACGCGCGTTGCCCATGCCCATCTGGTTCTGCGCAACCTGGCCAGCAGTGCCTATGTAGGCGCCGCCAACGTTACTGCCGAGGGAATTGCGGTCGCTTGCGTTCTGCCCTGCGGAGGTCTGGCCTACGCCGGCAATCGATGCAAGGCGGTTGTACTGCGTGTCCTGACGATCCTTGAAGCGCCCGTATGCCGCGCCGTATTCCTGGCTGGCCATGCCCTGCCCGTATGCGCCGGCAGCCTTGAGCGCTGCGCCCGACAGCAGGCCGCCCCGCGCGGCCGCACTGTTGTTCATGGTCTTGGTGCCTTCGGCCAGCCGGAACTGGTAACCGGTATCGGCGCTCATGTCGCCTGCATTGAATTCGCGCGACAGGTCGCCGCCAGCACCGCCGCGCCGGCCCATTTCGGCCAGTGCGTTTGTGCCAGCCTGCATCCATGGAGCCCGGTCCTGCCGCGCAAGGTCGTTTTGCTCCTTCTGGAATGCGATGGACTGATCTTGCGCGCGCAATTGTGTGTTATTGGCGTCACGGCCAGCCTGCTGCTGCGCTTTTGACGCCTTGCTGGAGGTATAAAGGTTGGCGCCAATGCCCGCGACTGCCGCCCCTGCGCCAATCCATGCTGCCGTTGATACTGCGAAGGCCATAGCTATTCCCCTGCTAGTTCTGGTTTATCGTGCGCGATCTGGCGATTGCCCAGCAGATCACTGTTTTTTGATGTGGTGTGTCGCTCGACCAGCACATCAATGCTTTTCTCGTCGTCCGGATTCGCGTGAAAGGTCGTCCATACGGCATCCTCAATCACATGCACGGCGTTCTTGACGCCAGGCTCCGAAATGCCGATGTATGGCGCCACTCGCTCGACAGGGCCATCAGGACCGGCCACCAGCACGCGACCCTTCGACAGCACAACCAAGTGCTGCGTCTTGTGGACGGCGCCGGTAACGACTGTGCCGGCAGGGATCGTCATTTCGCGGGCATACAGGCCATCAGCAAAGTAATTGCGCACCGGGCAATCGATCTGCGGCATGGTCAGCAGCAGCGATTCCAGGCGATACACCTTGTCGCGCAGGACGGCTGCCGCGATCTGCTGGCCATATCCGACTACTGGCTTCACCTTGATCATGAGAAATTAGCCCCTGACATGGCTGAAATGCTGATCGATGCAGCCGCGCCGGCCACCGCCTGCAGGAAGTCGCCCGCCCTCATCAGCGGCAGCGCAACGTCGATATAGTCATTGGCCGGAATATTCTTTGTCGGGAAGCATGCGTTTGCCGGACCCAGGGCGCCGCCTGATGGCACGGCGTACAGCGTTGCTGTTACCGGCGCTACCGTGGTATTGGTCAGGCGCACGATGCCGCCACGCAGCAACTGGCCAGCAGCGACCGTGAAGATCGTTCCAGCGGCAGCGGCCAGCACTGACGGCTCAAACAGCTTCAAATATTGCATGGTCATCAGATATTCCTGTCTTCAAGTTGATCAATGCGCACGGCCAGCGCGCGGTTATTGGCAATCAGCACCTGCACGGAGCCGTTGAGCGATTCGGCGAAGGCTTCACGCTCTGCGATTGCCGCTTGCAGGGCAGCAACAGCCAGCTCAAGGGCCCCGGCCCTGACCTCTAGCGCGGCAACTGCTGTTTCCAGCACCGCAACCTGCGGAACGAGTAGCGCGGTCTGGCCCTGCAATACGATGATTTCCGCTTTCATGGCACTTGCGGCTGCTGCGGTGTTTGGCAAGGTGTCAGCGCCGATTTCGGAGCCCACTTGCGTCATCACATGCCGAAGCGCCGCCACTGTTGCGCGGTCATAGCCGAGCGACAGCAGCGTTGATTCGTTCAGCCGGACCATCGTCATGACGTGCCGACCCTGGTATTGATAAATGCGCCCTGTAGCGCGATCCGCACGGCTGCCGTGGTGGATACCTCAAACACGCGATTGCGGCCCATGCCCAGGCGGTTAAATACTGCCTTCGCGCTGTACTCGCCCACGCTGCCGATTGATGCCGTCAGCGTCGAGGACCAAGTTTTGCCTGCGTCGTCGGACCAGCGCAGCGTTACCTGCGGGTCCGGGTCGGCTGCATTGCCGACGCCTGCCTCAATGTCGAGCGTCAACTTGTCGAAGAACTGGCGCAAGCCGGCTGCATTCATGTGCTGGAACGATTTGATGCGCGGGATCACGGCACCGTTGTCGGTGAACACGTCCAGATCGAGCGCGTAGATATTGCCGTTTTCCCAATCGCCGACCAAGTGCTTACGCTGGTAGAAAACGTGGCAGTTGTCGCGCACGCGGTTTAGGTTGTTGCTGACGTCGCGATATGCGCGCTCATGCCACAGTTGCGTGGCCGCGTCGTAGCACCACGTTTTGCTGGCAGATGGAAAGGTCAGCACATAGAACGAATGGCCGGCCTGCTGGTAGCTGTAGCCGATGGCATCATCGATGCGCGTGTACTTGCGCATTTCTTCCTCGATGGCGTGCGTGCTGATCCGTCCAGGCTGATAGCCCTGTGCGCGCCAGATCATCGCGTCGCCGCGCTCGTCGGACCCGAGCCAGATCAGGCTGTTGTCCATCTTGACGACTGAATGCGCAGCAGCGCAGCCCATTTCCTGCGTGGCACCGTTGATGCGCTCAAATGGGAAGGTACCAGGGCTGTTGCCGAAGACTTCAATTGACCGCTCGCCGAAGATCCACAACTCGTTATGGTCGCGGATGATGCGCACGATCTTGTCAGGCACAGACTCGGCACTGGCAAAATCAAGCGCGTCCAGCGTCAGGTCGAGCGCGCCGGTCGTGTAAAACTGCTGCGAGTCCGGCTTGTTGAAAATAAAGAAGCTGTCCAGCATTTCAACGAAATTGGCGCCCTGCCAGCCATCGCCAGCCATTACGCCAGCGGCCAGCGTTGTCAGATTGACCGTGGGCGCCGTCATGCTGCCATCAGTGAAAACGGCGGATATGCCGTTGTCAGCCGCATACACCGGGCCGGTACCCGTTGCCAGGGCCACCACTGTCGCCCATGCCGGGCCGATATAGCGGTATAGCGTGGTGCCACGCACGGCAAACAACACGCCGCTGGTTGCCTGGAACAGTCCGCGCATGCCGCCAGTGCCGGGCACAGTGGACCACAGCAGGCGGCCAGGCGTACCGTAGAAGGTCGTCGGCGCTGCAGCATCTGCCGGGTTGATCTCGGGGTACAGATTAACGCAGCGCTGCGCCGAGGCGATCAGGGACCGCGCCGCATACGATGCGGAGGCCAGGACGACGCGACCCATCAGCCCACCACGCCAAAGGTGATCGGGGCAGTCTCAGCGGCATACGCCAGCATGAGCGCGCGCCGGGCCAGAAAACGGCGCTCGATATCCTGCCTGCTTGCCATGTCCACGGCGAATTTCGGACAGATTTCATATGCCAGCCACAGGCCCAGGCCGGCAATCCACGTTTGCGCCACGTCCGGACGCGCCATCAGTGTCGCATCGATGGCAATGGCCTGATACGTCAGCTTCAGTGCCGGGTTGACGCTCGGCACCGGCCACAGGCGGCAGATGTTGTTTGGCGCAATGTAAGCGTGCGTCGGGTACGTGCCGGTTGCTGCAGGGTTCGGCAGTGCGTCATACGCCGCCTTGGCGATGATGGCCACAGCGACCCGGTTGCCATTGACGGTATAGGCCAGTTGCGGCACGCCAAAATAATCAGCCGGTAGCGTGACCTGATCTGGCGTTGCGCCCGACCATGCCAGCGTAACCGGATCGGTAGTCACTTTGGGCCAGCACACGCCATGCAGCGGCAGTTCTTTGATGATGCTCTGCAGCGCATTCATGCAGGTAGCGTGATCGCCCGGGGACGCAGTTTGGCCGGCGCCGATCACGCCAACGATTTGCAGCGCGTCAACAATAATGTCAGCGGCTGGCAGCGTCCACGCGGTCGTCATTACGCTGGCTCGATCTGGTAGTTGTAACGCGGCACTTGGACTGGATACATTTTGCCGTCCTCACTTTGAATCTGCGTCTCGATCAAAGTCGCCTTGAGTGCGTCAATGATTCCTTCATCAACGACCACGGCAACGCCGCGCTTGATCTGCACCAGGCTGTAATTGTGGCCAATGACTACATCGCCTTTGTCGCCGCCTTCTGGCTCGGCATGGATGGTCAGTTTGAATTTCTTCGGCGCCACGACTTTGGCGATCTTGGTATCCGGGGTTGCTTCTGGCATGTGATGCTCCAATAAAAAAGCCCGGCTCAAGTGGCCGGGCTTTTGTGGTTACGGCAGGGGAATTACAGCGACGCTGCAGATTCCAGGCGGATCATCCAAGCTTCGTTGAGAATCTTGGTGGTCGTCATGGCTTTCCAGCCCACGGAAGCGCGCTGCTCCAGCGGGTCAGCCGAGCCAGCCGAGCCCATTGGCTTGACGATGGTGCGCATTGCTTCGCCGGTCAGTGGGCAGATGCCGTATGCGTTTTCAGCAATGATCAGCGTGGCGTAAATGTCGAAGTTTGCGCCGTTGTTCTTGAAGACCGTCGTGCCGGCAGCGCCTGCGCCTGCGAAAACCTTGGCATTGGTCGATGAAACGAAGCGGATATTTTTGTATGCGCCGATTTCGTCTTCCATAACGCTCACGCCGGACGGGTAGTCCGACACAGGCTTGAAGCCGACCAGGCTTTCAACATCGTATTCAACGTCCGGGTGAACGATGGCCACATAGCCCTTGCGGATACCGCTGGTGCCAACGCCGGTCGATGCCGGAATGCCCGACGTAACCATCTTGGCGTTCTGGTTCTTGAGGAACCGGATTGCCTTGTCGAAGTCGGCCGCCACCAGCTTGGTGTTGGTCGTAATGCGCGAGGCAAGGCCGGCGGCATAGGCCACGTTCGAGCCAGCCACCAGCACGTCGCGACGAACTTGGTCAATCGTCAAGCCGGCCTGGTCGCCCAAGACGTCGGTGGCCTCGGTGATGACCGAATCCTGGTTGACCATATCAACGACGTCGGACAACAGTACAAAGTCGCCGTATTGAGCCAGGGTGGCGGTGATATCGGTAACCGCCAGGCTGGAGCCAGTCGGCGTTACGCCCTCGACCAGTGGCGTGGTGGCTGCGGCCAGGGCCGAGTACCGACGAAACTTGATCTGATTGCCCGACTTCTTGCTGATCGGGCGCTTCTGACCGTGGCGGCCATGCACTTCAGCGGGTTTTGCGCGCTCAAGCAGGTTGCGGTCGTAAAAGGCTTGCGTGCCTGGTGCGACTTGCGTGGTGGTGGTGGTGGTTGGCATGTGAAACTCCTATTAATAGCCCATTACTCGCCGCTTCTCTGCGGCAAAGTCGGCTGTAGACATGTTTTGGATGCGCTGCACTGCGACCAGAGCCGGATCGGCTGGCGAGCGAGTTGCCCCGCTGCCGCCGCCTGCCCCTGGAACAGACATTGCTGATTTTTGTTGCTGTTTTGCAGCGTCGATGGCGTACCGTTTGGCGGCCTGACGTTCTGCGTGCGCTAACTTTTCTGCTGTGATTTCACGGATTGCTGCCAGCGGGTCTTGCCATTCGCCGCCCATCGCGTCACGCTTTGCAACGATGGCGCTCACCAGTTCCGGGTCCGCATCTGCTGCGAAAATCCCAGGGTGGACCGCCTCGATGGTCTGCATCCAGGTCGCTTGCGCAGCCTGTGCTGCTTGCTGTTCAGCGATTTGCGGCGCCGGATCGGCTTGTACGAACCGGATTGCTTCTTCCAGATCGGGATTGGCGTCAAAGATGGCGGGCCGGGACTGCTCACGCTGCTGCTGTGCGCGTTCCCGCTCAAGTTCCGCCAGGCGCTGGGCGTTTTTAGTGCCCCATGCCTGCGAATCTCGGGCTGATTTCTCGGCCTTTTCAAGCCGGGCGCGCAGTTCGGCCAGTGTTTCGGCTTCCGGCGCTGGCTCTGGCGTGACTGGCGCCGCAACTTCTGCGACTGGCTCAGGTGCCGCAACCTTTTCAGGCTCCGGTACCGGCGCGGTAATGGCCGGGGTTGTCCCCGCTGCCGCCGCGTCCAGTTGCTTTATTGCTGCGTCGTATTCCTGCTGATACTGCTCATCCGTGAGGTCTGACATTTCTGCTCCTGTATGGGCCGGCACGCCGGTAATCCATGGGTATTAAATGGCCGCGTCCGATTGCTCGGATAGTGCGGCTGTGGCTTGGCGGCGCTGTTCTTCCAGCGTCTCCGGGTAATTGAGTAGGTCGGTCAGCGCGTGAATGGCGCCGCGCGTCTGTTCGTCGTTCGATGCGACCAGCTGGGCAGTCAGATCATCAATGCGTGCGTTGATCTGCGCGGCCACGCCGGCCCAGGACTGCAGCGCCTGGAGGTTGGCGGCAATCTCGTCTAAATGCTCGCTGTGAGTCATGTCAGTGTCAGCGTGTCGCCAGGGGTCAGCTTTCCAAGGCGTCCATCAGCCATCACAACGGCCTGCAGCTTTCGCTCAATGGATGCGCGCGGAACCATGGTCAATTCCACTTCCAGCGGCAGGGGCACAGTGCTGTTGTCGAGCACCTGGCCGGTCACTGTCGGGCGATTGCCGGCCAGATGTGTGACAACCAGGGTTCCGGCGATGGTGCGGTTGAGCGTCAATTCAATACAGCTGGCGGTGATCTTGGCTGCGGACGCAATGGTCAGCGCGCCCGAGTCGTCGCTGCAATCGAATCCGGTCAGCGCTGCAGCTGTCGTGTAATCAGTGCCAGCGCGGCCATGCTCAAAATTGATGTATGCCAGCCCTGCTGCTGCCTTGTAGACCATGCTGACGATCTTGGGACCGCGCAGCTCGGCGCCACTGCTGTACAGCACGGAATTGACGCCCGCTGCCTGCCTCTGGGCCGATGTGCCAAAGCCTGTCGAGGTCAAATGAATGTTGTCGCCCGGGTCCACTGGCAAGTCAACTGTCTGCAGGTACAGCCCGTAATCTTCCGAGCCGACAACCTTTTCGCCGCCGCGCACATAGTTGTATTGCGCCGGGACTGGCGTGCCAGCAGAGCGCCCGTTTGTGCCGCTGATGACGTGCAGCAGGCTCGATTGATCAGTCAGCGCACGGATGCGCGACGCGAACAGCCGAAGCTTGGTTGCGTGCGCATCAATCGATGTTGGCCGATCCGTTCCTGACGTTAAAGCGGCGTCGTTCGATCCGACTGAGGTGACGAATGCGGCCAGCTTGGCGATGCCATTTACACGCGTTGCATCGACCGACGCGACAAGCGCCGTCCAGTAGATGTTTGGCAGTGACAGCCATTGAGCCAGGGTAGTGCCGCCAACCCCTGCATTGATCATGCCGATGGCCACACCGGATTTGATCGCGTATTCATTGGCCATATAGACGGCGCACCCGTTGTAGGGCGTGGCGATTACGCGCCAGGTCGGAGCACTGGTATTGACCAGGGCGTCGAGCATACGCACGTTGGCAGCGGGCGTGTATGTGCCAGACGCTGCGCCTTCAAACCATTTCGCGCTACTGCTCGATCCACAGTGCAAGATTACGTCGCCTACGGCAAACAAATTTGCCTTGATGGCCGTGGTAGTCAGTACTGCGCCGCCTGCACTCTTGCTGCGCAGGGCCGCGCGGTACATGTTCGGGTTCGCTGTCTGCGGCGCTGTCATGGTCGCCGTCCATGCGCCAGAGGTATTGACGAGTGAGGTCAGCGGGAACCATGGAACAAGCACGGTCGAACCATTTGCCGCGTAAATCTGCGCCTCGACTGATGCCGGCGCCACGTCATATGTTCCGGTCATGGCAATGTCGGCCACGCCATTGACGCGCTGGTAGACGCGCTCATTGAGAGCAGTCATATCCACATCGAATGTGACCGTCGGGGCAACTGCGACAGTGACGGCCGCACTGGTGGTCGGAAGTGACGGTCCTGACCCATTAGTAAATACCTGGCGGACGGCCAGCGCGACGCCAGCAGTCGGCGGCGTGTAGGTTGCGCCAGTAGCACCTGAAATATCAGCGCCGTTGGCAATCCACTGCTGCGTGCTTGACGTTGGGGAGTTGGTTGCCGCACCCGTTGTGAACGTGGCCACTTGGCCAGCGGTCGCAGGGTTGACGACAGGCGCGGTCACCACAACAGGAATGGCTGCCGGCGGGGTGTAGCCGAATGCCGGCTCTGTGCCGGTCGTCGGAGAGCCTGTAACGGCGAAAGTCGCGCCATACGAACCACGATCCGTAATATCGGATACGTCGGCCAGTTTTACGTACATTGCTGCCGATTTACCGATATCTGGCAGTTCTTTCCCGGAGGCGAGACGCGCCAGGTCAAAATTTGACAGCGTGCCTTCATAACGACCGAAGCGGCATACTGACTGATCAAATCCACGGCCTGTTGAGCCTAGTGGCGCCGGATGATCTGCCCGGTCGAGCAGTGTTCGCGGCAGGCCGCCGCTATATGCGCCGCTAAATGCAACGGGCGTGCCCTCTGCCACAACTGCGGAGCCGTCGGTCGGCGTTCCTGTCTGCAATGGGCATGAGCGCATATACAGCAAGCCCGCGCCGTCACTTTCCAGGCTGATAAGGTAGGTCGTTCCCGCCACCATGGCAGTAGTGCCGCTGATCTGAATAGCATTGGACGTTCCGAAATACACGCCCATCTTGTTCGGGATCGTACCGGTCTGCGAGAAGTAGGCCAGCTGTACGCTGCCGGCGGTTTGAAACGCGCCATTCGATGACAGATACTGAGTGTTTCCCGAGAGCGTCTGTCCATCAAAATACACTATCCAGAACTCAGACCATGCGGTCGCGGGATAATTGCGAGCAGAAGTCGTGACCGTGCTCAGGTACTGCGCTGTGCTGAAATTTGGATTTAACATTGCGCTGCCCCTTACAGGTTAATCGGCGAGCCGACGCTAAACAGCAGCGTGGTAGCACTGAGGGCGACGCCAATAGGCAGGAGCACACGGCCAGCTGGATACGCTGCGGCCACGCTTGACAGGACAAACTGCCCGGGCGTGACGCTCATGGCGTACTCAGCTCCTGGCGTGAGGCCGGTCAGGCCGTCAATGATTTGGCCGGGCAGGTAGCAGGCGGTCGTAGCGCCCGATGCGGCAGCCGTCTTGATGAATACGGCCGCTTTTTTGCCGCTCGTGAGCGCATCAGCCAATGCCACAAGGCCGGCAGCAGTGAAATATCCCAGGCTGTTGGCTGGAATGGCCGCTGCAGATGTGGCAGTAACGATGCTGGCACTGGCCGGGGCCGTGCCGTAGTACGGCTGAACGGTCGCAGGCACAACGCCATAGCGGCATTCAGCGCCGATGGCCGTAATTTTCATTGAGCCGGCTGCCGAGTACGGGCCAAGCGTGGTCGAGCGCGAAGCAGTGGCAATCACGCCAGCGCTCACGCCCAGGCCGGACACAGCCTCAACCTTTACAGTGCCACTCGTTTCCAGAGTCAGGCTATCAAGCGCAGCCAGTGGGAATATGGCGCTATAGCCAGGGGTGAGAATCAACATTTATGCCTCGGGGATAGGGTTTGACTGCTCGTCAGGCGTAAAAAAACCCGCATCGGCGGGCTGTTCTGGCTGCATTTCTTCGGGTGGTGGCGGCTCCGGCTCTTGCGGCTGCTCAGGCGGGGCCATGGCGGGCGCTTCGTCCATTTCCGCGGGCTCTTGCGGTTCAGGCTCTGACGCGCCGTCATCGCCATCCTGCTGGCTCAGGTCAGGATCGTTATCCACGTTCAAGCCGACGTTGTACGCCAGTTGCATGGCCATTTCAGGCGTCAGAAACGGGGCCAGTACCTGCAGGCGCTTGGTCGTGGCGTCGTAGGCTTTCAATTGGCGCTCTTCCCGCTTGCCCTCGGCGTCGGCATGCAGTTCGTTGAACTTGTCGCCCACTTCTTTCAAAGCCGACTCCAGTTCCTGCGTCTGCTCCTGCATCTGCTGCATTTGCTGCTGCACCTGCGGCGGGATCTCGGCCTCGCCTTCTTTCTCAAGAATTGGCGACTCTTTACCGATCTCCATGCACTGCCATGTTTGCTCGAGCAGTTCGCGGGCATCGATCAGCGGCGCGGTTACCGGGTTGCTCATAGCAAAGTCAGCAAAGGCGCGCAGCTTATTGGTCAGCACTTCTTTCTGCATGAAGCTCGATGTGCCCGTTGCTTGCCAGTTCATGAACGACGACTTGCCAAACTTACGAATCTTTGCCCAGGTCGCTGCGGCTTCCTCGCCGTGAATCTTGCGCACCGTCTCCGGGTCCAGGTATTTCAGGTTCCAATTGATCAGGCATTCGATGATCGGCTCAATCCAGCAGGCATCAATGTTCTGGATGACCTCTTTGATTGGCAGGGACGATGCCGACATAATCATGCTGATGCCGGTGGCGGTCTTGTTCAGGTTGCTGCTGTCGTCGCCCTGCGAATACTTGGTGATGCCGGTGTCGTCGTCGCTCATCTGGCTCGACGCGTTGATGACGTCCATCCAGCCGCCAGTGATATCTGGCTCGGTGTGCATGATCAGGGCGTCTTTGCGCTTATCGGCAGGCGTGCCCGGCTTGAACTCATAAACTTTACCTGGATGCTTTAGAAAATTCTCAGTCGGCATGAAGACGCTGCGATCTACGCTCATCGTTCCGAGCAGGGCCATACCCTTGCCGTCCATGTACAGCCGGAATGCAGCGTTGACAACCTTTTGATGTGGCGCATTATTCTCAGCCACGCCGACGCCCCACATTTCATGAGGCACGTCCTCATAGGCGCAACGATAGGCTGGCAACTTGTTGCCGTATGGACTTTCACTGACCTTGACGACAACGCCACCGGCCATGATGGCAACGACGCTCACCAGTTCACCGCTCTCGACTGGTTCACCGTCAGCGTCCTGCAGCTCATTTTCTGCAATCAGACTCTTCGGCACACGGCCAAAGAAGCGTGCGACTTTAATGCGCCCGGCTTTGTGCCACAGGTTGATGTTGGCGCGCCGCTCCTGTGCCTGCTCGCTGCCAGTCTCGTTACCGTTCGCGCCAGGCGCCAAGAGAGCTTGCGCGATATTTTGGTAGGAGTCGTCCTTACCCCATGCGCGTACTGTGTGCGGGCTTTCCATGGTGGACCAGAACACGCCCAGGCCATCGGGCAGGTTGCGCGCCTCGGCATCCGGAATTACATCAAGCGTGCTGGCCAGCTCAAAATACGGGTGATCATAGGTGTACTCTGTTTCCTTGATTTCCAGCGTTCCGGCGCTGTCGTCACCAGCCGTCTCGGTCAGTGTCTCCGGGCGTACAAATGGCCCAAACATGAACCCAGTGCCGTAAGTGGCCAGGGTATCGACACCGGCTTTCAACAGGCTGCGAAAGTCCATGCGCTCGAGCTGCTCGGTAACGATATCCTCGACTACATCCGAAAACGGGGCCAGCTTCTCATCAGTCGGCGTGGTGTCGAACGGCATCAGGCCATTACCAAACAGCGCGTCGTTGATCTTGGCGCGCGCTGCTCGCACCTTGTTGCGGGTCGAGCCGATAAACAAGCTGCTAGCCTTCTTTGACCGCGCGGCGCCCGTGTTCTTGGTGTCGTCGTCGCGGGCAATGCGCATGACGTCCTGATAGCACTCGAGCAGCTTTGCTTTCTGCGGCTCACTGGCTTTGTCCCATTCGACCAAGCGCTGCTCTAAGAGCGCGGCCAGGCCATTGAGGGATGGTGTCGGGTCAGTCATCATTGCCTTAAAAATAGAATCCGTCTGCGTCTGGCTCGTTCTGTGTCAGCGGCGCCATGTTCGTCAGTGAAATAACCGGTTGTGCGAATGTCAGGCCAAGGGCGTCAGCAGTATCAGGAGAGCGGAAACCGCGCTTCTTCATATCCTGCTTGCGCTCCATCTTTAGAGCGTTGTTGCTGTCGTATGAATAGCGAATCTGTGTCAAGTCGGCCTGCATTTCGTCGCTATCAGGTATATCGGCTGGCTGCTTTTCCATCCACTCTTTCATCAAGCCCCACATTTCCGCGCGCTTGTTCGTGTACTTGACTGCATCAAGCGGCGATTCGGAGCTGTTGACTTGGACCAGCTGCGTTTTGCCGTATGGGATCAGCTCTTCCAGCCGGTCATACACGCCAGCGCCCAGGCCGCCAACGTCGATGGCAATCTGATCCGGCTTGACCTCAGCAAGTATCTGCATGACCAGGCCGGCCACTTCCATCGTGCTTTTCTTGCTGACGCTGCGAATCCAATGCACCTTGCGGCCTTGACGGAAGCAGAACGATGTACGGTCATCGCCAAAACGCGCAGGATCAACGCCGATGATCTTGGCGCCGACCGGCTCGGCCTTAGCCTTGCGCGCCTTCGTGACGATCTCGGCCTTGATGTATGGATCAAGCCCCGATACTTGGAACGCCTCGGCAGCCGTCGCCGGATATTCCTGCTTGAACAGGGTTTCGTCTTTCAATTGGATGACCTTCACGCGGCGCCAGGCCATTTGCTCAAGCGTCAGACTGTATGCATCGCGGTAATCGCGCTCTTCTGGCGTCAGCTCAAACCCAGGGGGCACCGCCTTGACATATTCAGGCTGCCAGAACCACGGCACGAAGACGGCGATGTACTCCGACTGCCCCGACTCGGCTGCCTGCCACTGCTGGTGGAAATAGTTGCCAATCCCGTTTGCGGTCGATTCAAGCACAACCTCGGTGCCAGGCGCATCAGGGATTGCCTGCAAAATACCTGCTGCGTGCATCTGTGCATTTGGCCAGAATCCGACTTCGGAGCCGTGAAACAGCTGAATCGTGGAACCGCGCCCTACTGCCTTGTTGCCAGCGGTGCCGACCTTGTAGCCAGAGTCAAGCCGCTTGAACGACAGTTCCTTAGCGTTTGCCGCGCTGGTCGCTGGCCGCACCAGTAGTGGGCAGTTCTCGTGATATCGGTTGGCAATCTCGAACAGGTTGTTTGTGGCCTCTTCCTCATGTGTCAGGATGAAAGCCCGCAATCCCTTCGAGTGGGTCACGCGCCAGTAATAGCGGCCCTCTACGTAGGTCGAGCAACCTTGTTGACGACCCTTGAGGATCAGCGCCCGGATGCGGCCTGTAGCGGCCCTCTGCTCTTCCAGTCGCTTGTGTATATACAACTGCGCTTCGTTGAGTGTGAATGGCTCAACCTTGGCGTCTTTCGTCCGAATCTTGAGACAGCGCGGGGCATAGTGCAGGAAGTCGTCTTTCAGCCTCTGCCGGATTGCGCGCTCTTCATCGGTCATTTCAACTCATCTAATGCGGCCTCGTGGTTCGTGACAGTGGCCGTTAATTCAACGCTCGACAGTTTGGCATGCACATATGGCGCGGCAGCCTTGGCAGCCTCAAACCGCATGGCCTGGTGCGCAATGGCGACAGCCGGGTCAACGTCCGGGCCAAGGTCAGCTTTACGCATGATCCCGAGCATGAACTCAAGCGGCGTGACGCCCGACTCTTCCACGGCGCGCTGCACCTCGGCTGTCCGTTTGTTCGGCTCACCCTTCTTGCGGCCAGCACCGGGCCGTGAGCCGCCTTTGATTCCCTTTGATTGTTTTTCAATGGTCATCGGATTTCAAAGGCCTAATAAAAAGCCGCTGCCGCAATTGACTGCGGTTCAGCGGCAAGCCCGATAGTGGGCGGAGACTCAGGTATCCGGCTCAGGCGCCGGCATATTGTTCGGTAGCAGATGCCATCCCAGCTCTCGCCTGATTTCCTCGGGCTTGGGTGGCGGGTCATGCTCATGTGTGCGGCGGTCCATGTACTCACGCACGGAA
>Ga0314855_100139_pt1 | contig 17949 bp, 20 predicted proteins | sample 2018CB1WmetaG_FD_203636 | JGI IMG/M metagenome (GOLD analysis project Ga0314855, IMG submission 203636) | Cryopeg brine viral communities from Beaufort Sea near Barrow, Alaska, United States - 2018 CB1W | ecosystem: Environmental > Aquatic > Marine > Coastal | place: USA: Alaska | collected... | reverse complement strand
CTGTTCCTCTCCCCCCGCATTTTTTGTGTCATTTTCCCCCACCTGATGAGGTGGGTCTGGGAGTTTTGAGACTCTCGGCGCGGGGAGTTGCGTTGAGAGAAAATACGGCGCACTTCCTTATGTTTCCGGGGCCGTTCAGCTCAAACGATCTCATCGGCTGAGTCCCAGGAAGCACTATCGCGGAGGTGATTTAGGTGGCTACACGTAAGCATTTACTCGCGGTGAACCGGGCTATTCGGGCCTCGAACCTCGACGAACTGGGCATCGATGCGCCTCTTGCGGAGCTACTTCGCGACTTGGCCAGACTGATAGATCGCGCTGGTGAAGATGGCCCGTCGTCGAAATTGCTGTCGGCGTATCTGTCTGCGACGAAGGATCTTCGACGTGCCACCTCGCCGCGAAGTGCTCGTTCTCGTGCCGCGACGGCAGCCACTGACGCGGACGACGATCCTGAATCTCCGGCGGCTTTGAAGCTTGTAGAGGAGTCGCCCCTTGACAAGATCAGGAGGAACAAAAACCGCGCGGCCGGCTAAGTCGGTCTATGACGAAGTCGTTCACGCCGATGCAAAGAAGTATGGGAAGCAAGTAGGAACAACGGAACCCCGGTTGCTCACGAAACCGTTGCGGGAGCTCACTCCAGAGACCTCGCATGGATTCTCAGTAATCGCATTCGCTTCAGCAGTTCTTGGCATCACTTTGTACCCCTGGCAACGAGCGCTGCTTATCCGCGCACTTGAACTGAACGAGGACGGCACTTACCGCTTCCGTAAGATCTTCGTAATTGTTGGGCGCCAGAATGGTAAGACGACGCTCTTGACGGTGTTGGCGCTCTGGTGGTTATTCGTTGACGCAGACAGCTTCCCTGAGCACCTACCCGCAAATGAGTTCCTCATATTGGGTACCGCGCAAAATCTGGACATCGCCGAAGAGGCATGGGACGCGGCACTCAAACGCTGCGACCCGACAGCTGAGGAAGACGACCAAGCGTATGTCATTGACTGGCTTGCTGACGAGACTCGAAAGCCAGTCAAGACGAACGGGAAGAAATCTCTTCGTTTGCGCAATAACGCGAAGTACGAACCTCGTGCTGCGTCTCGGATGGGTGGTCGTGGTAAGTCCGCGGCGCGCGTGATCATGGACGAGATGCGTGAGCAGCAGACGTGGGACGTCTGGGGTTCGGTATCGAAAACGAAGAACGCAATCTTCAACTCCCAGCTGTGGGGCATTTCTTCGGCTGGGGACGTGAAGTCGATTGTGCTGCAGACGCTGCGCAATGGTGCGATCCGCACGATCAGAGAATTCGCCGCGTACGTCGAAACGGGCATTCAGACGATCGAGGAGTTTGCGAACACTCACGATCTAGCGACGGCTCTTTTCGAGTGGTCGGCGCCAGAGAAGTGCAAGCTTCTGGATATCGACGCGATTCTGCAGGCTAACCCTTCAGTTGGTTATAAGCCGATGTTCTTCGATTCAATCTGGTCGGATCTGCTCGGTGACGAACCAGAGCACACAAAGCGTACGGAGATCCTCTGCGACTGGGTCACCTCTCGGGAAGAACCGTTCCTGGATGGAGAGGCGTGGTCGGCGTGTGCCGATTCTGCTGTGCTCGATGATGCGGGAAATGTGATTGAGGTGGGCTCGCAGATAGCTGACGGCGCCCGCTCAGTGCTGGGCATTGCTGTATCGGGTAACCGGTCGATGTCGTTTATCGGGGTCGCCGGGGAACGCGACGATGGTCTTGGCCATGTTGAGCTGATCGCGCAACGTGCCGGCGACCGGTGGGTGGAAGCACACATGGTGCGCATCCGCGAGGTAACTGGAATCAATGAAGTTGCGATTCAGGCTTCTGGTTGTCCTGCCGCTGATTTGGTGGATCCGCTGAAGAAGCTCGGATTCGTGGTGCACGAGATCCGACAGACGAGTCTTCTGAACTCGGCGGGGCGTTTCAAGACTCGAGTCGAAGATAACCACCTGCGTCACCGTAGTCAGCCGGCACTGAACATGCCGGCGGAGAACGGCACGACGAAGGACATTGCGAACATGCCGGTGTGGGATTTGTTCAAGTCGCCGGTCGATAACGCTCCGATCAACGCAGTAACGAATGCGCTGTATGCGCTTGAGCAGTTCCCGCCGGAGGAGAAGAAGCCAGTACCGTCTCCACCTCCTGCGGCAGAGACGATCACACGCGACGATGTCGCCCAAGATGAAGTGAATTTTGCGGGAGTTGCCTTTTAGGTACTCCTGCCCAATTTCAATGAGGAGGCCGCTTTGCCCGAGATCGGATACCAGGCGGATGCTGGACTCATCGGTTGGGGGAGTCTTGTTTCAGAAACGCACGAGACGAACCCTGATTTGCAGTGGCCTAACTCGATTGATGTTTTTGACCGGATGCGGCGCGAGGATCCTCAGGTTAAGTCGGTGCTGCGTGCGGTGACTCTGCCGATTATGCGCACGAGCTGGGTGATCGATGGTTCCGGATGTAAGCCCGAAGTGGTGGCTCTTGTTGCTGGCGATCTTGGTTTGCCGATCAAGGGTGAACCGTTTGTCGCACCGCTGCGCACGAAGGGTCGTTTCTCGTGGGAGGAGCACCTGCGTTTGTCGTTGCTGGAGCTCGTTTATGGGCACTCGTTCTTTGAGCAGGTCTACGACCAGAGCGCCGGCCGGGCACACATTGCGAAGCTGGCGTGGCGTCCGCCGCGCACGATTTCCGATGTGGACGTCGCAAAAGATGGTGGTTTGGACGCGATCAAGCAGCACGGCTATTCCGGAAGTAGTGTCGAGGTCAAGATTCCTGTCGATCGCCTCGTTGCGTATGTGAACGAGCGTGAAGGTGCGAACTGGCTAGGTGAGTCACTGTTGCGCTCGGCGTACAAGATGTGGCTGCTGAAGGATCGCGTTCTGCGCATTCAGGCGCTTGCCGCTGAACGCAATGGTCTCGGTATCCCGGTCTACACCGGTGCAGATCTTCCCGAGGGTGCGTCGTCGGAGGAACGTGATGCGTGGTTGAAGTCGGAGAAGGAATCCGGTCTGAAACTCACTAAGAACTTCCGTGCTGGTGAGGCTGCTGGTGCGTCACTTCCGCCGGGGTCGTCGCTTGAACTGATGGGTGTGTCAGGAAAGCTTCCTGACACCGACAAACCGATTCGGTATTACGACGAGCAGATTGCGCGTGCGGTGTTGGCGCATTTCCTGAACCTTGGTACGGAGACCGGGTCGTGGGCTCTCGGGTCGACGTTTGCGAACTTCTTCACTGACTCACTGAACGCTGTCGCGCAGCACATCGCGGACATCACTCAGCAACACGTGATTGAGGATCTTGTCGACCTGAACTGGGGTTCAGCGGAACCGGCACCGCGCTTGGTGCCGTCCGCGATTGGTGAAGATCAACCAGCGACGGCTGAGGCGATCAAGGCTCTCATCGATTGTGGTGCGCTCACCGTCGATCCTGCTCTTGAAGCATTCCTGCGGGCGAAGTACGGCATGCCAGTCAAAACAGACTCTCCGCGCGACTCTGACACGAGCCGCAATACATCAACTGTGCCCAAGGAGGCCGCATGACGCTCAATACGAAGGCCCGGAACCGTTTCTGGGGTGAGAAGCCAGTACCGAAATCGAAGGCAGAGTTCTTCAATGCGGTCACGATGCCGGCACCCGTTGGTGAGGGCACCGTGGCCACAATCCGAATGTACGGGCCAATAGATTCCTGGGGGGGTTTCTGGGGTATCTCAACCAAAGATGTTGGTCAAGTCCTCGATGCGCTTCCCGATTCAGTTACTCAGGTGATCCTGCGCATCAACTCTCCTGGCGGGGAAGTATTCGAGGGAGTTTCGATCCTGAACATGCTGCGTGCGCACAAGGCGACGGTTACTGCGGTCGTCGATGGGCTTGCGGCTTCGGCCGCGTCGGTCATCGCTGCGGGGTGTGATGAGACGGTGATGTCACCGGGCACTCAGATGATGATCCACTCACCGTGGACATTCACTCTCGGCAACGCGACCGAGCTTCGGAAGGACGCCGACCGGCTCGAGGGCATCGAAAGTTCCCTGATCGAGATCTATCAGGCGAAGGCGGGCAACGCGGATTGGGCAACACTCCTCGCTGAGGAGACCTGGTACACCGCTGCCGAAACGGTCACGGCTGGTCTTGCCGATCGCGTAGCTGTCATTCCTGACGCCGGTGAGGCCGCGACCGTGGGCGAAGAGGAACCACTGATCGTCGTCGTGCCCCTCGACGGTGACGACGAAGATGCCGCACACGTCACTCGCATTGCCGCATTCGCGACCGCGCGAACCAACAAGCTCCCGAGCTCGTCCGAGCCGGGTAACCCCAACCGAAAGGAGAACGCTGTGGCTTACGGCGATCTACAGGCTGGAATCCGCGAACGGCTCGGCATGACCGACGCCAATGCTTCCGATGAGACGCTGTTTGCAGCCCTCGACGAAGCGCTCGAGGAGCAGGCCGACCCCGCGACCCCGGTCGCGACCATCCCGGAGGGTGCTGTCGTCATGGACGCCGACACTCTTGCTGATTTGCGCGCGCAAGCCGCACTCGGCGCACAAGCACGCGAACAGCAGCAGAGCGACCGACGCGACACCATCGTCGCAAAGGCGCTCGCTGAAGGTCGCATCGCGGTTAGCTCGAAGGACAGCTGGCGTGCTCAGCTCGACAAAGACGAGGACGGCATCTCTACGTTGCTGGGCTCGTTCCCGAAGAACACGGTGCCTGTGGCTGAGGTTGGTCATTCCGACACGGTGAGCAGTGCCGATGATGCCCTTTACGCGAACGCGTGGGGCCAGACCGAGAAGGAGGCCTGATATGGCTGACTACCTGCCCAAGTTCAAGCCCGGCCAGGCGGTGACGTTCAAGGCATCGGCTGCGGTGACTGGGGGACGTCTGGTCGTTGTTACGGGCGATCGCACTGTCGGTGAAGCCGGCGCGGATGCCAACGCTGTTGGTGTTGCCGGTTTTGACGTTCTAACGGGTGAGGATGTGACGGTCTTCACTCGTGCTGGTGGAGTCCAGCAACTGACCGCATCTGGTGCGATTGCTGCTGGCGCGAAGGTCATTTCTGCCGTGGGCGGGAAGATCGCGACCGTCGGTGCAGGCACGAACCCCATTGGCACAGCGCTTGCTGCTGCTTCCGCCGACCTGGACGTCATTGACGTCCTGTTCAACTAAGAGAGGAGTGGCGAGACTATGAGTTCGTACACTTACCCGGTGAAGCACCCTGAGGGGACACTCACCAACGAGCAGTTGCATGCTCTGCTCGGCAATCCTCGTGTGATCGCGAAGCGTCTGCACGATCTGACGCAGATGAAGTTCATTGCGGACTTCTTGCTGCAGGGTCGTTTCGATGCTTCAGGTGGCGGGGTGTTTTATGAGTCTGGCGAGGAAGCGTTCGCCGCGAGCGATCCAGAGTCGATCACTCCCTTGGGCGAGTACCCGAAGGTGGTTCTCGAGTCGGGCGAGATTGTCTCGGCGCGGGTTGTGAAGTGGGGTCTTGACACGGTCATCTCTGATGAGAAGATCAAGCGCCAGGGCATCACTTTCGTCAACAAGGGTCTGATTCGACTGAGCAACACGATCGTGCGTCACGTTGACTCGGTCGCGATGGCTGTCATCGCATCGAAGGTGACGAGCAGCTTCGCGTCGCCGGCGACGTGGACCACAGCTGGTAAGGCTGTTGAGGCTGTGATGTCGATTCAGGCAACTCGTGCTGAGCTGGGGCTCGGCATCGACTTGTCGACGATCGTTCTCAAGCCTGCCCAATACGCCAAGCTCATCGGTCTTCTGATTGATGACAAGGCGTTGCCACGTGAGTCGGGTGATACGGCGGTGCAGGGAAATATCCCGGTCGACGCTCTCGGCCTAACGTGGGCGACGTCGCCGTTCTACTCGGGCGCCAATCCGCTTCTGGTGGATCGTGACCAGCTGGGTGGCATGGCCGATGAGCCTCTCGGGGGTCCCGGTTATGTCGGTGCCGGTCAGGTGGGTATCGAGGCGAAGTCGATTCGCAACGATGATGACGACAGTTACACGTTGCGTGGTCGTCGCGTCACGGTGCCTGTTGTCACGGAGCCGAATGCTGGTGTGACTCTCTCGGGTACGGGTCTCTGATGGCTGGTTCGCAGAGTGGTCCGCAGGATGCCCAGAAGTCAGCTGGGCAGGTCTCGGCTGACGAGAAGGCTGCAGCTGAGCTGAAGGTTGCGGCGGAGCAAGCCGAAGCCGAGAAAGCTGCCGAGGAGAAGAAGACGGCTGACGAGAAGGCTGCAGCTGAAAAAGCGGCCGCCGATAAGCCTGAGACCAAGCCCAAGGGCTACCTGGTCACGGGTGCTGCGGTAATTCTCCGCACTGAAGATGGCGGGGAGCGGTACCTGTACCGCGGTGCCCCGGTTGATTCGGGTGCGTTCGCGAAGGAAAGCATCAAACATTCCCTCTCGATCGGTTTGATCGAGAAGGCAAAGTAACGAAATAGGGGGCGGTGGAGTGATTACACCTGCAGACATTCCTGATGTTGGCGAGGATGTGGCGCGACGGATCATTGTTGCGGCCCGCTCCATCGCCCCCTGTATCGACTCGTTCCTTGAGGGGAGTGAGGAGAAGAAGAACGCGATCGCGATTCTGCGTGGTGTGGCCGCTGAAGTACCTGCGCCGGGATCGCGTCGTGTGCGCGCACAACGCATCGGGCCCGCATCGGTGGACTACTGGGATGCGGAGACGTGGCTGCCTGAGGATCGCCGCGATCTGCGCTCGCTGTGCTCGGCAGTATCAACCGCGGGTAACCCGATCGGAAGCTTCCCTCAGGAGCGTCCACTGGCCCGGTTGTGGCCGGAGAAGTACGAATAGTTTCCCCTCACGGTCACACCGTGTACAGGTTTTGCGCATGTTGGCGCTGTCATCCCGGCTCTGCCGGCTGAAGTCGAGGAGTAGTAGCAATGTCACCCACAATGAGAAGTTCACAAGGCAACACGATCACCGTTCCGAAGGCTGCAGTCGAGTTCTACACATCGAAGGGGTGGCAGGTTGCCGGGCCAACACGTCCACCCGAAAGTGCACCCGAGATTCCGGAGGAAGTACTTCAGGGAACCCCTGCGGGCGTTCCTGAGGATTCGTGGACAGTGAAGCAACTTACAGATCTCGCAGAACGTGAATCGATCGACCTTGGCACCGCTACTAAGAAAGCTGACGTTCTGGCTGCGATCTCTGCGGGCAAGAAACTGGTCGACGACGAAGATGCTGTTGGTGAGGACGAGGTCTAATGGATCTCCCCTATGCACTACCAGTGATCCGCGCGCGCCGAAAGTTGATCGCGGATCCTTACAACCCGACCAGCACCGTCCCAGGACCGTGGGATGACCCCGACACGATCAACCTCAAAGGGTTTGTGGCGGCGTCGTCGAGCTCCGCGCTGAGAGATGCAACCCGCAAACAGGTACTCACAGCGAAGAGTCTCTACCTTTCAGATCCAACCTCGGACGTAGTTGTGGGTGATCGGATCCTCGTCGGAACAGACCAATACGAAGTCGACGCGATACCCACTGCCGACATCAACCCATTCACCGGATGGCAACCAGCCGTCGAAATACCACTAACGGGAGTCGAAGGATGAAATTCAACGACGCTTACATCCCTGAACTGGGGAAGTCGGCGACAGTGGAAAACATTGTGCGTGCCAAGGCAGAACAAGTCGCCGCCACCGCACGCACCAGCGCACCCGTCGACACCGGCGAATACCGCAACAGCATCGGCGTACAAATCGTGCACACACCATTCCGAGTCGTCGCAAAAGTCATCGCAAACTCCGACCACTCCATGCTCGTCGAATCCAAATACGGAACCCTCGCACGCGCACTCAACAAGGTAGACCGTGGCTGACCCCCTCGTCATCCAAGCCGACCTCGAACTCTTCCTCACCCAGTGGTACCGAACCGCGCTCGCGGCCCGTCCTGAAGCGGTGTGTCGGGACGTGGAAGTCGTGAATCGTGAACCGGGTCCTGGTGAAGACTTCCCGGAGAGACTGTTGGTAATTCGTGACGATGGTGGTCCAGATACGTCGGTCATCTCTGCTGAACGGGATGTGGGGCTCTCAGTCCTTGCCGGCACGAAGGAGAACCCGAAGGATGCGAATGATCTTGCGCGCATCGTTCATGCTCTCCGTACTCAGATACCTGCGGTCGCCGCCGGCAACCCTGTTGCTGCAGTGCTCGCATCAAACGGCCCGTTCCCTGTGGCGGAGTCGCAACCGCGTGCTCGTCGGTACATCACCGTCAGGTTCGCCATAGCAGGAACGCTGCTGTAACCCTTCATCCAATCAACTCGGCTCCCATACGTGGGGGCTTTTCGCTTTTAAGGAGCAACCATGACTGCCGATGCTTTTGGCAATGACGTTACCGCTGTAGGGATCCCGGTTACCGGCTTCCTCGGCTTCGCCCCCGCAGAAACCATTTTTCCCAGTTCGGTCGAAGGTGCTGCCCCGGCTTTCACCCTTCCTGTCGCTTTCAAGAAAGCGGGCCTCCTCACGGAGGATGGTGGTTTCGAGTGGACTCTCGAGCCTGATGGTGACCCGATCAAGTTTTGGCAGGAGGGTTATTCCATTCCCTCTGGTCTGGCAAACGTGACTCTCGTCGCGAAGCTTGCCCAGTATGACGCGATCGTACGCGAACTGGCGTACGGCAAGACCGCCGACGCAAACGGCTACATCACTATCGATGGTGGTGGCCACGCGACCGAGTTTGTCGCGTTCACGGAGGAGATATTCAAGAACGGTGTCATTCGTCGCCGTATCGCTGAGGTAACCGTGACGGGTATCGCGATCGATAAGTCCGAACGTGGATCGGTCAACGGCACACAGATCACCTTCTCCGCGCGACGTTCAGCGGAACTCGGCAATGAGCACATCGGTGAATGGCTGATCGCTGCGACGTCGGCTGTAGTTCCGACTGTCACCGGTGCACTGCCCGCCGATGCTGTGGCGGGTTCAGAGGTGACGATCACTGGTACCGACTTCATTGGTGCCTCAGAGGTGAAGTTCGGCGCTTCCAATGCGGCCAGCTTCGCCGTTGATTCCGCGACACAGATTCGCGCGATCATGCCTCCCGGTGCCGTGGGAGCGGCAAACATCACGGTCACCACGGGGGCTGGTACATCTGCCGCGTTCACGTACACGCGCGGCGCGTAACTGACTGCTGGCCGGGACCGTTGATGGGCGACCCGGCCAGCACCCCACCCATCCGCCCATCATCATCCATCACGAAAGGCCCATCATGGCAACCACTAAGAAACCTGCTCCGACTCCTGGCCCAAAGCCGGACTTCTACGTCGTCGAGAATCACTTGAAGTGTCAGACCGACGAGGGGGAGAAGTCGATCGACCTCCGCATTCCTTTTGACCGAATCGAAATGCTGATGGACATGGATGAAGGCACGATCGAGGACAAGAAGATGCCTCGATACGTGCTGGACAACATTCTTTGGCCGGAAGACAAGGCCACGCTCGAGGGTATGCGCGACGGTACGAAAGTCGTCCAGATCATTATGGAAGTTGCCACTCGCATCGGTGATCGGATGGGGGCAACCATGGGGGAATCCTTGGGCTCGCACGAACTGTCCGAGCCCACCGAGCAGCCCTCCGATTCGATTTCCGACGCTACTTCGGACTCGCCCTCAGCAACATAGGCGGCTCGATTCCCGTAGCTGAGGCAATCGACCTGGTCGCGGAGCTACGAAGAGAATCGGGTTCGCATTTGAACGCGTCGGAGCTCGGGTGGGATATTGCCGCTTCCTACGGGGAGGTGTACGCGTTTTTGCAGGCAAGTTCTGTTCTCAACGCTAACCGCGACACCAAAAAGCATCCGGAGCAGATTGAGTTGCCGGCACCGTGGCCGTCGAAGCCGACTGTTGAGCAAGTTACTCCTGAGGAGCATGCCGCTTTGCGTGCGCGCTTGTTGAAACATTCAGCGTTCGCGCACTAACAAAGATTGGAGGCCCGAATGTCACAGGTCGGATCTGCAGATGTTGCAATTTTCCCCACCTTCAAAGGCTTCCGTTCGACGGTGGTCAGTGAGGTCGACGCTACTGCCTCCACGTCGGGGGGCAAGTTCTCGTCGACGTTCAGTAAAGCGGTCAAGGGCGTCGGGGCCGGCATTGCTGTCGGCCTCGGTGCCGCTCTTGCAGGGGCGGCGGCGATTGCAAGTAAGGGTCTCGACCGGGCGCTCAATATTCAAGATGCGAAGGCGCAGCTGACGGGGCTTGGCAATTCTGCCAAAGACGTTTCCAGAATTATGGGTTCGGCACTGGATTCGGTGAAGGGTACTGCGTTCGGCCTCGATTCTGCTGCGACGATTGCAGCATCTGCTGTCGCGGCGGGCATCAAGCCAGGTGATGCCCTGACCCGCACTCTGAAGCTGACTGCTGATGCCGCGACCATCGGAAAGACATCTCTGTCTGAGATGGGTGACATGGTCAACAAGGTTGCCACTAACGGCAAGCTGACCACGGAGGTGTTGCAGCAGTTCCAGGGCCGCGGTATTCCGTTGCTGCAGATGGTCGCAGACGAGTACGGGGTGACTGCTGAAGCAGCTGCGGAAATGGTCACGAAGGGCGAGGTAGATTTCGCCACGTTCCAGACTGCACTTGAAAAGGGTGTCGGTGGTGCTGCGCTTTCGTCGGGGGCGACTGCTCGCGGAGCTTTCGCGAATATTGGTGCATCGTTCGGGCGTCTCGGTGCAATGTTTACCGGATCCGCTGTCGATGCTGCGCCGGCGTTGTTTGTTGCGATCGCGGGTGCGGTCGATCGTCTCGCAGAGTCTTTGACCCCGCTGGCAGAGCAGTTCTCTGGTCAAGTCACGCCTGCATTAGCGGACGTCACTGAATGGATCGATGGAATCGATTTCTCACAAGTTGGCGCAACCATTTCCGCAGTGTTCTCGACTATCCGCGGCGCCGTGCAAGGTGTTGTGACGGCATTTCAGACTGGTGATTTTTCAGACTTAGGTTCCACATTCGGCAAGATCGGCTCGATAGTCCAACCGTTGTTCCCCCTGTTTGTGTCCCTTGCTGAAGGTATCGGGGGCATTGCGGGATCTATCGGTGACGTTATCGCGGCGGGTCTGCCGTTGCTGGTTCCGTTGCTCGAGGGCTTTGCTGGCGCGCTGGGGTTTTTGGGCGATAACCCGCAGCTGCTTGCTGCCGCGATGGTAGCAATTGCTGTGGGAATGCTCGTTTCGAAAGCAGCAATTATTGCCAACAATGTTGCGATGGCGGCTTCGATTCCGTTGCGCTACGCAGAGGTCGCTACGCGCTTCCAGCTCACTACAGCTTTGAACGCGAACACCGCGGCCCGTGTCGGAGAAACTGCTGTCGAGAAGACCAGTCTCGCGACGAAAGCGGCAGGTGTTGCTGCGAACGTACGTCAAGTAGCGTCGCTGGTCGCAGCGCGTGTGGCGATGGTCGCCGGTGCTGTCGCTACCGGTGTAGCGGTGGCTGCGCAGTGGGCGATGAACGCGGCGATGTCGGCTAACCCAATTGCTTTGGTCGTGCTTGCGATCGCGGCGCTGGTGGCCGGCCTGATCTACTTTTTCACCCAGACGGAGCTCGGGCAGGAAATCTGGACAAACTTCACCCAGTTCCTCGCTGAGGCGTGGGCAAATATCAGCGCAGTGTTCTCGACCGTGTGGAACGGGATGCTCACGGTATTCACGAATGTTTGGAATGGCATCGTGGCCGTGTTCCAGGTTGTGTGGTCACTGATCGTGCTTTACGTCACGACGTACATCAACACTGTTCTGAAGATCATCACAACAGTAGTCAAGGTGATCTCTAATGTGTGGAACGCAATTTGGGCCGGCATAAGTTCATTCTTCTCCGGAATTTGGCAGAAGATCATTGGCGTCGTGAAGACGATGCAGTCGACCTTCAGCACTGTTTTCGGTGCAATCAAGGGCATCATCACGGGTGCGTTTGAAGGCGCTGTGGGTGCGGCGAAGTCCGCGATAAACGGCATCATTGGCGCCGTAAACGGCGCGATTAGTGGGATAAACCGGGTCATTGGTGCTGTGGGGGGCGCGTTCGGCCTCGAGGTGTCAATTCCGAAGATTCCCCGCCTCGCTGATGGCGCAACAGTGCTGCCGCGCTCTGGTGGAACACTCGCGATTCTCGCGGAGGCTGGTCGCGCCGAGTCTGTTGTTGATACAGGAAAACTCAACGCCCTCATCGACAGCATCCTTACGGACCAACGTCGGTCGGACACCTCTGAAGCACCTCAGCAGCGCGATGGTGCTCGACAACTGACTGATCTGTCAGATTCGTCCATTGAGAGGCTGGCACGCACGTTGGCCGGCTATTTGCGAGTGCAGTCCAGACAAGGAACTTCATAACGGTTCTTCAGATTTTGCGGGAAGTACATGATCCGAAACATTTAGGAGTCTGAGATGGGTATTGCAAAGAACAAGTTTGACGGCCGCGAGTTTGAGTTCGAGCGGTCGACGCTGCTCAAAGGGCGCGTGATTGTTGACTTCGATCCCGGACCCGAACTCGAAATTGGCATCTACAGCGATGAAGAGTTTGCTCTGACCTTTGACGTAATCAAGGAATAAGTCATGGCTGACTTTTATACGACTTTCTCAGCGAATAGCCAGTACCGGAGCCACTGCCGGATCGTTCAGAGTTCGCAGAGTTCATCGGACAATAGTTCGGTGCTTACTGGTTCGATGTGGGCTGAGAAAATTTCCGGTTCCGGATACCTGACGTACAACTCGGGGAACACTGGCTCTATTAACGGCGATATCTATGTCAACGCGAATGGGTGGGCACCGTACGACTTCACTAGCTACTACTCCTCAAAAATTATGGGGTCTGGTACGGGCACTGTTGCGCATAGCAGCAATGGAACCAAGATTGCTTCGGGATCGTATGCAGCCAATGACTCTGCCGGTGGCAACTTTGGTTCTGCAAACGGCTCGTGGTCTCTTGGTCTGACGACGATTGTTGATAAGCCGGATACTCCGACTTCTGTGAGTGCTTCGTACGTTGACGACGAGAACGTTTCGGTAAGTTGGTCGCGTCCTTCTGTGACTAACGATGCGCCGAACACAAGCCAAGTCCGCAAGCAAGTCAATGGCGGTAGTTGGTCAGAGTTGTCTCCTGTTTCGGTGACGTCATCGTTGGTCATTGCTGCCAGTGCTAACACCAAACGCATCCTTCAGGTAAGGGAGTCGAACAGCGCGGGGACTTCGAGTTGGTCATCCTCCTCCAACGCTGTTTACACCACTCCGGCGGCGCCTACTGGCCTCTCGGCGGTCAAGGATGCGTCGCTGGACATAAACCTCGCGTTCACTCCGAATGTGGCGTTCACGGAGCACCAGCATGTCGTTGAGCACGGTACGGTCGCTGGGGGAGTTACGACGTGGGATGGCGCTGAACTAGCGACGCTCACCTCGGGGACGTCGACGTACAAGCATGTTGCGCCGGATGCCGGAAACATGCACGTCTACCGGGTGTTTGCCCGGAACCTCGACGCTGGCGGTCGGACTTCCGCGAAGGTGACATCGAACACGGTTCAACTGTTGGTTGCACCAAATAAGCCGACGCTCCCCACGCTTGCGGCGTTCGTGGACAAGGCAAAAGACTTCAGCCCTACGTGGGTGCATAACCCAGTCGACACGACAGCTCAGACAGCGTACGAGTTTGGGTACTCCACAAACGGCGGCGCGGCGTGGTCATCGACAGGAAAGGTCGTTTCAAGCGCCTCGACTAAGACGTTCGTCGCATCGACGTATGCAGCAGATGTTGCTCTGACAGTTCGGGTGCGGACGTGGGGCCAAGCGACGACGGGTGGCTCTGACGGCACAGGTGCATCGCCGTGGTCTGACCAGGCAACGGTTACGTTCAAGACGCGCCCGGTAGTTACGATCACTGGGCCTACTGACCTGAGCACGTATGCGAAGTCTGCACTGACGGTCAATCTTGGCTTCTCACAGTCGGAGGCTGCCACGTTCGTCAATGCGACGATCAAGCTTTACGATGGCGCTTCGACTCTGGTTGAATCACTCGTCTCTACGACTCGCGCTGCAACCTTGATGGACACGGCTGTCGACAATGGTTCGTCATACACGGTCACGGTGACGGTACGGGACTCGAATGGTCTTGTGTCGGACGAAGTGGTGTCGAGCTTCAGCGTCGCCTACACGCTCCCGGTAGCTGCAGTAGTCACGGCGACGTACTTGCCGGATTCAGGTATCGGCCAACTCGACATCACGATCGCAGACCCCGGTGCTGGGCAGGCTGCCGCAACGTTGGTGACGATCACGAGGACGATTGCCGGGGTTGTTGAAACGGTGATTGCTGAGTACCCGAAGTCGGCTTCTCTCACGATTCTCGATATGACGCCCACAATCAATGGCACCAACGACTACAACGTGACCACCATTTCAGCGGACGGTGCTACTGCGGACACACTGGTGTCGATGGTGACGGCGGAACCGTTCTGGGCGTTTTTGTCGGCCGGTAGCGGGTTCTCAACAATCATCAGTTTCAAGGCGAACTTGCAATTTGCTTCGAGCCCCACACGTTCGAGCGTTTTGGTGGAAGCGTCCGGCAGATCACGCCCGATCGCCTTATTCGGGGAATCAGGAACACTGGAAGTTTCCGGGTCGGTGCAGTTGTTGGCCGATATGGGGTCCTCACCGCAAGAAGTTGAGGCATTCATCCTCACCTCACGGATTGTCTGTTATCGGGATCCTTCGGGCCGACGCATGTTTGGTGCGCTTACGGGTGCTGTGGATTCGCCGTCGTCTCATGCGTCTGGGTTCCAGTTCAAAGTTAGTGAGGCATCGTGAGCGTTGCTGTCCCTAGTGGGGTTGTCCCGGTCAAGTCTCTAACGACGAATGAAATTTTGTACGGAAATCGGGTTACTTCATACCGGTGGGAGATCCTGACACATTCTGCCGGGGTCGATACGTTGGCCGGATATTTGGATGGGGTAGTGCGGGGATCCGCGTCACTGTCCGAGCAATTGTATGCAGCAGTGAAGGGGACGGGGAATCTGAAAGTTGCTGACCTCGACAAAGCGCAGCCGGGTTTCATGCGGGTTCGCGATTTAGTCCTGACGTCGGTCCGGCTCCGTCCTGTGCTGGTCGTTGAGGGGCTGCCGGAGATCCCGTTGGGGGTGTTCCTGATTGCGGCTGCCCCGGAGGAGTGGTCTGACACTGGACGCATTCTGAGTTTGGAGTTGCTGGATCGTGCAACTGTCCTTGACCAGGACTCAGTGGATGCCACGTACACCGTGGATGCGGGAACGGGAATTCTTGCTGCTGTGGCCGCTGTGGTTGCTTCGGCGGGTGAATCAATCACTGTGGATGCGACCGTGACTGACACGCTGTCCTCTGCAATGGTGTGGCCGGTGGGTACGACGAAGTTGCAGATCGTCAATGATCTTTTGGCGGCGCTGAACTATAACTCGTTGTGGGTGGACGGTAACGGTAGTTTTCGTGCGACCCCGTACGTGCTCCCTGTGGATCGGTCTTTGACGTATGAGTTGTTGAATGTGGCCCGCGAGCTGGTAGATGGTGAGAAGTCCATCTATGGCAAGAATTGGTCGCGCGACCAGGACTTGTTTGCGGTCCCGAACAAGGTTATTGCTGTGCAGTCGAGTACTGGCGGCACGGAGGCGCTCTCGGGTGTGTGGACAAATGAAGACCCCGAGAGCCCATTCTCGTGGCAGAGCCGCGGCGGGTATATCGACCCGATTACAGGAAAGAAAGTCGGATATAAAACGAACGTTCTTGGCGGGGTGGAGACACCAGACGGCACCGATCTGGAAGTGATCGCATTTTTGGAGAGCGCCGCTCGGAGGTCGCTGATTGCTTCATCGTCAGTCCAGGCCACTGTCGAAGTGAGTTGTTTGCCGATTCCGGTGAGGGTGGGTGATGTTCTCCGGTTTGCGAATGTTCCCGCAGATATTGACGCGAGGCATGTTGTGACATCGAGGGATTTGGATGCTAATCCGTTGGGCCTGATGAAGTTGAAGCTGCAGGAGTTGGTGACGCTATGACTTTCAAATGGGCCACGGTTACGGCGGTTGCGCCCTTGCGGGTCCGGGTGGATGGTGATTCGGTTGCTCTTCCGATGACTCCGGATTCGCTGGTCGATCCGCTGATGTTGTCGGCGGCCGATCGAGTTCGGGTGGAGTTCTCGAACAATCGTTTAGTGGTGGTGGGGGTTTCGGGCGGTATCAACAATTTGGTTGTGCAGTCGGAAGAGTTAGATATTCCGTGGACTCCCGCTTCAGGCTGGACGCTGGATTTTGCGAAGGCCACAGTCACAGGGAAAATGGCGGTGATTCATGTTTCTTGCACGCGCACTGGCGGGACGATCACTGCAACCAGTTCGGGTAACTTCCCGGATAGTCTGATGGGAACGGTTGGTGCGAACTGGACACCTGTCAGAGATTCCTTCTTATTCGGAGGGTCTAGTGGTTACGAGCCGTTCACTGCTCGACTGAACGCCTCGCGTACGTTCTACCTCACGGGTGGAGCCAACCAAAATAGCGTTGTCGTGAATACCGACAGGGTGCAATTCCAAGGCACATATCGCTTAGCGTAATCCAGCGTGCCTTGTCTGCTTTCAAAGGTCGGAAGGGTACTTCTGGTCGCAGGACTACTAACCCAAGCACCCCAGAAGTCGGCGAGGTTGTGTCGGTCTAGCTGAATCTGCAACTCGGGCTCCTTCGGGAGCTTTTCGTATTTAAGGAGGAACAATGCGTAGACCTTTAGAGGGCGCTAGACGCATCACCGGCAATGCAGCATCACATGCCGCTTACAAGGTTGGCCCCACCATGTGTGGGGCTTTCGTATTTAAGGATCAACCATGACTAGACGACCGATGGATGGTGGTAACTAATGGCTGTATGGCCGAACGGGTTGAGAACAAAACCTGATTTCACATCGCTGTACTTAGGGTATCCGGGCCATTACGGGCTGGATATGAAGAACTTCGACATCAACTATGCGGTGTTAGGCGGCACGGTCGTCACCTCAGGATGGTCACCGCTTGGTGGCGGTTACATGGTCGAGATACTTGCCGATAACGGTGACCTGCACCGCTACCTGCACAACGCTAAAGGGCTTCTGGTTGTCAAGGGGCAACGCGTCAGAACAGGTCAGGCGGTTGCATACCAAGGCAACAGCGGGGCATCTACTGGAAAACATCTGCACTTCGCTGTACGACTCGGCGGCATTGGTGGCAGATATACAGACCCGCTCCCGTACCTCGAAGCACTCGTCGGATCGAAACCAGCAGGCAGCAAACCAACAACCATTGATGAAACGGAAGAAGAGGAAGACAACATGACTGCACCATTCACTATCGGAATCAAGAACAAGAACGGCACGAGCCAGTTCGCACTAATATCGGGTGACCTTTCCCGGTTTGTCCCCATCTTCAAGGTCGAGACAATCAACGAGCTTGGCGAGAAGAACAAGACATGGGTTACCTATTTGGTGAAGGACGAGTGGAACGGCTTCCGTGCAGCAGCAGGACTCGCCGCCGACCCCAAAGTCGGGTAGCGGGCGGAAGGGTCTGAGCTGATGAACCGCACTCTTCTGGCGATCATCTACGCCCTCGTGACCGTGCATGGGGGTCTGACATTGGTGTATCCGTCAATGCCCGTCCAAATGATTTTGGGGGTAGGCATCGTCTACGTTTACGGCACATCATTTCTTGTGGCGGGGGGTGCAGCTTTCTTCTCAATCCTGAAACCAAACTTCAAAATTGAGGCCATTGCACTCTGGCCGCTGTGTGGCGCTTATGCGCTATACGACGTCGCGTTGTGGGCGCTGATGCTCGACCAGGCAACGTTCTGGGATCCGCTGCCAGCCGTCTATGGCCCCGCGATTGCTGTTGCAATTCTGTCGCTCTTCTTCTTGTCCAAAGCTATCAAGTTGGATGTGAAGAC
>Ga0314855_100138_pt1 | contig 18215 bp, 26 predicted proteins | sample 2018CB1WmetaG_FD_203636 | JGI IMG/M metagenome (GOLD analysis project Ga0314855, IMG submission 203636) | Cryopeg brine viral communities from Beaufort Sea near Barrow, Alaska, United States - 2018 CB1W | ecosystem: Environmental > Aquatic > Marine > Coastal | place: USA: Alaska | collected... | reverse complement strand
GTTGCGATTGCACCTTGGTTCCCCAAAGTGCCAGCATTTGCCTTTCTTCAAGCCCCACGGCCTTGCATAAATGGTAAGCTACCAGCTTGCGGTCTGCTTCGGTGTCCCGCATCCGGTTAAAGCTGCCCAGGAAGGATAAAGATTTATTTGGAAGGGAATTGTAAATGGTTTTTGCTTCCGTAAGGGTACGGTCAAATTTAATGAAGTCGATCACACGTTGCTTGTGGCTCATAATGCTGATTTTTTAGATGATTTATTCTAATATATCAAACCTAGCATTTTGAAGAAGGTAACAAAAGGACAGTTAAGGTAACAAGCCAGACATACCCCTCTCTAAAAGTGGTTAAAAAACTGTGCAATCGTGCAGAAAAGTAAATATGAACGCTTAACACCTGTAGTTAGAGGGTTTCTTTGCGCACGGCAAAACGCACGACTTGCACGAATCAGGTTCGTTGCGCACGAATTATATCGACAAAAAAAATCCGCCCTCATTGCTGAAAGCGGATTTTCTAACTAACTAACTAACGAATCAAACAAACTTCTTATATGCTTCTGCTGTGCTCAAAGAACACGAACACGCCCGTGGCTTGTTCAAATGCTTTAAGCGTGATCCTGGCACCGGCAAGTCCTGTCCACCCGGCTGCACCGGCAAGGATAAAGTTCCCGCCGCTGGCTATCGTTGCAGGGTTGGTGCCACCGCTACCTATCAAGGTATAAGTGCCATTTTGTACTGCATTGGTAAGATCGGTGATCGCTTTGGCTACAGTGTTGTCCTGAAGTTGGTATTCACCATCTCCTGTCGAAACATCAACCGTTGCGGCATCGATCGCGACCAAAGTAGCTACATCAAAAGTGAAAGTACTGTAGTATCTACCAGGTAAGCTCTGACTTCTCCTGAATTGCTGAAACTTGATCAGGTCTTTCACACCTTCGTTGTTATCGGTCCCTTCAACCATAAGGCTCAATGGGTTGCAACGGCTTCCGTACACTTTGTAATAAGGAGCTTCGGTGCCGTCACAATCCCCAACTTCTACGGCCAAACCGACTGCCCGGTTGGTCATATTGGCCAAAAATTCTTCAAGCTCAACCGGAGATCCCGGATGAGTGAATTCTGGCAATGCCTGGAATGACATGGAATCTTCTTCCCCCTCGCTTGATCGGGGCAAGGAAATGGAACTGGAGGTAGCATAGATCTTGATTGCATATTTCCCCGCTAGGAAAACATAACTACCCACCATTTTTATTCCTTTACTGTCCCTGGTAGGGGTGCTTAGAACATCTGCCCAATCAAACAGGACAATATTGGTGTTTTTTCCCTGCGCCGCTCCGGCACCGGCAATATTGGTTTTTGGGATATTTACTTTTATAAATGACATCTTTTTTATGTATTAAGATTAATAAAAGCCCCCGGTTTCCCGGAGGCCTTAGTACTATCCTCGGGCAACTTCTATGAACTTGCTTCCGTTAAATTCTACAGTGATATATACACCCACATTAAGAGTAATAGCAGCAGAAAGGAAGAAATTCCCTGCGCTGGCTATAGTGGTCGCATTGGTAGCAGATCCACCTTTGATGGTGTATTGCTCACCAACAACGGCATTCACGATATCGGTAATAGCAGTTGCTACGGTGTTGGCAACGGTCACGAATGAAGTACCATCAGCGGCATCGGCTGTAGTGGCATCAGCGGCAAGTGCTATCTCCACAACAGGCGCAGCGGCTCCGGCAACTTTTCTGCTTATCTCAATGAATTTTCCTCCTGCCAATGCTTGAAGCACTAGTAAGGATCCATTGGTCAATGCAAAATCTCCAGATGCAAGAATAATGTTTGCGTTATTCTTAACAGTAGAAACCAAGGTATCTTGATTTCCTGTCACATAAACGCGGGATCCAACAGTGGCATCATCAAAAGTGGTGATGTCTGTTGCCTGTGTGTTGTTAGATCCTATCACAAGGCTATTGTGAACGGCAAGTGAAGGTGTGGCATCATCTGCGGCAACCGGTACATACGTAGTTGTCAATGCTTCCACATCGTTAGAGAAAAACAATTGGTTTTCAAAACTATCTGCTGCCAGATCCAATTGCTTACGTCCAAACACGGCAATAAAAGTACCCAGTTTGTAATCTCCAAAAGCTAGGATGTCCCTTGGATCTGTTCCGCCTTTTTGAAACTGGATAAATCCATCTTCTCCCGGCTTATCGGTCAAACTATACTCATTGTCTTTTGTGGTGATGTACATCAAATCTTCGCCTTCCAACTGGTCATAAGTAACCAATTCGATGTTGGCAAAATTATCTACTGTATCTGTATCACCTGTATAATTGGTATTTCCGCCATAAATATTCTTCCTGGCTTCGTTGTATTTGCGTTTCCAGAATGGAGAGATAACATATTGCAATTCGGGCAGGATCTTCACATCATGCGGCAATAGCTCGCACATGGTATTCACGTAATCGTAAATATTTTGTGAAGTAGGTTTTCCAACAATAAATGCATTGTATTTAGTACCTCTTGCTCTCAGGATCAATTTAATGAAGCCGTCAAAGTTGTTCATAAAGCTGGCAGGAGTAGTTCTGGCTGGATCACTGAAGTAAACTCCACGTCCCATGACAATTTTATCTTCCTTGCGCGCACGCTTCATAATTTCGGTCACCACATAATTTACATAAATAAGTTTGTGAGGGTTGGAATCTGTAATTCCCAAAGCGGCAATGTTTTTTAGGTAGGATTTTTCAAGTTTCTTCAACTCATATCCTTTAAACAACATGTCTATTTGGATATCCCTTACTTTTCCAATTTCTGCCTCAAACTTCGCTTTGTTCTTTGGAAGGAACGTGGATTTTAAGGTTTGAGTGATTTCACCTGTTGCAATGGTAGTGTAAACATATTCATCACTTACCCCACTTACAAGCTCCACATATTTCTTCATTTGCAACCCGTCAAGCAGGGTGGTATGAATCAACATAGGATCTTTGCGGAAATAAGCCTGGATATCAGAATTCAACTTATCGATGTTGGCGGTTTCTGTCCAGTTGGTGGCTGCAGTGATGGTTTCACCGGCCATTGCTTGTCTGGCTGCTTCGTTCCAAGGTCTGCCCGCAAATTCGTTCCAGACATCATTGCTCGCGAACAAGTGAGTCTTGGAATGCGCGATTTTTGAATTCTTCATTGCACTTCCTTTAATTATTTCAACCGTTTCATCGGTTTCCGGCTTTTTGGCCATTTTTTCGTTTTCTGCCCTTATAACTTTCATTTCCGCTTCCATTGTGGTTTGTCGTGAAATAAGTTTTTCCACATCGGTAGATGCAGTTGTTTCAGGAGCTTGTTTTCCTTCTTTTTTGGCATCAGGATCTTCTTCTCCTTCTTTACCTTGCACCCCTTTCATATAGGCACTCACAAGCTTCAATGCCTTATCGGTGTCTTCACTGGCAAGGGCCGTGTTGTAATCTGTCATAAACTTTTCTGCGAAGCCTTCAATTTTCGCGGCCGCATCAAGTTTAACTTTGTCCTCTGCGGACAATTCCAGGGTTTCCTTGGCGTTCAATTTGTCCTCCATGTTGATGTTCAGGAAGGCAAAAATCAGCGGGAACATTGCTGCTAACTTTTTCATTGGTTTTTAAGTATTTGGTTATTGAAACATAAATGATCTGGCATTTGCCAGAAACTTGACCTGTTCTGCAGCTTCTTCAAAATCTTTTATTCCGTCTATAATCCCATATTCCTCTGCTGCTTCAGCATAGAACATTTTTCCTTCTAGGATGCCTTCCACGTCTGTCTGTAAGTTTGGGCGGGATTGTTTAACGAAATTCTGAAATTGAATCGCGAGCGGATCCAGGTGCTCTTTTCTAAATTCCTCATAGTTGCCTTTAAGGGCTTCTGTGGAACTTTTATTTTTAAATGAAGACACACTAGAGTAGATAGCATGTTCTTCTACCCCCATTTTTTTTAGATATTCGGTATAATCAACAATTGTGGCCATTACCCCAACACTCCCGAACATTGCAGAAATATTGTTCCGGGCATATAGCTTATCTGTCGCAACACCTACATAAAGGCCGGCACTGGCGCAAATATCGGCAAGGCCAATAACAGGTTTTGATTTTTTCTTTAGGAATTCCAGATAAGGGGCAATAGAGGTCATAGTTCCCCCGGGGGTTTCCATCAGCCAGATTTGTCCAATAATATTGGGATCACGGTCAAACTGTTCAGCAAAAAAAACGAGTTCATCAGATCCCCAATTGTACCAGGAACCATATTTCAACATAGGCCCGGCAATTTGAACAACGCCTATACTGCCCTCTGGCGTATTGGGATGTTCATTCCTGTTTATATAATCCCCATTTCCGTCAACAATAAATCGGCGCATTTCAATTTGCGATTCCTTGGTGGCCATTGTTGGAGATTGTGGGAGTTGTTTCCCCTGGAGGATTTTGGCAACCATAAACAACCAGGCTTGCGCATGTTGTTCAGATAGTGCCCAGGTAGATGAAATAATTTCAGAATCTGAATGAGAGAACATTGTTCTTCTTTAGTAATGAGATTCAATAATAGTGTATAGGAGTTCCTGATAAAAGGACAATAATTAATGCAAGAATGAGATTGGGAAAATTTTCAAAGGCTTTTTGCCTTGTTATTTTGATAAAATGAGGGCAAAATCCCCTAAAAATGCCAAAATAAAAAGGACAAAGCTTCGATAAATCATGTGAACCGCTGTAATTGCTGGCGTTTCGCCTTTTTTTCCCGGTCATAATACTTGACAAAGGTGTCAAATTTTGTTTTTGAGTCCGAAATTTTGTAATAATCCATAAACTCCGTAATGGAGGCGTGAACAATTCCCTTTTTTTTTCCGTTGAAGGTATGCGCAAAAACGGCCCCATCTACAAAATGGATCAGGCAGGTTTTAAACCAGGCATCAAATACCGAAATGATTTCTTTTATTTCCTCCTCTCCAAGGCATAAAAACGAATATTTTCCCCCGGGAACAGCTTTGTCATGATCCCCGGCATAATTTGAAACTGCCAGGTACATCGTAAAGCCTTCCTTGACAAATGCCGGTTTGTTTCCTTTTTTTAGGCAGCGATGTATCAACTTCCCAAATTCACTGTCCCGTCTAATATGTAGGGCTTTTGTATGGCTTCCTTCTTCCAGTTCCTGAACTGGAGTATTCATCTGGGAAATCACGAATTCGTTCAAATGCTCAGGGAGGGGGAAGGGAATCAGCTGTTTGTTCAAAGGGGGTTGTTTTAACGAATATATAACATTTTATACAATTTGTTATAAATTAGTGTTAATAATTACTTAAATCCCCCTAGCCCCCGAAGGGGGAATTGTTCCCCCTTTTGGGGGCTAGGGGTTATGGGGAAAGGGCTGCACCAATCACATACCCAACTCCGGCGGCTCCTATCAAAATCAAAAAGCGCTTGAACCATCCGGGTTTTTTATCCTTTTCGGCTTTTAACTGGGTCTCGGTAATGCCAAGGTTTTTGAATATCAGTTGCAGTTGCTGGTCCTGGTCTGAGATCGTTTGTTTCTGCAATTGGTCTGCAGACTTATATTTGCCGATTATAAGCGTATTGATTAAAGTAGTGGCCCGGAGTTCATCCAGCTCCACCAAATCCAGTGCTACCCGCTTCGCGATATCAAACGGAAGTTTAACGGTATCTTCTTGAGATAAGGCGGGCAAGGCTGTCAGCATTGTGAGTGCTATTAATAATAGTCTTGTTTTCATTGCTTTTATGATAAATTGCGGTTTTTGAGTTCTCCAAATCAAGAATATCAACTTGCAGTTTTTGGGTCAAGTCAACCTGTGAGTTGATTTTTTCTTCCAAAACCTCAAATGCATTTATATTGGATTCCTTCTGGTCGTTCAATTCCACATTCAGGGTTTTAATGGATTTATTGGCACCGCTTAATTCGGAATTCAGGGAAAATATAAAATATCCGGCCGCAACCAGGAGCGCGATATAAATAATGTCTTTGAGTTCTAATTTCATAAGTTTTGTATTATAAACAATCCAATAAGCGAAGCTATTAACACCGCCATTGCGCAGCCTAAAACGAATATTTTAAAAAAGAGTTTCATAACATCCCGTAATATTTGTTGGTGAGGGAAATGCGGTCCTGAAGTCCGTTCGTACCTCCATTGATCCTTTTTGTGAGGTTGATGATGGATTGATTGTCCACTTCCTCGCATAAATGCCACAGGTTGTTTTCATCAAAAAAGAACAATGCGCTATCGAAATAATATTTTTTAGATATCAAAGCAGGATTTTTAAGTATCTGTAAGTCCTTCATTTTATTGGCAAATTGCTCCTGGTTGTTATATCCTGTTATTTGCAATGGACCACGCCCACGGTGTTTCCATCCATCCCCGCTTGTTTCGTTCCCATTGCCCATCCGGTTGGCATACACTTTATTGGCTATCATTTCTGGATTTCTGGCATATCTGGCGGCGGATTCCCTGTTGAAGTACTTCCTGAAAGTTTTCAGCAATCCGCTTTCAGAATAATTCAGGTTCTCAACCGAAGCCGTGAATCCAATAGATTCGTGAGCCATTTGCCCAACAAAGTGAGCTATTTTGGCATTGGAAGAAATAAAGAATACCTCCTTCATTTTTCGAAGTGTATTCTTTCCCATGATCCCATCAGGATCTAAACAATGTTTCTCTTGAAATAGCTGTAGTTGGTTCATCTTCGGTTGTTTTTATTGTATCTCGGACTCTCATCTCGGTTTTCATTTTCGTAATGCAAATGTTCATCCCGATCGGTTTTGTTCAGGAAGGCGTTCAAATCCCCGTTTTTCTGGAAATTATACACTTTTTCCATTACCCATTTAGGCGGATGCTCGCCGCCGCTCCAGATAAAGAAATTCTTCAGTATTTTTCCGCCGGGCCAAAGCAATGTTGAAACCTGAATAGCAGATCTAAAACCATCCGTTATTTGATTGTCCCCAATTGGCGAAATAATAAGCTCCAGGACAAAATAAACCCCGGCAATTATCAAAACCATTTTCATTGTTTTGGTGAGGAAAGTTTCCCAATTAAAATCCTTGCGTACAAAGTGAGCAATTGACCCTACAATAGCATTTCCAAATACAAACCCAGTAGCGGAAAGTGTAAAGACCTTATTGCCTTCGTACCACAAATCCATAACCCCCATAAAAAAAGCAATAGGGGCAAAATACAGCATCACCCGCACCAAACTTTCAATGCGCTGAACCGTATCTCCAGAGCCTTCAGACAGTATAATCAGGTTACAGAATATTTTGAAAAATGTTATTTTTATGAATTGAAACATTATTGGGGGGATTCTAATTTATAGCCTTACTTCAATAGGCGCTTTTTTTGCCAGGGCTTCAAAGAAATTAGCTTTATGCCAGGGGCGCTCTGCCAGGTGCCGGGCATATAATTCGTGTTGCAAATCAAGCTTCCAATGAGTGCCCATAATTGAGTGACCTTTTTTTTCGTTGTCTTCCAGTCTGTACAATTTCCCGAATTGCCTGTACAGGATTATCCTGGATAAGTATTCGTATTGCAAAATCTCCACATTTAGAAATATGATACTGCCATCTTCACTTATAGAACCCAGAAAATTAAGATCTGATTTAATGTACCGGATCTCCTTGAGGTTCAATAGCTGATTTTTATACTCCACCCGGTAATATCTGGAGGTGTCGTAAAAATCTTTCAGCATTTTTGGCATCCTGATATCATTGGTTATTACCGGGATCTTGGCCTGTTCTTTCTCTTGCACCGTCAATTGCGCATAAGAAGAAATGGATAAAATAAAAGCGAGTGCTAAGAGTAGTTTTTTCATAATTAAGGGGTTTTAATTGTATTTTATGGTAGCGACATCAATGCCGTTACCATCGTTTTAATTGTATTTAGCTAAAAATTCCTTTGTGCCTTCAATGGTTTCGTATTCGGCCTGAATCTTCTTGTACTTATCTATAAAATTCAAAGCCTTGTTCAAATCGTGTTGCAGCGATTGTTCGCAGTGGTCAAATTCCAGGTTGTTTAAATCGTGCCGAAAATTCAATCCCCATTCGTTCAGGTTGTCCAGCTTGAAATTAAGTTCAAAAACGGTACTCATTTTTTCCCCTTCAACCCCAAAAGGGAATTGTGATTTCTTTTTCAGGAACAACCAGTTGAAGAACTCCCCGCCAACGATGTTGCCAAGGATGTCATATCCAACACCTGTCTGCTTTGCTTGCTCTCCATTCTCCGTTAGGATTTCCCCTATATTTTTCCTTCGCTTTTTCAGGGTGGCTAAATAGTGGATGGTCGCGGCTAGGGAAACCATTGGCAATAGGATAATGCCAATGAATTTCAGCAATAAACCGAGCAGGAAACGTCCTATGTGGGTGGCGGCGGCTTTCATACGATATCTATATCAGCTTCCCAATCACTTGGAGAAGTGCCGTAATTTTCTCCTATTTCTACCTCTTGCTGCAATTCTGAAAATTCCTCCAATCGCTGCATTATATTGTCATATAAATTGATATTCGAGTTGAGCAATGGAACCATCCCGTTGTTTTCTATTTGGATTATCATATCCCACGACTTCGGTGCATTGGTTCCCAATCCATCAAGTTTGACAATACTTCCATTTACATCTTTGTAATAGTAATATCCCTGCGGAGTGATACCGTTCTTGTCTGCGAAAAACCCGTCAATGATGAACCTCACGATTACATTGATAGGGGTTCTTGCTTTTGGCGGCGTTACCGAAAATTCTGTTTTTGTCCTTAGTTTTAGCATAGTTATTTATATTAGTGACTGGCCTGAATTTAGTTTTGCGTTTATTTCTGAAATTTGGGACAGGGTTAATGCGGTGTTCCAAATTGACACTTCGTCTATTGAGCCATTAAGGAAATTCCCGGTTTCTCTTTTTCCCCATAATAATGGTGATGTTGTATTTTTCATGCTCGAATAAGTCCCAATAGCTGTTCTTGTTCCTGATACTAATGCGTTGTTGATATATGTACTCATACCATTTAAGCCTAAACCGTCGTAAGTATGGGTTATTTTAAAAGTATCAATGGTATTGAGCAATGTCCAACTAAAAGTATTCCTGATGTATGCGCTGTTTGTGGTGTCATAAATATCAAAATAACAAACTCCGTTATAAATTGAAAACTGATATTCAAATATTGAATTCCCCGACCTTTTCCCGAAAATCCAATATTGCGAACCCGATGTCAAAACATTCAATTTTAATATATAAGAAATGCTAAATGGCAAATCATTTGTCCCGTTAAAACTTAAACTATCCGAATCAGGTATTGAAATAAAAGAAGTTGTGCCGTTTAATAGCGCTCTTTGTCCTACTGTGCCAGCTTCATAAGTAATCGCTGTGGCCGTTCCGTTATTAGTGCCAACTCTATCAACCACGTTTCCCTCCATTATGTAATAGGAAGTCATGTTGCTTATTGGATAGGGCTCTGTTGCAGCTGTGGTAACGTTTACCGTGTTGCTGGTGCTTTTGTTGTAGAAAATATCTACAGGTATTATTTCAAAAGCATAGGAGGTATTAGTGCTTAATCCTGTGATATAATTACCACTTATTATTTTTTTACTATAAATCCCATTTACATATAATTCATAATAATCAATCGCATTGGTACTTATGGGTGTTGTGAAATTAAGCTGCACGGCAGTTCCAAAGACCGTTCCAACACTTAAATCTGTGATTGGATTGGGTGCTGTAAAATTAGTCACATACCTAATTATTGCATCTCTACTATCTCTAGCATAAGTTAAGTCAGCTTCAAGCCCTCCATTATTAATAGTTTCCATAGAAGGATGCGCATAAATAACACATCCTGATTTCATACCAAAAAAAGTTTGTGAATCAGTTGTATGACTGTCTCCATATTGTGTAACATTTGGCATATAAATAACTTCAATCTTTAAAGCGACATAAAAAGTACGGGTGTAGATACCTCCCAGTAATGTCGTTGCATTTTGGAATATAGCGTGTACTACATTAGTTTCACGTATAGCATTGCTAGAAATCTCTAAAATGCCTGGTATATTTACATAAGGAATATTTGTTTGAAGCCATACATTGAAGCCTCTTTTAATATGATTGTCGACATCTGTATAATATGTGAGGATATTCCCTAAGTTCCCACTGTAGGTTGTTAAATTCACATATTCATAATCTATGTTTATATAACACTCTATATTATCTCCAACAATAGTGAAATTCATAATATTAGAAACTGAAAAAGCAGAACCGCTTGGATAATTTTTAAGTTTATCAGCTAATAATTGAGGTGTGCTAAGTTCCGAAGAAACCCCGCCAATAAATGTATTAATGACTCCGGGGGCTATTCTACTTTTCCCGTATTCAAAAAATTGTATTGGGTTCATATTATACTGCGTTTGAAATTCGTAATGAAATTGTATTGCCTACTACCGAAGCCGTTGCTGTACTTCCTACTGCACCATTTAAAATAGCTGTAGCATCTACCGGACGAATGGTTTTTCCTGCACTCGCTAAAAAGGTGATCGCGCCCGTGCCTTCTTTTTGAAAGGAATACACCCCGTTAGCGGTTGCACCTACCGTGATATTGATAGCGTTTGTGCCATTTTGAACAAGTACGTTTTTGCCGTTCTGGGAATAAGCCCCATCGCTTGCTAATTCTGTGTTAAATGATACTGCGGTGGTTACTGTTACCTGGGCGGGTTCTGTTGTATTTCCAGCCACATCCAAAGATTCCTGTTCGCTCAACTTCCGGTAATCTGCTTCCGTTCCCAAAGTAGTCCCCAAATATTCAAAGTCTGCCCATCCACTATCTACGGTAGAAAACCCCGAAGCATCGGCAACGGTGTAAATCCCTTTATCTACTTGACTTCCTTGTGCTGCCAATAATGCGGCATAAGTGGCGTATCTACCCGTAATTCCAGAACCGCCGCCGCCTGAATGGTTCAAACTATCTGAATAATCCTTAGATGCCTGTAAAGTTGCGGCATCCTGAAAATCCACATAATCCTTGGTCGCGCCGCCTGCTGTAATGTTGCCAGATCCGGTAACCAGGCGCACATCATCAAGAAAATATTCCAACCCATCAACATTGGCCATCAGGCTTATTTTTGTAATGGTTGCCAGCCCGCTTGGAATAATAACGCTCAAAGGTTGATATACCACTGAAGAATCCGAATAATTTAAAGGTGGGTTTATCCAGATACTGCCCGCTTTTCCGTTGGATTTTAACCCTGCAATTAACCATCTGTAATCGCCGCCTACAATGTTTTTTATTTGATAAGATATTCCCATTCCATCAACCCAAAGTACTGGCGATGGAGGTATAAAAGGCAACGCCTGACTGCTTATTAACGGAGATATTACCTTGATGGCATAGGTGCCACTGGAAGGACTTTCAATATTGGCAAAATCAAAATCGGGGCCTGCACCGGTGGTGAGCCATTCGGCACCTTCCGTCCAGATATCCGTTGCATTTATGTTTTCGGGTGTGGTTGCCCCGGCTTTGATGCTCACAAAATTCGCGGCCAGATAAACCAAAGGATCATACGATGGTTCCACCGCGGGATTTGCTGGAGTGCCTTCTATAATTTCAATTTGATCGGTTGTAAGATTGATGGCGAAAAGGTCAAACCTATCTAAAGTAGCATCTGCAGCGGTTAAAATCACCTGCCGACTGTCATTTAAGGTTATTCCGTCCTTGATCCAGGTGGCAGATGGGAAGAATGTCAATCCACTTTGCCAGTTGGGGGAGAAGGATAAAATTTCGGTAGGGGAAGGGGCTGCGATGGCGCCTGCTCCTGCCGGACCTTGCGGACCCACCAGGGTGAGGAGCCAGGAAGGCACATCGCCCACATATCCGTTTTGCACGGCCAAATCATAAGGGGAAATCCCGGGGCTTTTTTTCCAGCCAACACTTACACAATGATAATGGCTCCCATCCAGCAGATAAGCAAAAGCGCCCACCGGTGGATTTGGAAAAGCGAGCTGCAGGGCAGAAAGGTTTGCGTGCGTGTCGTGAAACAATGCGTTTTTGTTCACTTTTTCAAATACCTCGTTGGCATTTTCGGCAGAAAATTGCCCGTTGGGCTCAATAATTGGCCTTAAATTATATTTTGGGGCAAATGTTAATTTTTCGGGATATGCCATTACGCCAGGTTAAAGGTTAAGTAATACGGGAAGCCAATTTCGGCCGCCGCTTCTTCGGCAGAATTGCCTAAATATTGAATGGGTTCTATTGCTGCATGGGAAAAATTGATTTCGGTAGCGCCGCCGTTAAAATTGGCTTCCACTTCCATCGGGTTTTCATCACCCGCCAACTGGTACCGCTCCCCGGTATCGGTTATCACCCGAACCTGGTAAAGGCCCCGGATAAATTTATCCAGTTCCAAAAACTGGGTTTGGGAAAGCCCCGGATATATAATGCTGAGTTTGTTTTTGTACAGGGTCCCGTCATTAGTAGTGGTGGGGTTGGAACTCCACTTGATCTTGGACAGGCTGGTATATATTTCGGCAAGGGCGGGAAATGTAGATCCGTGGGCGCTCTTGAGTTGCACCTCGCAAATATTGATAATGAGATTTGAATTCCGGGTTGACAGCATATTACAAGTATAATCCAGTGTTTTGAATGAGAAAAGGACAAGCCCGGGAGTGGTTTTGGCAGTTTGGTTGTACGCATTTACTTTAAAAAATGTTAAATCGTGCAGATAGTGCGCAAATCGTGCGCAAATCGTGCATCAAAAAAACGAGGGTTTATAAGGTCTCAGCGAATAAGCGCACAAAAGCACAGTCTTTTATTATATATCCTTAAGGTGTTTTTAAATAAATAGTATTATATATGTAGTTTTGCACATAAGCACTATTGATTCTTTCTTGTAAAAGGGGGTCAAGGGGGAAAGCAGGTCAACGGCTACGCCGTTGATTAGTACAAGAGCGTACGCAGCCTGAACCCCCAAAGAATCAAAAATAAAGGAAGTGCTTGCATTATCGCTAACGCGATAAACCCATTAGGCCAAGGAAAGGAGATAAGGCAGGAGAAGGGCTTATTTTGAGTGGTTAGTATTGAGATGTGAGAATTGAGAATTGAGATATTTTTAAAGGTATTTCTTGATCATTAGCTTCATAGATGACATTTGTCCTGTATTGTAGAGCCTGTTGAATGTTTTAAATAACTCCAAGCCTTCCGGGTTTTTGTCTGGATGGAACATCATAGCGCCTTCACGATAGAGTTTTTTTAGTTCAGGTGATTTAAAATCAACAATTATACTTTCACGGCGTTTTCTTTTGCTGGCGTAAAATTCCTTCTTATGATCTATTGAAATTTGTCTGTCAAGCATTGTTTTTATGCTTTGGTAATAAAAATCCAAGAGTTCCAAACTCAGGGAAGGAAGCGGGTATTTTTCTTTAAAGAATCTCAAAAGTTGAAGAAATTCATTTCTCTCCTGGTACATTTTACTGTCAAAATGAAAGAATGGGATTTGAGTAGTTGAATCCCTGGAATAGCTGTTTAAAATATTCATTCCAGAGGGCGTTATTTGCCATTTGAGTTCAACAGCACAGAATTTATAGGCATCAAAGGGATCTATAAGTATTGCTTCGGCTAAATTAATGGTATTCAGGCTATGGTTGTAGTATTTACCTGCAGGCCGGTTGTATATATTTAAATTATGAAATGCATCCTTTTTTAAGGTTGGAAAATCATTGGTTTCAATTTCAATTTTCTGCTTTTTGTATTCTAGGTAAAATTTTTCATAAGGTTCCTTAGAAATCTTCTTCTTTTCACAAAGAAAAAGGAAAAATGACCTATTGAAATGTATGGTAGTTGCTGATCTTTTATTGATGGTATCATATCCATCAAATATCAAATCTTTGTAGAATTTTGGATCTTCAAAAAATCGTTTAAAATTTGAATGTCTGGAAAAACCAAAAAAGCTAAAAAATTCCCCGGTAGAAAACGGATGTACTTTTTCGACTTCTAAAAACAGATTTTTAATTTTTTCGTCCATAGAGATGTAAAATAAAATCCTTAATGCTCAATTTTAAGGGGTAAAAATGAGCATTAAGGAGTTGTCCTGGTTATTATTTGTCCAGATAAAGTTGATCCATATCTTCAAATAAATTCAATTGATCCTCATTTGCTTCAGAAGTGATCAATTCCTCAAATTTTTCATTGGTAATTTTTAATTGAGCGTTAATCTTTTTTCGCTCTTGTTCAAGCTCTTTGATTTTTTGATAATACTTAGCGATCAAATTCTGCTTTTTCTTGTAATTGTTGTTTGTTGATTCCATAATGTTATGCTGATTTTAAATGAATAGATTGTTCCTGGGCGATGGCGTAGATCGCATCGTAAAGCCAGTGAACGTGAAGTGAAGCTGAGAGGTTTACCAGATCATTACTGGTTACGAAATAAGTCCCCAGTTCGTGGACTTCTTTAACGTGGTGGGCGAAATCTGCTGCGTTTACATGATTGAGCAATTCCAGCAATTCAAATTGTGCGGGCGTAACGGAAACATTTTTATTTCCTGTTACAAAATCGGTTTTCTTGGACATCGAAAATAATTTTGTACGCGGAGCTGCCGCTTTAGAATTGTCCAAACAGTCAAAGACTGGAAGTACAACGCTTTCGCAATTGCTATTCATAGCGAACAGCTCCTTATTGTAAATAAATAGTTTCAGATTTCTCTTCAACTGTTTGGACTTTACAAACATACAAAATATTTTTATATTAGTTTAGTATTAGTTTTGATTCAAGTGGATAATAAGAGTTAATCATCATGCGATCCAAGCATTATTAGAAGCTTTAACCTATCTGAACTATGTCTGGTCTTGGCTATTTCTTTTACTTCATTCGCATTGATATCCTCTACGTTCCCTGAACCGCATTCAGGACAACAATCATCAAAATCGTATATATGATAGCAATCAAAACATTTATAATAAGATCCTGTAAATTCCATAATTTTTGAATTTTAAATTTTATTAATTCCCCCTTCGGGGGCTAGGGGGCTTCCAAGCCTTATAATAAGCCTGCCATGGCATTCTACAATGTTGTAACCCTTGGCTTCAATTTTATTCCTGATATCTGCGGCCGCGGCGTAATTTTCAATGCGCACCGCCTGGTTTAAGTGATTCTCCAGGGCATTAATATCCAGCAGTTCTTTTATTTTGTTTTCATAGCCAACAAGATTTGACTTATAAAAAGCTTCACCATAAACATAATAATCCAGGGAATTCACCAAATTATTGCTATCCCCGGCAGCTTGAATGGGATTCGATTTTAAAATATTGGCCGCTACAAGTATTTCCCGGTAAAGCAGCCGGAAGGCGATCCAATCCAGGCAATAGATTCCCTTTGGTGAAAATTCGTTCACCTCGTTATTGAACAAGAACGGTTTCCCTTTTTGCCAGTACATATTGCCCAAATAAATGAAGCTGAGGGGCAAGACCGCCAAAGGGCCTGTACCTTTTGTAGTGAAACTTTCCGTCTCCAAAACGGACCTGAAAATAAGCCTCGCCAAAACCTTGCTGGTCCCGGGGAAATGAAGTTCTATATTTGGTAGTAAGTTGGCCATAGGGTTAAAAGTTTATGGTTTATGGTTTATGGTTTGTGGTGTATATTTTCTTTTTGCCATAATCTTGAATTATTGAATTGTTTTTTACGTAACCTGAAACACGTGTCCGACAAATGAGCCATTGTTCAATTGATACGTGCCTAAAAAATCCCTCGGATCAAAATCATCATTACTAATTGCATTCCCAGTTCCAACAGTTCTTAACCTTATAACTTCTTTTTCCGCATCCGGGTTGTAAATCAATACCCATAAACAAGGAATTTCATTTTGAGATTGAACAGAAATTAAAATTGAACCCTGCGGGATTTCAATATCCTGAACATCGGTTACTTTTAATGGGTATTTCCAAATTACTCTTTTCATTTTTTTTGAATTTTGAATTATTGAATTATTGAATTTTTAGCGTGATATACGCAATAGGAATTGCGTATATCCTGTAGTTAGGCAGCAGTATTCGTTTTGTTTTTAACTTTCTTAATTATAGGAGCAAAATTACTTTTGGATATTATTTCTTCGTAAACAAAAATTTTGCTTTCTAAAATTGCAATATTCCGCATAGTTTTAGATTCTCCTAAATGTTTACGAAGAACTTTTTCAATGGTAACAAGAGCTTCATCTCCCTTTATAGTCCAACCTATTCCAGTTTTGCTTAATTTTAATTCTTCTAATAAATCTCGAATTTCCTGTTCTTTCATTTTTACTTTTATTTAATTATTTTTTGTTACCACTCCGAATTAACCGCTGCCTAACAAGCAATATAAAATAACGGTTTAAAAGTTAGTTTGCGCCACCGTCATTTTATATACGCATCCGTTGTAAGTAATTATTAACTTTCTGGTTTTAAATTAGTTCTTATTGGTATCTTATTTTTAGCATTAAAAACCTTAACGAGCTGAATCCTTACTTTTTCACTACCGGTTCCTTCACAAGCTCCGCATTCTTTTCCCCAATGGAATGCAGTTCCTTCGCAAAAAAAACAGTCATCCTTAATATAATTCCTATACTCTTTTTTTGTTTTTGCCATATCTGATTTAATTTTAATACTCTGAATTAAACGCCCATAACACCGCATAAAAAATAACGGCTGAAATCTTCTGTGCGCTGCCGTCATTTTTTATACGGCTCCGTTACTTAAATATATCAACACCTATTCCCACATAACCACTAAAAACAATCTGCTTTAGATCTCCCCGATATCTCCCTTCATTTCTTATATAAAAGAAAACTCTCTGGATATGATATTCTATTTGTGCCGAAAGTGAAACGGAAACATTCAACCTCTTCGTCCAGGTAACATTCCTCTGGATATAGCTTATTCCCAATAAAGGCAAATAATTCACGTTCCCTTTATGGTTCAACACCATTCCAGATTTTATCCCGAAAGAATAAAAATCTATTGCTTTGAAATTTTCATATGAAGCCTGGATCTGAAAATCATCAGATCTAAATCCCGCATTCAAAATTCCGTCGTATGCTGCTTCATTGACTTCACTTCCAAAAACAGCGTTCCTGGCATCAATTCCGGTACTGATAAAGCCTTGAGCAAAAGACATCCAAGGCAATAAAAACATAAGATATTTCATTATTTTTAGTTTTTAGTTTTATTTATTCCCCCTTTGGGCTTGCCTGCCGGTTAGGCAGGGGCTAGGGGGCTTCACCCCGCAATAAGGGCCATGGCAAACCACAGTGCTACCCATAACAGGGCCTTGTAAAATGATTTCATTGGGGTTGATTTTTTGGTTAAAAACATAGTTTTGAATTTTGGATTTTGAAAAGCTTCTTCCCGATATTCAATAGCGAATTCTAAAAACTCTTTCATTTCCCGGCCGCTTAGGTTTACATAAGTCACCTGCTCTACCTTATCCATTTCTTCTCCTGAAAATTTGGATTCTATTTCGCAAAATTGTTGATCGTTCATAGCTTTGGCTTCTGCTTTCATTTCAGTTTTTTTAAGGAATTGATCTTGCCGTACATCGGGATGCTAAGGTCGGCGGCGAGCTTCATTTCTACTCCGGCACCAGGGGAATTGGTAGCGCAGGGCAAAATATACATCGCATCACAATCCATTAAGGCTATTACGCATTTCCGAAGGGCAGCATTCCAGGTAGAATGCCAGTCATTGACCACCTCCAACGGATTCACGGCCACAAATCCCAAAGCTTCTATTTCCTTTTGAGCGGTCCCGAATTTCATGGTGCACTCTCCTATTTTCGTTCCGGTGACTTTCCCGGCTATGTAGATTTTTTTCATAATTAATTTATAAATGAATTTTAACAGGATTCCCTGCATTGACCTGGGCAATTGTGATTGCATATTCCCCTGGTTTTATAACATATTCTGGTTGGAAGCGGTTTTTCCTCCGAGTTTTCTTGAAGTTTCTCCTTGTCCAGTATCCTGTAAATTTTTAAATATTTATCCAGCAGGAGATCCAGTTCCAATAATTCTTCTTTTGAACAGGCACTTAAATACTGCTCTGGAGTAATATCTATATGAAATTGTTTGGTAATGTTTGGCATAGTTCAATTTATTTATCTGTTAATTAAATGTTCACTCCATTGTTCTGCCATAGCCTTTGCTATGCCCTGGAAAGTTTTACTTTTTTCTTTTGAATTTTTCAATTTTCCATTCACAAAACAATCAGAAAAATATCTTTT
>Ga0314855_100136_pt1 | contig 18276 bp, 22 predicted proteins | sample 2018CB1WmetaG_FD_203636 | JGI IMG/M metagenome (GOLD analysis project Ga0314855, IMG submission 203636) | Cryopeg brine viral communities from Beaufort Sea near Barrow, Alaska, United States - 2018 CB1W | ecosystem: Environmental > Aquatic > Marine > Coastal | place: USA: Alaska | collected... | reverse complement strand
GTTACTCGGTCTATGTCGGCAAAGTTCATGCAGAGCAGTACGGCGTGCCTCAGACCAGGACTCGCGCAATGCTGATCGCCCGCAATGACGGTATCGAAGCGACAGCGCCCGCGCCGACACACTCGAAATATTACACTCGCAGCCCCGAGCGTTTGGACGAAGGTGTCGAAAAGTGGGTAAGCATGGCCGAGGCCCTGGGTTGGCTTGACGACGACGGGGGAATCTACTTTCACCCCATGAGTTATGGACGACGTGGTATCTGGCCGGCTAACGAACCTGCCCCAACGATTCGCGGAGTACAGCGCCCCATGCCGGAAACATACCAGCCCCACCCGCGCGACGCTGTGCTGCGTAGCACATATTCGACGAACGGCGACTACGAAAACCGTGGAGAGCGTGAACTGGATCAGCCCGCGCCGACCGTGACCACCCACATTGATCGGAACACTTTTATTGTCGCGAACGACAAAATGGCGAACGCTGCCGAGAGGCACGCCAGCCAGCCCGCGCCCACGATCACCGGAGGCCACGATTCGGGAAATCGCGTGTGGACTCGTCACGGGGCGCACTCGCAGCAGAACGGTATCCACGAGCGGCCGACATCGGTTCCGGCCAACACGGTGACGAGCGACATTTCCGGCCTGGGCTACATCGACGAGTCGGAGGTCGGCGAGCGCGCGCTCAAGCATTTCGGCGTTGAGCGAACTCATTTTGCGGGAGCGGGCAAAACTTCCGAGCAGACATCAGGGCAACGCCCTCGCTCATTGGACGAACCAGCGCACACTCTCACCGGCAAGCAGACTGCAACTTGGATCAACGGGAGAACCGGCGAGCCAATCAACCTCGACCCAACAAAGCCGTCGACGACGGTGGCTGGAGATCCGCGTCTGACTTCGCGTGAACACCACTTCCCGGGCGAACAGAACTCGACCAGCACAAGGGTCACGGTTCAGGAAGCCAGTCTGCTACAGTCGTATCCAGCCGATTTCGACTGGTCTACAGGAATCAACGGCAAGCCGCTTACCAAAGGTAAAGCTTTCCTCCAGATCGGCAACGCATTTCCACCACTACTCGCCGAGGTCATTCTCGCGCACATGACAGGAGAACAATCATGAGGGTTTTAGTCACCGGCAGCCGCCAGATTACCGAGCAAGCCGTCGTCTATGACGTGCTGAATGATGTGTGGAAGAAGTGGGAGGCCGAGCGCACAGCCGAGCCGCCCGAGCCTTTCACCATCATCCACGGCAGCGCTCCTGGTGCTGACACGTTCGCAAACCAGTGGGCGTGGGATATGCGGCAGGAAGGGGTGAACGTTGAGGTTCACCCGGCCGACTGGAGTAAAGGCGCGTATGCCGGACACCAGCGCAACTTTGAGATGGTGAACCTCGGCGCGGATCTGGTCATCGGATTCTTCCAGACGGGGGCAACCAACGCTGGCACAAGAAACTGTTTCGACGTGGCGAAGCGCCTGGTCGGGATCAAGGTCACAGAAATCAAGGAGGTTTGGGCGCGATGAAAGAATGCAACAACTGTGGACATCTGGGTATGTCACACGGCAAGAAGGTTGTCGGCACCACCGAACGGCGCGTGTGCAATGTTGCCGGCTGCGAGTGTGTCTCGTGAACGTAGCAAAGTTCAAGCTGCCCGAAATGGGCGCTGCCGAGGTCGCGCTAGTCGGCTCGCCTGTCACCAGCAATGGGAAAGTGATCGGGAAGATTCTCGGCCGCGAGGGTGACATCGTTACCATCGAGATCGACCCCCACGCCGTCGGCTCCCACTTCTCCCCCGAGCTCGACGTATCCATCACAATCACATGAGCGCCGACCAGAAGCCGCTCTACATCTGGAGCGAAAGCAAAGCGGATCTCGCCCCAGTGAAGGCGGCAAAGCTCGCGCTCGGCATTGAATCGAAAGTCATCCCCATGGGAGCGACAACGCTCGTCGACCTGCCGGATCTGAATACTCGAGTGTTGGCAATCGGCACTAGACCGCCATTCATCTGCGAGTACGCGCTCACCACCGCGGGCACTTCGGACGCGGGGTGGCAGCGTGCCCTGTCTTGGGTTCTCGGTGAGACCGAATACGACCCGAAGGCCACAACGATCGAGGACATCATGGTGTCCACCTTTGGCCCTGGGACTCGAGAAATTTCTGCCGAAGAGCTTGAGAGTGAACGCAAAATGCGCGCCTATGTGAATCGGGAGGAATGATGTTCTTTTACGGGGAAGAAGAGTTCGACGTCGAAGAAGAGGTCGAAGTCGAGAAGGTCGACAAGCTGCCCGAAGTGAAGCTAAATTTCACTGACAAGATGCCCCCGGGTTCGGGTGAAACTGATTGGGCGCCGATGCGTCAAGCACTGATCGACCACAGGGTCTCGAAGGGGAGAAACCCGAACGGCACAAAGATTCCGCCGAAGCCCGAAGCCACCACAGAGTCACTAATTTCCATCACCGAGCCTGGTCACGAGATCCCCACAGAAGACCTATGCAATTCGGCCAAAGGCTACGCGAAGAGACTGGTGGCGTGCCGCAACTGCCCCCATGAGCCGCAACGCCATCCTGACGGCGTTTGCAACGTTCGGGGGTGCGAGTGTGCCGGGTATGCCCATTTAGGCTGGCAGATCAAAGCACAGCGCTCGTCAACGCACAATCAGGCGACGCTATACGTTGCCGACTCCAAGGCCGAAGAGGGTAAGGATGGTCACTCGGTTGGCGACGTGAACACGCCCGCTGAGGATCGAGTGCATTACGGACTCGCTGCAGCGCTCATGAATCAGGGCGAAGTCTTTGCCGCGTTCGAGCTGACTTATGAGGCACGCCCCAAGGGCGAGGACATGGTGCCGAAGTTTGCTTCTGCGCGATGGCGTGACGAGATCTCGGGGGTTCAGTTCTCGAATGTAGCTGGCGACTTCGGGGAATGGTTCGACATCTTCGTTCCACCGGCAGTGCCGAAGAAGCCACGCAAGACGCTGGAAGAGAAGCGTGACGACAAACTTGTGGCTCCCATTGCGACAGGAGAGTGGATCGGATGACCGAGACAATCCTGGGCATCGACCCCGGCGAGAGTACCGGCTGGTCGCTGTGGTTGCTCGATAATGATGCGCCGATACAGCGCGTCGATTACGGGCTGATCCACGGCGGGGTCGACGGCTTCATCACCTTCATGGAGGTTCGACTCGGCAGCATGCGCCCCAGTGTGACCATCTGCGAAAAGTTCAACGAGAAAGATGGCCGGGTCGCTGTGGCGGATCTCACTCCACTGCCGATCGAGGGGGCAATCAGGGCTATTGCTTCGGCGTTGGCGCTGGAGTTGATATTTCAGCCGACCGCGATGAAATCCATGTGCAGTGACGAGAAACTGAAAGAGCTTGGGTTCTATATCACGAATGCCGAGGCGCGAGAGAACCCTAAGATTCGCTGGCAGGATGCTCGCGACGTGAACGATTCAGAGATTCACGTCCTAGCGTGGGCTAAGTCGATCGACCACACGCCAACAGTTGAGGCGTACTGGCCCGACGTTTGATGTTACTTAGCGGGAGGGTCGATCTTCTTGCGTAGCTGCGCTGGCGTGACGGTGTCTTCAAGATCTGGTAGCGGGGGCAACTCTTCGGATATGCCCGCAAGGATGATGATTCGCTGCAGGTACGCAGCGTAGTTTTCCATGGCGCGTCGATTGCGTTCTTCCCGGTCTCGCTCATTCATGGAGTGTCGAGCTCGACGTAAAGCGTCGTCCCTCTCCGTCACAAGATCGACCTTGCGTGTCGACTCTTTGAGGGACACGCCCCGAGCTATTTTCCCTATGCCCGAAAAGATCTCACGGAGGATAGCTCCAAGACCCCCGGCACCCAAGGCCGCGACGATCAGGGTTGTCGAGTTAATGTCCACACTCTATGTTGCCACGTCGAGCGTGGTCAGTGTCGCAAGCTGGCCGGAATGCGAGCGCCAAGAAGCTTTCGCAATCGAACAAAGAAGCCGGTATCGCCGGGTTCGCTGAGAAAGATTTGCAGTACAAGGTATCGGCGAATGAGCGCCAACAGTGCGACAAGAATAAGGAATACCGCGAGGCCGACCCCGAGATCGGTAAGAAGAAGTTTCGAGACTATGGCGAGATAAATCAAAGCCCCGAATGCGGAGCTGGCGATGCCGGCTGTCTCCAGTATCCAGATTCCCGTTAGTCGGCCCAGGGCCGCGCTGAACCCGCCGACAATCAGAAGCATCGCCCACAGTGTCACAAACATGGGCAGCTCGACTTCGTGGGCAACGCTCGGTGGAGTGGCGACCAGGGCAAAAATCCCGCCAGTCAACACTGCGAGGCCAACGAAGATGTCGACAATTTTCAATAACATTTCCAGCACGGCGCGTCGACGCGTGTTCTGGGGCGGCTGTTCAACGTATGGGGTCACGCCGTCATACTAACCCCTCAAACGGGGAAAAGACGTAAAGAAGCCCCCAACTAAAAAGTTGGGGGCCAGTTCCTTGTCGGAGAACTACTTTACGATACCACCAACGTTTTGCGCCTTGACGGCAATACCTGTTGGCTTCCAGAAGCCGAAGTACATTGCTACCGCGACAATGAATACGGTGATAGCAGTGAGTAGCCCCGTGAATGCGTCATAGGTGACGTTGCTCTGCAACGCGTTTAGAAGCTCGGTGCTGAACCCAGTGACAGCGCTGAGGACTGCCAGTACGACAGCCTTGCGCGAACTGGATGTAACCCGAGTTGTGACGAATCCGGTGATGACCGGGAGCAGCACGCTGACAACAAGAATCAGCAAGGCTACCCATGAGAATGCGAAGGTAATCATTATTTACTCCATTGCTCCTTGATCGCGGATACAACCCCAGCGGCATCCACTGGTGTTGACTGTGAGTTTTGAACTGCCTGAACAATCTGTTCAAGCGCGGCAAGGATAGCAGGATCAGCGATTGGAGTTACCTCAATGTCGCCAATCTCAAGTGCCGCAGCAATAGAAATCTGTGCAAGGTATCGAGACTTGAATGCTTCAAATGTCGAACCAGCGAGAGTGATTGCGTTTCCGTGATTGCGTGCCCACGGAACAGCAAGAGACTCATACCCAGTTGTCTCCAACCAGTTTGCCGGTGTTCCCGGCGAGTCCCCGGCGAGCGCGTAAAGGGCAGGATTTGTGCCTTCCTTGTGATAGAGGCTTGTCATGTTGTTCTTCTTTCTTGTCGGTGTCTCGTTGGGGATTACCGTACCCGGAGTTCCCGCTGTTGATGTTTTGTTGTGGCCGCTGACTGTGCCGTACAGCGCAGCCGTGGTGAAGCCGTGATATTTGACAAGCCACTCTTCCACCGAGTACCGCTTGCCCGTGATCCTGTTGACAATGAAATTGTGAAGGTGAGGGCCAGTGGTTGCCGTCCCTGTGCTGCCAATCGCGGCAATAGGATCGCCCTCAGAAGCCTTACCTCCCGAACCAAGGTAAGCCGAAAAATGTTGCCCAGTCCACCGCCACAGGAGGGACGTCACACTGAGACTGTTGCCGCCTGTTGTTGACCACCATCGAGCGATAGTTCCCGCGAATGGGGCACGGCACGTTTCACCATAATCAGCGCCATAGTCAGTGGCGGGGCCGACCCCATAAACCGCATGAGTGGCCGTGTTTCCAGTGATGCGGCGAGGGCCGTCAAGAGGTCTGCGTGGCATTCTTAGCCCTCCGCAGAAGTCGAGGTAGCCTGTGTCGCTGACCAGTTCACCTTTAGCCCAGCACCGGGAACGGCACCGATACGCATGAGGCGATACTTGAAGCCGGTAATGGTTACATCGCTAACCTGCACGCCGGGGAGAATGGCTGCGCCAATGTTGTACGGAGTCGCCTGCACTATCGGGGGGAGCGTAAATCTTCCCACAGGAAAAGTTACAGGTTCCTCTCCGCCCCAAAAGACTGGAGTAGAACCACCCGAACCCGCTATGGCTGTCGTGGTGGCAGTGCCGGATGCGGTGGCAAAGGCTCCAATAATCTTCCAGAGCGTTCCACCCCACACATACGGTGCCCCGGTGCCCGAAACAAAAGCAGAAGCACCTGCACCGATCTGAATATCACCACCGACACCAACGGCGGTGGTGAAAGAATCAAGGTTGGCTTTAGTGGATGCGACGACTCGTGAAAGTAGTCGCCAATCCAAGCCGGCCCCAACGTCAGCAACCGCTTGCCAGTAGACCGGGTTGATGCCAGTCCCCGGGGCGGACATGAAGGCCAGGTCGCCAATCTTTGCACTAGCGTCAGCCTCAAGTGCAGCGATGTCGGTCACAACAATGATTCGACTCAAGGTAGAAAACGCGACGTTTGTGCTGGTAGCCAACTGGAGAAACAGGTTCTCGAATGGCACTATTGGCGAATTTTCATCTGGATACCAGATGTTTGCTGGGGCTCCTGTTGTTGGCATGTCGTGATCCTATCAGTTGGTATTCGTTGGTAGAGGGTTCGCTAGTCGAAGAAGATGCAGTTCACCGTTAGCGTGCCGTAGTTCTGAGAATTGGCCGGGAACGCGGAAGGGTTGGACGCAAAAATGCTCATGGCGACAAAGAACGACTCACCGGGGACTAACCCCCCCTGTTGAAAGCCGATGGCTGGAGTGATGATGTTATTGACGACGCTTGCCCCAGCATCCTTGGATGCTGAGACAGTGGGGGAGCTCCAAACGAAATTGTTTCCATTGATTTCAATGTTCGCCTGAGCCACGGCAGCCCCACCCGATGTCATATCTAGGGCCGCTACGTTCCCGATGGCCGTCAGTGTCATTTTGGTTTTGTTGGGGGGAATAATTATGGTCGTCTGAACGAACTGGGTTGTCGCCAAACTAAAGCCATTGGAGATGTTGTACGCAGCGACAGGCGTGGGCAACGCCCGAATCTGATCCGACAGTTTCTTCATGGTCGAATTTTGAGTCTTGTTGACGTTCAGGTCAGACTTTTCGGCTCGATCTCGACTTTTGATTAGAGACTTGAGGATGTCTTCGACCTGCCGACCCCAGGGCCTACTTTCCTTTGATAGACCCGACAGGGTGAACTTGGGCACGCTCTCAGCCATTACGCTGCCGACCTTTCTAGTGGCGCCACATTGAGGTCACTGATTGCTGCGATAGTATCCGAGCCCCAACCTGCAGCTGTACTCCAGTATCCATTGAAGTCGGCAATCGTGAGCGCGCTATCAGCGCCGTCGATCGAGCCCCACTCGGTATTGAAGTCCCCAACAGTGGTGTCAGCCTCGGCCGTATAGCTGATGGATCCCGGCTCAATGGTTGCTTGTCGGATCCTCCACCAGATGTTGTCACGTCTGGTTCGAGCTCCCGCGACGTTGCCAAACGCTTGGTTGACAAACGAGTCAGCCACTTGCGCATACCACCAGGCGTTGAACTCGGCTATGGAATCAGCACTGTAGAACGCGTTGAAATCGGCAATAGTCGTCCAGCCCTTTTCGGCCGCGTAGGCGTTGAACTCCGCAATCGTCGGGTAGGAGTAAACGCCAGAGTCACCCGACCTGTTGATTCCAGATGTGCGAACGGTGATGCTCTGCCGGCTTCCGCCGAAGCGCGCCAGCGGCCAAATCATCGCATCGTACAATTCGTCGATCGTCGAAATAAATTCGTTGTCGACAGTTACCCCAACCTCCTGTGAGGCGATGTCCTGACCGACCGTAGTGCTAAACGTCAGGAGCTTCTTATCGAAAAACACTCCCTCGCCAACAAGCCGAAGGCTGGAATAGTTGTCGCTCGGGCCAGCTGTTGCCGCTATGCGGAAGGGGGCATACTGCGGGTTGGTCGAGCCGACAATGGTGACGGTCAAGCTTCGAGTGTCCTCGTTGATTGCGACAGTAACCTTGCCGCCTTCGGCATCCCATTGAGCCGCCGAGTAGGGGTATCCGTCGTTGCTCATTACGGAATAGACCGACGCTGAGACTTCTTCCCTTGTGACGTTATCCATTGCCACGGGTTGCACAATCGACACCAGGCTGGCTCCGATGGCTATGTCGAACTCGGTAGTCTCGCCAGCGTCGACCTGATAGACCTGAACGTCATCGTTCCAGCCGCCTTCGGGATAGGCGAGACCGCCAAGCTTGTATTGGTTGTTGTAGTAATAGCCCTCAACTGAGAGCGCAAGGTTTTGGTCATCCAGCGACCACGAGAAATCAATGTCGCGCTTGTCAACCGTGACTCGTCCCCGCAGCGGGCGCATGACCATGATGCCCGAAACCAGAGAAACCTCGATGCCTTTCGCTGACAGCATCTTCTTCATGTAAAGCCATACGTCACCCTGCCATCCCGGGAAAGTTGCGGGGATGTCAGCAACCAGCGGATCAACAAAATAGTCCGCAGTGATGTCGACCAGGCTGAGTAGGTAGATGAAGTAGTTTCCGAGCGTGCCCTGAAACGGCTGAGCGGTTCGTTCGACAGCGAGCAGAGACATTTTGGAGTCGACGGAAAGCGACACCATACTGGCGCTGGACGAGGGAACCCGGGCAATGCCATCAGTAACGCCTCGACCTCGATCTTCCAGAACGACAGTCTTGCGCCTCATGCGTTTGATCACTGGGGTCGCTGTAGAGAAGAACGGAACAGAGAACTGTCCGGTAGCCCCCGTGGTGTCGGATACGTCGACGGGGGTTGATTCTTCTTTTACGCTGTAACCGCTAACGCCTTTGACAACTTTTCCGCCTACGCGAACGTCGACTCCAGTAGCCATTAGAGCCCCATTCCAGTCTCTTCGAGGCGTGCCGTTGCCCCTACTCGATCGAGCTTCGCGCTGTAAGGCGTCTTGCTCGGCTTACCAACAAACTGACATCCCGAATGCCCTTGGCCGGAAATGAAGTCACCAGTTTGGGGAACCTGCCCAGTGGGGAGAATTTGCACCACTAGACCGTGCAGGGTGAAAACCGTGTCGGATAGAACCGTGTCAAATTTCAGCACGATACCACCAGAGTCAACGCTAGAAAATTCGGTGTTGACGCGAACTACGGTAGACACGTCAAGAACCGTTGGGGCTACGGCCGCACCTGAATCTACGAGTCCGTTCACTCGCTGCACAACGAGGACATCTTGTGCGGCGACATCGCCGTGGATTCCGACCCATGCCGAGAATCCGGGTGGGATGGGAATGTACTGCTGCATGGTGGTTGACGTAGGGGTGATGGTGTACTGAGCCGAACGGGCTGGATAGCGGGACGTGTTTGGGGGCGTGGGAACAGCCTTCGGTCGGCCATAGCCATCTGCGTCGGCGACAAGAGGCACGCCATCCTCGGTTGCCAGTGACGGGGTTGCCCAGCCCTGGGCCAAGACGTTCTTGTCGGCAGCCATCGGGTCAATCCAGTAGATCAGGTTTACGCCATCCTCCATGTCGAAGATCCCGTCCGCGAAGTCGGTAATGAGGCGAACCGCATCCCGAGTTTTTGTTACCGGCCAAGACAGGATGTAGACGTTGTGGGCACTCTTGGATTCGCGGACAAATGCCGAACCGTTAATGCCTTGGCTGACCCCGGAGGAATAGCCGGCGCGCGAATAGTCAGGGCTTATGGCTGGCGTGGGAATCCAAGTTTCTTGACCCCGAGTGCCAAACCAAGTCTTTCCTTTAGCAGCCATTAGCTTGCTCCCCTGTGGTCGTCGTTGGTATAGGCAGAACTTGCCGATCGAGCAATGTCTTCTGCCCCAATCATTACCGTAACTTGAGCGCCTTGGGCAATCAGGTCACGGTCTATAGGTGAGAACTCTACCTGCATGACCGAAGGGAACTTGGTCGCCGCAGACTGGGGCGACCCAAAACTGACCTGTTTGCCTTGGTTGGCCGCGTCCAGCACTTGACGGGGGAACATTGATGTACCCGTCTGGTTGAGCACGAACTCTCGACCGTGAACCGTGCCGGTCTCTTCCCATGCTGGCCTGTTTCCTGTGTAACCACCAGCACGGAAGCCGGGGTTGCCGTATGCGCCCTCTGCCCACATGCGGCGAACGGCAGCCCAGCCAGAAGCCGACTGGGCGAGCGCCCTGCCGTACTGCTGTTGAGTCTTTGTTGCCCACTGAGTGAACAATGCGTTTCGGGCGCCGGCATCGACGGAGCCGACCGTTCGGACGGGGACAGTAACCCCGCCACCAGAGTTGACCGCTTTGATCTTTGACTGCAACTCGTTAAGTGCCTGAATGGCCGGGTCGACGTTTGCGCCAACCGTGATGTCGCGGGGCAGTTTAGCTACAGCCGTCGACACGTCATCGAACGCCGCTGCGTAAATGCCCAGCTGGCTGACGTTGTATCCGAGCTGGGTTGCTTGCGCAATAAAGTCGGCCTTGAGTTGCGCCGACTTGGCTTGCAGCTCCGCTTGAGGCACGCCAGCCGCGGCGAGGGACGCAACATAATCTTGGTATGAACCGACAAGCCCCAGGATCTCGGCGCGGTTCGCGATGGCCGCCTTAGAGTTTCCAACCAAAGTTTTCGAGCCATCGGATTGAGCGTCAGATAGCTTGTCCGCCGACTTGGCTAGGTCTTGGTCAATCTCAGCGATCTCGGCGCGCAACTGACCCGCCCGAAGTGCATCGCCGTAATTCTCGGCCACGGAGAGCCAATACTCGCGAATCGCCTTGTCTGCTGTGAGGCTTTGCATCTCGGCCTGGTATTGCGAGATCTGCAACGTTGTGGCAGCAACGGCATCCTTGATTTTGAGCCAACCCGAAGTGATGTCGTCCGCGCCTTGCGAACCGCCGAAACGAATGTCGAACGAACGCGAGAACACTTTGCGAAGATCGTCGGCATAGTCGACCAGCGTTCGCACCGCTTCCGCCGCGCCACCGCCACCGCTGCCGCCACCGCCCGCTGCCTGTGTAACGCTGTCAATTCCTGCAGCAAAGTTCTGCATGTCGAACGTGGCCGCGACGACAGGGCCGCCCCCGGCGAGACTGTCGATGATCGCTTTGAGGCCAGCCAGCTCCGAAGCCGAAGCGTATCCGCCCTGAACGAGTGCGTTGAATAGCCCCATCATGCGGTTTGCTGCCTCTGGAGCGCCTGACGAGCTTGCGTAGATGGAAGAGATGACAGATTGCATTGCAGAGCCGCTAGAGGCCACCTGAGCGCCGCTGTTGACAAAGTCTGCACCGAGCGCACGAGTGTTGGATGCCAGCTCGGCCTCAGCATTGATCACGCCATAGACATCGCCGATAAGCCTAGACAGCGCCTCTCCGGTGAACTCTGCCCCATCTTCGATGCTGCCGAAAGCTGAATCTAGGATCGAGTTGACTGCATCGTCCTGAGCGGCACTCTCCATGCCGGCAGTAAGGGCGTTGCCAACCTCTCGACCGGCTTGCTCTGCAGCAATGAGGGTTTCGTTGTTGCTCAGAAACGCCTCTGCTGTGGCGATTACATTGGCATCCCCGGTGTCCTCGGCTGCAGCGATTACCCCGGCCTTGAAGTTCTCAATGTATGCGGTTCCCGCGCCGACCCCGCCATTGGCGAGCTGGTCAGAGAAAGCCTTGATGTCGAATGTCTCGAAGCCTGAGAGCTCAGCGCCCCCGCCGAGATCTATCTTGTCGGCAGAGAGTCGATCGAGAGCTTCGATGTTCGTGAAGATGGAGCGGAAGGCTTCATTCGTTGCAAGCTGGTTCCGCAGCCACTCTTTAGTGTTCTCGCCAATCGAAAGAGTCTGAGCGTCGATCGTGCCGGCTGCCGAGCTGGCGCCGCTCGCAACGGCATCCTGAGCCTCCCCCGCACTCTTGAGAACGTCAATCCAGTCTTGTCCTGTACCGGCGACCTCTGTGAGCGCTTCGTCGAGGGCTTGCTGCCGTTCCGTGAAGATGCGAACGTTGTCCTGCTTGAGAGCTTCGTCCAGTCCGTCGAGCGTGCCGAAGTATGCAGTGGCGCGTTCTTCGGCGCTCCGCATTGATTTACCGATGGCCGCGATGGCTTCACCCAGAAGGTATAGACCTCCAGTAATCAGGAGGCCAACGCCTGTGGCCTTGAGCGCTGCGGCGAAGGCTGCCGCCCCACCGGCCGCACCGAAGAGGCTGGCGGTCAGCTGACTCATGCCGCCCTTGGCGAGCATGCTCTTGAGGTAGGTGTCGCCGAGCGCGGTCTTGAGCGCGAGGAATGAGCCGGCAGTTCGCAACGTGGCTGCACCGATCAGGAGCATGACCGCCACGAGTGCGCCCATGATCGTCGCGATGAAACCAACCGTCTGACCGAAACCTGTTCCAGAAAATTCGTTCATGGCAACGAGTACCCGCTGCAGGTAGTCGAGGAAATGCGAGAGCGGGCCACTGGAAGCATCGCCAAGGGTGGCAGCGAAAGCCTGAACTGTTTGACCAAGAACCTGCAGCTTGCTTGCGTTGGTTTCGGCAATGACTCCGAAGTTTTCGGCCAGGATGTTTGTGTTCTGGTAGCCCAGGGCCGCAAGGTTCAGGTTGGCCGCAACGGCATCCGAGTTTTGCGCGAGCTTGAGCATTGCGCTTACGTCGCGAGTTGCAGTGATTCCGAGGTCGCGAAGCACCGCTTCCGCTTCTCGGCCGTTCGAGTTGACCCCATCAAGGAATCCAAGGAACGTCGTGGTGAAGTCGGAACCCCAACCGTTCTGGAAGTCTGCAGCGGTCATTCTCGAGATTGAGGCAAAGTCGTTCAGCTTTTCGCCACCCTCGGAAACTGCCGAGTTGATCTTGGAGAACACTCGAAGAATGGTTCCTCGTGCAGCTTCCGGTGCAACACCGAGCGATGCGAGCGAGCTGGAAAGTCCGATGATCTCGTCAGCGGTCAACCCTGCCTGGTTTCCTGTTGCCGCGATCTGGGAGGCGATGGAGATGATCGAAGACTCGGTTGCAACGGAGTTGATACCAACGTTGAGGATCGACGAAGCAAGTTTCTTGTATTGACCGTCGACACCATCGACAAGCTCGTCCAGCCGGCCGAACGCCGTAGCGCTGGCCTCAACCGATACGTCAGTTGTCGCCGCGAACTGCGCTGTGGTTTCGGTGAACGATGCAACGCTGGCTTCTGCAACGCCAAGCTGACCGGCGAGCGTGCCTATCTCGGCAAGGCTGGAGAATGCAACAGGGATGCTCGTGCTGATTTTGATGAACTTGTCGTACAGGTCATCGGCCGCATCGCCGGTAACGCCAACCGTCCGTCGAACGTCGGCAAACTCACGCTCGTAGGCAACGCCTGTTCCGACGATCCCAACGACGAACGCAGCGGCAGCGGCGCCACCGATAGCCATGGCGTTCGATACGTCATAGACCGCGTACCGGAGTCGAGCGAGGTTTTGTTCCTGATCCTTGGTCGCCCCAGACTCCTTGCTGCGATCAATGATCGTTTGCTTCATCTGCGCAAGCTCGGTCTTGCGCGCGGCCTCAGATTGCTTGGTTTCTGCGACTAGAGTTTTCTGAGCTTCAACCTGAGCCTTGGTAGCATCGGCATCACGCTTCTTCGCTGCCGCGCTGGCCGCGTAAGCATCATTCTTCTCGCCAGCTTTGAGGTAGTCAGCAAACGCCTTTTCGTTGGCGAGCTGAACTTTAGTCTCTGCCGCCTGGGCCTTCTGCGCCGCGGTCTGAGCTTTAGTGGCGTCGGCGTCACGCTTCTTCGCTGCCGCACTGGCCGCGTAAGAATCGTTGTCCGCGCCCGTCTGGATGTACTTGTTGAACTCGCCTTCACTCTTGGTCTGAGTCTTGTTGACCTCGCCCTTAGATTTCAGGTTACTGTCAGCGGCCTTTTCGGCCTTGCTTAGTCGATCGAACGCTTGAGCGGCGTCGTACAGCTCTTCTTTGAGGGATGCAGTCTTGCGCTCGGCAGCGGTCATCCCGTCTGCGTTGCTCAGTAGCGCGCGCTCGGCAGTCCCGGTCTTGCCGGTGAGCTCGTCGAACTGTGTGCCAAGGTGCGCAAGTAGCGTGACGGTTTGGCTGACCGCCTTATCCATGTCGGAAGTATCAATGCCGAGTGAGGCGAGATATTCAGAGGAACTACTCACGCTGAGCCTTTCGGCTTAATGCGGGTCGGTTATCCCGTCCCCGTATTCAGTGGGGTCATATCCACCTTCGGGGCGATCTCGCTCAAGGTCTATACCTTCTGCTAGATCCAATGCTTCCTGAATGGCCGCCTCGCGGAACTGCTGGCGCGTGACTCCACCATACTCGATAGGCTCCCCGTTCGCATTGACCGGCACAGCATATCGAGTCATGCCCTTCGGAGCCTTGTCGCCCTTATCTGATTGTTCCTTGTCCCAGACAGCCAGGGCTACAGCCGCGCGATCCTCGCGGGACTCAATGTTGAAGTGAATGTCGGGATCGTTTGATCGAGTCAGCCACAGCGGCAATCCGCTCTCCTTGGAATTTTCGTCCTCAAACGTCTGATAGGCACGCAGAAGAAGCCGGTCGAGCCCACTCCACTTGGAGTAGGGCTGCCGATTCATGAGAAGAGTTGTTGGGCGAAGACCCCGGATTACCGCTGTCCTGAGCATGGCCAGGATCTCAGCGTTCTCCCCCTTGTGGAGTTCGCCGGCTAGAAACCCGGATCTTCTGTTGCTGCCTCGCCGATCTGGTCGGTCAGTGTGAGCGTCTGGTATGCGTCGTAAAGGCGCTTCCACTGGCTCGGGGGCAGATCTTCGGACAGCTCCGAACCGATAGTGTCGCGGGGGTAAATCATGGCGGGCTTTTTGCCCTTCTTGACTGGCTTGGATTCGTCCACATACGGGGCTAGGGTGTCCACTTCGCCATCGGAGTTAGTTATCTCAAGGATGGTTTGCCCAAGAAGAAGCATGTCTACATACTCACTAGCCTCTGCAGCCTTATCCGGGGCCACGCCCTGATGGATGTCGCTGTAGAACTTTTTTATAGACTTGTTGCGCGCTTGCTTGGCAACTTTTCCCGGCCAAGCGTGCAGCTTCACCACAAGAGCGCCCGCAAGCATTTCTTTCTTGGCGAGCTCCAGTTCCGGCTCCATCTCCGTGTACTTGTCAATGAGTCGCTTTTGCATGTCGAACCCACCCTCAAGCTTTGTGTTGACCTTGCCCGCAGCGTCATTGGTCGCTTGCATCTCGGAGTTGATCTTGCGATACTTCGCCACAGCTTCGGTATCGGTGAAGAGGGTTAGCTGCCCGTGCCCGTGCTTGATGTTTTTGAGTCGATCGCTGACGCGGAAAGTGCCGCGAGCTTTCTCGACAATCTCTTTCGGATCCATCTCTGCTTCGAGATCGACTTCATGCTCGTCATCTTTATTGACCTTAGCCATGGTGGACTCTTTCTGTTGATTGGTGGGTAACACGCTCACACTAGCAGGAAACCCCGGCCGACCATCTAAGGTCGACCGGGGCTGGATTCCCACCACAGGAAAACTAGGTAACTGTTACAGCCACCGCAGTCGAGACTACACCACCGGGGAAGGTCGCAGTGACGTTGGCTGAGCCAGCGGCAACCGCTTCGATGATCCCGTTGTTGCTCACGAGTGCGACATCCTGGTTGTCGGATGCCCACGTCGCGCGCGGGGTGATGTTGTTGCCGAGGTACGTTGCACCGCGCAGCGTGAGGGTTCCCACGGTCATCGCGGCAGTGGCGGCACCGACAATTGCCACAGTCGCAGCCGGCGAGTCGGCAACGATAGTCCAAGGCGCGACATCTCCACGGGGAATCATCGACTGGATGTAGGCGTAACCGCCCGTACCTTCGGTGTCCGGCGTGAAGCCGTCAGTCATGGCCTTGTAGATGTTGACGTTGTCGCCAGCCGTGCCCGGGATCTTCCGGTCGACGAAACCGACGCGGGTGACGATGGCAAGCTCGGTGCCCTGAGTCTTGACCAGATTGAAGACGTCGCGCAGTACCGAAGAGAGATCCGTGAACTTCGGGAAGAAGAACGGGATTGCTCCACCGAACTGCAAGAAGCCTCGCAACGTTGCCGTTGCGTCGTCATCGAGCGAACGGTCGTCGATCTGCTCGGAGGCTTGCATGCCGAAGTCGAGGCCATCCCAACGGATTGCTGGAGCGGCCATAATCATCGCGGCCAGCTCGGCCTCGGTGACGTAGTCGTAGTTGGCAATTCCGCTTGCTGGGCCGATCCAGATTTGGACTCGCTTGTTGGATAGATCGCGTGTAGGCATTCTTAGCTCCCGAGGGTGTGTAGGGTCAGTACGTTACCTGACGGGACGGGGTTCTGCTGCAACTTGATGTTGCCACGGTCTTCCATCACGTCGAGGGGAACGTCGTTCAGTGCATCGTAGGCTGAGATGATCTGCCCATCCACGAATGCGTCCGTGCTTTTCTGACCGATGCGGTCGATCCACGCGTAACGGGTGTCAACTCCGTTGTTCAACTGAGTGAACAAGTTGTTGATTCCGGTGTCAGCCTTGTTCTTGTCGCGGAAGCCAGTAATCTGAGCATCCACGTTCACGAAGGTCGGCTCGGATTCGTTGCCGATGGAGCAGATGGTTAGCTCGGTGTCGGTCTCGGATTCGGACAGGCCCAGGGTGACGTCGTCAAGGATCGCACAGGATACGTTGCCGCCCTGCCCAGCCCCGGTGGCGCTCGTGGTCAGAACTTGGCGCCAAGCGTCAAGGACTGCCGCTGTAGGAGCGATAAAAGGTGCCGTCGACCCATCTGGGCCGACGATGACCAATACATTGTCAAGCTCATAAAGCGGAACCTGCATGATGGTGCGGTTCGCTCGAAGCTGGCGAGAGATAGTGCTCACTTGGAGTCTCCTTTAGAATCGGAGGATTCACTGGTGCCAGCGTCCTCATTTGGGTTGGCTTTCGCTTTCGCCTTGCCCTCAAGGGGTTTGCCGGCAAAGACGCTGGGGGTGGGCGAAGAGTTTTTAGACTCCCCGACCTTACCGGGCTTGAACATGCCCGGTTCGTAGGGCTTTGCGTCATCCTCAACAATTTCGAGATGCTTCGGGAATGAAGCAATCTGGTCAGCGGTGAGGCGCTGCAACTTGCCCGTGACGGTGTGACGTGTGTTAAAAGTGGGCGTGCTCATATAGCAGATGTTACATGCTCCGAGCGGAATATGGCGACTATGGCGCGGTAGTGCTGAGGTTGATGGTCGTCACCAGCACTACAGATTCCATAAAGCGGGTAGGCCGACCGCTTGCATCCTTGCTCTCAAAGTTTCCCCCGCCTCGGGCTGCAATCTCGCTGGCGTTATCAATCTCAGGATCCCAGCCAATCATTAGCGTTCGCACCGCTCCTGCTGCCGCCTCCGAAGCGCCTTTTACGGCTGCCCAGCATTCCACTGTAATTGGCATGATGTGGGGCTGTTGAGCTTCGCCCTCAATTGAGCGATCAGTTGCCGAAGGGTAGAGCGATCCGAAACTCAAATAGATGTATGGCTTGATAAGACTTGTGAGGTCGTCACGCACGAGCTGCAACTCTTCGGGCAGTTCTCGCAATACTCGCCCGCCAACTAGATCTTTGAGGCGTGCCTCAATGGCATCTTTTTCTGGGTTTCCGTCAAGGCTCATGGCTTTACGATACCGCCTTGCCGTTGACTATGGCTTGCATGCGTCGACGGAAATTTTCTCTAGCGACAACTTCGGCCTGTGGTAAGGCACGCGCCGCGGGGATGTTGCCCTCGCCGAGATCCTGGTCACGGAAGTATGCGTCGTAGTTGTCGCCCCACCACCCGAACACTCCCCAAACAATTTTGGCCCTGGGGGTTCTGACTTCACTGCTGACCGAGCCGACCATGTTTCCGCTGTCGTGACGACCGGGGAACGTTCCGGCCGTATCACTTCGCATGGGATCGAACACCATCGCTTGACCTCTTGCGCGCGCGAGACCAGTCTTGGTTGTCGCGGCCTCAAGGTTGTCTTGTATCTCCCGAGCGCCCTCGTCGATACTGAGCTCAAGTGCTTCGAGGGATTGCGCTTTCAGATTTTTGGAGTGCTGCACAATCTCAAGCGTTAGCTCGCGCATTCCCCTACCGTTCTTCCACTGGGTTTTACCCATGTCAGCCTCCGGTGATCAGCGTTGCGTCGTAGATGTGATCCCACATAAGGCTTGAGTCGATCGCTTCGGCGAGGCCGAAACGCCACGTCGAAGGGATGGGGGCGTTGCCACCGTCGACGACTTGCACGAGCAAGCCTCCCCGCATGGTGCCGACCTGCATGCTGGTGGCGTTCCGCTTGAACTGGAACCGAATACCAAGTAGTCCGTTCGCTTGCCCACCCACGTCGATGCGAGAGGGGCTTCGGATTGGCTGGATGATCGCGCCGTTCGCTCCCGAGTCGAGCACCAGGATCTCTGCTGCAGTGCCACCAGTGTCGGCCGTGGGGTCATATTTTGTTGAAGTTTGACGCTGCGGGTCAA
>Ga0314855_100135_pt1 | contig 18828 bp, 32 predicted proteins | sample 2018CB1WmetaG_FD_203636 | JGI IMG/M metagenome (GOLD analysis project Ga0314855, IMG submission 203636) | Cryopeg brine viral communities from Beaufort Sea near Barrow, Alaska, United States - 2018 CB1W | ecosystem: Environmental > Aquatic > Marine > Coastal | place: USA: Alaska | collected... | reverse complement strand
CTTTCAACGCCGGGTTGGCCTGCAACTCGGCGGTGATGATGGCTGCGATAGCCGCTTCATCCGTCGGCTCTACCGACGCGATGGAAGCTTTGAACTTCTCGTTAGCGAGAAGCAGTTTGGGGGAACCGCCAAGACCGTGAGCGAGGATGGCGACCTGAGTAGAAATCTGGCCAGCCTTCGCTGCTGCCTGTGCGGAGGTGAGGGTAGCGTCCTGATCAGACACCTTGGTGGTGAGTTCGGTGACGCGGGCCTGCAGCTTGGCAGGGTCGGTCTCGATGGCTTCGTCACCGGAGAGGAGCTTGGCGAAGTTCGCGAGTGCATCCTTCGCGCCCTGCTCAGCAGCAGTCTTGGACGCGGCGGCGATCTCTTCGGCACGCTTCGTCTTCTCGGTGGCGAGGTCGGTCTTGACGTTCTGGATGAGGGCCCATGCCTTGTCGGGGTCGAACTTGGTGGGGTCATCGCCCCACGGCGGCTTCACGGCTGCGGCGGCAGCATCTGCGGCAGGCTTCGCGGCTGCGGCCTGGTCGGCAGCATCGCCACCGTCCCCACCTTCGCCCTCGGCGTACCGGATGCCCATGAGCTGATGCTTCGTGCGCCCAATGACAGCCATGCCGTCAACGTCGGACTGAACAGGGATGATGCTGGTCTGGATGGACACGGTTGTACTCCTTCGCGGCGCCTGGCCGAGTTGGGTGGATCGCCTGCTCTTGCAGGACGTGTGTGGTGGCTATTTGCCGTCAGCGAATGCGAGTTGCTCGCGGTAAGAGCTTCGTTTCCGGCCAGTGTCGTTGGTGAACTGCCGCATGTTTGCTTGACGTTCGCGTACCTTGCGGGTCGCACGCCGGCGGGAAACATCATCACCAGCGGTCGCAGCGTCACGTTTTGCCGCACGAATGTCGCGCTCGATCTCTCGTTGCTTCGAACGTTCCTTCTCCCGCTCGGGGGAGTATTCGACGCTCTCTTGCGGGTTCGGCAAGCCGGGAAGGTAGGGGATGGTTCTATCGCGACAGTTCGGGTGCCCCCAGCCTGCAGCCTTCGCAGCATCAAGGGTGGCCGTGATCGTGACAGACACCATTCGGTCTTCGGTGGCGTGAGGCAACTGGATGACACCGGTCTGCCCGTTAGTGGAGAGAATCTTCCCAATCCATGGGGCACACAGCTTGCAAGCATCGATACCACCAACGATGGTGACAAGGTTGAGACCGGATTGCTGCATCCGCCATGTGCCAGCATCTTCGTAAGCACGGCGTACAGCGGTACGTCCGGCCATTTCTGCGTAGGAACCGATGCGCCAGTTGCGGTCAGCCCGGTCTACGAACCCGGTTATGCCTTGTGACAGGAACTGTTGCACTGCCTGGGATTGTGCGACCTTCATCGTCTGCCCTGTGAGCATCTGTGACGAGGCAGTAAACGAGATGACCTTTTGGTAGGCGTCTTGTGGGTAGCGGGTGATGCGGAGGTGCATCGCTTCAAGACGTGAACTGAGATCAATGGTCAGCGCGGTAACAGCCTGTGTTGCGTTGCCGGTCAGTGCGCTGGTCGATGGAAGTCGTGACGCCATCCGCAACCGTGCAGCAGCGGCGGCTTCGCCTTCCTTCGCAGCAATGTCGATAAGTTCCTGCGCGAGCCCTGCACGGCGCAGTTTGTCAGTGACCTCAATGGCGAGGAACTGCAACTCACGAATGGATTGGGCCCGGTATGCGGCAAGTTCGGCAAACGCCCGGTTCTGGGCGATCCTGTCGGCGAGTGCTTTTGTCTGCTCGGCAGTGAGTGTCGCGGTTGCTAGAGCCTGCTGCAACGCCACATCACGGTAGGAGCGCTTTGCAATCTCACGGATCAGCTCATCCTCAGCGCCGGCATAACGGGCAGCGAGTTCGGCGCCTAACTCCTCGATCAAGTCCGCAGCATCTACCGGGTTGTCAAGATCGGGAACGTATGCGGGCACGGCTAGTCCTCGATGGGTTCTTCGACACCGGTGAACGTGGCAGGATCCGGCGCAGGCTTACCTTGCTCCAGCTGCACACGGGATATCTCTTCCTTGATCTCAGTCTCAGTGAGGTTGTCGTCACGCACACGCTCACGCACACGCGCCTCAAGAGAGATTGCACGGGCCATATCAAGAATCTGCAAGGTGCGGGCCCGCTTCTCAGGGTCTTCCTGTGAAATCTTCGCGAACGTGACCTCGGGACGCTCAAATTCGCCACCACCCTTACCCGGGAACACCACACCATCGATGGCCAGCGAGATGCGTGCGAGCTTTGCGAGTGCAGGTCGGGCATGGATGCCCTTCACGTCACGTGTGGCCTCAGATTCGCTTCTGTCGTCATTCACTTCAGTGGCGGTCTTGCTGCCGGACGGTTGAACCTTCCCGAATTCCTTCGGTGACAGGCCAATCGTGCGCAACACACGACGCTCGAGCGCATCAATGATGTTCAGGTGTGTTTCGTCACGGATATCGAACTGAGTCTGCGTGATCTGTGACGCCAAAGAATCGCCAGCAGATCCGAGCGCGTTGATGCCCGAGTACACCTGGCGGTAAACATCGAACGTGGCACCCTTGCCCACACCGGCAGTCTCAAGGTATGACTCAGGGACGGTGAGGCGACCCTGCCCGTTGTCAACATCACGGAACAGCGAAGACCACATCTGGTCGACCTTGTCGAACACTGGTTCGTTGCCGAGGAAATCGGAACGACCAACGGAGGCGAGTGGTCCGAACTGTTCCCAATCCGGGTTCGGCAGCATGTTGGGAATGTACGAAACAGCCATCTCGGAGATACCTGTCGCAACACTGACCGTGTACTTACCATCAGTGGCGAGAGCCAAATATTCCACAGGAGAGATCAGGCTCGAAAGGTGTGCCGTCTCCGCGTGCTCAGTGATGGGCACAGCCTGCCCGAGAACGTTCTCGCTACCTTTGTGGAGTGTGTAGCGGATCAGACCAGCAGTGTGCTCTTCAATGAGGCGGAAGATGATGTTTGCGTTGTCGGTGCGGTACTCCGTCCACAACTTCACCGAAGCAAGGCGACCGTGACGGAACGTGGGGATCGCAACATCAGCACGGTACGCCTTAGGGAACACATGATCAGCAACGTCGGTGTCCCACACAGGGGCAAGATAGGCACCACCAAGAGCGGATGCGTACTCGCCAGCAATCAACAGCTGGGAGTGTGACTCATCAGAACGCATAATCAGATCGAGGCGTGCCTGGCCGGTCTTGTTCTTCTCCTCGAAATCGGGAAGCTCAATGCGGGGTGCTTCACCAAACAGCAACGATGACGACTTCTGGGCAACATCAGCAGGCAGCGGCAAATGCAGTTGGGTGCGGTTCTCACCCTCAGCGACAGGTTGCCCCCAGAACATCTTCGACAGACCACCGATAACACCACCACGGTGCGCGACACCCTTGTGTACGTGGGTCGCGACACCGGTGCCGGAGTAGATCGCTTTGATGGTGGCCATATCGCCAGCCCACCAGGCGCGGTGTTCGTTGTAGCGTGCGCCCGCAATGTGGAAAGGGGAGGGTGGCCACTGGTCGGCGTTTGCCATGAGGCCTCCTAGGCTGTGATCTTGCTGCGGCTAAGTGATAGCAGCCAGTAGGTGATGAGGTAGGCGAGAGAACTGCGGCGCGAAACCTTGCCGAGCTCGCGAGCCATGTCTTGCGGATACGACGGGCTGACGTGGGTTAGCGTTTGAGCGCGCCTCGTCCGCCTCGCGAGGTGGATGCCATGACGAATGCCGTGCATTGGCTACTCCTAGGCTGCGAGCTTGATGTGTTGGCGCCAGATGTTCTCGGTAGTAACAGCGCCGTACCTAACCGCGTCACACGCGTGGTCGGCGACCTTGAGCGGCTCGTCCTTGCCCTTGAGTGTTGAGTCGGGATTCCATGCGTAACCTGGGGCTTCTTGGATGAAGCGTGGGCAGCCGCGGGTCGGGTTCTTCTCGGTTGGACGAGCAATGAGCAGCTTCCCGGCACCGAGCAGTGATGCGACGGTGCGAATGCCGTACAACACCTCGTTGTCGGCCTGAGTCGATACGAGGCCATCCTGTGACAGTTGCACCCGGAACGAGGCAGCAGACGGGTCGAGGATCGTGTAACGCGGCTTCATCGGCGGGTACGTGTCGATCGGTGTGTGACCGCCAGCATCAAGCCATGCCCGCATCTGCTTCGACAGTTCCGAGTCGGTGAGTTTCGCGTGGCTGATCTTCGAGTCGTACGTCCACTCGTCGACCATGAACAGGCGAGAAGCGGGACGACCATACGCGTCGGTTTCGGCGCTGATGGCGAGGATCCCGGCAACGGTGGGGTTCGTGGTTCCGTAGTCAATTGCGCAGCACAGCAGCTCACGCATCTGCGGTAGGTCATCCCATGCGATGGTGTGCTTCGGAAGCTCCCACATGTCGTAGATAGCGCCTTCAGCGGCAACCCACTCGCCGAGGATGAAGCGTTTGTACCAGAGGCCGGTGAATTCGGACTTGACCTGGTTCTTGTACTCCTCAGACAGGCCGGGGTTGTCGTCGAGAGTGAAGTGCCAGGTGCGCCAGTTCTTCAGGTCGAGGCCAATGCGGTCGAGGAACTTCGCCTTCAACCAGTGCGCGGGGCTGTCGGGGTTCGTGGTGCCGAACAGCTTGGCGCCGGGAGGGGACATGCGACCGAGTAGCTGGGTGAAGAACTCTTCAGGGATGACGGTGATCTCGTCAACATAGGCGAGAGCAACAGTCAGGCCACGGAGGACCTTCTCGGACTTCTTGTCGTTCGCGCCGAGCACATGAACTGTGCGGCCCATTACCCGACCTGTGGGTGCGCCAGCCGTGTAGTGCACGAGCTTAGCGAGCGGTCCGAACAGTGCCGTGTCCATCAACGGTTCGAATACGTTCCGGTATGCAGAGTCGCGTGTGCGAGCGATGACCACGATTACGCCGCCACGGGCGAACATGACAGCCATGAGGAAACGCAGCAGGGAGACGATCGTCTTACCCGAGCGGATCGCACCCTCGAAGATATTGATGCGCGCCCGGGACTCCTTCAGCGAGCGAATCTGCTGAGGTCCGAGTGTCGACATCTCCGGTAACGGCTCACCATCAACCGTGAGGATTTCGTCAGTCATCGTTGAGCCCCAACTCGAGGATGAGGTTCATGAGCAGCGACTCCGCCTCACCAACACCCTCGTCGTCATCGTCCTTGCGGAGGTCGCGCGCTTCTTTCAACGCCAACGACGTCGACCGCATCAGATTGAGGATGTCGCCAGTAGGAGGCGAGTCGAGTGTGTGCTCCTCGTACGTGTTCTCTTTACCGCCGAAGCTGAACACAAGAAACTTGTTATCGAGAGAGTGCAGGAAGTCCTCGGCCTTATCCACGAGCGTCAACTGGATCTCCGCGCGCCGTGCCTTCGCATCTGACTGCTTGGCCGCAACAGCTGCCGCCGACGATGAACGGTCGAAGACTAGAGGCGGGTCACATGACGCGGCGATGCCCGTCACAGTGGACGGAGACACCTTGACCTCGCGGGCCACAGCATTACGTGACATGCCAGCTTCGACCAGCTCAATGATGCGCGCGCGTGTAGCGGGTTCGACTGGTCGACCTTGGCCCATCGTCATCACCTCTTGCGTCGCCTGGACGCGTTCGGATGAGGCTCAGCCTCGGGGGTTTACTGCCTGTGGAGTTCCAGGTGAGTGTCGAGCGTTCGGGTGTCTGGGGTGCAGGTCACGATGATGTCGCCTTGTCCGTGGTGGAACGGGACTGTGGTTGTTCTGCATGTGACGGGGACGCTGACCGCGGTGGAGCACTCGGGGCACTTGATAAGTACTGAGCCTGCGTTGAGCATGCTTGCCCCTTACGTGTGGTGTTCGGCAGGTCTGCGCAGGTATCACCTCACCCGAGAAAGGTAACGGGTGGTGCTCGAAGCTGGTGTCCTTCGCCTACAGGTAGCTATCTCAGCGTTGACGTGGGCCTGCCGAAGTGTGTGATCCCGGCCCGACTTGCACGGGCGGCAACCAGACCGGAGAGCGACTCACGGGGATAGGCGGGAAGGGTGTTCCGAACTCGCGCGAGGTGTGCCACTCTAGGCGGCGAATTGGTTGCTCGGCGGTCGGAAGAGTTGTGGGCGTTCAGGGAGGGCCGCTAGTGCGAGTACTCGGTTTGCTCCCGCCCCACGTCTTGCGCTGGCCGTGACGGGCACCCTGCACCTGAATGCACAAATACCCCGGCTCTGGGCAGAGTTCGGGGCATGTGCTTGAAGATTAACACATTTTGTAGCGCTTCGAGTCTTCTTGTGGACTGGAATCTTCGGCGTGTCGTGCAGTTGTTATGCTGCGGTTTCTGGATGGTCAGAGCCGAGATCGAAGCGGAGTTCGCGCAAGGCAGTGCGGCCTCTCCACACCATCTCGCAACTGCGGCACAGCCCGGTAGCCCTATCGAGGGTGTCGATGCCAAGGTTCCGGTACTCGAGGATGAGTGCTGTGATCTTGTCGCCCGTCTTTGGGTCGAACGCGAAACGCTCACTGCATAGTGGGCAGGCTGCGGGCTCGGTCTTCACTAGTCGCTGCAACGGCTTCCCGCGGCTAATCTTCTGCTTCATCACTGGGTTGTTGTTGATGTCGAGTACCGGCTCTTGTACTTTTTCGCCGTCGATGACACGCACACGCGTCTTCGGTATTAGTACTGGTTCCCAATGTTCTTCGGTGAGCTCAAGAGTGATGGGCGGGTCGAACAGGCCCTCGATGTTGCGTGCCCACCCTTCGATGAGCTTCACGGTGGTGTATTCATCAGCGTCGGAGATTTTCCCGGCGCGGAGCTGGTTTGTGTAGTCGACGTACCAGTCGCGGAGGCGTTCGTGGATGTAGCGATCTTCGCGGGCGTTGGGCACGGTTATGTACCATGCGTTGATGCGTTTCGCGATCGCGTCGAACATTTCGAGCGCGCCGGGGTTCACAGGTATCCGTTCGTTCCCTGCACTGGATGGTGTGTGTGAACCGGTGCCGCCGGCTACGGCGTCGCGTAGTTGCAGCAGCAGGGGCGGGTGGTCGACCTCGCTGATGCAGGAGATTCCGGCCTCGTTTGTTTGGGCGACCTTAGTGATGTGGTTGAGGGTGAGTTTGTCGACGGCGTCGAGGAGATAGTTATTCATTCCGGTGTCTCCTGGTCGTGTTCGTTCTGCAGGTTGGTGATGCGTTGTTCCCATGTGGTGCGGCCGGTTCGGAGTCCGTCGATCCTTGCGGTGAGGTCTTGGCCGCGTTCGGTGCGGCGTTGTTCTCGGTTCATGGCTTCGAATTCATCAATTTGGGCGATGAATTGGGCGAGGATGTAGCGGGCGGTGGAGAGTTGCTCTTTGATGGGGCGGCCAGCGTTCATGGTGTGCCTTTCGTGTCGGTGGTGGACTCGGGGATAGCAGTGGGCGGGTTCTGAACTTCGAGCCACCAGTCGTCCTCCCACTCGATGCGTACGGGATACGTGCCTAAAGTCAGACCCTCGAATGTTTCGTTGGTGCCGACCTGCTCGAACACATAGCGGAGAGCGCACTGATCAGACTCGACAAACCAGTCCCCGTCACGGAATGTGTGTTCTTTGCCGTGCCGCGAGCGCTCATCGCCATAGTCGGGTTTCATTGCCTGACAGGCTTTCCGCTTGCAGGGCATGAGCACCGCACAGTCGCCGCCGTGCGTGCCGCCGAACTCGAACTCGTAGTCGTCGCTCTGTTCGTCCGGTAGGCGTGTGATTGTGACTGTGTGAGTCATTGCTTCTCTCCTTCGGGTTGTTCGGGTGTGCTCGGTTCTGACACGGGGGCGGCGTACCTGAGCAGAATGCCCTCGAAGTCATCACTCCCCGCGGTCAACGGATTCCACGAATCGCTTTCCGGGTGGGTCTCAGCGTTGTAGCGCTCTGCTGCATCCCTGAGTGCCTTCGCTGCGACTTCCCGGTCATGGGCAGCAAGCCAACGATCGAACTCGGCACCATAAGTGTTCGGACGATTCACGCCCGTATATCTCTCCCGATCATGCCGCCATGCGTCACGAATTTGATCCGTTTCGGGTGTGTACTCATTCATGGTCACCACCACCCAGAGCAGCGCTCAGATCAATTAGCCACGCGAGCACCGGCAGTCCCGGCTCCGCGTGCACCACATGCGGGCCATGGTGACCCACCTCGCGCGTGCATTGCTCGCCGAAGGAATCGCCAGCGGCTTCGTTTGTGAGGCTCATTTCCGCTTCACACTGATCCGCCCCATCGATGAGTGACCAGTGCGCGCAGTGCGGAAATTCGCCCAACTGCTTGAACTGCCCGGTCGCCGTGTCCTGCGCAACCATGAACGTCACGCGCGCACCGACGACAACGATGTCGCTAAGGTCGCCGCTCACTGGTCGCCACCACCTAGAGCAGCCTCAAGAGCGAGAAGAGCAAGTCCGTGGAATTGTTCAGGCGATCCGCCTTGGTACTGGCTATCGAAGTCTTTCCACAGCGCGAGTGCGGCCTTCTCCACTATCTCGTCTGTCACCTCGACCTGTACCGGCTGAGAAGCACTGCGGAGGGCGGTGATGAGGAGATCTGCAAGATGATGTTCGTCGCCAGAGTTCCACCCATCAGGTCGCTCCGTGTCATCCCACCTCGCGAGTAGTGCTCCCAGTTCAGCCTCGACCTTGCGGGATGCTTGTCCGGCGAGAGTCAGTAGCGCTTCGTCAAGCTCATCTTCGGAGTTGATCTCCCAGCCCTCTTCTCCTAGCGCGTCGCACGCGGCCCCTCGGTATCGCGTGATGCGCTCAGACATGATGCGCTCGTCTCGCTCGTCACTCATCGCTTCGGTCGGTACGGTGACAGCCTGCAAAGCCCTCGTTAGCCGCACCTCAATATGTTGATCGCTATAACATTCAGGCGTTTTCGTAAACCGTGCGTTCGCTTCCGCTATCAGGTCGGTGATAGAAACATCAGTACTCATGGTGTGCCTTTCGTGTCAGTGGTGGGCTCAGGGACAGAGAGACGGGAACCTGCCGCTCCGCCTTCCGTGACCTCATCAGGGGGTACGTCTTCCCACTCGCCAACGGTGCGACGTTGCGCCCAGAACCCGTCATCGAGTACGGGCATTGCCTCGAAGATTGCGTCCGGCTGCGATCCGCAACGCTCAATTCGGCGGCGATACTCCCACTCAGGCTCTACCGGGACAGCAACGGGAAAGTGCATCGACAACCAAGCGAACTCTTGAGCTGACACAACATTCCCCGCCAACACCTCAGCAGTCGTCGCGCCCACGTCATCCCAAACTGACTGAATGGCGCTTCGAGCAAAGTCGATCAACTCGGCTCGCTGCTCAGGTGTGAACTTGCGCGGCTTGTTTTCCTCTACCGCGACAGGGATACGCTTTGCGCGCTCAGCGATTATCCGCAAAATCTCCCCCGTGGCCTCCGCCTGCTCTCCGCGTAGGTGCTCGCGCTGATCCTCGCTAAAGGCGTGATACCCCATGTGAGGGTGATCTGCTTTCGGGTTATTCGAGCGGCACCTGTAGTAAGCCAAAGTGTCAGCAATCCGAAAGGCTAGTTCCCGTTCGTTCTCGGTCGGTACGGTGACAGCCTGCAAAGCATCCCTGAGTCGGGCGATCAGCCCTACAACGTTAACCGACACTTCCTCCGTGTCCGGATCATCCGGACTCTCTGAAAGCCATGCGTTCACTTCCGTAATCAGGTCGGCGGTAGAAATATCACTCATGGTCACCACCACCCAGAGCGGCACGAATCTCGAAGTGCCACGGCTCCCCGGCGCGTACCACGTCTACCACCCGTTCGTCACCGAATTGAGTATCGAACGCTGGCTCGCGCATCTCGGTACCAACGGACGAGAGCACCTTTCGTTTCGCCTCCGCCATGCTGCTCGCCACGACAGGAACGACCTTCGTAACGAAGCACCCGAGGAGCACGTCGTACTCCCGCTCAGCCACGGTGCTCACCACCCAGAGCGGCAGACAGGGCGGAACGGGCCTGCTTGCGGTAACTATCCTGAACTGCGGGGTTCATGCCGTCCCAGCTATCTGTCTCCCAGATAGACTTGTGGCAAGCTTTCGCCGCTCGCTCCACCATCTCGGCGGTGACCTCAACCTCGCGGGATGCCTGCCACTCAGCACGCTTCCTCTCGCGGTCAAGAAGCCGGATCAACGAAATAATGCGCGGCCCAGAATCACGGCCTTCATCATCCGGCAAGGTCGGGAAAATGTCCTCGGGGTAGTACTCGTTCAGAATCTCGAACAGGCCACCCCACGACTTGAGCACATAATCCTCGCTGACAACCTCCAAAGCAGCTCGCGCAATCAGGTCGGTGATAGAAACATCGGGCTTCTCGTCGCGGTCAATCTGTGGGTTGTTCATCGCTTCTCTCCTGTCTTGTTATGGCACCGGCATGCTTCTCGGTGCCCTGCCGGAATCTGGTCACGCACCGTCGAATGCCCGTACTGGGTCCAACAACAACTGCGCTTGCACTGCCCGACAGAGACATCAGGCTTTCTGTTATTTCCATGCACCCGATCGGTGCCATTTAGAATCGCCATGGTCAGAAAGGGCTCTCTTGCGAGAAGTCACCGGGAGTGCTCCAAACGTCCCCGGCGGCCTCAGAATTCGCCGGGGGAGTCGTAGCCCACGGTTCGCCAGTTGTCGCGCCCACGGTGCCACCGCCGCTCTGCTGATCTGCACGAGGAGCTGAGCCGTCACGGGGTGCACGGGTGATCTGCGCTGTCGCATAACGGAGGCTGGGGCCGATCTCGTCGATCTCCAGTTCCATGCTCGTGCGCTTCTCGCCCTCAGCCGTCTCATACGAGCGCTGACGAAGGCGGCCCTGCGCAACCACACGAGAACCCTTAGTCAGAGAGCCCGCCACATGCTCGGCGAATTCACGCCAGCACGACGCGCGGAGAAACAGTGCTTCTCCGTCTTTCCACTCGTTCGATGCTCGATCGAAGGTGCGCGGCGTTGAGGCAATGGTGAAATTCGCCACCGCCAAACCGCCCTGCGTAAAACGCAACTCAGGATCCGCAGTGAGATTGCCCACCACCGTAATTACTGTCTCGCCAGCCATCAGATGTCCTCTTCCTTCTTGTGAGCAAAGTCCGGATGCTGCCCAGACATATGCTTCTCAACGTTCTGGAACGACCGGTTACAACATGGGCACACGCCCGCAGCAATTCGGTTCTTGATGCGCGTTTTTGCCGCCTTGTGTGAGCGCAGCGAATATTCCGTGGCCTGCAACTGGTCACGTGTCGAGGTGAGGGTGGCCTCCGTGTAGCCGCGCAGGCGTTTCTCGCGCGCGAGCTGCTCCGCCAGCCTTTCCTCCGCTGACTTCCCCACGTAGTGCTGGCCGTGTCCATTCGGGCAGTAGAAGCCCTTTTTGTCCTCGAGGCGCTGAGTTTTCAGTGCTTGGGACATGGCGAACCGTGTGTGGCATTCGCAGCACTCCTCAATCACGAGGATGCTGGTGTCGATCAGGGTGCTCATAATGTGTTCCTTTTCTGGGCTTCAACTACCCGTTGTGCTGTCTCAATTTCTTGTCGCGTGAACATTCGTTCGACCGCGACCTGGTTCTCAACTTTTGATTTCTCCCGCAAAAACCGTTGCCGTTTGCGTTCCGTTTTCGAGAACGTGCGCTCCCGATCGCGAAGCACCTTTGACGGGGTGAGTGTCGCGAGCCACGCGGTGAAAATATGATCGGATGCGGTCTCGACATAGGTCATGACGCCACCTCATCGAAGTCGCCGCGCCGGATACGTTCCGCTAACCCTGCATAAATCGCAGATACCAACGGCACCGTGTGAGTCTCCGCGTGCTCGTCAATCCAGGCGAGGAGTTGAACCTTGTTGATGCTCATGACGCCACCGCCCCAATGTCGAGGTCGAAGTACGCCTGCTGCACCTCAGCCGGAGTCCGGCGACACGTCGTTGCGATATACGCATCCACGTTGTTGACGACCCGTTTCGCTTTCGACACGATCGCCTCAGCTAGGAGCACCGCACCAAGTGGCGACACCGGCTCACCAGTAGTGACCGCGAGCGCATCACAAACCGCCGCAAGATTGCCTATCCCTGCACGCCTTGCACGCTGCTGGACGACATCATTTACCGCGTCAAGTCGAGAATTTGCCCCATCACTTACTTGACTTGACTCGGGTAGTTCAGTCACGTCAGTCTGTATCCCTGACTCTGACTCTGACCTTGACTCTGACTCTGCTACGTTTTGCTTTGGTTTTGCTCTAGCACTTGCTTTCGCTTTGCCACCCATAGCGCCAGCACGTGCACGCTTCTCATGCAGGTCTGCGATGTCAGCCAACGTGAGCTGATGTTCGGCATAGTCACGGATCACATACATGTCATCCACGAGCATCACCAACGGCTTCACAGGGTGCGAAGCAACCAGAGCTGCCAATGCTGTGCGCTTCCATGTGGCATGAGCTGCAGCGGCCGGAATATTCCCGTCGAGTCCGTGCTGTCGCGAGTAGCCATTCATCTCCACGAACGTCCACTTCGCAGTGTCAGACAACGGCTTCACCTTCGGGTGCTGCGGGAAGTCAATTGGGAACGTCATGTACAGACGCTTATCTCTCGGCATTACCTCATCACTCCCTCTCGTATTGCATTGATCAGCACCAAATATTCGATAGCGGTCAGAGGGTTGATTTGTTCCTTCTCGCCGGCGTCATCGAATCGCCACCACGTGGCATCGACGCGGCGAAATGTGGGCACGAGTAGGGGGTCGAAGCCTGAGCGGATCGACCAACCGAGGGACTCTCCGATGTACCCTGCATGGGCTGTACCGTGACAGCCGTCGTTTTGGTTGTTGCCGAATCCGCACACGTGCAACCCGTTTGCTGGATTCCCAAACCCCAACCTCGACTTGAACAGGCGGTGGTGAATTTGGGCAGCAGGTGCAATCCCGCATCCTTCACAAACACCACCGGAACGGGCAACAATCAGACGTCGTGCAACGGGGGAGAACTCACGCGGCCACACGTTCAGCGCGGTCATTCGGACACCATCCCCGCACCGTCACGCTCAACACACGCAGCGATCAAGTCATAGATGCCGCCCACACGCTGCAGCGACTCCACCGCTGCCGTGAGCTCAACGCGGGTCATGCTGCACGCTCCACATCGACCCCGTTGAGGGCTTCAGCTACGGCCATACCCAAGTCGCGAGCTGCAGGCGGGGTTACGGCATTCCCCGCCTGTTTGACCTGTTCCCGCTTCGTGCCGCCTAGGTAGTAGTCGTGCGCGAACGCCATGCCAACTTTGATCTCGTTCGGGGTGAGCATCCGAAACAGGACATCGTCAACGTCAAGGCTGATCTCCGACTCGACAAGCCCGTACCGGTCCGTGGTGGTGAGGGTGCCGTGTGGGTCGCTGGTCGGCTTCCCGGCCTCGCACGCACCGTAGTAGGGCACGAGCAGCGACTGGTGACCACCGGTCGTGAGTGTGCGCAGCTCCTCGGTGACCGGCGTACTCATCTCTGCGCCGCCGGTGTTGTTCCGCATGACTAAGGCATGGTGGTTGCCACCCGCCGACACCGTGTCGATCGGGTGCGTTGCAGGCTTCGTCACACCGTTGTTACGCAGCGGAACGATCAACGCCTGGCCTGCACCATCCGCCACCACAGTCGTCAGTGGTTCGCGTGCCGGGTCGAGAGTGCGCTCACGCTGCCGGAACTGCGCAAGGAACGGCGGGAACGCGATCGCCGTCTCGTTGCGGGTCGACTGGGTGCGCGCCGGTTCACTCGCGAGCGACGCCGACTTCCCCTCCCTGCCCTCCACTGGGACCATGAGAGGCGAGTAGGCGATGCCCTTCGTCTGCGTGTGCATCGGATCGGACGAATGCTGCACCGTACCCTCTCCACGGATCCCATCCGTGATGAGCGGGTGCACTGCGAGACCGTGCTGCACAGTCGTTGTCTGCGTCGGCATCTGCATATCAGTCGGATATGCACGCAAATATTGGCTACCGGTAGTGATGCCGTCGTAAGTGTTCCCAGCGGCCGTGACAAGCAGCGGTTTCCAGTACCGCTCGATGCCCTTCTCAATGCGCGCCCGCGTCTTATCGGCCAGCGGCTTCTTTTTATCGCCGATGCGTTCGCCCGGAATTGACCAGTCGATCGCGGATGCTGCGGGCAACCATGCGGGTTCGATGATGGTCGCGCAGCTCGGGCAACGGTAAACATATTGAGCTCTGTACCTGCCCCAGCGTTCCTCTTTCTTGAACGCCTGCACTGCTGACACCATGCCGTGGTTCTCGCAAAACGCCTGCGGGCGGGTCCACTTGCCGATGTTCGGCTTCCGCTCACCCTTCCTCCAAAACACGATGTACATGCGGTCACGGGACTGCGGGGCGGGAAGACCTACGGCCTGCGCGTGCATCGAGTTGAGCCACACGAGCTCGTGCTCATAGCCCAGCAGTTCCATCGTCATCAGCCAGGCGGGGAACGGCACCCACCGGTACGCATCAACGACGTTCTCGATGATGATGGCCCGGTACTGGTGGTGCTCGGCGAACCGGGGCACGTCGTACATGGTGGCGCGGGACCGGTTCGCGGCCTCGTCTGGGAGTGGTGCGGTGCCGTCGAGGTCGAATAGGGCCTCGTTGACGGCACGCTGCCGCTTCACGCCCTTTGCCACGGAATGGTTCGTGCATTCGGGTGACGCCCAGAGGATGTCGGTGCGCTGGAAGTAGCCCGGGTTCACCTGCGAAATGTCCGCGCTCGAGTGGTCTGTTTCGGGATGATTGATCTGGTGGGAGTCGATCGCCTGCTGCCAATGGTTCGCAGCGGTGACGACCTTGAACCCTGCGTCAACGAGACCGGAGGAACTGCCGCCCGCGCCGCAGAACAAGTCCGTCACGGTGAGGCCGTTCCATGGCACCGTGGGCTGCTTGTAGCCGATCGGGGTGAGTGTTGCGGTGGTCATGGGAGTTCCTTCTGGATGAGGTCGATGGTGGTCTGATCGAGGTGACGGAGGCCGAGTGCACCCTTGTACGGGATCGGGGTGACGAGTGGGCGTGGGTTCGTCAGGCACAGGTGCCAGACGTCGCGCTCGGCCCACGGAGATCCGCCCGGGCCGCCCACTGGCTTGTGCGCGCAGCAGTTGCCGCCGTCGGCGTCACGGTGGACGGCATAGAGGTTGACGACGCCGATGATCGCGCCGCGAGGGGCGAACCGTGTGTCGTCTTCTTCGACACAGTCCGAGGCCCAAACTTCGCCGTCGTCGGCTGGCCAACCGTGGTCTTCGCTGGTGATTGCGCGACGCAGCTCCCAGTCGTTGCCGTCCGGCTCGTCGAAGACCAGTCCGGCTTGAATCGCGACGGGTCCGCGATAGTCGCCCGCGAGATTCCGCACCCGGTTCTCGACGTCCTTGCCGCCGTGGATGATGGCCCACGCCCATGGTTGACGGACAGTGAGTATCCGCATCACTCCACCCCAATGTCGGTGATCGTCACAGTGAAGTGCGGTTCGGCGCCTGCCTGAAACCGGATCGTCGCCGACGGTTTCTGCATATGCGCAGGGTCGTCGTCGTCAACAATTCGGGCGGAAGTGCCCCGGTTCGAACCGATGCCGTCATAAATCGCTTTTAAGAGAGGCGCGAGATTATCTGTGTCGCGGTTGCGTCGGTCAGCAACGACCCACTCGACGTCGACGCGGGCACTGTCCAGTCCCGGGACTTTCGCGGCGCGGGTGCGCAGCATCGCCTGGGTGCGGATCATCTGGGTGTTGTCGTTCTTGGTTCGCCAATAGCAGCGGTCGTTGGCTGAAAGCCCCTTAGGTGGGCGGGGATAGTTGAGGTCGAAAGACCAAGCCGTGGTCATCGTCTGCCCCCGTACCCGTTGTACGCAGCCTGAACACCCTTGTTGACGTTCAACATTCCGTAGAGTTTCGACGTGAGTGCCTTTAGGGTGTCGTCGGCGTAATGCCATGCCGCTTTCGCGTCATGCCACGCCTCCAGTTCCGGCATTGCTTCCACGTTGGCGAGCGCGCGGGCCCGAGTCACAGACATGCTTGCCGCGTGCGCTGCGAGGGACGTTTCCCGGCGTCGCGACCATGCCCGCTCGGCGGCATACCGGATCTCGTTCAGCTCGAGCATCTTCGCGGGCATCTGCTCAATGAGGGTGGTGAGCTCGGTGATGAGGTACTCCATCTCGGCAGGGTTCGCCGGTACAAAGTGGATGAGCTCGCCACCACGAGTGAGAACATCAACGCTGGTGCCGCCTTCTGCGCCTGCGGGGGAGGTGACGGTAGTGTTCTCTTCGGTGAAATGAGTCATCGCCCAGCCTCAGCTTCTGCTGCGGCCTGCGCTTCGTAGTCGGCGTCCGTTGGGGTGGCAGGTTCAGGCTCGGCTTCAGGCACCGGCTCAGCCTCGGTTGCGGCTTCCTCGATGACGACGTCGCGGCCCAACTTCCCGACCTTCGTGAGCACGAGCGTGCGGATCTGATCGGTGTACTCTCCGAGCGCGTCGGCGCGCTTGCCGATCTCCAACAACTCATCCTTCGTCGTGGCCTCAGCTACCAGCGCTGCCCAGTCCTCGGTCGGCTCAAGATCAGCGTCCACTGTCTCAACTTCTTCGCGCTCGTTGACGACAGCACCCATCTCCTCAGCGGTGTAGTGCATACCCATGAGCACGTCCTCAAAACCAGCGGACGCGACATCGCTGAGCGAACGCCAACGCAGAAGACGGGGCATGTAGCTCTCCCACGGCTTCGGGTTGTTATCTTTCGACCGCGCCTTCCCACGCCAGACACCTCCCGCGTCGGGAGCGTAGGAGTCGAGCAGCCCGGCGCGGAGAGCATCGGCCGGCGTCCACGTGTACACGTACGGGTGCTCGGGGTCGTCGGATCGGATGCCCGTGCATGTGACGGCGATGTCGCCGCCCTCGACGGTGCCGGTCTGCTCAATGCGGAGCGTGTGCCCTGCCTGGCGAATGAGGGCCGACATCAGCGACGGCTTCAACGTGGGATTACCCTCGATGACATCGATGCCGCGCAGTGCTGCCATGGGGTGCAGGCCAAGCATGAGGCCGGTTTCGACGATGAGCATGACCTTGCCGGGGCTTGGTCGGTTTTCCATCAGCCCGGTATCGGGGTTTTTGGTGTTCGCCCACAGCCCTCGGGGCAGTAGCTCGCCTGCGGAGGTCAGCGTCTGGACGTACGACTTCTTCTCTTCGAGGGTGGCGTTGACGTATTGGGTGATTGCGGTGCTCATGCTGCGTTCATCTCTCTTTCGAATTCGAGCGCCCGGGTTAGGCGGTCGAGGAGGTCTGTTGCGAGGGGGAGAATCTTCGACGTGAGGTCGACGATCTTCGGGTGGTTGCGGGGGATGGTGAGGTTCTTCGGTTCAGGCGCGCGGGGAATCCACCCGCCGGTAATCGGGTCGGTGACAAGTTCCTGCCAGATGAACTCGATCTCTTCGAACTCGGGGACGACAAGAAACTGAAACGCGACCTGTCGCCATTCGCCCAACGTGGGACCGGTCACGACCTTGTTGTGCTTGGCCTTGCACTCGGCGCCACGGGTAGCGTCCGCACCATCTGGCGTGGCTGCGAACCCGCGGTTGTCCGGGGAGTGGATGAGGGCAACGTTTGGGCTGATACCGGCCCAGGCGAGCATCATTGGTTCCCACCTGTGGCCTTGTTCGGTGTATGCGTTTCCGTGCCACTCGCGGCGGGTCAGCTTCTCTTTGAGTACCGATTCAACTGAGGACTCTTTGGCGAGTTTTGCTGCGTCGGACGCACCTACGCAGGGTTGCCGGGCGAGCTTCCACCCTTCGCGGTCGATGCCGTCGTGCAGAATGCGATCGAGGTGGCTCATACCGGCCTCACCTCGGTCTGAGCTTCGAGGGGGATGGCCCCACTCTTCGTGTAGTTCTCTGCGAGTGCTTTCGATGAGAATGTGGCAATCCATAACCACGGGACGGCATTGTGGGGGCGCGCGTAGACATCGTGCGCGTCGTGGAAGATTCCCTCAGGCATCAGATACCACCTGTCTGTTGTTCGTCGCGGCGGTCGTCGGCCTGTGCGATGATCCGCTCGGCGTAACTCGGCGACTTCGGGTCGTTCAGGTCATAGGCGTCGTACTCGTCGGTGTCCATCAGATGTCCAACCCTTCGCGGATTGCGGTGAACACCGGTGAGTATTGGTGCCCCTCCGACAGTGGGTTTAGAAGGTTCACTTCTGCCGTGGCCGCAGTGAGCAAGTTCGCAATCCGCGCCTGTTCAGCAATGGCTCGCGTTGCGTGCGCGAGAACTTCGATCGCGACAGTGAGCATGGTCGTGTCGGTCTGTCCCTGTTCGGCCTGCCATTCGTGCAGGGAGTCGATCAGATCGACTGCGCGGTCCTCCATGGCGCTCATGCGGACACCACCGATGCAACTGCTCCCTGCCTTCCGACGGGGGTCTGGTCGCGGTCGGGCGCGATCGCTTCGAGGAGCGCGTAACGGTCCTCGTAGTAGCGGTATACCGTCCCAATCGAACAGCCCGCAAGGAGCGCCACCTGTGAGGTGGTCAGCCGGTCGCGGCCGATCTGGGGGTTGTTGTACAGCTTGATAGCTGCAGTCTTGATCGCGTCGAGGCGAACCTGCGAACGCGTCTGCAGTGGCTTGTTACGGAGGGTGGCGCTCATTTTGCGACCTGCCCGTCATCGAGTTCGAGCACATCAATACCAGCCACAGAAGGCATGTCCGGACGGCCACGATCAATCAGCCCCGTGAAGTGTGCCTCGGTGAGCATCTCGTCAATCTTCGTGAGGCTGGTCGGGTCAAGTGCGTCACCGTTCTTGATGATGACCAGGCACAGCTCTTCATCCGAGTGCTCACCTGAGATCGCCACCGCA
>Ga0314855_100134_pt1 | contig 19077 bp, 32 predicted proteins | sample 2018CB1WmetaG_FD_203636 | JGI IMG/M metagenome (GOLD analysis project Ga0314855, IMG submission 203636) | Cryopeg brine viral communities from Beaufort Sea near Barrow, Alaska, United States - 2018 CB1W | ecosystem: Environmental > Aquatic > Marine > Coastal | place: USA: Alaska | collected... | reverse complement strand
AAGACTGTAACCCGACTCACCAGATATCGGTGCCTACAATTTTGCACGAATAAAATTACAATTTAGACTTGCAAACTACAATTTGAAGTTGTAACTTTACCCCATCGAATACAGAAACAGGGGAACAGCATGACAACCATCCAACGCATCACCTACACCGGCAGCCGGCGCCCAGTACGCGGCGCTACGAGCACCAAGAATGCCGCCATTGAACTGACCAGCATTCACCCATCAACCAACGACGAACGATTTACCCAGTACCAGCAGAAGCTTAACGCGGGCTGGGTTGTGGGTAAGGCGCGGACAGTGAGGAGAGCAGCATGAAAGGCTTACAAATCCCTGAGCGTTTTACCGGCACGGTTTATATCTCCGCTTATAGCGACCCGACTTCCTACATGTACGGCAAGCTTTGCTTTCTCGACTTTGAATCTGGGGCCGACGACAGGATTCTGGTTGGAAAAATTGAAATTGACGTGCCGCTGGATCACGCCAGAACGCTTGATAAGCAGGTTGAGCAGTTGCGCACCGCCAAGAAAAAGATCTTGAGCGAGGCCAGTGACAAGGCTTGTCAGCTAGATGAGGCCATCGAAAGCCTGCTGGCGATTGAATACAAAGGGGAAGCAGCATGATCGATACAAAGTTTACGCCGGGGCCATGGCTCGTTGTCGGCTCAATTCCAGAGGAAGGTGTTGATTGCTTCTGGATAAAAGCCGAGCCAAATCCTACGACGCGCGGATTAACCAAGGTCATCGCAACTGCTGATGGCTATCAAGACGACCCAGAGCGGGAAGCCAATGCCTACCTAATCGCAGCCGCGCCTATTCTTTACGAAGCACTGACTCGGTGCAAGTTTGATTCTTTGAATATGTCGTTTGAGGATCTCAAATTTATCCAATTAGCAATGGCACAAGCCAGAGGGGAATCAGCATGACATTCCTAATCGAAATAGCCGCAGTCCTACTCATCGGCCTGGTCGTCAGCACAATCGTCTGCCTGGCCAGCGCGTCGTGCGCAATGAGTGTGCGTAGGGGGTCGAAATGAGCAGCGTAACGCCAAGGCCGTGGATGGCGGTTCAGTTGGTAAACGAGGACGGCAGCAGGATGACTGCTCAGGATGCATCTGAGTACGTGGCAAATACCGCCATTCATGGAAGCGAAGGCTTTTATGCGGTGCAGGCCAGGAAGGACGACGACGGCAAGCTGTATGACGTGTGCCACACGGGGAATGGCCCTGACTCTAAATGGAACGCCAGCGCTATAGCTGAGGCCGTGAACTATCACGAGCGGCTGGTTGAGGCTCTGAATGAACTGCTGGAATTTGAGGGTGATTACAGCCCGAATGAAATACGGCTGGCAGACACCTGCGCAAATGCCCGCAGCGTTCTAGCCGAGATGGAAAAGGAGCCGACGCAATGAACGCAGCACAGAACCAGAAGCAGATTGACGACGCCGCCGAAATCGAGGCGCGGGCCGAAGATCTGCAGGCCCATGCGCGGGAAGTCCTGACCAAGATGAACCGCTACAAATACGATGAGCTAACCCAGTACGGGGCGCTGACAGACGACTACATGACCGACTTTGATGTGATGGAAGCGGTCGATGATCTTAGCCGGGATGAGGTAACGCTGGCTTTCACAAAGCTGGACAGCGACCCACTGGAAGCGGTGCGAATTCTGAAAGAGGCGCGGGACAAGGCGGTAGATCACACCCTGGCCCGGATTGATTTTGAAAATGTGGCTCGGGCTGAGCGCGAGCAAGCAAGGAGAAAGGCGGCATGAGCCCCGAGATGCAGGCGCTAAAGGATTACAAGGACGGCATGGCCGCAGACGACAACCCTTACCCAGCGGGCAGCGATGAGGCAGGCCGGTGGCAGGGGGCAACCAACAAGCTGTGGGCAGATGAGCTACAGCGCGAAATGGCAGGACTGACAGCATGAGCCCGCAAATAGATTTACTGAAGAGCCTGAGGGCGCCATTCCCGCCCAACCAGATTAGCAGACTGCCGAAACCCACCAAGGCGCAGACTGATGAAGTAAAGCGAGATTTTAAGCTTGGCATCCGTTGCAGCACTTGCGGTCAGTGGCACCACCCTAAAGTTGCGCACCTGGACTACGTTGGACACGCGGCCCTGACCAGTCGCCTGCTAGACGTTGACCCGCTGTGGAGCTGGGAGCCTTTGGCGGTAGATGAGATTGGCCTGCCTTCGCTTGATCGTGATGGCGGTCTGTGGATCAAGCTAACGGTTGCCGGTATGACCCGCATTGGATATGGCGATGCGCCTGGGAAGATGGGTGGTGATGCCATGAAAGAGCGCATTGGTGACGCCCTCAGAAACGCCAGCATGCGCTTTGGCTGCGCGCTAGACCTTTGGCATAAGGGCGATCTTTATGCCCATGAGGACAGCGACGCTAACAGCGCTACGGATGAGTCAAACAATAAGGCCAAGGCAGCCCCGGAGCCGGCTCAGGATCAACCAAGCCAAAACCAGATAGCCCTACAGCGGGCAATTAAGGCTCACCAGGCCAGCATTAAGGCCATCAGGGACGGCATTGCCAGCGGCGATTTGAGCAGTGCGTCAGAGGCGTGGTTTGAATTGACCGACATTGAGAAGCAGTCGCTGTGGGCAGCCCCGTCCAAGGGCGGGCCGTTCAGCACCAAAGAGCGCGAAACCATGAAGACCTCAGACTTTCGCTTGGCCAACCAGCAATCCGAACCAGCGGCTGACCAAGCGGCCGGCATGTTTCAAGGAGCATAACCATGAAAGAACTGATTGTAATTGAAAACACGCCGGCCGTTATCAGCGTCAACTTTGATGACCTGAAAAAGCACTCAACAGCGCTATCGGAAAAGTACAACAACATCGTTGTGACTCAAGAGACCCTTCCTGAGTCAAAGAAACTGACGACTGAACTGAACGCCATTAAAAACGAAATCGTCAGTCTGAGAAAGTCTGAGGCTGCACGCGCCACCGCTCCCGTCAAGGTGTTTGAAGCTCAGATGAAAGAGCTTGAGGCCATGTGGGAGAAGAACCGGCAGGAAATACTGGGACAGGTAGCCAAGTTTGAAGATGAGACTCGCAAATTGGCGTCAGAGCTTCTGTGCGCCATGCGAGATGAGCTTTGGCAGTCTCAGAATATCCGCCCAGAGTTCCGGTGGACTGAGTACGAAAGCCTGGCCATCCTAAGCGCCGTAACCGCTACCGGAAATCTGACAGCCGGCGCCAAGGGCAAGCTAGAAGCGTTGGTGGTTACCGATAAGCAGATGCAAGACCAGACCGATATGCGCCTTCTTAGGCTGGAAAACGAAAGCTACAAGTCAGGCCTAAGCGCCCCGCTGAATCGTGGCCACGTTGAGCACTTCCTGTTTGATTCGGAATCAGGCTACAGCGAGAAGCTGGCCAAGCTGATGAAGTCCGAACTGGAGCGTGAGGAAGTCGCCCAGCAGCGCATGCGCGAAAAGCTGGAGCGTGAGCAACAGCAAAAGCAGGACGCGGAGAAAGCCAAAGCTGCGCAGCCGGTAGCGGTTGAAAGCCAGCCGGTAGCTAAAAAGCCAGAGGCACCACGAACTGCCGCAAAGGCCGGCAAAGTAGATGTAACCGTTGCCTGTACTTTTACGGTCAACGTGAGCGCCAGTATTTCAGACGACGCTATTAAGGCCGAGCTGCGCAAAGCCATTGCCGCGGCCGGCATAACCACCCTCCAAACAGTATCCATCCACCGCGAACAGGAAGCAGCAGCATGAATGTATTTACAGCGACAGCTCGATTAGGGCGTGATGCAGAAGTTCGTCACACGGCAAGCCAGAACACCGTGGCCGGCATGCCCCTGGCCGTTGACTTCGGCTTTGGTGACGGCAAGGGAACGATGTGGCTGGACGCTTCGTTGTGGGGCAAGCGGGCCGAGTCGGGGCTGATTCAATACCTTGTAAAAGGTCAGCAGGTGGCCGTGTCTGGCGAGCAAGGTCAGCGCAAGTATACGAATAAAGACGGCATCGAAGTAACGGTTACCACGCTCAAGATTGCAGAGATTGAGCTTGTCGGCGGCAAGCCGGAAGGGCAGCAAAGCCGGCCAGCGCCGCAGCCGCAGCAGCAGGCGCAGCAGTCCCAACAGACGCGCCCGCAGCAGCAACAAAGTCCAGCGCAACAGCAGCGTCAGCCTGATCCAGTTGATGATTTTGATTCGGACATTCCATTTTGAGGTGCAGCATGGCAATCACAGGATCAACACTGAAAACCATGGTCATCCTGGGCGAAAACCCAGAGGACTGCTGGGAGTGGAACGGAAGCAAGAACAAAACTACTGGGTACGGAAAGAAGACCGTCAACGGGAAATCGGTATTGGCGCACAGATGGGTGTACGAAATGCTATTTGGCATCATCCCTGAAGGAAGAGTGGTGAATCATCTTTGCAGCAATGTCTCTTGCGTTAACCCGCATCACCTTGAAGTGGTGAGCCAGGCTGAAAACTGCCGCCACGGAAAAGGCGCAAAGCTGGATATTGAGCAGGTGAGAGAAATCAAGGCGGCAAAGAATAACAAGCGCTGGGGTCTGGGCAAGGAGCTTTCGATTAAGTACGGCGTTAGCTCCGCCTTAATTCACGATATCTGGAATGACCGAGCATGGAGGGATGTTGCGTGACCAAGAAATCACAACTAACTGATGAGCAGCGCGCCGAAATCCGGCGCCGGTACACCCGAGGCCGCAGTCATGCTGCAAAAGCCAAAGGCTTCAATGACGGATCAATCGCCATCTCCCTCGGCGTCAGCAATAAAGCGGTCTACAGCGTCAGCAAGGGTCGCAGGCCGCGCAATATTAATGACGTGTTGTTTGAGCGGATTCGGTCTGGTGTATTGATGCGGCACCATCACCAGAGAATGTCCGGGGCTGATAGCGCGGTGCAGATAGCGAGAGAAATGCAATTAAGCGCGGACGATGTTCGCAATCTGTGCAATTACATTAAGCAAAGCGAGCGCATGGATGCGACGACTGCGCCGACAAACAGAAGCACGGCAATGTCATTTCTAACAGCTCCGGCCTTAATCCGGGGCAATGTGTGGGGTATTACTGAGATGAGCGATAACAGAGAAATCGCGCCTGGAAGAATTTTTCCAACTAACGAAGGTGGGAGCGTAACGGTTTCCAGATACGGAAGCTGCCGAAACATTGAAGTTGTTCACAATGACAAGCACAAGCATAAAGCCGTCGTTCAGGCCGATAACCTGAGAAAAGGAAAGGTGAAAAACCCGTACTTTCAGTCTGTTTTTGGGGTGGGGTTCTTGGGCGCAGGAAAATACAAGCGACGGGTTGACGGAGTTAAGGCGCCGGCACACAGGTGCTGGCAAAATATGTTGAAGCGAGCGTATAGCGCAAAGTGCCACGCGGTTCAGCCGGCATATCTGGCCGTATTTGTCGACGAGCGCTGGCATAACTTCCAAGTTTTCGCTGAGTGGTTTTACGGTCAGCCAAACTCTGGAGCGAGTGGGTTTGATTTAGACAAGGATCTGATAGTTGAAGGCAACTCTGTATACGGCCCAGAGGTTTGCTCGTTCGTCCCCAGATCTATAAATACGCTTTTAAGTTATCGCGGGCAGCCTGGCAGAGATGTGCCGCCAGGCGTATCAGTTTGCGGCAGGGGTTTTCACTCGCAGATAAGTGTTGACGGGAAGATAGTCCACCTGGGCACGCACGATACCGCAGATATGGCGCTTAACGTCTACGTGAAAGCCAAGCAAATTAATATAAGAACTATGGCCGAAAAGTGGAAAGGCAATATAGATCCGAGGGTTTATGCTCACCTCTTAAGCTGGGCACCAACCAATATGGGGGAAGTTAAAAATGACCGATAATTCTACCCGAGAAACATTCGAGCGCACAGTAAGGGCAACATGGAGTGATAGCTACAGCTTCGCACGGTACTCTGACGACCATTATACCGATGAAGTGCTTGAGGGAATGTGGTGGGCATGGCAAATCAACTGCCCGCAGTTCACGGCACTATGCCACAGCAAATCAAAACAGATCGGGAAGCCCGTTGGCTATCTGATTGAGAACGAAGCCGGTGGACTGGCAGCGGTGCATAACCTGGGTCGCGTGACCTGGTTGGATGATTGTGTAGCGGGCCGGGTTGAGCGTGAAGACCGCGCACAGGATGGCGGGGAGCCGGTGGCATGGATGGGGCGTCACCCGGGCCGCATCACTGGATTCTTTGAGAGCGAGCATGATGCAGAGCTATCGTTTGGTTTTGAAGGCTGCACCATAACTGCGCTCTGCACCCTCCCCCTCCGGAAACACGGCGATGGGTTTGTCAAGTGCTCGGAGCAGATGCCTGAAAATAACGAAAATGTACAGGTATTCCCAATTCTTGAGCACTCAGACAACGAGCCTGTTCATGTAGCTTTCAGGCGCAGCGATCAATGGGAATATATCTGGTGCGGCTCGGTATATCACTTATCAGAGCGAAAAATTACGCACTGGCGAGCGCTATCATATCCGTCAGTACAGGAGCAATAATCATGAGCAACATTGAGACAAGGCAAGAAGCATTTCTAAAAGCGTTAAGCAGCGCTGGCATTTCGCCAGAATATCAGGGCGATGGCGTATTCACCGGCCAGTCTCGGCTATTCGAGATGGTATTTGACGCCGCCTGTAACTGGCAAGCCAGTGCACAGGATGGCGGGGAGGCTGTGGCTTATCCAAATTGTGACACTTGCGGCGGCTCCATGGATTACATGCCGTGGCACTACTCAACCGAGTTTGAGCGCCATAAACATGCTTGCGATAAGTGCTGGCCGGAGGTAAACCCTGCCAACCCGCCCAGTGCCGTGGTGCCGGATGACTCAAAGCATCACGCAGTAAGGCAAGCGCAGATGTGGGCGCAAGAGGTCCGCACTCAGAAGGCAATCGTCAGGGAAATCGGCAAGCTTGTCGGCTGCAATAATGACTGGGAGATGGTCGAAGCGCTACGGAATGCTCTGAGCAATGCCAGTGGCGGTAGCCTTCAAGATTGTTGCTGCGGAGAGACTGAGCAGGCGTGGAGACTGTGCCCTCTGCATTCCGCGCCACTTGAGCAGGAGCAAGAATTATGAGTGGCATTAATTATCAGTGCTGGATATGCCCGCAATGCTTTGATGATAAGCACCACAACCCTGGTGACGCGCTATGTGAGCGCAATCAGAAAATATCGAAATCGCACGACAAAATAGACCGACTTATGGCGCTGGCAGATGAGCTGAAGGGGGAGCTTGAGCAGTCTCGGGGGCGGGTGTCTGAGCTTGTAACGGCCCTGCAGGATGCTGTGAACATTATTCAATCAGATGCCAACACAGAAGAAAACTACGGCTCGTTGTGCCGTATAGGCAACGTGCTATCTTCCAGCAACTCGGATGCCTTAATTCTCCGTAAGCAGGCCGAAGAACTCGACATCGAAGCCGCTGGCTTTGAGCTTTCGGGCAACGAGGTCATGAGCGGGCGTTATGTGGCCACGGTTCTGCGTCACGCTGCCAGCAAAAGGCGCGACGAGGCCGGCCAGGCAGGAGGTGGCGTATGAGTGATAGATTAATGCGATTGCCAGAAGTCATAAAAACGGTCGGACTGTGTAAGCCGACTATCTATGTCAAAATCAGCGCCGGCCAATTTCCTAAACCTATCAAGCTCGGGAAGGTATCGGTCTGGCTACAGTCAGAAATCAGCGCATGGATTGATGAGCGTGTGGCAGAATATAGGAAGGTGGGATGATGAGCGAATGGATTAGTGTTAAGGGCAAATTACCAAAGGATGGCCGGTGGTATCTGGTGGCAGCCACTATAGAGGTGCCGGGCGGCGGCAAGAGAGTCGCTAGCATGGCGTTTCTTGACTTTGACACCCGAACAAATGAGCCAATATGGCTATCACACAACGATGAGGATTCTGGCGAGTGGGACAATGTGACGCATTGGATGCCGCTGCCGGAGCCTCCAAATCAATGAATCAAGCGGCGGCGATTGCGGGTATCGATGAGGGTACTATCAGCAGTCGCCAGCCACTACCCTGTTACATATCAAATGGTTATAGCCCGTATGATGATTATGATCGAGAATTATCATTAACGGAATCAAGTGTCTACCGGAGTCTATGGTAGTAAATTAACGCGACTCGAAATTTCTTTTTTATTGCAATCTCAGTGTAGAGTCGTCTGCTAAGGTCCATCAGAGAATACCCAAGTCTACGGTTTTTGAGGGTAGATTTAGGGGTAGATCTGAAAATTGCAGGCGATACCCGTGTGGGATCATAAAAAAGTTGGTAACAACATAATAAAGTTGGTAACTAAGGGTTAGAAGATTATGGAATTGAAAACTCAAAGTGAAGCTCATCCTGATGATCTGGCGGTAGACCGTTTTGCCGCTGCCATGAAAGCTAAGCTCGCAAAGAGCCGCGAAAAAGGTCGGGGTGGATGGGACGACAAAACCCAGTGCAGTGGTGAACACCTGGCTAATTTGCTGGTTGAACATCTGGCGAAAGGAAACGAGGGTACGTTTGAGGATGTGGCCAATTTCGCGATGATGCTACATCAGCGAAACGAACGCACTGATATTCTAGCCAAAATGATTAGCGAAAATGATCGGTATGTTCAAGAGCTTGAGCATAGCTACGAACAGCTTAATCTATGGTTAGTGGGCATTCTGGCAGAGTATGAAAGTACAGGTCACGCCGGGCTCACTATTAACGAGGTACGTCAACATTACAGCAAAATTCGCAAGTCCACCCAGAAATCCCATAACGATGACACTTTACCCCCGGATGACGATGAAATGATTGGCACCGGTGTGAAAATTTCATTCGTGGGTGGCGCGTCGAAGACGACGTATAACGGAAAAGAATAGCGCTAAGTTACCAACTTTATTAGCAAGGATCGCAGGCTTTTCGGAACCTGAGTAGCGATTTTCGCCAAAAGTTACCAACTCTATTTTTCAAGGACTTGTTCGGAAATCTATTTAATGCGGTCTTCAGGGCAGATTTGTTACCAACTTTTTTAGGACTCTACAACCCGCATTTGAAGGAGGATTTATGACAATAGAAACACTTGAGAATCAAACGAAAGACTCGGAAATGATATTCACGCAAGTCACCAGCGGGAGCTTTGAAAACTACAAGCAGGCGGAGCGGCTTGTCGTAATGCTCTATGTCCCCGATATGACCATCAGTCGGGCCGGCATAAGCCACGCGCTTGGTCGCCTCGAGAGGCATTACGCAAAATCTAATGCCTCTAACTGACCTTGCCCTGCGCCGCGCCAAGCCAGAAGCCAAAGCCTACAAGATGACGGACGGCGCGGGCCTGTACATCGAGGTGCGCCCGACTGGCTCCAAGCTGTGGCGGTATCGCTACCGGATCGCCGGCAAGGAAAACGCTTTCGCCCTGGGTGAGTATCCCGAGCTGTCTTTATCGGCGGCAAGGGTCGCGCGTGATGAAGCCCGTAAATTAGTCAAAAGTGGGATTAATCCCGCTCACGTCCGGCAGGCCGAGAAGCTGAACAACATCGCCGAGGGTGCGCAAACGTTTGAATCCGTGGCGCGGGAATTTGCAGAGCAGAAAGCGAAGGTCTGGACGCTAAAATACGCAGACCAGTTCAAGCGGGCGATGACGAACAACGCTTATCCGTTTATTGGGAAGTTGCCTATACGCCAAGTGACCAGCATGCACATTCTGGAAATCCTGCGGAGAATGGATAAACGAGGCGCAGCCACCTACGCCTTCTCAGTTCGCCAGTGGTGCAGCGCCGTATTCAGGTATGCGGCATCAACCATGCGTGCAGAGGGTGATCCAGCCGCGGCGTTACGGGGCGCCATCTCAAGGCCAGCGGTAAAACACGCCCGGGCGCTCGAGCAAAAAGAAATTGCGGAGTATTTGGGTAAGCTGAAAAAGTTCGGCGGGAATCGGACAACGGGGATCTGTCTTGAGTTGCTACTGCTCACGTTCGTTCGGTCGGCAGAGATTCGCCAGTCACGATGGGAAGATTTCGACTTGGAGGGATCCGTGTGGCGCATACCCGCAGAGAAAATGAAGATGCGGAGGATTCATGTGGTGCCACTGGCGAAGCGGGCTGTTGAGCTTCTGAGAGAGCTGCGCACGATAACCGGCGCCGGTGAATGGCTGTTCCCGAATACGCGCCGGCCGCGTGATGTAATGTCACCAACGACGATCAACCGAGCGTTGGAATACATGGGCTACGCTACGGGCAAGGTCACAGGGCACGACTTCAGAGCCACGGCGTCCACCCGGCTGAATGAAATGGGTTACCCAGAGGCGCACATTGAAATGCAATTGGCTCACGCCAAGCGGAACAAAACCGCTGCAGCTTACAATCACGCGCAGTACCTGGTAGAGCGTACGCGCATGATGCAAGACTGGGCGGACTACGTGTACTCTTTGAGTGGTAATGTGGTGGGGATTCATCGGGCTAATGTGAGGGGGTTATTTTGATAATCAAAAACATCGAAGGCATAGAGGGTAAAATTATCGCCAAAGCTAAAATGCTGGCCGGCGATGAAATGCTCGGGCTTCTTTTCAAGGATGGCGATTATGCAGTTATAGAGGTGAGGCAAAACTATGATATGACAGAGGTTTCTATAAACTGCGACCCATCCTATTACGAGCTTCTGGAGCTTGGCGCCATTACACAAACTGAATTTGATTCCGCCCAGAACAGAAAGCATGAAGCCTGTTTCGCTGAATCTTCGCTACGTCGCAGACGGATCTTTTTCACAAGATGAAGTAAACGCTTATGAGCACTCCGAACGACTTTGCCGTGATCGTGCCGGCCAGCTGGTGACCCAAGCGGAGGAAATTGAGCTTTCGGATGACTGCAAAACTAGGGGGTGATCGGCATGAATGATAAAAGTCTAAAAATTATGGCGCGGCTTTGGTCGCAGATTGCGATCCAAGACGCCAGGGTTCGATCAGATCCGGTTCCGTATCTTGAAGAAGCGCACGCACTACTGACTGGAGGTCGTCATGGGTTGTAGTTCTGAATACATGGAAGCGAGCGGAAAAGAGAAGCAGATAAGTCGGGTGGCCTGCCTTCTTGATGAGCTGAATGGAAAAGAGTTTAGCGGAAATTCCTGGGATGGCTATCACCCTGAAATATATTCAAAGGGCGTTGACGGGGACTCGCTTGTTATAGATCTCTGTCGTCGGCTTCAATCTGTAGACGTGACAAAGTATAGCCTGGAAATGCAGATCTGGTGGCGGGATCATCAAAAATCGGACAGGGAGCGCTTGGAAAAAGAAGTGGCCGAGCAAGCCACGAAGACCGCCAAAGAGCAAGCTCTTTCTAAGCTCACAGATTATGAGCGAGAACTTCTCAGACTTTATTGGGGATCGAGATGAACACTGACGAATTAGAGCAAAGGACACGCGAGCAAATCCGCGATCTGCATGAGGAATACCGGCAGAGGCTTGAGCCGTTGGAGAAGATCCTTGTGGCCATTTACGAAAACAAGTCAATGCCACCCGTCATTGTGTCGTCCGATACGGCTAAGTCATGGGGGTTTAGTTCGCTTGATAGCCCTACATACAAGGATGCGCAGAAAGAAATGAACAGGATGTATCGGGATTTGATTGACGCTATACCGCTGAGCCCGAAGCGGTGCGAAGCTAATGACGAGGGATTCGCCGATGAATGAGTGGCGAGATTTTACACATGAGGATTTCAAGTCAATCGTCGAGAATGGAATTATTCGGATTGAGAATGTTCGGTTTATTAAGAGCGAGCCCTGCACGCCGGCAAAGGACTATCGTTCAGTGAGCCGGGGTAAGGGTAAAAAGCGGAAGTTGTGGGAGGGTCAGCGGTATGGGTAAATTAAAAAGGCAGTGGTTGAAACTAGAACAGCTCGTCATCCTTAACAAGCATGTTCTGTGGGTGGCGGGCACGACATGCTAAATTCGCATCACATCCCTTTTGACAGCTAGAGGTGTAACGTGGAACAAAACGACAAACAGATAAGATTTCCGTGGTACACCAACGTGATGTTTTTCATTGCATTGGGAGTGCCGGCGACATTAATTCTTGCGCTCGGGTGGCTCGTTGGATCTCTATTTTAGGCGCCATTACGCCCTTGAAGATCCGCGCAACAACTCAGAGAAACGCATTAAACTGGCATGTTCATGCAAGGCGAGAAATGGATAGCAACGAAAAGCCATACAAGATTGAGTGGTATTACAATGTACTAGGGGTGGCTTTGGCTTCCGTGCCGGTTGCGCTTATTCTTGCGGCTGGGTGGTTTCTTGGGGTGCTTGTAGAAGCAATCCTGTAAGCTCCTCTATCTCTGCTTCGATGCCTTCCGATTTTGCGAGAGATGTGAGGCCGGCCAAATGCAGTGGCATATTGTTTATTTCGGTGCTCCTGGCTAGCCATTGCACAAACTTAGGGCTTGTCATTAACCTTGCGGCCCCGTTGTTGGCGGCCACGCCGGACAAGATGACGCCTAAGGCGGGCATATTCCCTGATGCAATCGCGCCGCCGCCACCGCCAATAAGCCCCACGTTCGCCATAAACTGACCCGTCCCAGATGGATTCTCCATAGACTGAGCTGCATCTTTGAACCTACTGGCCGCACTGGCAATTTTCCCCATGTTTTCGCTGTACTTGTTGAGCTTTTCTGACCCTGAAAAGAGCACTTTTTTGCTGCTTCCCAGCTTGTTCCAGTCTGTTAGGAATTTACTGGTAGAGAACTCCTGACCAATATCGTCTTGGCGGCCAGCCGTGGACTTCCCGAGATTTCGCACAACATTGCTTACAACAGCTTCCCACTCTTTGGGCTTGAGGGATCGCTTAATTGCATTGAGGGACTGCGTTCCCTCACCCCCTTTCGATACCGCACTATAAACTTTGTCCAGGTCCACTTTATTTGATATCCGCTCCACAAAGTCGCCCAATCGCTTATGCCCAGATCGGGTGTAATTATTGGCTCGATTGAAGGATATTAGCGCGCCCGCTTGATCCGCAGCCGTTCTGGTGTCCTCGGATAGCGCGGCGTATACGCGTTTCAATTCTGCCCTGGGCACGTCAGAAACCAAATCGTTTCCACTGATCCTTTGCCCAATGGAGCTTCTAAGGGCTTTCAAATCCCTGTATGGCACGGTGGCTCCGTCTGCGCTGAGCACATCGTCAAAGACAGATTTAAGTTGAGACAGCTTCGGGTTGTTCAACACGCTGGCAAAGCTGTCATCACGCACCAGATCTCCAAGAACTCGCTTGGTATTGGTCATTTCGGACCGAGTGTTTGCCCCAATCTTAACATCTACTTTTGACCAGAGATCGCCGCTTTTCGTCATGAACCTCTGAACAAAGCCGTCTTCACCGGAAATGCCCCGCTGCATGACGCGACCCACGTCCACGTCACCTTTTACCGTGGATAGGTCGTCTGAAATATCAGCCAGCCGCTTTTGCATGGCGGTATTTGTTCTGTTTATTGCATTGCGGATAGGCCCGCCGCCAAAGACACGGCCAGAAAGGTTCTCAACGCCCTGCCTTATACCTTCGCCCGTACCCTGGCCAATCGTCGGCGTCCTCCCAATTTCCGCGAAATCAGATACCGCTTCGGCTAAGTTTCTTCTGCCCTTTTCGCCACTTCTAAATGTTGTCCTAACAACTCCGCTAGCAGCCGGCCCAGTAAGCGACACCGCAGCCGGAGCTGCCAGCCCGCCAATCAACTCCCCTACCTGCCGCCCTTGCTCTCCGCCGATAGACTCGCCAGCCTCGCCGCCCAGCGCCATGCCGGCCCCGGTCTGTACGCCCATGGCAGCATCTTGCTTGGCGGTAGATGACCCCATCTGCCGGACAATACCCCTGCCTGCCGACTCCCCTGCCGCGAGCGAGGGCAATCTCTGGGCGGCAGACCTAAGGAGCTGACCGAACGCCATGGCCATAGGGGTTGCTTCGCCTGCCGCTTGCACTACATCACGACCAAGGCCGGGCTCCATGTAGCCACCTTCAGACCCGAATGTTTCTCGTGCTGTGGGAACTCGGCGCTCGCTTCCAGATAGCTCAAACACCGCGTTTACGGTATCTGGCCCCAGAAAATCAATCATATCGAAAATTGACCGGTTCGCTGCTGACGCAAATTCGCCAAGAGCGGGAGCGCCTGGGATGTTCATGAATGCGCGGTCAAGGTCACGAAGGATGGTTAAGTCTTCCTTCGGATTTCGTGAGTCCTCAGTTTCTTTTAGCGTTTCACCAGCGACATAAGCTTTTTTGTTTGGCGGGCTCATGCTCTCGGTTGGATCTGGTGCTTTAGCTGGCATGGGCTTTAGTGGCGACAAGCTCTGACTAATAGGCGCAGCCTTGCTCATCGGAGAAAGATCCTGGCCGACAGGCTCAAGCTCGCGATTTAGCGGCTCAAACTGTTGGCTTTGTGTTTCGGGGGCTTGCTGGTCCGCGCTTGCGCCCTGAATCTCAGGAGGTGGGGGGGCTGCCTGCTGCTTAAAAGTCTCGGTTTGCGGCTGCGCGATTTCGGCTGACAAAGGGGCCTCTCTTGCCTGGCTGCTGGGCGCCTGGTCGTAGCTGCCGGATTTTAGCGCATTGGCCAGTTGCTTTGCCGCTGCCGTGTCGCCCGCATTGTGCGCATTACGCAAAGCGTTCTCTAACCGTTCTTTAGTCGGCATACTGGCTCACCAAGTCATCAATGGATTGGCTGGAGGGGCTTTGAGCGCTTACAGTGTCGCCGCTAGCCGCAGAATTTCGAGCGCCACGACCTGCATTTGAGCGCTTTTGCTCCAAGAAGGCAGGCATGGTGTTACCGGGCTTTCCAAGGAATATAGCGGCCTCTTCAAGATACCCGGACAGCTTCTCCTGGGAATCTCGCTTACGAACAAGCCAATCCCTGAGCGCTGCCGGCTCCATTCTCTTCGGTAGAGCAGTTTCAAGGGCGAACTTCAGCTCGGATTCAGAAAGGGCGCCGAACGTGGTATTGCCAATCACGTCAAGGCCAAGCCTTCCCTGCAAGTTGTCCATCTCAATAGATGCTTGCTGAACGCTGGGTAGCTTTGATGCAATAACGCCAGTATTGGCGCCCTCGTCCAGCAGTCGGATGCCCTCGTTGAGATTAGATATGGACGACCTTACCGGCTCCAATCTCGTGAATGCATCCTCTGACAGCTTAATGGCCTGCTTGGCCGCCTCGTTCTTTCCTGTTTTGACTGCACCCTGATCGGATAGCTGCTCTTGAATTTGCGGCTGGGTGAGAGCGTTGGCGTTGGTCCCCTGAACCGGAGCGCCGCGGTCGTCCACTTGATCGTAGCGCATCCGCACATCACCTTGATTATAGAGCTGGCTTGAGCGCTTCATGTTTAAGAACGCCTTTTTATCTTCTTCCGACATTTTACTAAATCGATCCCACTCCTTTAAAGCTGCAGGGTCATCTCTCCCGCCCGCGCCCGGACCTTGGCGCTGATCCGCCGATCGGAAGTCGCCCATCTGCTCGCCGGTTGCCTGGTTGACAAAATAGCCGTTGACGTTAACGCCTTTGGTTTGACTGCCTTGGTCACCGCGCAATGCTGCAAGCACTCTCGCCGCACTCTGTTGGGCCTCCGGACCTTGAAAGGCGTTGCGCAACATGCGGTAGCCCTGAACCTGATCCACAATCGAGCCAACGGGGGTTTCCAGAACCTCATCGTCAGCCCCGGCAACGCCCCGGTTTCGAGTCATTGGGGCGTTGTATTTTTTGCCGTCCGGACCTTCTACTTCCAGATCCAACGCAACACTGCCCTCGCTTTGCCCTGGGTACATTCCTGCAATGCGCTTCTTGCCGCCCTCGCCTCGGTTCACGCGATGGCCAAATAACAGGTTCATCGAATACAGGGCTTCGGGGCTGTTGGCGCCCAGCTCGTCGTTCGGATCAATGACGCGCTGGGCATTCTCAATAGCGGTATCAGTTTCAGGATCGAGTGCCGGCCAGTATTGAGGGTTTTCTTTCAGGAAGGTCATTTCATCCTGCGACAGATCCACGCCCTGAGCCACTTTGCCCAAGGTGAACTTGGCCTGCTCCTGGCTGCGGTTGCGCTGAGCGTCTTCCTGCTGCCCGGCAAACTGCTGCTTCTGCATATCAAAGCTTTCATCTGCCCGCTCGCTCTGTTTGTCAGCCCGCTCGTTCTGCTGATCTTGCAAGCCTTGCCGGTGTTGCCGTGCGTAATATTGATCCGCAAGGCTAAAGCCCTGCCCAAATCCCGATGCGAGTCCGCGAGTGTCCAGCGCCATGATGGCTCCTTAAAAAATAAATGAAGCGACAAGGCCGACGCCTGCGCCAATGACGGCGCCCACGGGGCCAGTTACGCCACCGGCTTGCGCGCCAGCCATCATGCCAACGGCTGCACCGGTGCCGACCGCGCTCATTTGCTGCGATTTCTCTGCAGCCTTGATGGCGTCGTTTGATCGCTTTTGCTGTGCCTGCTGACCGGCCAGATCGCCGATGCCCTGCAGGGCGTCCGATTCCATATCGCGGCGTAAACCCATTAATCCGTAGCTCATTGTGGTTTTCGCGAGAAACCCCGTCCTTCAGGTCGGGGAGGGATAGCGCGTCGGCGTTAGCCGACCCTGTTCTCACTGCCTCCTGCTCTGGTTATTGCTATCTTTACATAAAACGGGTTACTATGTGAGACATGACTAAACGCGCCTACAAATACCGCTTCTATCCCACGGAAGAGCAAGAGCAAATGCTTTCCCGGACGTTCGGCTGTGTGCGTTTTGTCTACAACGCTGTGCTTCGCTACCGAACGGATGCGTTTTACCAGCGGCAGGAAAAGATCGGCTATGTAGCGGCAAATACCTTTTTGTCGAAATTGAAGAAGGACGAAGAGACGGCATTTCTTAACGAAGTCAGTTCGGTGCCGTTGCAGCAGTGTCTGCGCCACCAGCAGACCGCCTTCAAAAACTTTTTCGAGAGCCGAGCCAAGTACCCGACTTTCAAGAAGAAAACGGCCCGCCAGTCGGCGGAGTTCACCCGCTCGGCATTCAGTTATCGGGACGGCAATCTGTTTCTGGCCAAGTGCAAGGAGGCGCTGGCTATTCGCTGGAGCCGAGAGCTGGCATGCGAACCCAGCACCGTGACCGTTTCCAAGGACTCGGCAGGACGCTATTTTGTTAGTTGTCTGTGCGAGTTCGACCCCAAGGCGCTGCCTGTCACACCTAAAATGGTGGGAATCGACTTGGGCCTGAAAGACCTGTTTGTCACAAGCGACGGGCATAGAACCGGCAATCCCCGCCATACGGCAAAGCACGCGGCACGCTTGGCCAAGGCGCAGCGAACGCTGAGCAAGAAGAAGCTCGGATCCTCTAATCGCGCCAAGGCCCGGCAGAAAGTGGCCCGCGTTCACGCCAAAATATCCGATTGCCGGACGGACAACTTACACAAGTTGTCCCGCAGATTAATTAACGAGAACCAAGTGATCTGCGTCGAATCCCTCAAGGTGAAAAACATGGTACACAATCGGTCGCTGGCCAAGTCGATTAGCGATGCCTCGTGGGGCGAGCTTGTTCGGCAGCTTAAGTACAAAGCGGAGTGGGCGGATCGCCAGCTCGTGGCCATTGACCAGTGGTATCCGTCCAGCAAACGGTGCTCAGGTTGTGGGTTCGTGATGAAATCCATGCCCCTGAACATCCGACACTGGATCTGCCCGGAATGTGCAGCCGAACACGACCGCGACGTTAATGCCGCGATCAACATTAAAGCCGCAGGTCTTGCGGTGTTAGCCCTTGGAGAGAATGTAAGTGGCATGGGTAAAGTACCTGTGTCCAGTTCTCGGTGAATTGGGAATCCCCTTCCTTTAGGTAGGGGAGTAGTCACTGGTTCATCACTCGGTCAGGTATGTTGGATAGCCCCATGCCGCCCGCCAGGATGGACTGCTGGCGATCCAGTGCGGATATGCGGGCCTCGTTGCCGGCGCTCGCCATGGCGGCGGTACGGCCCGTGGCGCTCATGCGCTCTTGCGCTTTCTGCTGTGCAGGGTCCAAGGCAATGCCGTATTTCTCCCGACTCTGACTGTTGATGGTCGCGGCAGAATCGAATGCCAGGCCTACGGCGTCCTTGGCTTGAGTCGCGGCGTTTGTGGCAGCGTTCGGGTCGGTTGCTTCACCGGCCAGCTGTTCCACGTAAGGCGCAAAGCGTTGCTTCCAGTCTTCCCACTGAGCGCGGTTAAGTTGCCCTAGTAATTGGGATGCGCCTTGATCGCCGCTGAAAGCTTGATTTGGGTCGATGGAGTTGGGCGTGGTGGATGCTGGCTGGCCATTCCAGAAGTTGGTAAGCATATCAACTGCCCCCGTTTGCGAAGTTGTAGAAGCCGCCACTGGTGTCGTTCATGCCGAAGTTGTTGGGCTGGGTGCTGAAATCGGTGCTCATGCCGTACTGACCAGGAGTGGGCGCTGGTGCTGACGCCTCCATTCCGTAGCGTGTGCCTGCTCCGGCCACATTGCCCAGCAACTGCAGGTTGGCACTGCGCCGGCTAAAGGCGTTCTGAGCATTACTGATGGCGTTGCTGGACGACTCTTGCGCCAGTCGCGATAAGCCGGCCTGAGCCTGCCCTGACTCCCCCTGACCAATAGCGGTAATGTTCTGCAGGCCCATGATCTTCTGGCTGTCCTGCTCAAACTCTGCGCGGCCTAGCACTTCGCCACCGGACGCGGCCACCTCATCGCTGAGTCCGGCTACCTCGCCCTGATAGCGCCCGCTGTTCGGGTTAATGCCCGCACGGCCAAGACCGTCTTCCATCTGGCCTTGTGCCTGCCCTTGTGCGCGGGTTTGCGCTTGCATGGTGCGGCCCCGGATATAGGACATATTGCTTGCGGAGTCCATTTGCTCAACGCTGGCCATGTAATCGTCTTCAAGCGGCGCCAGCTTATCCTGCGCAAAGTTCCACTTTTCAGCGGCTACTTGCGCCAGATATTTCTGCTCCGGGGTATCCTTTACTTTGTTATCTCCGCCGCCGCTGCTCATGAAAGCCTCCTGATGTACCTGTCGCCAAGTTTTTGCCAGTCATGGAAAATCCTCTGATACCCTCGCCTCGGCGACTCGATCTCGATCTGTTCGGCGCCTATCTCAAGCGCCAAAGCCTCAA
>Ga0314855_100131_pt1 | contig 19235 bp, 21 predicted proteins | sample 2018CB1WmetaG_FD_203636 | JGI IMG/M metagenome (GOLD analysis project Ga0314855, IMG submission 203636) | Cryopeg brine viral communities from Beaufort Sea near Barrow, Alaska, United States - 2018 CB1W | ecosystem: Environmental > Aquatic > Marine > Coastal | place: USA: Alaska | collected... | reverse complement strand
CTATATGGATATGACAAATGCCACCGATAAAATCGACCGAAATATGAATTGGCCTGCTTAAAAAGTGGATATTGGCATATCGCCTGCTTCAACCTTGGACCCGTTGAATTTGCGCCAAAACATTGAATAAAAAGGATAATCAAACGTATCACTCAAGTGGGTCGCATGTTCCTGGTCCACTCCCTTCCTTCGCTCTGAACGCTTATCCTTCTCAATACCATTCCTGCCCTCCAGAACTTCGGCATTCTCCATCGACACAATTAGGTTCGGACAATTAGACTCATTGATCCGTATCTTCGGTATTGCCCTCATCTTCCCATCCTCCTTAAGTGCCGAGTTGATTAGCGTAAACTTATCGGTATAAGATGGATTGGTTCCGGTGGTCATCGTGAATACCTTCCATTTGTGAGACTTCATAATTGCCCGCGCCTGGTCCGCAAACGTGAGCTTAGAGTTAGCGGTCGCACTGTTCCCTGTCCTGTCATAATAGAAGTACACTTCCTTGCATTGATGTGCATCATAGTAAGGAAGGAACTCCTCGATCCATAAGTGATCGAGGATCTTGGGAGACTTGACATAGAACTCCTTCAGTACCCTATACACCCCGTCCTGCATCTGTGAGATAGTCATTGAGTTGATGCTTGCACCCCAGTCAACAGACATAATCAGCGGCTTATTCTTCTGCAGGTCCCTGTCCTGGTTGCAGTTGAATGAGTTGCCGCTTAGATCCTTCAGCGGTGGCACGGTCTCTAGATAGCCAAGGTTGTGGTCGGTATAGTAATGATTGGCTGTAAGTTGTGCGTAAAACCCATCGGTGATTTCCTTTGGCCTGATATTCAACATCTCCGCCTCATAGATCATATCATTACGATAAGCCTGCCGCATATACTCAAAGTAATCAGATCTCAGGTTCTGCATGTTCACCTTTGCCGTGGCCTTCAGGAAGTAGATATCCTTGGGGTTCTTATATGCTTCAGCTTCCATATCGGTAAACCATCGGCCCTTCTTGGTCAAAGGAGTGGAGCTCGTGAACACTTCCGAATGCAATAATGACGCTTTCTTGTACACATCCTTCAATGCCCTGTTGGTATTCTTCACGTTGATGGCCAGCTTCTCATCATCCAGAAGCCCCGCTTCATCACCTCGAATGGCATAAGAGTTCAGTCCCCGGCCACTATCCTTGTGATCCAGGCTCACGAACTGAAATATGCACCCATTACTCCAGTGCCATATATTATTGAAAGCATCGGGGGATTGCCAGGGCATTTTAAAGCCCATCTTTTTCCCTGCCATACTTCCCACAACATAATCGACGTTCTCATAAACCCCGAATAATTCGAGGCCTTCTTTAATTGCCGGCATAAATCGCGACAGGATTTGACTGTAAGTAGACCCAACCATGGCAAATGATGCCCTTGGCATTTGCTTTACCAATTGCAGCGCGTCAAATCCTAAGAATGTGGTCTTACCGGTTCCCCTCCCCCATTCCAGGTACTTTTGCTTCTGTTTTGCAATATACGCGTGAAATTGAGCGACATTTAGTTGGATATTCTTAGGCTTCATCCTCGCCTCCTTCTACTTCTGTAAAATCGATATCTTCAGCTTCAAAATTGTTGAGATCTACAACCCCGCGCTCATTTAGCGCAATAATGGATTTTTCGGCTTTTTTCCCGATGGTGATGGTGATATCCATATTTGCCAATTTTTCGAGGTTCACCAGGTTCTCTTCTTTGTCCAGTTCTGCCAACTTGATCATTCTGTCCAGGGCTTTTCCAGCCTCCGGCAGGTTCTTTGCTTTGAACGCCAATTGCAGGAGTTTTTGATTGTACTCAAAAATGATATATCGCATCCCCTCCTTACTGGCCTTATTGATATCCCCGTAAATCTTGAGCGCATTGGAAATATCCCGGTAAGCAGTGGCCGGGGAAATATCGAATTGTTCCTCCATTACTTTCACTGCCTGTTCCCGGCTATGCCAGTTTAAAAGCAGCGAAAATGCCGTTTTTATTCTACTCTTCATTTCCTCCTGGAACGGGGATAATTTCACATCATCACTTAAATAGGAGGCGAGGACCTTTTCAAAATGAGATTCTTGTACAGCAACTTGTTTCAAATTCTATGGTTTTAAGATAAAATTGCGGGTTCTTTTTTCGCCAAAAAAGGACATCACACTGCCTGTCCTTTTTTATAATCTGCTCCTTGGCCAACTTAGCAGAATGGCCGAAGAAACTATTTACATAAATGAAGTCCTGGAGATCATGCGCACACCTAATTTAGAAGGCCGTGCAATTCCATTTCATATTACATACAGGACCTTCAACAGGAATAGCAAGACCGGCGGAAAGTGGAAATCCCATAAAAATGCAAAGTTGGTAATGAAGGAGAAGGGAATCGATCCCTATAGTGTTCAGGCCCTTTTGCATTTCAAGCCTTCAGAAAAAAAGAAGGTAACCAGGAAGAACCCAAATCACTACGAACATAAAACCCGAAATATCCGCCTTGAGAATGGGGAAATGACCAAGATCCATTATAAGTACATCGAGACATTCAACGGAAAAAACGTCCTCTACTAATGACACACATAATTCACCAAAATAAGCATCTGAGTTTTGGACTAGGGAAAGCAGCTGCTTTCAGAATCGACTCCAAAGAAACCCACACCACTATTCCCATTGAACAACAGGATTCCGGTTCAGGGAAAATCGCTCCCTGGGGACCAGATAACCAGTATCCGAACAATTTTATGAAGGAGCTGAAGAAAAACGGTGCCGGCGGATCCAGTTACCGGTTCAACCGTGCTGCTCATTACGGACAGGGTTTTCGATTGTACAGAACAGATACTTCCGATGATGGCAAAGAGGACCGACAGGTTGTACCCTTAAATGCCATTCCTGATATTGCCGAATTTTTCAAAAACAACAGGATCCACAGGGTTTTTACAGAGGTGATTGCAGACCTTGAAATCTGGTCCCTTGGATGGCCAGAATATATCCTGAGCAATGACTATTCTAAAATCACCAGCGTTAGGAGATATCAAACCTATAAAATGAGGTACGAAGCAATTAATCCCAGTACGGGATTGATTGAAAATGCCTACTTCTGCCACAACTGGACTCCCGGCCTGACCGCAGAAAGTAAATTTGTTCAAACAATCCCGGTGGTGGACAGTTATTGCAGTGCAGAACAGGTGAAAGAGTATTGCAAAAAGAAGAAGATCCACAAGTTCATGATGCCTATTTTTTACCCGCTCATTCACGAAACTTACTATCCGGAACCTGAGCATCATTCTGTTTACAGGAACGGCTGGATGGCTGTTGTAAATGCCATCCCTGAATACAAAAAGCACTTTTCCGAAAATCAGCTGAACGTAAAATACATGGTTTATATCTCCGAAGAGTATTTCATCCGGACGTATGAAGATGATTGGCAGAATTTCACTCCAGACAAAAAGCAGCAAATCCGGAAGGATCTCACCAATGCTATTGATGAGCATTTAGCGGGCAATAAAAATGCCGGCAAATCAATCCAGTCCACGGTCTTTAAAGATCCTACAGGCGAATGGATAAAAGGAATCGAAGTGGTGCCGCTCAAGGATGAGAACAGCAGCGAAGGAAAAGGCCTCCTGGACTCTTCTGCCGGTAACTCTGAAATTATGAGCGCCATCGGTGTTGACCCCAGCCTTATGGGTGTAGGTATTCCCGGGGGCAAAATGAACAGCGGCGGCGGCAGCGATAAACGTGAAGCCTTTTCCATAGTGAATTCCCTCTTCAAAACAAAACGGGAAACCACACTCGAGATGTGGAGGCTCCTGCGGGATTATAACGAATGGCCGGCAGATCTCGAAGGCGATTTTGCAATAACCGAACTTACCACACTGGACAAAAATCCAACCGGTACCGAAAATAAATTTTAAGATGAGCCTCCTTGTAAAGTCAATCGAAATCTTCAAAAAGCACATCACGGTAAACGATAATTTTACCTATGAGCAAATGTTGCCATATCTGCGTGCCGTAGAGCGCAGCCAGATCAAACCCGTAATTGGCAGGGCAATGTACGCAAGCCTGATCGCTGCAGATCCTACAGAACCCATTCCATTGGAAGTCCTTGATTTGTTGCACGAGGCCAGTTCAAACCTCGCCATGTTGGATGCCAGTAAAGTGCTGGCCGTTCAAATTTCAGATGCCGGGATCTTTGTGCATTCCACAAATACCGCCACTCCGGCCGATTGGGCCACAAAGCGCGATATGCGCCGATATTTATTGCAGACCGGTCAAAAGGCACTTGATGAAGCCCTGGAGATCATGGAAGAAAACGAAGGGGAGTTCCCTGAGTGGACAGCCTCTTCCGGCTTCACCCATTTTACCGAGTTTTTCGTCAGGCAAACAAAAGAATTTCAAAAATATTTCAATATAAATAAAAGCCGTCTCACCTTCCTAAGGTTAAAACCACACCTACTTAAAGTTGAGAATAAGTACTTCCAGAGCCTTTTAGGGGCCGAGACGGTTTTTCAAATAAAGCACGGTTCCTTGCCCGAAGAAAAAAAGGCATTGGAATTATGCCAGGCTGCCCAGGTCTCCTTATGCGTTTCTGAATTGGCCAGGGAAGGCGCTTTTAATCTTTCTGCAGATGGCTTCTTTGTCTCAATTGATGAAATCCCCGGAGAAAAGAAAATTTTCCTTGGCGAAAATGAGCGGATGAACCTACAGCGTGTAAAACAAAATGACGGCATAGAACAGTTGAAGGTATTAACGGAATACCTCCGTAACAATCCTACAAAATTCAGCCTCTTTGAAGCAAAAGAGGAAATCACCATCACCGTGCCGGTTCAAAATACCGGTTCTATTGTAAGTTTTTAAAAAAATAAGAAATGGCATTAGCATTACGACCCAGCATCCCACTTGCAGATAAAACCAACGTCAACCCGTCCATCAATAGGCAGACGGAAGTCACGGCTGAGGATTTTACGGAATTGGCCTTTATCCTGAATTCCTATGCCGACCGTTTTGATGCCCTGCTGCAGCCAGCCTTGTTTTACTTTTTCCACTCCAGCCTTGCCGTGCTGCAGGCCACATACCCCAATGCCGAAGAAAATGGCTGGGCAGTCATTGTCCCCACCAACGGAAATCAGCAATTCATCGCAACCTTCAGTGCAGGCGTTTGGACGGCCACAGCAGTTGTAGCCCCCATCCAACTCTTCAACACAAAATTAGACCGTCCCGATCCCGGAGCTGAAGGAATATTTTACGTGGTAAAAGACGAAAAAATCCTGAGCTTATGGTATGATGGCGCATATCATCCGTTTGGAAAAGATGGCAATAATGGGATCTCTGCCTATGAGGTTGCGGTTGCCTTCGGATTTGTGGGAACCGAGCCGGAATGGATCGCGAATTTGGAGGGAAAAGACAATTACCAGCTCTGGCTCGATGCCGGAAATGTGGGAACCTATAATGATTTCTTTGAAGCCTCCAGAGGACCGGAGGGAGTGGAAGGTCCTGCAGCACCAGTTTATGATGATACCCAGATAAGGACCGATTTTGCCGATGCGGATGCTTTAAAAGTAGATAAGGTGGCTGGTAAAGGTTTATCAGACGAAAACTACACCCTTTCAGAAAAAAATAAATTAACATCAATAGACGCTGCTCATTACGGACAGCCTTTACAATCAACAATAGAATTATCGGCAATTCTGGAAGCTAATGCTTCAGATAAAGAAAGAAGGTATGTTGAAGATGATCTCAGCGATTATTTTTACGATGTAACCGCAGTAGCTGGAGATATTGCTCCAGACGATCAAACCGGGGGTACTGGATTTTGGAGGAAGGTCGCAGTTGGAGGGGAAACCGCAGCCAGTGTTAAAGCAAAATACGAATCCAATGCCGACACCAATGCTTTTACCGATGCCTTATTGGCTAAAATAAACAGTATTACTGCCATTTTTACCGCAGCGCTAAAAACTGCCTATGATACGGCTTCGAGTTGGGTGAGTACTAATGGGGCGAATGTACTGGCTCACGTTACCAAATTCACTGTTCCTTTAGTTCTTGGTAAAATTCCAGTTTCACAGGCTGATGGATCAATAGTTTGGGAGCCGAAACCAACGGGCGGGGCGGATTTAAGTGGAGACTTAAATTTTCCCGCATATCCCAACACCCGGAACGACGGTCAAATTCCAATGAATCGCGTGTTAAGTACGGACGCGAGTGGGAACCTAAAAATGTATAGTATTGCAACCGCCCCCGCGCCATTTTTGAACATCGTCATCCCGGATTCAACATTGCCAAACACCACCGGAAATTTCAAATTGAAAGGGGCGTTTTTCACCCCAACAATGACCGTTGTTTTTGAAGGACAAATCGTGAATTATTTCACGTTTATTTCAGATAATGAAATCGATGTGAACGTCACAACGGGCGCAACCGAAGGAAATTTCGATATCACATTGAATAACGGCTTGTCCGCTATTTTTCCAAATACTTTTTTAATTGTTTTGGGGACGGTTTACACACCCGCGACGAATGAATGGACTTTGACGGAACCGGTCAATGTAGATAAAGGGGACATTTTAGTGCAAACTTTTGGATTAGAAGGAAAGGCCGAATGGTCAAAAGTTTTTGATTATACAATTGATTGGTCGTTAAGATTTATGGTAAAAAGCACACCGTTGGGCAGTACATACGCTAACAATTATACACAAAAAAATATTGGTCTTTATAATATGTCAAATGTTTTAAGGGGATATTTCGGGTTTTATACACAAAACGCGAATAATATTTTTATGACATTAGGCAACGCGACAGGTTCGCCAACTGCCTTATATCCTACCCTAACAGATACGGATTCCATAGGATATTTTAACAACAATAATGACACCTTTGAATTAAGATGTGTAAGCCGTATTTTATACCTATACAAAAATAACGTCCTAAAAGGGAATATTGGGACGTTGACGGAAAATTTAAAATTGGTTTCTACTATATCCAGATTTGACATTATAAATATAAAATTCATTGAATTAGCTTAAAACAGAAACAAAATGGAACAAAGCACCGCATCAATAGTATTGGATTATTTTTTGGAAAAGTACCAAATGAGTGGAAATATGGTCAACGATATTTCCATAGACGAATTAGAATTTTTGACAGAAACCGAACCTGTTTATAATTTAAAAGGGGAGAAAATAAGCAAATCATATTTCGCACCAAACGGAAAAGAATGCATCAGGATAGTCTATGAAAAGGAAATCGGCATTCATACCTATAATGGTGTTGAATATCCTGATGTTTGGGTTGGTCTAAAGAAGTCTTTTCATTATATACGATGGGATGGCACACAACCGAGGGTTAAATATAAACAGCCTTATAGGTTTGACTTAAACCCTATTTTTTTAGGTGATGGGACTGAAACTGTTATAGGATTTTCAAGTCAGAAGCAACGTCAGGTTCTAAAAGTAGAACGGTATAGCGCTGATGATTATCTTCAAGCGAAGAATCCCGATTTATATGCGCTATTATACGGTAGGTACTCAGATAAATATGAGTATTACCTAAAGACAGGTAAGAAAACAACTCTAGTAGATGCTATGAACGCTGAAACGGATGAAAATATAAATGCGGTATTTGATACTATTGTTTTCGGAACAGAAATAACTACACGTGCCTTAATTATAATGAATTTGCAATAATGAAAGCAGCCGCCACCCACATCTGGAGATTCCTATTAGGATTTATCCTTATGCTTACAGGAATTGTGTTATTCCCATTCGTTTCCCTTGCAGCCATTGTTTTCTATTTCGCCACACTTAAAAGAAAACGCCAAAACGCTGGGGAGATCCTGGAAGGAAATGGGGAATCCTTCAAACAAACCGGTGTTGGTTATGACATCCTTGGCAATATCGTTGGCGGGGAGTTCTTCAACTGGTTGTTGTTAAAAAAACCTTCCAAGTTCCCTTTTGGAATTGCTGGCGAAAAGATAAGCACGGTCCTGGAACTTAATTTCAAGTTGGAAAATTTGGATTATTGGGGATCCGTGTTGAGAAACCTCCTTGGAGAATTGGAATTTGACCACTGCGAAAAATCCCTTGAGCATGATATGAACCGTGCCTTGAATTTTATCGACAAATACAAAAGGATCCAGACTCATTATGAAACCATTGAGCGGACCAAAGAGTTCCTTGCCAAATACAACTAGAAACCCTGGTAATTCCCCCTTTGGGGGTTAGGGGCTTTAACTCCCCCTTTGGGGGCCGGGGGGCTGTCCTTTTTTTAAAAACTTCAAATAAAGACTTTTATCATTCAATAATTTGTGATGAAAAAGTTTTTATTTTTAGCTGCCCTCTTTGCTTTTTGGCACAGTCCGGGACAAAATATTCACACCAACGCTCCAGACCTTGTCTTCCCGATATTGGAAGAGTTCATTGCAGAAAATTTCAAACTGGACACCAGGACACTCTATAAAATAAATTATATAGATAGTATCGTGGTCAGGGACCTTCCTTTAATAATCGTGGAACCGGGCATAATTACAAAAGTATATGGCTACCGTCACAAGCGCGGACTCTACTCCTGGATAGAGATAGATTCTTCTTTATTGGGCAATAAGCAAAAGTTTGAAAAAACGCTCAATCACGAGCTCGGCCATCTTTTTGATCTCCCGCACATCACCCCTATCCCGGGAACGCCTATTTCAGATACTATATACAATGAGATTATGTGCGTGCCTTCCCTGCCATATTACATAGAACCCGAAGCCTTTATTACGGCAAAAAACAATTTTTATAAATCTTTAATCCCCCATAAATGAAAAAATTTCTACTCCTATTGATTTTCAGTATTTGCTTATCCGGTTGCGGCATCGCCCAGGTAAGCCAAAAACCGCTGATAAAAGTACGGGCAACCGTGAGCACCATCGTCAATGACATTGCCGTGCTGGACACATCTTATGATTTCGATTACCAGGCATTTGCCGGGGAACTGGAAATGTACAAGGAATATTTGTTCCTGCTTGAAATTGTGGATTGTGGCCAATGCCAAATGAGGAAGGCTGTAGTAGTGTGGTATGCCAAAACGCCTATGCAGGCGCAAAAAGATATGAATGCCATCCCGGAGGAATTGAGAAAACGGATAATAAAATAATGGAAAATCAAGACAATGCCATTGTGCTGGCCATTATAGGATCCGCGGGAACAATTCTCCTGGCTCTTGGCGCGAACAAATGGGGCTCGACCTTTATGGAATGGGTCAAAGAAAAGAACCGTCTAAAATCAGATAGAGCCTCCTACAAACATTCCCAAATACAAAAACTGAACAATCGTATTGATGAGCTGGAGAGATCAGTTCAGGAAGAGCGAAGCAGGCTGTTGAGAACCCATACCATCCTAAACGCAATGCTTCCCCTAATGCGCATTATTATGAAGGATTATCCGGAACATGTGTATTTACTGGACAGCCTTCAAAAAGAAATTTTTGAATACAGGACTTCAGCAGATGGAAATCCAGAAAATAAATAAAAATTATGAACCAGAACTTTGAGAAAGCCTTTATCGAATTAATCGGGATTGAAGGCGGTTATGTCAACGACCCCACAGATCGTGGCGGAGAAACCAAATACGGGATTTCCAAACGTTCTTACCCAAATTTGGATATTAAGAATTTAACGCTTGAAAAAGCCAAGGAGATTTATCTGGAAGATTACTGGAAAGGTTCCGGGTCCCATCACATGCTGAAATATGAACTCGCACTGGAGCTTTTTGACACCGGAGTGAATATGGGACAATCAATGTCCAGGATATTCCTGCAGGAAGCTTTGAACCTCATGAACAGAAATGGTCAGGACTTCCCAGATCTTGACGTAGATGGAAAATTAGGCCCGATCACGATTACTGCTTATAAAAAAGTAGATGATAAAATATTGCTCAAGGTTTTGAACGGACTTCAATTCTCCAGATATGTATGGATTTGTAAAGAAAGACCTGATCAGGAGAAATATTTCAACGGCTGGATGAAACGGGTGTAAAATGAAAAAGCTGATATTCAGGACGTATGTAGTTGTAATGGCTTTGATTGTTCTGATTTTTGCTGCTTTGATGATTTATAAAATAATAAATATAAACCCTTAAAAATAAAAACTATGGAATGGTACTGGATTGTTTTGATAACTGCAGGTATTTGTGCTGCAATTGGTTTACTAATATTAAATAAAATCTTTGGAAAAGGATGGTGATTATGAAACTAAAAATTCTCCTTCTTCTTTTCCTTCTTATTCTATTAGCTGCCTGCCTGGTGGAACTTTCATATACTGTTTATTCATTAATAAGAATCTTATGAAACTAAAATTCCTCTTAATAATCGCCATTCTTCTCCTTGCCGGATGCCGCTCCAAAAAGGCCACCCTGGACAAAAAACAGGAGAAGGCCATCGAGCTTGTTCACAACGACATCAAAAAAACCGAAACCGGAAGGATCGAGACTTCCATCCTGAAGCTTACCAACTCAGACAATTTTAGCATCGAGCCTATAAATGGACAAAATTTGTCCAAAGTAATCTATAAAGGAGATACGCTCTCGTTCCTGAACGCAAAGATCAAATACGGAAAAACGAGTATTTCCGAAGATGCTTCCCAAATTGCCGAAACCCAAAAAACCGAACAAGACAACTCCACCAGCAAAAAAGAAACCGAATCTTCCGAAAAACACAAAGCCAAACAAGTAAAGTCTTCCTCCTGGGGAGTGAATATTGGGATTATTGTTGGCATTATTGTCCTGCTCATCCTTGTGTTTCTATACTTCAAAACATCAAATTCCCCCTTTGGGGGTTAGGGGGCTGGTTAGGGGGCTGCCCTGTCCTTTTTTTACTTCCCTCATTGCATCAAATTTGATGTATGAAGGAATCAAGGATCATTACCAAATTAAAAGACCTCGTGCTTTGGCTGGCATTGCGCATTTTTGGAAGGAACATTAACCTGGCAACCAAATGGAACCAACTCACAGAGCTTCAGCTTTGCGAGATCTCCGCTGCCCTGGACCACTTTCATAAATTCAGGGATTGCCATCCACCCGAATTTCAACCCGCTCATTACTCCCGGCTCTACGTTAACCTGGTCAAGAACCTGCTACGTACCAATAATTTCATCAAGGTTTGGATCGCGCTCAGGCAAATCCCACCGGACACTTATAAGGAACATGTAGGCTTTTTGATAAGCGAAATTGCACGCACAAAATTCCTTCCTGAATTCGAATTCAAGAACAAACTGTATTTCCCTCCTGCAGACAGGCTTCAGAACCTGACCATAAAAGAATTTTCCTTTGTGGATTCCTTGTATTTCAACTGGAGAAAAACCAACGACAACCGATATCTCGATATGCTGTTCGCTAGCCTCTACCGTCCTGCCGGCACATCATCAAAAGAGAACGATCCCAGGCGCAGCTTCGACAAGTATTTTATCGAGCAGGATGTGCTCAATTTAATGGATATCCCAACCAAAAAGAAAATAGCGGTTGCTTATTGCTATGAAGGTTCCCGGAACTACATCGTAAAACAATATCCGCACGTTTTCCCGAAACCGCCAAAACAGGATCCAAAAGACAAAGTGAAGCCGGCACAATACACCCCCTTCGGAAAATTACTGCATTTCAAGATTCAGTTTGATCCTTCAAAATTGGAGAGCACCCAAAACCTGAATGTCCACGACTTCTTTGGGCCATACGAAAATGAACTCATCGAAATGAAAAACAAAAAATAATGGAACCAACCCACAAACCAATAGTCGATTATTTTCAGGGCCTCAATACCAAACTCAATGACTTTCCTGCAGACTCCTTCTTCAGGCAGGATCTGGATGAAATTTACGGCGCTTTCAGGAAAGGGATCAATTTCCCGTGTATGGCCGTGGAATCCCCGGAAGGGGATGCAGAGGAGTCTTCAATGAATAACTCTGTAATAGGCAGGATGTTCGCCTTTGTGGTTTATATGAATCCAAAGTCGGGAAATTTTGAACAGCAAAACGATATGCTGGACCAGTGTGAACGCATTGGCAAAAAATTGATTTCCAGAATGAGATATGATGCCAGGATTGAAGACAATATTCTCCACGATCGATTTGAAGCCTCCAGTGTAAGTTGGGTAAAAGTAGGTCCGGTGTTCAATGAAATGTTGTACGGCTACAGGTTTTCAGGATTTATTAAAGGCAGCGAATCCCTGAAAGTTGATGCTGCAGACTGGGAAGATCTCGATTTAATCTGCTAAGCCATGGAGAAAGATAATACAAAAGCAAAAGAACGCGTCATTGGGAGAAAAGCGGCAAAGATGGCACAAAACTATGTGCACGCCGTCATTCGCCAAAAAATCCACGTTCGCGGCAAAGGCTCCGGAAAAATGAAACCCATCCTTGAAGCTACCAAAGTAAAATCCAAAATGGGGGATTACCGGTTGATGGGTTTGAACTTCACCACTAGTAAGGTTGGGTTTATCCTCAATTACGGATTTATGGGTGTGCGAAATGCAACTACTGTTTATTACGATGCCGCAAAATACATTCAAAGCAGCGCCTCAAGATCAAGATCCAGTGTTCATTTGAGGCCCAGGGATCTATTTGAAAATATATACGTAAAAAGTGGCGCGCTGGATTACCTGGTAAGCGCTCTTTCAGAAACAAGGACCGAAGCACTTCAGGTAAAAATGAATAACCTGGTTCTAAAATTTAATGAAAATGGGCGCAGTTAAATCCTTAAATCTCGGAATAAAAGTTAACGGGAAAGAAGTTGAAGAAACTTTTAAATCTGTTACCTCCCAAATGTTCAAGCTCCGCAGGGAAGTTTCGGGAACTACTGAAGGTACTAAAGAATGGGAAAAAGCCAACCGCGATCTCGCTCAAGTCGAGAAGAAGCGGGATGGAATGATCAAAAAGCAAAAGGATTTTCGGGAGGAAATAAAGAAAACAACCTCAGATACCGGAGATAATAGCGCTGCAATTCAGGAGTTTGGTCAGGCATTCGGTCAGGTAACTGCAGGAATCATGAGCGGGGACCTTGTTCAGGTACAAGAAGGATTGAGGGGGATGAAAAACGGAATCTTTGCAGCTACAAAGGCTTCCCTGGCTTTCATAGCTACTCCCCTGGGAATGGTTCTCGCAGGACTGGCACTCGCAATTGGAGCTGTTACCCAATATTTTAGAGATAGTGAAGAAGGGCAAAATGCCTGGAACAAGATCGCGGCAGTTACTGGGGTTGTTGTTGGAAACCTTACAGATCTTCTTTCAGATTTGGGAGGGATGCTTTTCAAGACTTTTTCCGAACCAAAAAAGACACTGATAGCACTTAAAGACTCCATTATTGAAAATGTGGAGAACCGTATCACCGGCCTTATAAAATTCTTTCCCCGATTGGGAGAGGCTATTGAACTGGCACTTTCAGGAAAATTTAAGGAAGCCAGTCTGGTTGCCACAGATGCCGTTGCTCAAATTGCCACTGGTGTTGAAAACGTTACCGGTAAAGTCGTTCAAAATTTCAACGCAGCCGGAAAAGCAGTAAATGAATTTGGACAAGAAATTAAAAACGAAATAAAGAGAGCTGCAGAGCTGTCTGATCTGGAAGCCAAAGCCGATAAAATTGAACGTGCACTTATCATTGAACGTGGAGCAATTGAAGCTAAGGTAGCTGAAAGAAGATTGAAATCTAGGGAAGAAGATAAATATTCCGCAGTTCAAAGAAAGAAATTCCTTGAGGAAGCTATGGCGCTGGAAAAAGGCTTGATTAATAAAGAAATTGAAGCAGCATCCATCAGAGCATCAATAAAGACCGAACAGAATTCATTTTCCAAATCCTCAAAAGAAGACCTCAATGAAGAAGCAACTTTAATTGCTGCAGTAAGTACCCTTGAACGCAAAAGGGCAGATGCTGCCAGGACTTTGCAACGGGATTTGTTACGGGTAGACGGACAGGTCAACAAGGCAGCTGGCGGATCTTCAAAAGCAGATCCTGCAATTGAAAAACAAAGGGTTGCATCTGAAAAATCCGAGGAGGAATTTACTGTATTTGTAGCGACCCAGCGTAGAAAAAGGCAACTGGATCTCATGAGCGATAATGAAAAGCAAAAAGCTCTAATTGATGATAAGTATGCTAAGCAGATAGAAAAATTTACAGGACAAGCGGATAAACTCAAAGAACTTGAACTACTCAAACAACAGGAAAAAGACGACTTAATTGCAGAAAAGAAGAAAGAATCATTACAGCGGCAAGATGAAATTGAAAAGGAAAATAAATTATTAAAAGATGAAGCTGAATTCAATCTAGAATTAGAGGCGGCTGAAACCGATAAAGAAAGAGAAGAATTAAAATTAGAGAGGGCCCGCGAACTTGCACAAGAAGAACTAAATATACTCAAAGCCCAAAAACTTCAAGAGTTAAGTATCAATGGAGCTACCGATGCCGAAATTGCTGCCGTAAAGGAAAACTTCAGATTGCAGGGCGAAAAGGTAAACACTCAATTTGCCAAAGAGGAAAGGAAGCTTAACGAGGATAAAGTAAAATGGACAGAATTATCTGAAGAACAAAAATTAAGCGCTATAACTGGCGCTTTAGGTGCTGCGGCCGCTGCTTTTAACGAAGGAAGTGCTGCATGGAAAGCAGTTAAAATATCTGAAACCTTGATTGCTACCTATCAGGGAGCACAAAATGCCTATACATCACTTGCAGGAATTCCTATTGTTGGTCCTGCGTTGGGTATTGCAGCTGCAGCTCTTGCCGTTACTTCCGGATTAAGCCAAGTAAGAAAAATATCAAGCACTCCTATTCAAAAAGTTTCAGCTCCAAAGTCAAAAGGATTTGCTCAAGGGGGTTATACAGATTTATTTGGAACTGGAGAAAGGGATTCTTCAGGACACGAAATAGCCGGAGTGGTACACACAAACGAATATGTTGTTCCAGCGGTTCTGCGTAAAGACCCAGAGATTCCTCCCATTCTTGAATATTTGGAAGCAAAAAGGAAAAAGAAACTTGGATTGTATGCAGATGGCGGGGATGCTTCAAAAAACCCCTTGACTACTTCAGTTTCAAATTCCTCCGATAATTCAGTATTGATTAATGTAATGGAAAGATTATTAATTAGGCTGGATCAACCCCTGGAAGCTCCGGTATACTTCGGCTTTGAAGCGGAGGAAAAAAGGCAGGAAGCCGAGAAAAAACTAAAATCTATTCAGGAACGTTCAAAAATTAAAAAACCTTTAAATGGCCTTTAATCCCTCACAGGTAGCACTTACCTACAAAAAATACCTTTCCGCGAATCATGTAATTGTTACGCTGGAACTCACAGAGCCTGTTTCCAGGATAGAATTTCCTTCCCTGCCCCCCTGGGTGAGAATGATATCAAACAGTATTGTGCGCGACGGCAATAATATGATCACAGAGCTCAGCTATAAAGTCTCTGTAGATTCTGCGGTCGCCAATTTGCTTAGCCCCGGCATTCACACCGGGTCTGTCCGGGCAGATGCTTATATCGACAATTTCCCGAGACCCTTATTGCAGGGGGTTTTAAATGTTTCTGTGGATATTATCGACAACGTAATTTTAAGCCTGTCAAAATCCAGTTATAATTTTTTACATACACTTGGAAATCCCGCGCCGGCATCGCAGCCGCTTACCATTTCTACAGAAGGCGCGTGGAGCATTGTATCAAACCAGGGATGGCTTCTTTTTTCAAGCTCAAACGGTGTAGGCGTTCAAACTATAAATATTAGTGTAGATGTTTCCGGGATGCCTGCGGGATTGTTTGAAGCGACATTCCAGGTAGACGACAGTTCCCGCACCTTGCAGGGTACGGTTTCCCTTTTGATTTCGGGCAGTGAAGGCGCCGGGGATTTTTTGACCGTATCGAGGACCAGTCTTTCATTTTCCGAGGTTTATCAGCAACCAGCTACGAGATCCGGGAATATAGGGATAGACACCTCTCTTGAAGTTGCCATTACCACAGCTACTCCCTGGCTGGAACTTTCAGCGGCCAGTTTTCCTGCGGGCACCAGTCAACTTATTGTAAATACGAAAGAAACTTCAGGTCTGGCTATTGGCAATTACAGCGGCAGCGTGAAAATTGAATCAGGTTTCAGTACAAAAATCATCAACGTGTTGTTGCGAATTGTAATCGAAAAATCGGAAGGGATCACCAGCGGTCAACTCTATTTTGTCGAAGATCGCAACACCCTTGTTCTTGGGACCGGCGTAAACAATGCTGAAGCTTTGATAGATTTTATTTCCACAGCTTCCGGGAAAACCCAGGAGTACACCAGGCGGAAGCCCTATTTTGGATCTGTGGCACAAGTGATCATTGGGATGGAAACCGCCGCACTTTTAAAGCCGGAAAACCTGCCCATCCAGTTCAATCCCGGGCTTTTTATTCCGGTAAAACCCCTGGCAATGGATTTCACCATATACGACAAGGTCATCAACAGCACCCAAATTACAGAACGACAAAGTTATGCACAGGTGAAATTTTTGAACGGTGCCACTCCCGCAATTCAGGATAAACTCAGTAATATCCCGGCAAGCATCACCACCCCCGCCGATGCGTTGATTTGTTTTTCATTTTACAGCGTAGAAACGATTACCGAAATTGATATCACAGGCGCTTATGTGGGTAAAATCTTAGTCTCCATCGCCGCTACCAATGTATATGCCGCTGTAATAGATCTTGCTCAGCTTTCGCTTTTGCCGGGGAATAAAATAACAGTTGCCTGCGGACCCGTGAGCGTGAACATCACTATCAAGGACACCCAGTTATCAACTTACAGGTTGATTTATCTCAATGAGTGGCAATGTCCGGAGGTATTGAATTTTGACGGTCCCATAGAAATAATTGAAGAAGAAGACAGTACGATGGTTAGTTATGCCGAAGCCGGAAAAGAGATTGCACGCATTATCGAGACCAAACAACCCCGAAGTTTTAAAGTAGGCACCGGAAATATTTACAGCGATGCCGAAATGAAATGGGTCAGTAATATCCTTCGAAGTAAAAAGATGTGGCTGGAAATAGCAGGTGAGCGAATTGAAGTAGTTCGCAGTTTCAGGAATCTCACCATCTCAAAAACCCGAAACTACACCAGAAATTATAGTTTAAATTTTGATGCCGCCATAAAATGATAATCTTCAAGACCGATACAATTGAAATAGACCTTTCCAATTTTGGCGTTTCGCTGAAAGAGGAAAGCAATTTATTTTCAGATTCCTTCAATAACAGCTATTCCCTACCTTTCAAGATAGATGCCAGCGAGGAACTTGCCGTGAAATTGGGGCTTCCGTTCCTGGACAATATTACGAACGTGCAAACCAGGCTTCGCGGGAAATTGATCACGGCGAATACGTATTACAACGCGACCCTATTTTTGGGAGAAATCCTTGGAAATTCCATTGAATGTGATCTTTCTTTTGGCGACCAGGAAAATTCGGTATTTGGAATGCCGCTCAAGGATCTTCCCTGGCCGGTAATCCTTTCGCCAAATCTTCGGGATTATGCAAAAAATCAGCTCACAAAAGAATGGCCCGAAACCGCTTTTAATTTTCCGATGATCCACGCGCCAAAAATAGCCGAGCAGGATGATTATTCTCATTTTTTGGGCTATGTCAATAATTTTGACGGCATAAATTTCAGGCAAAACTCCAGCGCACTCATAGATGGAGAGACCGTGTACAGAAATTACAACGTGCTCGCACCATTTCCCTACCTCCTTGAAATTTTGAGGTTTGGATTTTCCCTTGAAGGGAAAATAATTACAGGCCCTGCCGTGAATGATGAATTATTGCGCAAAGTGGTTTATATTCCCGAAAATTTCCTTGAGCGATTTCGCGGCACCGAATTTCAAAGCTTTTCATTTTCCACGGCAGATGAAGTTGCCACAGAAAATGATGTTTCCTTATCAATTTACAAGCGTTCCTTTACGCTGGAGGAAATTGGGGAATACAATATAAAATTCAAGTTAAACCTCGATCCCATTATAGCCGAATATTTTGAACTGAAGGTTACACTCGAACACCCCAGTACTTTTGTGGAGACCGAAATTTTCACGGCACAATCACAGTTTTACAGGGTAAAAATGGAAGAGGAACTTAAACTGAACATCACTTCAGCAACCCAGTTGCACACGCTTAAAGTTGTTTTAAAGTTAAAATACCAGTCTGCCAGCATTGCCGGCACAAACCAGTTTGAATACGCATACAGCGATGGCCGTCTCAATGAATTTCCCACGTATTTTTCCCTGGCAAATTTTTTGCCAGATATGAACTTTGGAGAATTTGTGAACACCATGAAAAATTGGCTCAACCTGGATTTTACAATCGGGGATCACGAAGTACACATAAATTTCACGCAGGACTCCATATTGGAAAAACCCCGCCGTGACCATAACCACCTGGAAATTCCGAAACCCAACAAAAAACACAATTCAAACCGGTTTTATCAATTATCCTATGCCAATGGGCAGCGTGTATTTTACAAGAAACAAGGGCAAATTTACAGCGATCTGGAAGAAGATGGGGAGGAAATTATCAAGATAGATATGGACGTGCAGCCCGCAGATTATAAATTAAAAGATGGGCATTTCACGGCCATAATGCCGGAAGATCGCTGTGCCATAGATTTCCTTGTGTATGATGGATTTCAGGGCAGCCGCCCGTTTGCTTCCCCAGATAGAATTAGGGAATTGTTCCTGCAAGCCGTATATTTAAAGTATTGGCAACAATGGCTCAGCTATCGTGTGAACTCAAAAACCTTTAAAGAAAGCTTTGAATGTTCTGTGTACGAGCGCATTTCCATTGACGAACTAAGCTATAAATACAGCGAATTGCACGTGATAAAAAAACTGAGCAGAAAATTTTTGAGCGAGAAAACGATGAGGGTGACAATAGAATCTGAAACATTTTAGGCCCCCTAGCCCCCAAAGGGGGAATAAAAAAACTAATTCAGTTGTAAAGGATTACTTTACAACTGAATTTAATAAATATCAAACCATCCGTATTTTAATCCTTTATGATAATCATTGTACGAAATTGAAAATTTATAGTTTTTTGATATTTTAAAATGCCACATTAAAATTCGTATGTGAATTATGCAGTCTTCTTTCATAATTTATATTTTCCTTTCCAATTCCTTGATTCTTTTTTCAAGGCTCTGAATTTTTTTATTTCGTTTCCTGTTTTCATAGCAATTTTGACAGGAATATTGATCCAACCCCGGATGTTTGTATAATTCAGAACCGCA
>Ga0314855_100130_pt1 | contig 19286 bp, 20 predicted proteins | sample 2018CB1WmetaG_FD_203636 | JGI IMG/M metagenome (GOLD analysis project Ga0314855, IMG submission 203636) | Cryopeg brine viral communities from Beaufort Sea near Barrow, Alaska, United States - 2018 CB1W | ecosystem: Environmental > Aquatic > Marine > Coastal | place: USA: Alaska | collected... | reverse complement strand
ACCCACTGTTGCTTGACGACACCAGCGAGACGACCCCAGTACGTGTCACCGGCAACAGCGCCGACCGGGGTGGTTGGTGTGGAGCCGCTTCCGATGGCCGGGCCGGAGCGGCGAGTGTTCTTGCCGTTCGCGGAGTCAATCGCGGTGGTCGCGTCGGCCTGTGCGGCGTCGGCGGCGTCCTTCGCGACCACAGCAGCGGCGGCAGCGTCGGTGGCAGCCTTGTCCGTGACAGCAACCCACGTCGTGCCAGAGGTCCACTTCTTCGGCACGTTACCCGGTGCGAGAGGATCACCGATCGGTGTCGTGTCGATCCACAGGTTCTGCACGAGCCGGTCTGCGACATCCGGTGCTGCGGACTGGATGATGACCTTGCCCTTCTTGTCCGACTCGACCTTCGCCGCAGCGATGGCCTGAGACTTGGCAGCAGCGACCTTGGCAACCGCATCGCTGATCGCCGCGTCACGGGCGTCGTCGGCCTTCGTCTGCGCTGCGATAGCCGCATCAGCGATCGCTTCGTCCTTCGCTACGTCCGCCTTCGTCTGAGCGGTACTCGCGGCTGAGTCGATGGCCTGACTCTTGGCAAGGTCAGCCTTGGCCTGTGCGGTGATCGCAGCGGCAGCCTCAGCGGCAGCCTCAGCGTTGTTCGCCTTCGTGGTGGCATCCGTGGCAGCGGCGTTGATTGCCGCAGTCTGAGCAGCCGTTGCCTTCGTCTGAGCGCCAGTGGGCGTCTCGGCGGCGTCTGCGGTGGACTGGGCATCGGTGGCCTTACCGTCTGCAGTTACCGCTTTCGCATCAGCCGTCGCAGCAGCAGCGGCGGCGTCCACGGCTACCTTGTCGGTCGCGGCGACCCATGTGGATCCGTCCCACCGTTTCGGAACGTTGCCGGGTGTGGCAGGAGATCCAATCAGTGTCGTGTCGATCCAGAGCCGTTTGGTTAGTTCGTCCGGCGTGGCACCGTCGAAGTAGTCGCCAGCAGCAACCCCTACCCCACTCACCTGTTCGATTAGCGCGTCCGTGGCGGTCAGCATCTGCCCGGCAGTCCACGCGCCACCAGTCGCGGTGGGGTACACGAAAGCACGCGGCCCGGTGCCACTGGCGCCGCCGCTGGACGTCAGAGCCACGGTCTGCGGGGTGCCCGTCAGGACGACGGCGGTGGTTGTGCTGCCATGCGTGGCACCACCATCGCTGGTGATATAGACATTCACGGTTCGCCCGGCCGGTCCAGAAACAACAACAGACCCGGACCAGAACTGCCCCACGGTGCCCGCGCTCGTCGGTGTAGCCAGGTAGGCAGCGGACCCGTCTACCTGAAACGCCCACCCCGCACCCTGAGCAACCCGTGTGCCACCACTTCCATACCACCCCGTTGCGTTCACACCCAAACGCGGGTTGGTGCCGATGTTCGTGCGCGTGACCACACCGTCGAGCAACTTCTCCGACGTCGAAGCGTCAGCCGTGTCAGTCCATCTATGCTCAACCTCTGGAACCGGGGCGGACGGGCCGATCTCCACACCGCCCACCGCAGCGGTCGCAGCCAACGCCTCAGCCTTCACAGCCTCAGCCTTTGTGGTCGCGTCGAGCGCGGCAGCAGCCTCAGCGGCAATACGCGCAGCCTCGACGTTCGCGGGGGTCGCAGCAGCATCAGCCTTGGCCTGCGCCGCGTCCGCTGCGTCCTGCGCAGTAGCAGCATTCGCCAATGCCACGGAGATGGCATTATCCTGAATCAGAATCCAGCCGGGGCCAGACCCACCCCACCGATACGCCTGATTGTCGTCGGTGTCGAACCACAGATCGCCAAGATCAGTCGTGTCGTTCAGACCCGTAGGTGCGGTCGCCTGATACCACGTTCGGATCGCATCGTCGGCCACATTCTGCGCAGTCTGCGCGGCAGCAGCAGCAGCGAGCGCGTCAGCAATTGCCTGATCCGCATCAGTCTGAGCAGCGACAGCCTTACCATCTGCAGTTACCGCTTTACTATCAGCCGAGACAGCCTTACCGTCAGCAGTAGCGGCAGCGTTAGCAGCGGCAAGAGCATCCGCGATAGCCGTCGTCGCGTCACCCTGAGCGGCGATCGCCTTATCATCAGCGGCGATGATGGAGTCTTTGATCGCCTGCGACACCTGCGCAAAGTCGACCACCTGAGCAGCCGCAGACACCTCCACCGACCACGGACCCGGACCATCGGCGTCAACAGCGCGGACCGTCACATACACCGGGGAACCGTCTGTGGGAACGTCAACACCAGATAGCTCTGAGAGCGTCGTTCCAGAACCTCTCAAGCCCGGAAGTGTGGCCGAACCGTCAGTGGGAACGGGAGTGGTCGACTTCGCCGCAACCTCATACCCAAGGACGGGGTCCGGGTTGGAGATGTCTGGCCAAGACACCTGCACCGCACCCACCGCAAACGGCAAGGCCACCGGCACCGGGGCCGTGGTAGGCGGTAGGCCGTCGGTGGGGTCGGGCAACGAATCGACAGGAACCGGACCAACCAACGTCGAAGCATCCGTCGTGGACGTCTGCTTGAACACGTCCACAATGACCCAACCCTCAGACCCATCGCCAACCGTCACAGTCTCACCAGCACCCGGCCCACGAATACCCGCAGGCAACAACGACGCAACAAGCCCCTGCGGAATCCCAACAGGGTCAAGTGCCTGTGCGCCGGCAGCAAGTTCCACAACCGCCTCGTACTCCAACTCCAACGGCAACGCAATCACACGCGCACCATCGTCATGAGCATCAATAGACGGGGCGGCAAGCGTGATCGTCTCGTCATCCTCAGACCACGACGAATACGCGATAACCTCGTCGTCAATCTGCAAATCGCCGCCAGCCTCGTTGAACTCCATGCCATCAACGACTTGCAGCTCTGAAACACCGCCCGCATGATCGCCCACCAGGTTCGTGCCAATCTTGACTTCGCGTACCTGAGTAATCTTGCCGGATTCGGGCATTCGCTATCTCCTGACGGGCTTGCGTAGGTTTTGCAGTGACCCGATAGTCATGGGTGTGCCATCTGCGCCGCGCTGGACAACGGGCAATGAGAACGCGGCCGCACGAATACGTGACGAGTAATCGGGGGTCGAAACGCCGAGGATGTCCCACGGCTCAAGGTCGTAAATCGGCAGCGTTTCCATCGGCGTCTCGACCGTCTGGAATGCAAGATTGAGGCCCGTCGTCTTCGCCAACTCACGGCACGCGGCAGTCGTTTTCAGGTCAGGATTATTGACGAACTGACCATCGAACCACGGCTTACCATTGCGCCCCAAAGCGTTCGGGTGCAACGGGTTCGAGTTGTCGGGATACCACGTCGCATCAACGGGAACCTTCGACTTTTTCGGCTTCGCACCAACGACATAGACGGCGTTCTTGAGTCCGACCGTTGACGCGCTCAACTTCGGCGGCGACACGATCATCTGACCTTCGCCGGTACGCAAATGCAGCGCAGTCTTCATTGGCGTAGGACGCGAGATGGCAACACCGCGACCGTCGTAAAACAGTTTGCGGTTCATCGCCGCATTCGTCTGCCACACCTTCGCCCACATGTGCGTCTCGCGGCCCGCAGACACAGGCTTAGCCAACAGGCCCGACCTGCGGGGGAACGACATGTAGCGGTCCGTCTCGCCCGTCTTCCGCATCATCGCGCGCATCGCATCGCTACGACGGCCACCGAACGAGTCGGGAGTCCACGCCGACCCGAGCGCGTAGTGTTCCTTGCCGTGCGCTTCGATCTTGACCTCAGCCTCGTCGCGGTCAAGTTTGATGATCGGGCCAGTGAAAACCGGCACGTCAACCCAACCGAACGAACACAGCACCGAACAGACCACGCGAACCATGCGGTTCATGTAGAACGCACCCGACGTGGGTGTGTTGGAATCCAGTTGCAGAACGTGCGCCGGGTCAAGGAACGTCAGGTGCGCGACCCGCGAAACCTCAACCTCGCCGTTGGACAGTGACGGCGCGGTCACGTCGATCTGACCGTCGATCAGCAACGCACCCGTGCTGCCCGTACCAAGATGACGAATCACCTTATGCTCGGGCGTGAGAATCTGCACCGACGTTTTGAGCTGGTAACCACTCGCCAACGTCGCCCGGTAAATCTCATACTGGCTCCGGGTTAGCCCCAGGTTCAGCACTACACAACCCCGATGAAGTCGAACGCCACCGGGATGTAGCCATCGAACTCGTCGGCGTGCTGCTCAACAGTGTTGTACGGCTGCACCCGGCGTGTGCGATCCACGACCGTCAGCCCCAACGTCGTGCCTCGCTTGGCAATCAACGTGCGGTAGTCGGCCAGATCGTCAGGGTGAACCTTGCCAGCCAAAGCGCCGGGAGACTGGCGAACGACCTGCGAAATCATGACAGGGGAGCGTGCGCCGGTTGGTGTGAAGATCGTCGTATCCTCGGACGCATCGACACGCACCATTTGGTGCGGGTCAGGGTCGCCGTACAGGACAACGACCAAACCTTCGGCGGCTTCCTCAAACAACCACACGCCGGTCGGATCAGTGCGAGTAGCGACAGACACAATCGCGGACTGTGCGCCACCGACACCAGCAGAGACGCCAATCGTTACGTCCTTGCGGGGCCGAACACCGCGCAGCTCGTAACTGTAGGTCGTGGACGTGAGTTGGAACGCTGCCACGTCATCTTCAATAGCCACAACAACACCGTCAGCGAGGACCGCGAAACTGTCAGGCTCAACCGTGCGCGAGAACGTCACGGTCAGGAACGGCGAACCCTCAGTGACGGGCGCAGCGGCCAAAGACGAAACGGGCGTGACCACACCGTCAGTGGAATACTCGAAATCGGTGGAGTCGTCAACGTAGACCGGACCCTCAGGAACAGACTCGCGTGCAAGTTCATCCCACACCCGCACAACATGGCGGTACGTGGTGCCCGGTTGTAGGATGAACTTGTCGCGGGGAGGGATCGCCATAGACGTAGCGGTGCCGTCCGTCTTGCCCGAATCCCACAGCACCGTCGCCGTGTTGTCAGGGTCAACGATGAAGTATTGGAACGCCCGCTGTGTTTGGCCGCTGATCGTGTGCGACAACGTGGGGGTCGATGAGTACACGGTCGCGTCAGTGGTCGCGGTGACCGTCGCGTAATCGTCCTGCGTCCAATACTCGGACTCAGACCAGTTCGACCACATGCCAGAACCGTCTTGGACGCGAACGCGCCAGTAGTAGCCTGAACCGGCATCGGCGGTCAGTGTGTACTCGCCCTCAACAGACGAGTTGGTCACATCAACAGCGGGGGATGTGAACGAGTCCGTCGAGTTGAGTTGCACGTTGTATGCGACAGCCGCGTCATCGGACAGCCAACGCAGCGTCGGGCGCAACGTGTCAACAGCGCGCCCATCGGATGGTGCAAGACTTGTCGGTGCGGCAGGCAGGTCGGTCCAGTCAACCTCAAGAACGGGCACGTACTCCCCGGCCGACTCACGGGCGTGGAACCGGATGCGGTCAGCTAGGTCAGTCTGGACACGTAACCCGTACCACGGCGCACCATCAGCGATCGCCTGCATGGCCGACGTGATGTCGAACGCCCACTCACGCCCATTGACCCCATCGTCGGTCTTGGTGAGCGACACGGGCGAGGTTCCCAAGGGCATGTTGTTGTACGTGATCTGTGACTCGGACCACGGCGCATTAGCACCAGCGACCACCCGGTAGACCGAAACCACCCGTGAGCCGGCGAGTGCATCCACTGCCTGGTACAGCCGCAGGGTGGCCGAGTTGACCTTGACACCGTTCGGCATCGGTTGGTTGCCGTACAAGAACGCGATGCGTGTGGCGTAGGCAACAACGACCTTTGACTGACCACCATAGTTCGAGGCCGGTACATAGCTAGAAGCGGTCGCGTCTGCCGACATTCGTACAGAGGTGAGCGTCATCGGTTGGCCCTTCGTTGACTCGCGTTGTAATCGGCCTCAGCACGAATCTCGCCACGGACGAAGGTCGCAATGTTGGTGTGTGGGTCGATCGCAACCTGCGCGCCGACGAGAGACATCGACATCGTGTTGCTGCCCGAGTTGCCGCCACCAGCCATTGCGTATTGCTGGGTAGTCGCCATCCCCGCCCGCTGTCCGTTAAGGGCCGCGCGCATCGCGTAGACGGCATCCTGACCGCCCATCAACTGCACGTCGCGGGCATCGAGGATGTGCTCGCCATTGGAAAGTCGATAGTTGACGCCGCCCGGCCCAATCGCGGGGATCGAATCGGATGTGGCAGTCCCGGCGCCAATTACCGACCCGCCGCCAGCGCGACCGATCGCGCCGCCGTTGGCCCGCTCGACATAGCCCGGCAGTGCGCGGATCTTGTCGCCGATGCCCGCCAACGTCCTTAGTGCGCCACCGAGAACATTCACATGCACCGTGGCTCCGGCGCCGTCAAGCGCACGGATCGACCGATGGACCGAACTCAACTTCGAAGACGCCTTGTCATTTGCGGCGATCAGCGTGTTGACCTGCTCGGGAGTCAGGCCCAACTGCGCGGTGTAGTCGCGGACAGCATCCTCGCCAATACCAGCAGCACGTGCCGCGTCGATGATGTGCTCGGCGCCACGAATCAACTTGCCGGAAAACTCCTCTTGGGAACCGCCTGCGTCAAGATCAGCCTGAGCCGAATCCTTCAGCGCCTTCACCCGGTCACGAATCGCATCTTGATTCGCGAGACCCTTGACCGTGTTGTCGGACAGTGTTGCGCCGTTCTCTTTCAGATCGGCGGTCAGCGACAGGAGCGATTCCTTCCACGCATTCGACGCATCCTCTTGGTTGAGGAACGGGTCGAGCATGAGGTCAAGCGCGTCCTTGAGGTCATCGACAGCGGCCTGCGCATCCTCAGCCGCGCCACCCATGCCGTCAAACTCGCCCGCAGCATCGCCCGCAGCATCGCCACCAGCGGCAATGGCCGCTGACATCAACGGGAACGCGGCCTCAATATCGGCTGCGCTCGCCCCGGTACGCTCGGCCTCATCGGACAAGATACTGAAAGCCTTGGCTGCCTGCTCGGGGTCGTTCGTATTTAGCCGAGACAGTGCCGCGTCGATGTCGGCGATCGCATCAGCCTGACGCCGAATACCGATCGTGTTCGTGGCCGAGCCGATATCCTTGACGAAGTTCGTCAAGACACTGTCGTCGGCGTAGCCTTGGAACGACTGGAGCGTGTCGCCAATGCCGCCGAGATCCTTGCGGAAGGCACGCGCCTTGCCGCCCAAGTCCTCGCCGAACAGTTTGCCCAAGTCTCCAGTCGCACGCCCGGTACGCGCCAAAATCTCTAGACTGTCCGAAAGTTCGCGCACATCCTCTGCGCCAATCTTCGACGCCGCATCGGCCGCCTTAAGGCCTCCATAGGCGACAGCGAGTTGTGCGACACCCCTAGACGCCGCCATTAGGCCCGCGCCAGCCTTCGCGCCAGCGGGTCCAAGTGTCGCTAGGTTGGTCCGCATCGTGGCAACGCCTGAGATGGCCTTTGCCGTGAACCACAAGCCGCCGCCAAGCACGGCGGTAATCCCGAGCATGGCTGTAACGCCAGCCGTGACCGGAGCGGGGAGTTTGGAGAATGCCCGAGCCATCGCACCAACGCCTTGAGCGGTTTCAGAGATGATCGGCAACATGACGCCGCCAGCCTCAACCGCAGCGACCTTGATCGACTCCCACGCCTTCTTGACCTCTTGCGCCGAAGTCTCGTAGAACTTGGTGGACTCGTCAGTGAGCGCCTGGTTCTCAGCGAAACCATCGTTAGCCGAATCGAGCGCCCGAGCAAGACCCTCAGCGTTACCTGAAATGCGCAACAGCGCGTCAGACTCGCGGATGCCCGTAATGCCCAACTCGTCAAGGACGGCGGTCGTTGACTGGCCCGCTTCCTTTGCGCGCTCTAAGCCCGCAACGAACTTGGTGAACGTGCCCGCAGCGTCCTCGCCCCACGCCTGCTGGAACTCAGCCATCGACAGACCAGCGGTCGTGGCGAACAAGTCGAGACTGTCGCCACCCTCATCAACCGCGCGACCGATCCGCTTCAGCGTCAGGCTGACAGCCGTACCGCCAGCCTCGGCCTCAATACCCACCGACGACATAGCCGTGGATAGGCCCAGCACGTCAGAAGTAGTCAAGCCCGCTTGACGACCGGCACCGGCAATACGCAACGACATCGCCAAAATCTCAGGCTCCGTAGTCGCAAAGTTGTTACCAAGTTCGACCATCGCCGAACCCGTATTGCGGATCTCAGGCTCAGAAGTGCCCATGATGTTACGTAGGCGAGCGAGTCCCGTTGCGGCCTCACCTGCGGACAGGTTCGTTGAGACACCCATGTCAAGCATGGTCCGCGTGAAGTCCTCTACGCCCGCCGTGGAAATGCCGAGCTGTCCCGCCGCCTCAGCGATGCCAGCCACTTCGCTCGAAGCAAAGCCCGTCTGTGTAGCGAGGTCCAGCAGCCCTTGTTCCAGTTCCTTGAGTTGCGCTGGCGTGCCGTCAACCGTCTTAAGGACGCCCGTCCAAGCCGACTCCCAATCCATCGCAGCCTTCGTAATCAGCGCGACACCGCCAGCAGCGACTAGACCGATCTTGCCAGCGGTTGCGCCCAGCGATGACAGTTCTGCCCGGTACCTCTTGGCCTCTTTTGACCCGTCGGTCATGCTGCCAACGGTCGAGCGAGCGGCGGAACTGGTCGCCTTCATCTTGCCAACGAAATCCGACACGTCGCCACGCAGAATGATCTTCACGATGCGTGACGTCATTCGGCACCGCCTTCACTCGCTGTGGAATTGGGTCTACGATCAGGGCATGGATAAACTGACGGCAGAAAAGTGGACGATCCCGCAGTACGTCGGGATGTGCGTACTGAGCGTTGTCGTCGGCGTGCTATTCATCGCAGACGACGGAGCGACAGCCTGGACCGTTATCGGCTTCGGACTCGTCGCGTTCGGGATCGGCTTTGGGCTCATCGCCGCAATCGCTAAGGCTTCAGAAGTCGCTAGGACTGACTAGCCCAAGAAGTTGTCGTCAGGCGACAAATCTTCCTCAGCACCGCCTTTACTTGCTCGAAGATTGGTCTAAGATCGGGGCATGGCAAAGCGGAAAGAACGGAAGACGAACGACTACCTGCTACTTGCGGTGCTGTTCGCCGCTGTCGCCGTGTTCGCCGTTCCCGCTGGCTGGCATCCCGCAGTAGCCGTGATCGGCTTCGTTCTCGCCATCGGTTGCGGGGCCGTGTTCGCCGTCGCTAAGGGCGTCAAGATTGGACGCGAGGACTAGCCCAAGAAGTCGTCATCGGGCGACAAATCTTCCTCAGCAACCCACACGATCACGCCGTCATCGGGATGGTGACCGTCCTCGTCGCGCTTCGTCTTCTCGTGCAACTTGGCGAACTTGTGTTGCGCCATCATCTGCGCCTGGGTCGCAAGGCATTCGAACCGTTGCGGATACCAAGCCTGCTCGGGGTCTTGGCAGATCGAGATCAGGCGGCGGCACTGTGGGCACAATGCGTCTTCGTACTCGTTCAGCGCATACCAGGAATCGCGTTCGACGGGATCAAACTCTGGCTCGGTCGTCGTAACCCACTGCGCCGGCTGACCCTCGTGCCACTCGGTGACGACCGTGGTGCGCTTCGGCTCCCACCCGCTCCACCGTTTGAGAGATACGCCAGCCTTGCGCGCTAGTTCGAGGTCTCGTCGTTCTTCCGGTTCGGCTGCGAGTCGAGGCGTGCTTTTGGGGCAGTAGCCGCCAGACGATTCAGCGCCCAGCAAGACATGTAGAGCCGTTCGTGGTCCACGTCGGACAACTGGTCGAGGTCGTCGTCAGTCAACTCGGGCGACACGATGGACGCAGCCACCAACGGATCACGGAAGGCTTCTTCATTGACGCCCACCGAAAGGTCGTCCTTGTTTCCGTCACGCGGGGGATGCTCGGCCACCAACGCACGCCACACCTTGCGACCTAGCGCCACGATCTTGATGTCCACGGCAGTCTCGTCGGCCTTTTTCACCAGCGACTCATGCTCAGCAGCGAGCGCGGCAACCTCTGAGCCGTCAACAGCCAACGCGGTCGGTGCGACCTTCTCGGCCTCAACAGCAGCCGCGTACTTGCGTTCAATGTGGCGGATGCGGTCGAGGTAGTCACCCTGATAGATGGTGACAACAGACGTGCGCGGTTCAAAGGTGCTCATGGTTTCTCCTACGGCTCGGTGACTCGGTTGCTCGGTGGATGGTGAAGCGGGCAGGCGATCCCGAGCCGAATCGCCTGCCCACACTCAAGGGGTACGTCAGACAACAATCGCCACGTTGAACGTCGGCTGGCTCGTGATCGAGACACCCACCGTGAACGAGTAGGCACCATCGGTGCCGGTGCTCGTCTTGGAAGGAACCTTCTTACCCAGCGTCGCCGGGAAGACGTTCACAAAGTCACCAGCAGCGAAGTCGGTCGTGCCGGCGACGCCCTGCCGCTGAACCAAGAAGCCAGCCTCGTAGTCGCCGAGCGCCTCCCAACCCAACTTGCCGTCGCTGAGCGCCGCTCCCTGCGGGTCAAACGAAACCTGCAAGTCAGCAGCCGAGTAGGACGTTTCGCCGTTGAACTCATAGACCTCTGTTTCGCAAAGCAGACGGGGGAGCTTGACCTTCTCGGTCGCGCCACTAATGCCTTCCTGGTCGGCGAAGACGCTGCAAGAGAAGTTGAAGCCGGTAGCGGCCTGAACCTCTGCTTCGGTCGGTGCGGCGGCGCTGGCGATTGCGGGGACAAACGTCCACGAATCGTTTCCAAATGCGCGCTTGAGAGCGGGCTTGATCGGTGCGGCCATCAGTCGTTCTCCTTCTGTGTGGCCGTTGAGCCGGCCTCTGTGTCTGAATCGGACGAATCAGACGTGGTGGGTGCCGGGATCGCGGCCTTATTCTTCGCTGCCGACGTATCGACAGTCGTCTTGGATTTCTTCCGCTCGGGTCCGACGCGCTCCCACAGGTGGGGAGTCCGTCGGTAGCGGGCCTCGGGCACGGTGTACTCGTGGCCGGTTTCGACATCGCGCACAAGGACGCGGGTATCTCGTGGCATGTTCGCTCCTTATTCGGGAAATGCGGTGAACGTGTACGTGATGGTTTTCGACAGCAGCACGCCGCCATCGGGGTCACGGATCAGCGGCGACGACGATTCGGGCTGGCATCGGGAGCAGTCGAACCCCGCGACGGTCAGCGACACGTCAAGGAACGCGGCTTCTGCCTTTTCGACCACGGCATCTACCTCTGTGGCCGTGGAGCCAACCGCCTGTATCGCTATGCGATACGTCCTTGAACCGTGCTGGGCCGAAAGTCGGTAGTTCTCTGCCGAACCCGACGACACGGACAGCACTTCGTAAGGCGTCGTAGGGGTCGCGGGAACCTCACCGACCGCGTGGACCTGCGCGCTGTTCCATGCCGTGCGCGCTGTTGCGAGGACTGCGGGGCCGAATGGGTCAGCCATCAAAGCCCCAAATGCAACATGGCGGCGTCGATGCGGCGTGCAAGCAACGGGATCTCGGAATCGGCGGCACGCTGGCCGTCAAGGTGGGGCGGCTGATTGACCGACCCATTCTCAAACGACATGCCGCCCTGCGGCTTCGCAGCGTTCGGGCCAACCTCAACCACGATGTTGGTAGACAGAACGCGCTCAGAGTCAATCGAATCCGGGTAATGCTTGCCGTGGACGCCGGAAGTCTCACGAGCGTTCGCAGCCCACGTCTTCACGAGCCGATCGCCAGCCTCGTCAAACACTTTGGCAATGACGGGGGTGACCTTCGCGCCAGTCCTACCAAGATCGACAGCAAGTGCGGCAAGTTCGCGGGTATCAAAAGTAATCACTGCACAACCTCCGTCACCTTGAGCCGTCGGGCGGTGGTCTGCGAACCAGGAGCGGGACCAGAGAGCGTCAACCGCGCACCCAGCAGCGTCGGGTCGTCGGTCGGGTCAGCGGCAGTCACAAGCGCATACACGCCATTAGCTGCGCGGCTATCGGCCCACGGATCGGTCGAGCCGACCGGGATGTGTAGTTCACGGGTGGTTTCCGAAGCGGTACGGCCACCGACCTCGCGGCCGCCGATCGCCTGCGTCTGCGTCTTAATGCGTGCCGTCGTAGAGAACGCGGTCACGTAGATCACGGACTCGGCCAACGTCACCGGGTCGGGTGCAGAGCGGCCCGTGTCGTACTGGATGGCGACCGTGGCCAGCATTCGCGCCTCGGCCAACTCGCGGCCCTCGGACAACCCACGCGCGACCTCCGTGGCGAACGTCACAGCGCTGCTGCCTCAGCGTCGGTCAAGAATCCGGGGCGCGTCGAGAACGCGCCAGAAGTCGAGTCTGGAAGCAGCTGCTCCCATTCCTCATCGAGCAAACCCGGACCGGGGGCGGTGGCGTCGTCGCGGCGTTCGGTCACAGACGCATCGTCGACCGAGCGGGTGACAGATGTCAGTCCGGTCGGGTTGCTCATTTTGCGGATTACCGAGGCAGCCTCGACGCGGATCAGCGTGGCTACGGAGGGATTGTCAAGTGCGACCTGATCGGCGAGGATTAGGCCTGCACGGATGAACCGCGCGGCGATGACCGCCTCGATGTCGGTGAGCCACGCCGTAACCTGCGCGATCTCCTCGGCTTTAATGATGGGACGGCCAAGCCGAACGGCAACGTCATTCAACCCTGCATGCGCCATGGCCGTCCCTCACTTTCAGATTGATCGGATCGAGCGGGGGTCAGGAAACTGACGTTTCGCCCGTGTCGAGGTTGTGCGTGACCGTGACCTCGGTTCCGTCAGGACGGGTCGCCTTATACTTCTCGACGCGATCCTTTTTGCTGTCGCGCTCCTCGACCTCGGGGGCCGGGACGGGCTGGACCGCGTTCACAGTTCCGACTGCCAAAGCCTCGGGGCCGGGGTTCGTCGGAACTGACACCGCGCGCTCGGTCGGGTCGGTCGTGTCTGCGGGGCCGTCGCCGGGGGCGGTGGTCGAGGGCTTGGTGTTGTCGGTGTCGGGGGTCGTCTTTGTGGGGTTCTTCGTGGCCATGATGGCTCCTTTGTTCGGTTGGTGAGTGCTGCGCGGGGGTGGCGGGTCGAGTTTGAGTCGACCCGCCACCTTGAGGGTCAGGCAGCAAGCACACCAGTCAGGCGACTCGCTGCTTTTCCACCGAATACAGCGAGGCCGGTGTAGAACTCGATGCGAGTCCGGTACGCCGGCTTCGCGTCGATCTCGCCCAGATCGTCGACCTGCACGCCACCGTTGGTCAGGCCAGTGACAGCCTGATCACCCTCGTCACCGCCGAAGCGGACGGCATAGACACTCGAAGTGGTGCCGGCGGCCGTGCCTTCCGTTTCCGTCTGCGGGAGGATGAGCGTGCCAGCGGCATTGCTGCCCGGATCGAGCAACGGAATACCGTTGTAGGTGGTGATCGGCTTCTGAGTCAACGTTTCCTTGACCATTTCAACGCCGCCGAGACGACGGCCTGAGGACTTAATCTTGGCGATGACGGACTTGTTGGCGTAGATCGCGTCCACGTCACCATTGACAGAACCAAGCAGAGCATCGAGGGCGTCGAAGAAGTCGTGCCCGCCAGCAACCGGGCCGAGGCCGTTTGTCGCAGCAGTGATGACCTGTGCGCCCGCAAGGCGCTTCTTCAGACCATCGAAGCTCTTGGGATCAACGGCAATGTCGCCGTTGAAGAACGTGTCCTGAAACTTGTAGGACGCGGCCTTAACCTTCATCGCGGTCTGCGTGGCGCGCTGATCGTTCAGGTTGCCTCGCGTTTGGACAATGAAGCGGTCAACGTCGGCGTCGCCACCAAGGATGACCAGACCTTCAGTCTTCTGGTTGAACGTACCGGTGGACTCGACATAAGCCTCATTCACCGAACGGAACGCGACGCCGGGGAGCGCGGCTTCCTCGTTGTAGGCGTAGGCGTTGCCCTCGATCGACAGGAACGGAATCCTGTCCAAGATCGGGGACGACTGGACGAACGTTTCAATCACGCCGCGCTGAAGATCGTTCTCGGACAGCAGGGCAGATTCGGCAAGAGTAAGTGCCATGATGGGTGTTTCCTTTCAGATATTCCCATCACCGGCACGGTTGCCGGGCGGGACGTTTATTTGGAGGTGTCGGTATACGCCTGTCGCAGGCGTGCGATACCGGGACCGGGGTCGGCTTTCTGGTCGCCCTTCGATCCCTGTGACGGGTCGGCTTTTGGGGCCTTGCCCGTCTTCGAGTAGTGCGGGTTATCCTTCAGCACCTGAGCGAGGTCGGCTTTGACCTGCTTCGCATCCACTAGCTCCCCGTCGTCGTCGACCTCGTAGTCGGAGAGGTCGAGATTGTGGAGGGCGTCGGCCGGGTTTGTGAAAGCGGCGGCGGCGAGTGTTCGGACTTCGGCGCGAATCAACTTCGCGTCGGATTCCTCGCGGGCCTCGACCTTGGCCTGTCGTCGGATTTCGTCGGCGTCGATCTTCTCAACGTCGTCGTCATCCTTGGCAGGCTTCGAGCCCTTGGCGATCGCGGCGCGCATCTGCTCAGGCGTCAGGTTGAGTTCCTTGGAAAGGTCTTTCCAAGGCTTCAACTCGCGTCGGAACTTCGCGGCCTCGCGGGTTGCCTGACGGTGTTCGTCGGGCTTGTCCTCGGCCTTGTCGTCGTCGGCTTTGTCGTCGGCATCATCCGACGTCTCGTCGGCTGTGTCGTCGCTTTCGTCGTCGGCCTCCATCGTCCAGCCACCGAATGTCTGACGGTGGTAGGCGATCAACTGGTCGATCGCTCCGGGTGTATGGAGGTCGATGGGCTTCGTGGGATGGATAGGAAGGTGCTTCATGGTGTCTCCGTCTCGGAGTAAAACCGGCAGCGTCGCGCTGTCGGAGAATGTGGGGCGCTAATAATTAGGCGCTGGCTGCTGCGCGCTGGGCGCGCTTGCGGGTGTTACGTTCGACGCGTCGGCGTTCGGCGAAGATCGCGCGACCCTCGGCTTGCGCCACGTCGTCGGTGATCCACCCGTTCAGCCGCAGTTGGCGCAAGGCGTCCTCGCGGCTGGCGGCGTTCCGGTAGATCGACTCAGGCATCAGGCGGTCTTGGGCGACACCGTTCCGGCGCAATGCGGTCTGCTGCTGGCCGGCGCGACCTCGTGCAGTCGTGCCCTCCGTGGTGAACTTGTTACTTCCGCCACGGAAGCTCGGGGCGCGCTTGATCGCGGGCGACTGTGCGAACTGCATACCTGAGGTTCGGCGGTAAGCGTTAGCGACTTGGTTGATGTCGGCACCGTCGAGTATGGCCTGCGTGTTTGCCTTTGAGAGATCCGTGATGCGACCTTGATCGAACAGATCCTGCGGCGATTCGGCGATACTGGAAGCCAAGTCGCGAGTCGTTGGGATATTGATGCAGCGACACCCGGGGTGGCGAAGGAATCCTGCGCTCCAGCGGTAGAAACGACCGGAGAGAACCGCGCACCGGGAACAGCAAGACGCGCCGACATTTCGGACATATCCGCCAACGGCCGGGCGGGAAGCGATCGAAGCGCCCGACGCCATGCGCCACACGTCGGCTACCTGCGTGATCGCCATCAGTTCCAATGTCGCGGACGATCCAGCCCGCTCGAAGAGCCCGCTCAGGGTGCGACCATCGGCAGCCTGTCGACCGAATGCGGCAGGGACAACAGCAGCACTCGGCGGTGCGTTCAGTCCCTGCTCTGCCAGCACGGCTTCGAGGTTCGCCTCGGCCTCTAGTGCAGCGCGTGCCATGAGTATCGCCATCGTCACAGGCAAGAGGTCTAAGCGGCCAAGACGCCACGCCCGTCGCGCCGAGGCTTTGGCGACGGTCCCAAGCCGGGACTGCAAGTCGTACTGCTCAGCAGCCGATTGCAACATCAGCGTGCCACGACCTCGTTAAGTGCGCTTTCCAGCAGTGGGTCAACCTGCTCGGCCGCGAAATACGCCCGCTCCTTGGCCTTGCGTGCCTCAGACCAGCCGAGCTCATCCCAATAGCCCTCGCGGGACAGGACGCCAGAGGCGTGACGCTTGGCGAGAGCATCCTCACGCTGCGAAACGGTAGGCGTGGAGGGGTCGAACCAATCCACACGGACACGGTTGCCCTCTACCCACTCGGCAGTAGCGAACCGTAGAGCGAGTCCACCAACCCACCCAATAGTCATACCAACTTCGTCGTTCTGTGTCTCGACGCTACGAACCAGCCGAGCCTCTTCAGCGCGGATCGATCCCTCGGTAGGCGGGTTGGCTGAGGTGATACCGAAGAAACTGGCGGGGAAGCCGACCGCGTTAGCGGCCTCTGTCCGGTAGATATTGAGCGCCGTCTCGAAGTTCTTGAGATCGGCCGACTCGAACTGGCCCCACTTGGCTTTGTCACTCGTGAGAATCTTGATCGCGTCGAAGTACGCCTCGAACTGGGGAACCGGCTTGCCGTCTGCGCCAACAAAGTCGCCCTTGGCGACGCCTGTCGCCCAGATGCTCGGAACACCGTGCGCTTCCTGCGCAAACTGCAGGTTTGTCAGTGACCGCGCAGCAGAGTCCGCGAACGGGATAATGTCGGTCATCTGCGATTCCCCAACCCAGCCGCCTGACAGGCGGCGGTTCAGGTGCATCACGACTGGCACAGCGCCGAGGTCGTGCGGGTCGCGGTCGACCTCTACCCAACGTCCGTCGACCTTGGCCGCCCAGATCGTTTCGTCGGGCTTCAGGAGGGTCACCTGGCTTGGGGCGATGCCGGTCTTGGTCTTGCCGTAGAAGCGAGCCGCCGAGGTCATCGTTTCGGTGTAGGTGTCGACGAACGCGGACATTTCACGCGGCGACTCGACGCGAACGATCGGCAAGTCGGGATCGTCCTCATTCGTTCCCACCGACATGAACGCGCGGCCATAGATCATCCGGTCCCGGTTGAACATGCCGACATGAGCGGTCAGATTGTTCGCGTCCCAGATGCTTCGCAACGCCGGGTCGGCAGTCTCCTCGCCGGGCAGGATCAGGGCTCGGACCTGCTGGCGGTTGTTCGTGGTGTCGACCACGACTCGGGGCCAGTTGGCGATGACCAAGAACTTCCGCATACTCGGCGGGATCGCCATGCCAAGAGCCTCGACCCGCTGCGCTCCCTGGTAGTAGCGCAGCAGTAGTTCGTCGGAAGCCGCCCGCTTATTCAAGTCCTTGCGGTGCAGTTCGATCAGGTCGATTTCGTCGGAGGAGAGAACCACGATCCCTCCTTCGGGTCAGCGCGGTAGGCGGAAATATGCAGGGCCGGCAGGCTCATTGGTCCAGCCATCTGCCAAAGCGTCGGCACGCGCCTCGCAGGCGAGGGCGTCACCGACAACGGAGTCGATCTTGCGGGCAGAGTTGGGGTGCTCCTTGCGCACGAGCCGATGCTGGCCCTTTTTGCGCAGGTAGACGTTGCCGTAATGTTCGGCGGCGATCGGGTCGTCGTCGTGCCAAATCTCGCCAACCATAAGGCCGGTATGCAGGCGGTCCAGCGCGGCGCCCATGGCGATGTCCTTCGCAGTAGACCAAGGGATGACCCGTTCCTCACCGAACTCGGTAGCGAGGTTGTCAATATCGGTACGCCATTCGTGCGGGTCCCAATAGCTGCGGATCACGTCATATTGGCCTGCGAGCGCTTTACGTGCGGTGGCTAGTACCTCTTGGCGAGGCACTTCCCAGCCGATGCCTTCGGGACCTTCAGGCCTAGCCCATACGCCGATCTTGAACAGGTAACCATCCGACATACGGCAACCGCGAAGCACGGTGGAGTCATCGTTCAGGCTGCCATCGAAGCCGATCGTGATTGCCGTTCCGGGCTCGACCTTCTCGACACGTGTCTGGCGCTCGTGCACGTCCTTGGCGATCCAAGCGTTCACGGTCGACATGGGCCGGTTGAGGAAGTAGCGGGCGGCAGTCGCTTCGTCGGGACAAATGCGTGGATCGTGCATGTCGCGCAACTTGCGGTCCATGTCGATCCAGCCGGCAGCGGCGCCGTAAACGTAGACCAGTTGCTTGCGCGTGTGGTCGAGATCGTGAATGTCGATCTTGCCCTTGGCTTCACGGTGGTTCACATAGATGGCGTCGGACAGTTCGCCCTTGCGCCACATCGTGAGCGTTTCCTCGAACACCGACTGTTCGCCCGGCCGGTACGCCGTCGAGGTCTGCTGCAGCCACGAGTCAGCCTCATACCGCTTGCCCATGTTGCGGGCAACGACGGAGTACATCTCGCGCTGTTCACGCAACACGTAGAGGTGCGTTTCGTCGGCGACGACATGAGTTTCGAGTCCGCCATCCTTCGACGCTGACCCTGCCGTGCAGCGCCGAATCTCGCCACCGTCAGGCAAGTAGATGGCCGAAGCGGACTGGTAGGCGCGGACGCCTGACGATCCGCCGTAAATCTCGGGGTGATTCTCTTGACCCCACTCGCCGGCAATGAAAGCGATGGTCTTGAACGTGTTGCCCGCCTGACCTTCCTCGGTGGCAAGGCACTTGATCAGCGGGGACGTAACACGCTTGGCGACTGGTTGGCCGTCAGCATCCCAGTGGGAAAAACGGACAGGCAAATACGCCTCTGCTGTGGCGATCCACGCCGCAACTTCGGACTTCGCCCGACCCTTCGGCCGGGACAGGACTGCCTCGTTGTAGACACGCCGGCCGGTGATCGGGTCGATCCGATAACACTCGATGATGTGCTCGGCCATCTCAGCGTCAACCTGCGCCGGCTGACCTTGAAGGTCGCCCTCGCCGTGACACATGTACGACTCGATGGAGTCGATGACCTCGTACCCGACCGAGCAAATATGGCCGTCGAAGAGTGGCCCTGACCAGGGCATCGGTCAGCCCTGTTTTGCTTGACGTGCCCGGTCGAGACTTGACACTTTCGCGCCACCGGGAACGGTCGGCTTCTGCGCGCCGCGAGCACCGCGATACTGCGGCTTCTTGCCCGAGGCCGCGTCGGGGAGGCGAAGTGCAGCGAGCAATTGCTTCAACAGGTTCGCCGTCGTGTTCGCGGAACTCAGCGCGTTGTCGATCTTGAGTTCGTAGTCCTCGGTGCGAGCCTTATGAACGATGTACGCCCACGTCTCAACATCACCGCAAAGCAGTTCGTTCAGTTTGTCAAGGCGGTCTTTTGCTCGGCAGGCTTCTTCGAGCTGCACGAGTTGGGAGGCGTCGAGTTCGTGGGCGTCCTCAATCGACTTCCAGAGATTCTTGCCACCAGTGCCGAGTGACTTGGGAGCGGTCATGGGTTCCTCCTTCGGCGTCGCGCCGATACCATCCCGGCGTCGCGCCGAAAAGGAAAACTCAGGTCTTTGGACTGCGAGGCACC
>Ga0314855_100129_pt1 | contig 19311 bp, 20 predicted proteins | sample 2018CB1WmetaG_FD_203636 | JGI IMG/M metagenome (GOLD analysis project Ga0314855, IMG submission 203636) | Cryopeg brine viral communities from Beaufort Sea near Barrow, Alaska, United States - 2018 CB1W | ecosystem: Environmental > Aquatic > Marine > Coastal | place: USA: Alaska | collected... | reverse complement strand
CGGTGTGCACGTGCGGGCCAAGCCATGCCGACCCGGTGAAGTCGCCCCAGGTTGCCGCCTCCGCGATGAACGAGCCCGCCGCGACGACGGTGCCGGGCTTCGCTGTGCGGTTGTAGAGGTGGCAGTATCCGGAGTAGTCGCCGAGCCCGTGACGGATTGCGAGAGTCAGCCCGACGACGGAGGAATGCCGCCATGGCTGCACGGTGCCGCCGCGGTAACACGGGATCTTCTCCCGGCCCGCACACGCGATGTCGTGGCCGTGATGACCGCCCGAATAGAACGGGCCCTTGATGCCGTACAGATTGCGCCAATGGGCGATGGCATAGAACTCTGCGATGGTCATGATTCCTTTCGAGATGTGAGTAGATCCGGGATAAGTAGAGATTTTGACCATGCGGGTCATTGGGCGGGGCCTACAAAACGCATTATTTTGGCGCTGTTAGGATCGTTGGGTGGTCTGCGGGGCCAACACGGGGGAAGAATGACAAGTGCGTTGCTGCGCTCGGATGATCAGAGCAATCCAAAGGGGAAGCTCATATCCCCCCGCCGTGTTGACATTCAAGGGCTTCGCGCCATAGCGGTTGGAATCGTCGTTCTGTTCCACCTCTGGCCCGATCGCGTACCGGGTGGATACGTCGGCGTAGACGTGTTCTTCGTAATATCTGGCTTCCTGATCACTAGTCACTTGGCTAGTGAGGTGCAGCGCACCGGCACAGTCAACGTGACCAAGTTCTGGGCGCGACGGATTCGACGCCTCCTGCCAGCCGCCTTTACGGTGCTGAGTACTTCGCTCGTCGCGGCGCTCGTAATCCTGCCGAAGTCGATGTTGCAGCAGACCCTGACCGAGATCGGCGCGAGCGCACTGTACGTTCAGAACTGGGTGCTCGCGGGAAGCTCAGTCGACTACTTAGGCGCGGACAACAAGCCCTCATTGGTGCAGCATTTCTGGTCGCTGTCGGTGGAGGAACAGTTCTATCTCGCATGGCCGATGGTCATCCTGCTTGCGGTGTGGGCGGCATCGAAGATCCGGCGAAGTGACGAGACAAATCGGCGCGCAATTGGAATTGCTTTGTCGGTAGTCTTCATTGCCTCACTCGCTTACTCGATCTTCGAGACCGCGCGAAGCCAGCCCTCCGCTTACTTCGTCACCCCGACTCGCGCATGGGAGTTCGCAGGCGGTGGACTTTTGGCCTTCCTGCCCGCGTGGGCGGGGAGCGCAAGCAGGCCGCGGCTTGATCAGGTGCTACGTCTGGCCGCTGGTTGGGGCGGCTTCGCACTGATCGTTATTGCAGCCCTCGCATTCAACGCCGCAACACAGTTCCCCGGATACATTGCCCTTATCCCCGTGTTGGGTTCCATGCTCATCATCTATGCAGGGCAGCATGAGGTGCGATGGACGCCGGGGTCTTTGGCTCGATTCCGCCCGATCCAACTCGTCGGCGACACGTCCTACGCGATCTACCTTTGGCACTGGCCGCTCATTATTTTGTTCCCCTTCGTCCTTGGACGGGATCTCACTGCATCCGGCAAGTTGGGGATCCTTGTCCTGACGATGGTGCTCGCCGTAGCAACCAAGTACTTTATTGAGGATCCCGTGCAGCGGGCAAAGAAGGCCGCCGCGCGACGTGCGCCGGCCTACGTGTTTATGGCGGCTGGGATGGTCGTTCTCACTTCTGTCGTTGCGCTGTCGACTGTTCATTTGGCCGCGACCTACCAGTCTCGCGATGACGCGCTCAAACAGGTCGGGGTCTGTCTGGGTGCCGGTGCCATGCTCGAGCAGAACGACTGCGATAAGCCTTTTGCGAGGACTGCGACTGTCGCTCCCGGATACGCTGCGACCGACATCTTCTGGAGCGACGGAAGCGCGCTAGCTGGCGGCAGATGCGCGCCCAAGCCAGGATCAATTCTATCCACCTGCGAGCTCGGCGTCGTCGAAGATCCAGACCTGACAATCGCGTTGATCGGCAACTCCCACGGTGAACACATGGTCGAACCCCTAGCGATGGCAGCCGAGCAACAGAATTGGCGTTTGCTGCCGCGCGTCCGCGCCCGCTGTTCCGGACTGGAGTCAGCGGAAGAGATCCGGGAGGCGAGTGCCGACACCTCGATAGCTGCGGATCAAGCGGAATGCTATGCGTGGGGCCATGCGGTGATCGATAGCCTCGCCGAGCGTCAAGATGTCGATGCTGTGATCATCTCGGCATCCGGCGTATCCGCCAACGCTGAAGCCACCGCCCAGATTCAGCGGCTCGTGGACTCAGGAAAGACGGTCGTCGTTTTGGGTGATTCCCCGCGCTTTCCGGGAGACGCTACTGCCGCGGAATGCGTGGAGGCGAGCACTGCGAACTATGATCCGTGTTCCTGGGATGGCGATTCGCAGAATGCGATCGATGCCGCGATAGCGGAGGCGCGCGGGTTGCCATTCGTGGACATCATTCCGAACTTCTGTTCAGATGATGGCCGTTGCCATGTGGTGATTGGCGGGCTCATTGCCTTCTTCGACAATCACCACATGACCTTGGATTTCTCCCGAACGCTCGCGCCGTTCCTCGCGCGGGAGTTATCGGCGCAGCTCACCGAATAGTGATCAACGGCCCGGGCTAGCGCTTGGCCGCGCCGAATTAGCGGTGATTCGGGAAAGACCGGAATGCGTCGATGAGATACTGACGCGGCGCTTTCGCGTCAGTCCACATGCCCCATCGCACGCCATCCGAGGTAGTGTCTTGGTCGGTAATCGCCCAGGTGAGCCCGCCAGCGCAGTGGCGACCATCAGGGCGAACCGCCGCGACTACACTCTTTACCGCCGCATACCTGGCCTCCTGTGCTGCCTGCCCGAGGTCGAGCGCCGCGCCGAACTCGCCAAACAGGAGCGGCTTCGACTCGCCCTCGATGTCCCAGTAGGCGGTCACGTCGGATACTGATACGTCGTAGTAGATATGGAAGTCGTAGAAGTCGACGTTAGGACGCAGCTGATTTCGGGCGTAGGCACTGTCGACATCCCATGACGCGCCGATGGGGAGCGAGAATGTCAGTTTGCGATCACACACAGCACGGATGGCGGGGATGAGTGCGTCCATCTCGGTAATCGCGAATGAGTAGGACTCCTGCATCACGTCGTAGCCAATAACCCGCTCGTCGCCGTTGATCTCCTTCCCCAGCTCCACGAGAACCTGCGTGACCGCAGCCGTGTTGTAGTTCGTATCCGGGATACCTCCACCGCAGGCATACACGTACATGTCCAGCGAGGCGCAGTAGTCGATGAGTTGGCGCCACCGAGCGCGATACTCGGTGATTGTCATCAGGCTGTACCTGGTTATGGCGAACACGTCACCAATTACCCGGATTGTGTTAGCGCCGGCGGATTTTGCGTAGTCGATCTGCCATTTGATTTTGGTGTCCCATGCCCAGTTCGCCCAGAACAGGTCCCATCCTTCTTGGAACACGACAACGTTGGCGCCCTTGACGAGCTGGCGATCGGGGAGCATGAACATTGCATCGAGTGACGCCGCCTGCGCGGTCCATTCGAGCAGGATGCTGTGCACGCCGCCTTCGGTGCCAGTCGGCGCGCTCGTCCAGTGAGGCGCAAGCTCCTTGAAGGTCGCCGCGTAGGTTGCGGGCACCTCGAAGTATTGGCTCAGGACCCCACTGAGGGATGTTGCGGCGAACGACGGACCTCCCCGATACCCTCGGAGGGTCAGCGCGTACTCTGAGGCAACTGCCAACAGGTACCGCCCCTTCGGCAGCGGCTTCGACGGGGCGAACATGCTCTGCAGCGGTCCCGTCGAAGTGTTGGCGACGGTGTTCACCTGCTGCATGAGGGCGAGCGGCTGCCAGAGCGCGTCAGCAGAGTAGATGGCCGTCGAAACGTAGCCCGCCACGGATGGCGCAACGGTCACCTCGAATTTTACCTTCGTGACGGTGACCGCGGAGTGGATCTCGAATGGGTGGTAGCGGATCGTGTTGACCGGGAAGGCAAGAGATGTCACTCCGCGCAGCACCGTGTCAGGAATACCAGACATCGGCGACCCCGCCGCGTTGGTGGGTGGCCCAAAGCCGGAAACCTCGCCCGCGAACGCTGCGGAGGCGATCGCCTTGTCATAGCTTGACTGGGCGAGCGTTGCCTCGGAGGCGAGCTTTGCCACAGCCGTATTCGTCTCGGAAATGCCGCCGACTGCCGAGGCGAACGCCACATCATTCGCGACAGCTACGGGGCCAGCGAGTCCCTGGGCGCCGTCGTCCCCCTTTGCGCCCTTGAGGTTCGCAATGAATTCGTACTCGTCATGGATCGCCATGCTTATGCCTGCTTCCTAAATAGTTCTCCGGTCACGGGGTTTAGGACGTAAGCGGTTGGCTGGTCGGGGGTTCCCGTGGTCACGGCTACAGCTATGGGGCTGCTCCAATCGCTAACTAGCTTGGAGAAAGTCCATCGACCCTCGGGGATGCGAATTTTCCAAGGGAAGTAATCGATGCGCGTGAGGCCGAACTCCGCGTCGAGCGATGTACCGGTGACTGTGTACCACCGGTCTTGTTGCATCCCCTCTGTTGAGACGATCGCCATCTCCCATTCGCCTGTCAGGGGGTCTACTGTGGTGCTGTGGTTCCGGGCCGATGACACGAGCGATTTGTCCGCTTGGTCGTGTGTTGCTGGGCCTGAAAGTTCGAAGGTGATCTTCGACATCCAGACGCCCATCGGAAATCCGTTGAGATCGAAATAGTTTCCTGACACGACTGACATGTGCCCTCCAAGGGGTTGTGTGAATTGTTTAGGGGCGATGGATCGGACAGGCTGCGTGAACTGGCTAGCTGGTACGCCAGAGCTTGCCGCCCGAATCGACGTGCACATTCGCCGCAGCCCCGGATTTCAGCGGGAGCGTCGTGGTAATGCCGCCCCACGCCCACAGTGCCCCGTCCACTTCTAGGTCTTCCGTGGCGAGGGCGACAGCGATTCGGAGGTAGTTGGCCCGGACCTCGCCGGCGCCGGAAGTCATGAGCGAGAGGTGCCCGCTGGTGGCAGTGATGCCCGCGCCGCCGTTGCCCGTATTCGGCCCCATCTGCAGCAGCCCGGCGATGATCCTGCCGCCGGCGGTGAGGGTGAGGTCGTCCTCAAGGGTTGCGGCGCTCTTCACCGCGAGCGTCCCAGTGATGTCCTGATTGCCCTGCACGTGGTGCGCGCCGACTTGCGTCGTGTCTCCCTCCAGCCGGGTGGTGCCGCGCACTGTGAACAGGCCAGTGAACAACGCAGTGCCCGACGAGATCAGGGCGCCCGTCATCGTCGTCGCCCCCTCGAGCAGGAGCGACCCGACAATTTTGAGCGTGCCCGTGATGATGAGCCAGCCGGACACGATCATGGAGCCGATAACCTTGAGCGACTCGTTTCCGATGAAGCGGGTCTGACCGCCCGAGACCGATGAGCTCCCGAGTGGTGCCTGGCGTTGGGTGGCGCGGACCTCGTTGAGGATGCGGGCGAATGCGTCGTCGCCGCCGAGCCGGTTGATGCGCATCAGGCACCCACCAGAGGCTGCGTCTCGAACTGGATCTTGCGGCCGGTACTGCCTGCTACTGCGATCACGCGGGCCTCCGTCCACCCGTCAGGAATCCACGGGTCATCCTTGAAATACATGCGAGCCATCGAACCGACGGGCATGGTCGCCGCATTGTGTTTTGCCGTGGACACCAGACTGAAATCGACTTGCACCGTGGGCTGCCCGAGCACGGGGAGCGCCGCAGCAGAGAGCGCGGCAAGGCGAGGGATGTCACTCTCGGCCTTGTGCGTTTCCACGACGTCCAGCGCTGGGATGGTCGAGGCTTCATCGAAGCCGCGGCCGCCGACCGCCATGTCCACTTCGGACCCTGCGCCTACCGAGAAGATGCCGGTGAGCTGATTGGTGGCGTCCTCGTCGTAGCTGACATCGAGCAGCACGGGGTGCGGCACGGTCATGTTGAAATCGGCCGATTGCTTGATGAGGTGCGGCGTCGGAACGGACCCGACGTCCATGACCAGTTCGAAGCCTGTCGAGGTGAGTCGCGGGCGAAAGTCGATGTCCGGGCCGCCGTCCAGGTTCTGAATGTCCTCGAAGATGTCGTAACCGCTGCGGAACAAGTAGTTCTCGTACGTGACAGTGGCGTCGCCGGCCTCCGTGGTGGAGGGCAGCACGATCGGCAGCGAGTAGGTGTTGGTCGGGCCGAGGAGGCACTCGCGGGCGACGATCGCCGCCACGGCCCGCCACGACTTCCCGGTGATGACGAGCTTCCCCGGGATGCGCAGCAGCTCGTCGGCCCAGTACGATTTGATACCGAACGGGTAGCGCCGCCGGAACACCTCGCGGTAGTCGACGTGGGTGATCGTGATGCTCCAGACCTTCCACTTGTACGGGCGTTTTGCGATGAGGCCGACGTAGATCGCCTGCCCGTCTTCCTCGATGAGGAGCGCGCGAGCCCATGGCTGGGTGAGCGCGCGCCACTGATTGCGGGTGCGCTTTCCGATGCCCAGTCGGAAGGTGTGATGCCCGGATCCGCTGCCGCACAGAACCCGCTTGAACGCCCCGTCCGAGGGCATGACCCGCGCGAGCTTGTCGCCCGTGCGGGCGTCACAGAGCCAATAGGCGCGCATCAGATACTCGTTTCTGTCAGGGCGGTTTGGAATGGGCCCGAGCCGCCGGTGATGGTGTGCGTCCAAGCCGTGCCAGGCGGCACCTGCCATGTGTCGCCGACAGTGACTTTCCCGTCGACGAGCGCGCCGTCGATGGTCAACTCGCCGGTGGCCATGTCGAACACGTGGGGGTGGCCGGTCACGACGGGCGCGATGACGGTGAGGACGCGCCCGCCCGGGCCGCCGATCGTGTACCCGGATGGCCGCGTGCCGTTGACAGTGAAGACTGGGGTGGCGCCGCGGTTGCCGTATTGGACCGCAGCCTGCCCCTCCGCAAAGATCCCCGTCGCGCCGAAGATGCGCGGGTTCGGCATCCAGAAATCCATCTTGAAATCGGCGAACGTCTGCCCGCCGAATACGGGGAACTTCACCCCCACGGCGTGCGCGAGCGCCCACTGCACGGTCTCGAACTTCTCCACCACGAACGGGCGAGCCGCCGGGCGGGCCATCTGGCCGTTCAGAGCGCCCTTCCACCAGCCGAGCTTCCCGATGCTATCCGCGAGGCAGTAACCCTCGACAGACACCAGCCGGGACGCGAGGGTGACCTCGACGTCCCACGAACCGTCCTCCCCGGGGATGCTCGTTTCGTCGTAGCTGGAATCGGGGGCGTCGTCCCAGCCGGTGAAGGCGTCCTCGCTGATGTTCAGCCCGAGCGCGTCGGCGTCGTCGCCCTGCATGGTGAGTCCGCCGTAGCGGATCCTCAGCGCGGTGTGGCTCATCCTGTGTACTCCTTTACCTTTTCGGCCATGACGTTCCCGATATGGCGGGCGGATGTAGCGGCGTCGGCGTCGGGGATGCCGTGGATGTCGAACTGGAAATAGTTCGTCGTGTCCCCTCGGCTGCTGCGCGGCGCCGGGGTGGTGCCGGCGCTGCCGTTCGCGAACGACTTCGCGCCGTCAGGCACCAGCTGGTACCCGAACCGGTCAGCGATGTCGGCGAGGATCGCTGTAGAGCGCCCGCGCTTGGACGCGGCCAGGGGGATGTAGCCCTCGCCCTCTGTTTCCGGTTCAGCCCACACGCGCATGGTGCCCGCTTTGGCGATCTGGGCGACGTGGTTCTCTGACACGCTGCCGTTGGCGTGGTAGCTGACCACGGCGCCGTCTGCCTGCGTCATGCCACCAGCCCCGCCGGGGCCCGTCGACACGTGCATGGACATCGTCGAGCCGATGCCGTTGATGAGATCCTGAATCTTCTGCAAGCGCTCTTGCGCCAGTTGCGTGTCCGCGAAAGCGGTGAAGTCTGCCTTGGTGGGGATGTGCAGGATCTTCTCGCTCAGATCATCGGCCGCTTGCCCGGTGATGCCGAGGTCGGCGATCCGCGCGTCGATCTGCCCCTTGCTGGCTTCGAGTGAGGCCTGATAGTCGGCGTAGGATCCGCCCGAGTCGACGATCGCCTGCCCCGCGTCGCCGGCAGACGACGCGATGTCATCGAGGGACGACTGGAGCGCCGCTCCCTTCTCTGTCGTGATGTCGAGGTCGGTGCCTGCCTCGTTGAGGTGGACGCCGTTCGTTTTGAGAGCTTCATCGAAGTCCCGATACGAGGTTTCGAGAGCGCGGGCGGCTTCGCGGGCGTCGAGGTTCTTCCCGTTGAGTGCGTCGAGCTCGTTGGCGAGGTCGATGACGGAAGTAGTGACCCCGTCGACGGCCTCGGTGACGTCCTCGTAAGCGGGCGCGGCGTCGTCGGCGGATGCCGTCGACGTGTCCATGGCGTCTTTGTGTTCCTGCCATGCGCGCTTGGCCTCGGTGAGCTTGCCCTGCGTGCCGGTGATCGCCCCCTCGACGTCTTGGAAAGACTTGCTGACGATGGCGCTGGAGTTGCCGGATGCGTCGACTTCGGCCTTGTGCTCAGCGAGTTTTTCGTTGACGAGCTTGAGCGCGTCGCCTTCGCCGAGGATGGCGTCTGTCATCGTGCCGAGGCTGATCCCGCTGAGCTTCGCGGCCTTCGCGATGCCCGACGATTCCAGTTCGTTGATGATGGCCTCGCGCGTGTTCTTCGTGAACGCGCCCGTGTTCTCGTCCAGGGATGCGGTGTACGAATCCATGGTCGCTTTGCTGTCGGCCTGCTTCTTCGCGAATGCGCCGAGCACGACGGCCGCGGCGGTGAGCACGATGCCGACAGCGCCGCCGGCGGCAGCGGTGCCCCGCATGGTGGTGTTCAGCGTGGTCAGTGCCGCACGGAATGCGACGATCTTGGGCACGGCGAGCAGGAACGTGCCGCCGAGGAGTAGGGCGGCGCCGGTGGCGATGCCGATGGTCTGCACTGTGCCCTGCACGCCCTCATCGAGGGACCCGTACCAGTCGGTGAGGCCGATGAGGATCTGCACCATGTCGCGCAGTGTCCCGTTGGCCTGACCGCCGGTCTTGATGAGGATCGAGTCCATGGACCCGCCGAGCAATTCAAGGTCGCCGAGGAGGTTGTTCGTCTTGTCGGAAGCTTGCTTCGCGGCGAAGCCCTGATCGTCGACGTTGTCGGTCCACTCTTTGACGCCTTCCGCGCCTGACTTGTAGAGGATGCCGGCAGCGCTTGCAGCCTCCGCGCCGAAGATGGCGCCGAGGGCAGCGGATCGGGTTTCCTCATCGAGGTCGCCGAGGCCGGTTTTCAGCTGTTCAGCGGCGCCCTGCATGCCGATGAAGTTGCCCTGCGCGTCGAACACTTCGATGCCGTACTTCTTCATCTCCTCGGCGCCCTTGGCGACCGGGGCGGTGAGGGAAGAGATCACACTGCGCAGCCCGGTACCGGCCTTCTCGCCGAGCAGACCGTTCGCAGCCAGCAGCGCCAGCGTGCCCACGGTTTCCTCGAGCGGGATGTTGAGCCGGGCGAAGGTGACGCCGACGTACCCGAGACCGAGAGACAGGTCCTCGACCGAACCCTGCGCCTTGCCGGCGCCGGCGGCGAGCAGGTCGGCGACGTGCCCGGCCTGGTCACCCTTGAGCCCGAAGACCGACAGGGTCGTGGCGGCGATTTCAGCGGCCCGAGCGACTTCGAGTTCACCCGCGGCGGCGAGCGCCAGAGATCCGGCGAGGCCACCCGCGAGGATGTCAGTGACGGCGACGCCAGCCTTGGCGAGTTCCGTCTGCGCCTGCGCGGCTTCCTTCGCCGAGTAGATCGACGCGGCGCCCTGCTCGATCGCGGACTCTTTGAGGAGCTTCTGCTGCTCGATGTTCGCCTGCGTGGCGGCCGTCGTCTTCGAGCTGGCCTCGTCGAACTTGGCATACGTGCCGACAGTGAGCGCGGCCATCGTGAGAAGGGCCGCGCCGATGCCGACCGCGGCGACGCCGACCGTCTTGGCGGCGTCCTCCGACTTCTTCTTGAGTTCCGCGACCTCGGCGGCGGTCTTCTTGACCTTGGGTGCCGCGGCGTCCGCCTGGTCGCCGAGCTTCTTCGTGGCCGTGGCCGTGCCCTCGACAGGTGCTTTCGCATCCTTGCTGGCCTTGGCCGTTTTGTCGACTTCGGTGCCGAGTGGGGCGACCTTCTTCGATGACGTGTCGGCGGACTTACCGAGTTCGGCGATTGCCTTATCGGCGGCTTTCGCGTCCCGTTGGAATACCTCCGCTCCCATCATTTGGAGGGCGAAGCTGATTGCGCCTGCGTTGAACACCGGCCATCACCTCTTTCTGTAGCCAGGACGGCTCGGGGTCGTCGATGAGGCGGTGGATGGCGGACCTGACGAAATGCCATGTGCGAGTGTCGAGCGCTCGGTCGAGGTCCGTGATAAGGCTGTGCTGGGCAAGGTCGAGTTCAACCTCGCCGAAGAGCTGGGGGAGCGCGATGCCGTACAGCTCGACAGCGGTGAGGCTTCGGGCTACGTCGTCGACCGCTTCGGTTTGCGCGACTGCTTGCTTGCTGGCAGCCGCGCGACGGTCGTAGTATTCGCTTCGGTAGGCCGGGTAGGTGCCTGTGACTGGATCAGGCTTTCCAATGCCGTACTTGGCGCGGTCTGCGTTGGTGAGATTCCCAAACTCATGATCAGGAGCTGCAGCGCTTTTTTTGCGCCGGCCATGCCTTCACCGCCGCTCAGGTAGGCCTCGACGCCATCGAGGCCTAGGACGGTCTGCCAGTAGAACGCGGGCAGCAGAACGCTCTGGCCCTCGAACAGGCTGAGTTCTTCCTGCGTGCGCTCGTAGGTTTCTGCACCAACGGCTTCCACGAGTACGGCCTCCATCTCGGCCCCGGGTCGTTGGCCCGCGGTCATTTCGATGAAGAGGTTCGTGAGCGCCTGGCCGCGGCGGCCGCCCAGTGGCTTGATGATGAACGGCTCGTCGATGCCGTCGATGTGGATGGCGAGGCTGCGGCCTTGGAGTGTGGCGGTGGTGGTCATGATGTCTCCCTGCAGAGGTTGTGCGGATGGTGTGGGGCCGGGCGGCCAGTGACGACCGCCCGGCAGGGTGCTACGCCCGGGTGTAGGGCAGTGCGTCGCTGGCACCAACCGCGTTGGTCAGGACGATCGGCGCGGATCCGGCGGTCCCGGTGGGGAGTTCGAGCACGACGATGTTCGGCTCGCCGGGGATCTGCTCGATGGACGTCGCTTCGACGCCGCCGATGGTCGCCCCGGTGATCGCGTCGACCTTGTAACCGCGGACGTAGACGTTTTCGGTCGCCGCGGCGCCGGTCGGCAGCGCAGACTCGAGTACGGGCACGCCGGTGCCGGCGATCGGCGACACGATGTCGCGCACGATGCCGTTCGACGTGAGCGTGAACGTGTATCCGCCATTGTCGGCGAAGCCCGTGGCGAGCTTGGCGACGGCGACGGAGAAGCTGCCTTCGATCGCGGGCAGGTTCTCGTCCTTCGCGTCGAAGTGCTGCGCGTCGATCTTGTTCGCGGCGCCCGATGCTGCGGCGGTGGCGAGCAGGGCGACGAGCCACGCCTGCGCGATGGCGCCAGTGGCGTCGCGGACGGCTTCGGCGGCGAAGGTGATCACCCAGTTATCGCCGATCTTCGACTCGGAGTTACGGCCCTTGTTGCCGTAGTTCTCGCGGGTAACGACGATCTTGGTGGGGACTGCGGCGACGTTGTTCGCGTCGCCGGTGACGTTGTCCCAGGATCCGTTGCGCTTGAGGCGCAGGATGCTCTCGTGTGCGAGGGCAAGGGTGCCTTCGGTCTGGGCGGTGCTTTCGTACAAGCTGAGATCGGCCACGTGGGTCTCCTAAACGTGTTGGCTGAGGCCCGTGTGGGCCGTGGTCTGGCGGGGTCGCCAGTAGGCGCCGCCGGTTGGCGACGCTGGAATGTGGGGGTGTTAGGCGAGCGGCCGGCGCCCGGTGAAGTGGAACGTCTGCGAGGTCGCGCAGCGCCCGGATGAGTCAGCGGAGAGGGCCAGTGACGAGAACAGCTCGCACCACGACACGAACAGCCCCGGCGGGACGTTCTGCTTCTGGTCCATCGCGGCCTCGATCAGCGCGGCGAAGTTCTCCGCGGCGATCACCGAGCCCTTGATGCGGGACGTGACCTGCAGGCGATACAGCATGCCCGCGCGGCCCGTGGCGATCGGCGACAGCCACGTGAGCACGATGCAGTTGTCTCGTGTCGTCGGCAGTGCGGGCCCGTTGGTGTAGATGCCGCGATCCGAGGCCGCGTAGGAACCGGTCGAGTACACGCCGGCGCCCTGGTCGGCGAGGTGCTGGGCCACGGCCCGGCGGAAGATGATCGGGTAAGCGTCAGGATCCGCCACGGTTGACCTCTGTCTCTGCGATCTTGCGCAACTCGTCGGCGTTCTGCAGGGCAGGGTCTGACAGGTAATGCGACTTGCGGCCGTTCTGGAAGTTGGAATTACCCGTGTAGTGGCGGCCGAGGTTGTCGACGAGTTCGCCGTCCTCGTGCCAGCGTGCGGCGTAGGGGGTGTCGTACACGACGAGCGTTTCGTCGCCGAGCTTCTGGGCGGGGACGACGGTGCCCGATGCGACGAGGGTGCCGCCGCCGCCCGAGTCGAGCGGCGCCTCAGCCGATGAGAGGGCGAGCAGGCGCTCGGCGGCGAGGTTCTGCCCCTTGACCGCGCGGAGCAGCATGTCGGCCACTGACCCGTCGAGGTTGTTGGTTATGATGACGTCCGCGCGGATCTGGCCTGCCATGGTGCCCCCTTAGAGGTAAAGCTCGACGTGATTCGGGGCGCCCCGGTAGTCGAACAGCGCCGAGTTGAGCACTTCCATTTCGTGCTCGCGGGGTGTGCCGGCCCAGACGGTGACGCGAGAGCGCGGCAGGGTGTCGTGCTCGACGAGCAGGACGACGAACGCGGTCGACGTGATCTCTTGGCCGGCGGTCGGCGAGGTGGATCGGCGGTCGACGATGAGGCGGGATTTCTGCTCGACGTACGCGGGCGCCGTCACGGGGTCGGCCCAGGTCGTGCCCTCGGATCCTTCGCCGGCCAGGCGCACGATGGTGACCGTGTGCGGCAGGTGTTTCTTGCGCAGGCGAGGCATTACCGGTGCCCGACTGTGGATGTGCGCAGCCCGGCGTTGACGAGTGCCGCGATCGCACGGGATCCGATGCGGGCCGCTGTGGCCTCGTCAGCGCCTTGGCGGGATGAGGTTGTCCCCAAAGACACCGAACCGATCTTGACCGCGCCCTGCCCTGCCTCAGCCCCAGTCGGGTCGTCTGTGATCTCCCAGTGCTCGACGATCGCGCACGTGGCTTCGGTGAACGCTTCCGCCTCGTCGATGTCGGTGGGGTATCCCTCGACGTCGGTAGCGAAGATCGAGCGGGTGGTGAGCGATTCGACTTCGAGGGATGCAGCGCGCAGCCGCTTGAGCAGCTTCTCGTCGCTGCCGTCGAAGGGCTCGTCGGCGTGAGCGGTGTAATCCGTTGGGGTGGCGTAGACGCGCAGGGCCATGTCAGATTCCCTTCATGCCGAGTCGGCGGGCTGTTGCGGCGAGGAAAGCGACGTTCCGGGCGGTGCGTGCCGGGTCGACGGGCGGCAGAAACATCTCGCAGCCGAACGGTGCAGGTTCTGCCCACACTCGAACGGTGCCGCCCGGGGTGGCGTCAGGTGTGGCATCGGCGTCGCCGGGCGATTCGGCCATCGTCACGCCTTCGACTTGCGGGTGCGGCGGGCCGGGGCGACCTTCTCGCCATCGCCCTCGACTGCGTCCGGGAGCTCGTCGCCGGTGCCGTCGACGTCAGCGGGGAGCGTCACCGGGAAGTCGTTTTCGAGGCCGGTGAAGCGGCCACGGGGCAGCGGTTCCGTGACGCGATAGCCGTTCTGGTGGAGAGCGGCGCGCAGGTTCGGCGCATCGGTGAGATCCACCTCGGCCACGCCGTCGATGAAGAGGATGCCGAGAGTGTCGTGGTGCTTGCCGGCGGGGCGAGCCGGGTGAAAGACGTGAGCCATGGTGTGCCTCCGTGAGGGTTAGGCCGCCCTGCCCAGTACAGGCTAGGCAGAGCGGGGAATGTGGGCGCGCAAAACGGCCCCGAAGCGAGTCGCCTCGGGGCCGTCCTGGTGCTGCGGTTACTGCTGGGATGCCTCGAACACGGCGCGGGCCGCAGTCGTGTCGGCGGGGGTCGCCAGCGGCCAGAGATCGGCGAGTGCGTCGAGTGCGTCGATGACTGGCTCGTCGAGGCCGGTGTCGGTGACAGTCTCGCCGTTGACTGCGGCGGCGAGCGCGTCCTCGAATGCGGCGGTAGCGTCGATGTCGCCCGAACTCATCATCATTCCATCCCATCTATGAGGTGCTGCCATAGTGCGCGGCTGGACTCTGTGGCCCGGGAGCCATTCACCTCGACGTCGGCGAACGCCTCAGCGATCGCCTCCGTGCCGTTGAACGAGCCCTTCCGGTCGAACGCATAGCCGGGCAGGTTGTCGTGCTGCCAGCGCCATGCTTCGGTGGAGTTGACCTTATACCCCTTGCTCTTGCCGAGGTCCACGATGACCTTGCGCGCGGACTTGCCCTGCGCGAACGCGGTCTGTGTGTCGATGACGTGCCCGAACTCGTGCGAGATGATGCCCTGCACGTTCCCGAGCCCCGCAGGGTGGAACCCCTGCGCGACGTCGTTCGCGAGCAGGCCGAGCAGCTTGTCACGGTTGACGGCGTGCGTCGTGTTGAGTTCGAGATCCACCTTCCCGGCGCGCCCGCTGCGAGCGTGCGCGTAGGTGCGGGGGCTCATTTTCACGATGTTCACTTCGTCCATCACGACAGTCGGATACTTCTCGAGCAGATCAGACACCGTCTGCGCGTACTCCCTCGCCGTGTCGACGTTCGTTTTAGCGGTGAACCCGTTGACGGTGATGCCGCGGTGCTGCAGCTGCTGGCCGAGGATACCCCCGACGTCCTTACCGTTCGTGGCCTTCGCGAGTGCTGCGGCCAGGTCGGAACTCGTGCGGGGTGCCGGCGCGCCGATCTTGATGTTGTCGCGGCCGATCTGCTGCGCGCCCTTGTCCCAGGCGACGACTGACTGCTGCCATGCGCGCGCCTCGGTCATGCCGACGCCCGAGAGGGGCGCCTGCGGGCGCGGGCCGAGCACGTCGATCGGATCGCGGGGCGCTGTCGGCCGCGGCGCGGGTGCGGCTGCCGGCGGAGCAATCGCTGATGGCGCCCGCGGGGTGGGGGGCTTCGGCGCGGATGGTGGAGACCATGAGCCCGTGGCACCCTTGCCATCCGAGAAGTGCAGTTGCTCGCGGGCCGATACGCGCTTGCGTCCGGTGAGTGCGGTGTGCTCGCGCAGCTGCGCTTGCTTGGCGCGCACTTTCAGCTGTGCGCGCTTCTGATCCGCCGGGGTGCCGGCGACAGCCTCGCGCCGCTTGTACTTGCGAACATCGCGCTCGATGGCGCGCTGCTTCTCCCGGTCGGCTTCCGCCTGCGGGTCGAACTCTTTCCCGGCCTGGGGGATCGTGAGCCCGGGAAGGTAGCTGACGAACTTGCACCGGTCGTTCGGGTGGCCGAGGCCGTTCTGCCGGGCAGAGTCGAGAGTCGCGAAGATGACGACGGTGACCTGCTCGTCGCTCGTTGAGTGCGGGACGGTGATCGTGCCCGTCGTCCCGTCCGTTGACAGGATCTGGCCGCGGTACCGTGCGCAGTCTTCGCAGCAATCGTCGGCAGCGACCGGGGTGACCAGGTTGACGCCCGACTGCTGCATCCGCCACACGCCAGCATCGTTGAACGCACGGTTGACTGCGGTACGCCCGGCCATTTCTGCATACGATCCGATGCGCCAGTTCCGGTCTGCCTTGTCGACGAACCCGGTGATGCCCTTGCTTAGGAACCGCTCGACGGCCATCTGCTGCGAGGCGAGGCCGGTGGACGCGCCGAGGAGAGTGTTCGACGCCGTCATGCTGATGACCTGCTGATATGCGTCCTGCGGATAGCGGCTGATGCGTAGCGCCAGCTTCTCCAGCCGTGAGGTGAGGTCGAGGGTCAGCATCGTCGCGGCCTGCGATGAGGTGCCGGTCAACGCTGTCGTGCCGGCCAGGCGGGAAGCCATGCCGAGCCGTTCAGCTGCGGCGGCCTCGCCCTGCGTCCATGCCGTTGTGATCACGTCGAGGGCTGCCTCACGGCCGCCGAGCTTCCCCGACACTTCGCTGGCCATGTACTGCAGCTCACGGATCGACTGGGCGCGGGTGGCTTGCAGCTCGGCGAGCGCACGGTTCCGGACGATCGCACGGTCGAACAGGTCGGTCATGTGCGGGGTCATCGTTGACGTGCGAACGATTTCCTGCAGCTCGAGGTCGCGCTGAGCGCGCACGGCGACGGCTTTGATGAGGGTGTCCTCAGCGTCCGCGTACCGGGCCGAGAGGTTCACGCCGAGTTCTTCGATGAGATCCCACGCGGGAAGGCCTGCCGGGTCTGGGATGTACTGAGCCACCGGCTGACCTCCCCGCTACTCGATCAGGCTGTTACTTGCCGCGGCTCTTCGTGGTCTTCGCCGGGGCGTCGTCGATGTCGAGGGCGTCGTCAGCGGCGGCGGGGGTGCCGGCAGATACTGCCTCAGCGGCGGCGGTTGCCGCGGCCTCGGCGGCCGTCTCTTCGTCGGTGGGGCCACCCGGCACGTCGGCAGGCTTGTCCTGCGTCGCGGCGTCGAGTGTGGCCTGAGCTTCGAGGTCTTCGCGGGCGTCGAGTGCGGTCTGAGCTTCGTCGGCGTCGATGGTCTCCCACCGCGCCATCGCTTCGAGGTCTTCGCGGGGCTCGTCGGTGATGACGATCTGAGCGCCCGGTTCGAGTGAGCGGTATGCGTGAGCCATGAGTCTGTTCTCCTATGCGAGAGGGAAGGTGAAGGGGGTGCGGGCGGCCGCGTGAACGACCGCCCGCAAGGTGGGGCTACGCGGTAGCGTTGGCACCCTTGAGCAGCACGGCGCGGTTCGCGTCGAGCAGCTTCGTACCGAACAGCATGTCGGCCGAGAGGACCGTCTGCTTCTTGTTGATGTCCCAGCCGTAGGAGATCCGGATGGACAGGCCGTTGTAGCTGACCACGGCGACCTGGCCGACGTTGGCGCCGGCGGGCATCTGCAGCGGGGCAGAGCCGAAAGCGAACGCGGTCTTGTGGAACGCGAGGCCGATCTCGGTCGTGGGCTCGCCGATGGCCGGGGTGCCGGCAGGCTGGCCGACGTTGCCGGTCTGGAAGGCGTCGAACCCGAACAGGTTCTTACCGATCGAGCCCTCGCGCAGAGCCGCGGTCGAGCCGGACTTCTCCGCGTGCTTGATGATGTCGCTGTTCAACCAGCGCGCCTTCGTGGTCGGGCCGACGACGGCGAACCGGTCCTGCAGCGGCACGGCACTGAGGTCGAGCTGACGCCCAGCCTCGATGAGCACCTCGGGCTTGTCCCACGTCTGCAGGTTCGCGTCCGCAGCCGTGCCGAACCCGGCGACCTGCGTCACGTTGTCGCGCAGGCTGAGCAGCGACTGGTCGATGTCCTGAGCGATGGCGGCCATCATCGGGTTCAGCAGCTGAGCGCTGAAATCCTTGATGCCGAGCGTCATGTCCTCGTCGGTGACGGCCACGGACACGTCCGCGATGTCGTTGACGACAACCGGGATGCTGGTCTCGGTCGCGTTCTGCAGCTCGATGCCGGTCGCGCGGTTGAATCGCTTGGACTGGAAGGAGGCCGGCACGCGGATGTCGATCGTGTTGCCCTTGGCCTTGGTCGAGAACTCCGACGTGAGGTCAGTGTGCACGAGGCCGTGCATCGGCGTGGACTCGTACAGGGTGGCGAGCGCCTCTTCGGCGATCTCCTGAATGGTGAGGAAAGCGTTAGCCATGGTGGTGGCCCTTCTGCGCTATTTGGAAGCGCGCTGGTCGCGAATCGCCTTGCGGCGGTCGTCGATGGATTGCGGACCCGGGGTGGGTGTTCCGCTGGGCGGTGCTCCTCCACTGGACGGGGCCACCTGGACGCTCCGCAGTTTCGGGTTTGATGTGACCGACGTCTTGACGAGTTCGTCCACCAGGGATCGGTACTCGGCATCAGTCGTGTCGATGGCCGCGAGCTTCGCCTGGAAGCTTGCGGAGTCTGTGAGGAGGTCATAGTCAGCCCCGTGGGAGCCGACGACCTTGAGCAGGGCGTTGTCGAGGCGTGCCGCCTTGATGTCCGCGGCCTGCGTGGTGATGGTGGTGTCGCGCGTCTGGATCTCAGCGGAGAGGCTTTCGACGGTGGTCTCCGTGTCCGCTTCGACCAGGCCGAACTCCTGCCCGATCTTCTTGTACGCGGCGGCGGTCGCTGCTTTCGCTGCGGCCTCCGAGTCCGTCTTGCCACTCACCCGGGCAGCGGCCGCCTCGTCGCGGAGCTTCTTCACGTACGCGGCATCGAAGGTCTCGACGGGCGGCGTGGCGGGCTCAGCGGGCGGCGCCGGCTTCGGCGGGGTGACGGGATCGGTCGGTTCGACGGGAGCCACCGGGGGAGTGGCGGGCTCAGCGGGAGCGCCGCCGTCTTCCCCGTCGATGAAGCGGATCCCCATCAGGGCGAGCTTCGACGGGCGGATCGGACCGAACGTGTGATTGCGGATGAACATGGTGCTCCTTCGCGGCGCCTGGCCGCATTGGTGAACGCCCACCCCTGCGGTGAACGTGTAGAACGTGGGTTAGTCGGTGACCGTTGTCGGGTCGGTCTCGGGTTCCATCCCGTTCTCGGCCTTGATCAGCGCAGCCTCGGCCGCCGCTTCCGCAGCGTTGAGGTTTGGCTGCACGGCGCGCACGCCCGAGATGATCGAGCGAACACGGGCGAGCATTTCCGCCTGCGTGGTCTGCGCGCGCAGTAGCGGGTTGACCTGCGACACCTCGGCGAACGTGATCTTTGGCAGATCCTCGACCAACGCGCCGCCCTTGCCGGGGAACACCAACGCGTCGATGGCCAGCGCCGTGCGTGCCAGGCGAGCGAGAGCCGGACGAACGTACAGCGCCTTCTTGTCGCGGGTGCGCTCCGAGTCGCCCTTGTCGTCGTTGACCTCCGTCGCCGTCTTCGCGTTGCCGTCGCGGATGCCGAAGTGCGACACCGAATAACCGGTGGCCGTGGCGATCTCGCGTTTCAGCGCGACGATGGTGTCGAGGTGCTCGGCCACGCGGATCTCAAACTGCGAGATCGTGATCTGCCCGCCCTTGCCATCGTCGACGAGCCCACCGAGAGGCGAGTACACCTGCCGGTTCATGTCGAACTGTGCGCCCTGCCCGCGGCCGTTGAGCTGCAGGTAAGACTCGGGCACGGACAGCCGGCCCATGCCGTTGTCGAAGTCGCGCATCAGCGAACCCCAGA
>Ga0314855_100127_pt1 | contig 19398 bp, 21 predicted proteins | sample 2018CB1WmetaG_FD_203636 | JGI IMG/M metagenome (GOLD analysis project Ga0314855, IMG submission 203636) | Cryopeg brine viral communities from Beaufort Sea near Barrow, Alaska, United States - 2018 CB1W | ecosystem: Environmental > Aquatic > Marine > Coastal | place: USA: Alaska | collected... | reverse complement strand
CAAGTGAAACCCGGGATGTTTCAATTAATGACGGGATCTTTCTGGTGGGAGTGTTGCCATCCTTTGGCATTAAGGCCAAAAATGAAGACAACTGGAAGCATAACAACCGCCTGCAGTTATTCTTTGTGAAAAAATTTAGCAGCCGGGATGAGGACCTTATGGATCTCTATGATGAAACCGGGGCCGTGGTGCTAAAGTTCCAGGCGTGGTTATTAAAAGAACACAGTACATTCCCAAAAAAATGCATTTTTAAGGATATAGATTTTTCATCCTTTAATGCAGATCCTGTAAGAGATTATAACAGCTCCAACGGGTACATGGTCACATTTGAATTAAACACATAATATGAAATTAAAACACACTATACAGATTCGTTCGCCGGTGACCCCAATCGCCCGCTTACGTCTGTCAAAAACCCCTGTGTAGGGGTTTTTTTTATGGCTTGATGCATCGCGCCGGCTGTCCTTTTCTTACCCCTTTCTCTGGGTTAAACTTGTAACTATGATTCCAGGAAGATCCCACAACAATAACCTTATAGAGCGTGCCTTTGTAGAGCGTATCCTTAAAGAAGAAGGAGAAAACATTGCCAGGGCACAGGATAGGGTATTAAGCCAGGCATTGAATAATGAAAGAATAAACTTTGTAAGGTACTCCCGCACCTTCGAGGTTTCCAATATGACCTTGAAACACACCCATCATATCCAGCAAAGGTTTATAGATATGAAACGTACCAGGTTTGGAAAGCAAAAACCCATCCAGGTGCATAATTCCATTATCTACGGCCACTGGAATAATATAATTTTTCGCTCCAAGGTAGAACTTACCAAGGCCCTACGTACCCAAATGGCGCTGCAACTTAACCTCGAAGTATAATGTCAAAAAGAATTACCAACGAAAAATTGAACGTTGAAATGTCTATTAACGGGGTTAATAAGACACAGGCCGAAATTTCCAAGATCCAGACTTCCATAAGGGGACTTGAAGCTGCCAATAAGGATTTAGCAGCTGCGAAAAGGAAAGAGGCGCTGGCTTCTGGAACCCAATCTGAAAAATACAAGTCCCTGGATAGAGAGTTAAAGAAGAATGGAGTGGCTATAGATGACTATAAGAAAAAACAGTCAGATCTTCAAAAACAAATAGGGCTTACCGGGATGACCATGCGGCAGTTGGTTAAGCAGCAAAACTCCCTTAAAGCTCAAATGAACAACTTTGTTCCCGGGACTCCTGAATGGAAAAAGCTTAATGCTGAACTTCAGGAAACTAAATCCCGCCTTGGAACGGTAAGGGGGGAAATGAACCAGACAGAAGGCGTAATGGGCCGCATGAAAAAAAGCCTTGGAGGTTTTGGAGGGATGCTATTGGGTGGTGCAGGATTAATGGCTGCCTGGCAGGGTGTTAAAAAGTTTATAGGAGCAAATTCAGAATTAAGTGATTCCCTGGCCAATGTTAGAAAAACTACCGGACTTACAGATGACCAGGTCAATCAACTTGATAAAAATCTAAGAAAATTTAATACAAGGACTCCGGTTAATGAACTTCTTGCCCTAGCAGAAGAGGCAGGACGGCTTGGAAAAGATTCTGTGAAGGATATTGAGGAGTTTGTTCGAACAGCCGATAAGATAAGCGTTGCGCTGGGTGATGATTTACAAGGGGACATTAATGAGAACGTTCAGCTTATTGGAAAATTAACTACTCAGTACAAAGTAGCAGAAAAATATGGTGGGGACTTCGGAAAAGGAATGGAACGAATCGGATCGGCCATTAATGAAGTCGCTGCTTCGGGCGCTAATCAGGCCGGTTTTTTGGTAGATTATCTTAAAAGATTGGTGGGTGTTTCCTCTCAAACGTCTATTACTGCCGATGAACAGCTGGGGTTTGCAGCTGCACTGGATGAAGCGGGGCAGAGTGTGGAAACCTCAGGTACTACTATGTCCAAATTAATAGTAGATATGTTCTCCAACGTTGCAGATTATGCAAAAATAGCAGGGATGGAGACTAAAGAATTTTCCACTTTACTCAAGGAAGACACCAATGAAGCACTCTTGTTATTCCTGGAAGGTCTCCAGGGTAATGGGGAAGGTTTGGAGGTTATGACTAAAAAAATGGATGCTCTTGGTGTCGAATCGGGCAAAGGTGTGGCCGTGTTAACTACACTTGCAGCTTCTACAGATCTTGTAAGGGAGCGCCAGGAAACCGCTAATAAAGCCATTATAGAAGCTACCTCATTAACAGACGAATTCAATGTTAAAAACGACAACCTTGCCGGTACTCTTCAAAAAATAGGGAATGTTATCTCTAATTCGTTTAAATCTGGTGCATTAGGTAATACTCTTAATTCTTTAATTAAAGGTTTTGGAGAATTAACCGGACTTATAGATGATAATGCCGCAGCTTTTGCCAGGGAAAACAAACAAACCTTTGAGTCTGCCAAGGCAAATAGAAGATTGGCCACTGAAAGCAGCGCTTTACTTTCTGAATATGAATCCTTGACCAGGGATGGCGTGATCCCAACCGCCGATGAAAAAGCCCGTTTGGAAATTATAACACTTAGACTCCGGGATAGATTAGGAGAATCTGTTATGTCCATCGATAAAGAAACCGGGGCATTTATTTTGAATACCGAAGCCGTTAAGGAACAAATTAAACAAAAGAGACTTGCAGCAGATGATGAAGCAAGCACATTAGCTTCCAGGTTATCAAATACGCAGGATGAAATTGGAGAAATTAAGGAACGCCAAAAAATTATTAGAAGAGATCGGGAACTTAATAAAAAAGCATTTGAAGAAGAAAATAAGCAAAATCTGGAAGCCATTGAAAATTCCAGTGCCCTTACTTCAGCCGAAAAACTTAAAATGAAAATGAGGCTTGAAGGCTTCAGGGAATATGATACTGCCAATCAAAAGTTATTACGTGTCAATAAGGAACTTAGCCAGGAAGAATCAAATAGGATTGATCTTATTTCAAAATTAAAAGAACTCAATTACAGTGAAGAAGATGTAAATGCGGCATTTGGAACTAATAGTGAGGAACCATCCGAAGGAGAAGAAAAGACCATTGGAGGGCAATTATTTAAATTTAAAGGCGGACAATGGATCATTAAAAAAGTAGACGGTGCAAGTGGAGGCGGTGGTCTTTCTCCAGATGAAAATAAACGTATTGCTACCGAAGCCCAAAGGAAAAGGGAACAGTACGCTAAAGAAGAAGATAATTTAACCGCTCTCATCCAACGCAAGCGGGAAGAGCGTGAGATCGCTCAATTAGCCGGTTTGGAAAAAGAACTGGCGGGAATTGATGAAACATACCGAAGGGAAATAGAAAGGGCTGAGGGGCATAGCGACCGCATTCTGGAACTCGAAGCTTTAAGGGAGCAGGAAAAGGCAGATGCAAAAATCAGGCTTCAGGAGGATTACAATGAAAAAGCAGCGCAGCTTGATGCTGAAACCCAAAAATTAAAGGAAGAAGCAGAATTGGATAGGGAGATTGCAGCTGCTGAAACTCAAATTGAGAAAGATCAGCTAAGACTGGAGCACGCAAGATCTATTGCATTGAGTGAACTGGAGATAATGATGGAGGCAGAGCTTGCCAAGGTGGAAGCTGTAGAAAACGCCGAACAACTCAAGGCTGCTATAAGAGAAAATTATGCTCAGCAAGGTGATAAAATTAATAGGGTATTTGCGGACCAGGAAAACAAATTAAAAGAAGATCAGGTTAAATGGACTGAATTAACCGAAGATCAAAAATTATCTGCTGTTACCGGGGCATTAGCATCTGCCGCTGCTGCATTTAATGAAGGCTCTGCCGCGTGGAAGGCTGTAAAAATTTCAGAAACATTAATAGCAACGTATCAATCGGCTCAAAATGCATATGCAGCTCTTGCCGGAATACCTCTTGTTGGTCCCGCATTAGGAGCTGCGGCTGCCGGTCTTGCCGTTGTAGCTGGTATGAAGCAGGTTGATAAAATAAGAAGCACTCCCCTTGAAAAAGTGAAGGCTCCAAGATCCAATGTGCGCGGTTATGAAGATGGACTTTACAAAGATGTTACCAGGACAGATGGGAAAAGGTTCCGGGCAAGAAATATGGGAAGGACCCGCACCCAGGTGGTAAATGAACCTTCCTATTTCAATGATTATTTAACAGGTGAAGCAGGGCCGGAATTAATTGTAGATAGTGACACCTTCCGCAGGCTCGACCCTAAGGTTGTGCAGCATATAATGGATGTACGGCACAACGTAAGAGGTTTTGAAAGCGGTAAATATCCCGGCTCAGCTTCCGGAGGGAATAATACTACAGTAATAAATTCAGATCCAGAACTTAAAGCTATGATGGCCGGGATGATGAATTTACTTCAAAACCCACCAAGGCCTCAATTGGTTTGGGGCTATGAAGAAGTTGAAAAAAACACAGAATTGCAAACCGAAATACAACAATCTAAAAATAACGGAAAACTTACTCCATGATAGAAATCGTAAAGGCACCAGATACCAACCGGGTTATTGCAGATGGAAATGATACTATCATTCAACTTCGCACCACTACAGGTTCAGACCATTTTTTAAGAGCTACCATATACATTAATGGGGTAGAGTTTCTTCAGCAATCCTGGAGCAAGGATGAAGACAGCCTATGTGCCTTTAATCTTAAGCATCTTTACTATGCATACTTCAGCAATTCATTTAGTGATTCCATTACTACCGGATTTCGGGAAAAAGGGAACCTTTACAAGAAGGTGAAAATCATAGCACGGGAATATGCGGTGGGAAGTTCTAATGTAGTATCTACTTTGACCCTGCCGGAGTTTTATTTGCTCAAAAACCATAAACCAATGGTCTTTGATGACACTAAAACTGTTGCGTTTCTTAATCTTCCGCAGGAAAACATAAAGGTTTCAAGGGATGCCGGATATGTTTTTCCGCTGTATTTAAAAGCCGGGCCGCTATTGACCGTAGATGTGCTCAACAATTTGGGAGTGGTTATTTTTACCGAAACCCTCGAAAATTACAGTTCCCAGTCAATTCAATACGAATTGTTATTTGAAGATCTGCCACTTCAGGATCTGGAAGAGATCTATGTTAGATTTTCAACCGGGCAGGACCAGGAACAAAAAAAGCTGGTATTTATCAATGAAAGTATTTACCCGGCAAAGCAAATTTTTTACCTCAATAATTGCGGCTTCTACATTCCGGCTTATTTATTTGGAAAAAAGGAAAATAATAATTCCTTATCACCGCTTAGTTATGCGCAATTTGACGGGACAGAGGTTACTTATGATGTTGAAGATGTAAAGGAGCTCAGATTAAATTCCGGTTATGGATATAAGGATATCACCGCCTTGGTCCATACCATAGCTACCAGTGTAGATGTAAGGATTCAAGTGGAAGGGTACTGGGAACGTGTAAAAAGTGAAACTAAAAAAGTACAGCGATTTGTAGATAATCAATTTATATATTCTGAAGCTCTTAATTTCTCCAGAGTGAATGTTGCCAATTTCACCAACGAGAATACCTTCGCTTTAATTCCTGAAGTGAGGGATATTACAAAGGAAGGCGATGAGAACGCAGTAATTACCATTATCAAGGCTGAATTTCTGGCGGTGTATGTGGCCACACAATCTGCTACCAGGTTAAGGATTAGGAATCTTCCGGAAAATGGGAAAATAAGTTACCAAGCCACAGCCGGAACTTATAATCTAAGCGATATGGCCGCCAATAATCCTTCATTATTACCCTTTGAAATTCCTTTGGATGATTTTATTTCGCTTCAATATCAACCAAATTATACCTTGTTTGGGGATCCTTTGGATGTGATAAAATTTCAATTGGGATCTATTGTATTGTGGAGCAATGTGGCCAGTTTGAATTTAAACGTGGTAGACCTTCCAGATGCGAACCTCCCGCCAAATATTATGGTTAATTCCATTCAGGAATTAACCATTGATGAAAATGGAGCCGGATCCAATTTAATTAATGCAAGCATCACAGATCCTGAAGGGGATCAATTACTGATCCTTTGGGAAGTGCTTGACGCTGCCCCTATTACATTTGATGATGCCGGGTTGGAAAAACCAACCATATCGATAGCCAATGGTCAGGCTAATCAAACATATCATATTAAGGTTACGGCTACAGATGTAGATAATAACCTTGTTTCTGAAAAAATCATAAAAATAAATACCAGTTCTTATGCGGTGTCAATATCTTCATTAGGTTATGTCCCTACAGGTAATAGCACAATTGGATTTGAACAATTATATGATGTGATTATATCTGGTGGCCAGCCCTTAAGCGAGGTGGTTTTGGCTTATGAAATGCAAGCCGTAAGTTTTGATCATTATGCAGTAATAATGTTGAATGAAAATACAGAGAGGCTAATCACCGGCAACGGTAAAACTTTTGATACGATCATATTAGGTGCAGATGGAGAAAAAGTATTCCAGGTAAAGCTGGTAAACAACCAACAAAATTCAGTTCTAAATCTTACTGCCAGTATTGACAGCGTGACAGGAGATCAAATAATATCGCAAATGAGTGAAACCATAATGAGCCTATGAGAGCCTTAAGAATATTTGTTAATGAAATTGAATTAGACCACGTTCGTGAGGATCTTAAAGTCCGCGAAGAAAACAGTTCCTTTCACGATACTTTAAAGGCTGCTCACAGCAGCTATCCAATAAGAGTTGTGGAAAATGAAGCTGCGTTACAAGCTTTGGGGGAATTTTCTATAGCTGCTTCCTCCAAACGAAAATTTTTTACCTGTGTGGTTGTTCTTGGAGCAATACGCCACAATGGGATCCTAACCCAGCTTGAAAAATTAAAAGGCTTTCGTAAATGTGATTTGAAATATGGCAGTGAGATAAACGGGATCATGGACAAACCTATAGCTTCATTTTTCCCTACGCTTTATTTGCAGGGAGAAATTCCTTTTAATGCTGAAAGTGATGTGGAATTCAATGCAATGGAACAATGGAGGGAGACAATGGCATCAATTGATAAAAAAGTTTATCCCGAAGCAAAATGGCAACTCCCAAAAATGCGGTTTACAGATAAATTTGGATCAGATTTAAAGGAAGATGATTCTCACTATGATTATAGAGGACATATAAATAACCGATTTTTAAATACTCTTGCTCAAAATGGTTTTTTTACCACCCAGGATGTAAATATTGTTTTAAATTATAATGTGATATCTCCGCAGGTTTTTGTTTTGAGCCCTTTATTTCACGCATTTGCCAGTCTGGGATATAGCCTTCAGGGAAACGTGGTTAAGAGTGATTTTTTTAAGCGGTTATTGTTGCTTTCCCATAATGATAATACCACAAAAGTTCTAAAGCGGGTAACCGGGACTAATTATGAGATCACCAATTTAACGCAAAAGAATATCTCTGGAATCATAGGGCCTTTCCCCTGGCCTACATACGCACAAACCTTTGATCACGTAACCACATCTGCTGGACCTTTTAAAATAGTTTTAAAATTTGATATGAACAATGCTGTCAATGATATTTTTGGTGTACAGGCATTGTGGCAGGGAGAACTATTTGGTAATTTTGTTAATAATACTCCAGATGTTTATGAGGAAATTTTTTCTTTTGATGTCTCACCTGCGCAAGTTGGGGATATTTTACAATTCAGGTTCCACAGCCTTAAAAGGAACATCCCACTGTCACATACTTTTGAAGTGATCAAAGATCTGCCTGAAAAGGATTTTTATGATTTTCATCCCACCATAGATTTTTCCCGATATATACCAGACTGGAGTGTGGCCGAGTATTTAAATAATTTTCAAAATTTATTTAATTGGAAAATTGATATTGATGATGTGGAGAAAACAGTGCAGCTTAACTTTAATGAAGATGATTATCTTTTGAACGGTCCTGTTGTTCCAATAATGAAATCACTACAAATAGGATCCTTTAAAAATATTGAATATGAGAGTTACATTCTAAAATTTGAGAACAAAGAAGATTCTTACCAGTTTATTTCACAGGATGAAATTGCAGAGAACCGTGAGGGAGATGAGAATACAAAGATCATGGAAACTAAATTTAAACTGGTACCACACACCGGAGGTACTTCTAATCTTAGTGCTCAACTGGAAGATAAAAGTGGCGTGGGATTGCTTATCTACGATCCCGTTAACCATCCATCCACCTCCAAATCATACCAGGGAAGGAATCTAAACATTACCGGCGAAGGAGGGATTTTTGAAAGCTACTGGCGTCGCTGGTTGTTATTTCGGCTTAATGCAGGGAATACTACTTTAAAAGGCCCTTTTTCCCAAACGGAATTATATAAAATCTCCAGAGCAAAGAAAATATATATAGACAATCATCTTTGGTTGGTAAAGTCAATGGACTATAAAGAAAATTCATTAACACTATTTGAAACCGAAATAGAGGTGGAGTCGGTTACATTTTAAGCTTCCCGTCCAGAACATTTGAACTTACACCGCCTGAAAACGGCGTATATTTTTGAGTCATGGCAATATCGCTGTGCCTGGCGTGATCCCTTACATGTATGGCAGGAACCCCGGCCCGGAATAAATTAGTGATCCCGGTATCCTTAAGGCTGTAAAAGTGATATTTAGCAGGTAATTTAAGTTCGCGTTTTAACTTGGTCCAGCGATCGCTGAATGATTTAGGAGTACTTCCCTTGATTCCTGGTAAAAATCCATTTTGAGAAAACAAGAAATCATTGTTATGGGCCCCATTCAAATGTTTAATAAAAAAGGCCATTAATTCATCTGGGATGGTTACCGTTTGGGTTTGATTGTTTTTGGAAACTTCAGCCCTTATAAGTATCAATTTTTCCATTAAATTAATATCACTCACAAACATTTTACTCATTTCCGTTCGCCGTATTAACCCGAAATACATCATTGCACAGGCAGTAGCGTATGGATGATCATTGCTTTCTAAATGGTTAAATATTGCCTTAAGATCTTTATCCGGAATAACGGATCTCTTCTTTTCCCCTTTCGGTTTTTTAACAAATCCTGCCGCAGGGTTAACTGATATATGATCTTTCTGGATCATGTATTTACAGAAAATATTGAGAAAGCCTAAGTAATTATTATAAGTTCTGGGGGAATTATTCCTATCGTAATATATGTAGTCTAAAAAAGAAGCGATTAATTGACGGTTAAATTTTAGGCAGAACATATCCTGGAGTCCCTGGTCCTTGAGATATTTTTCCAGGTTGCTTAAGTAGCTTCGGTAGGAGCGAAGGGTGTCCTCCCTAAGTGAATGATCTCTCACTTGTTTTTCAATATTGCTTAAATATTTTTTGCTAACATCTTTTAAGAGTACAAAAGAATGAGCCGCTTCAGCTTCCATAAATTTATTCCATCCGCGTTCGAGCTTCCGGTTAATCTCAAAACACATTCTTTTAGCAAAGCGCTCACGTTCCCTTTGGTTGGAAATAGGCCTTACCCTGTGTTGAATTCTTTGAAGCTTTGGAGTTTTTAAAGTAGGATCTACAATATAGTATTCAATTCTCCAATTACCTTTTTTGCCTTTTTTTAATTCTGCAGGCACAAAATCTACTATAGGAATTCGAGAGGTGGTGTGTTTTTGTGAAGTTTCCATTTTTTTTTTACGGTTAGCTCTGGACTAACCGTAAAAAAATAATGGTTGTGGCAATCTCGTGACACTTTTTTTAGAAACATTCCCTAAACCCAGATAAATAAAGGGTTTTGAAAATTGTAGTAGCGAGAAGGGGGTTCTAAAAAACCAATTATTATTTTTAACGCTTAGTATCCAAAGGGCTCAGAGAGCCAGTTTTACATCAAAGTGTGGCAAATTCGTGACGCCACAAGAGCCAAAAAAAAAGCGCTGGTGGGCGCTTTCAGATTTTAAGGAGGCGGTTCATTCCTTTTTTTTGATTTTTCTTACCGCTTTATCCAGTTCCTTTTGAACTTTTTTATTTTTTGCATAATCTGCATCTTCCCGGTCTTTATCAATTGACTTTTTCTCCTTATTAATCATTTAATAAATTTTTAATTTTTTCTTTTATTTTAGGTCTATCTAAATATTGCAAAAGAATATTTTCAAATGGATCTTGATTGTATTTTGAACCAGATTCTTTCACTTCACTCTCTTTTTTACTGCCTTTAATCATTTCCCCCTCACCAGAAATAAGCCATTGAGGATTTAAGTTCTCATAGGTGCGTAAAATAGTTTCTAGTATATCCGATCCTATGGAAGCCTTGCTTCTTGATTGCTTTCCAATGTACCCTTTAGGCCTTCCAATACTAACGTCGAAAGCATTTTGACTTATACCTTGATGCTCGATAAAGAGTGCTATGCGGTCTACGGTTTTCAAATAATTAATATTAATTAAGCAAAATAGTTTGCAGTTGAGTAAAATAGTTTGTAGTATTGTAACATCTTATTTACACAAAAGTAACATAAAAGAGAATACCCTCAATAATAGATAGCTATGATTAACAAAACCCAGAAAAAAGCTCTTTTAAAAAGTCTTGGTTCCAAGCATATTAAAAAGATACAGCTTTATGCCGCCGAGAATGGTTTTGTGCACGAAGATGGCCAGGAATATTCCAGGTCCACATTCTCCAATTCCTTTAACGGTAGCACCACTACAAATCTTCCCGTGGAGAATATCATTTTTGAAGCTGCAGAGTATTACAGGAAGAAAACAGAACAGGAGAATTTAAGACGAAAAGATTTTGTAACCAAAACAAATAAAAGTGCATAGCATGGAAGAATTAACCGCCGTAAACGAGCAAATTAGAATGGTAAAGGGGAATATTCAAATGTACCTGCTTCTTATGATTATAGTAAGCATTGGTGGCGGGATCCTTTCTTACTATGAATTAAAGGAGATCAATTCAAAACATCAAACTATCCTGGAACAACTAGAAATAAAAAACCCCGAGGCGGCAACCTCGAGGTAAGTTCACCATAATTAATCATCTCTTAAACTCTTAATTACAATGAAAAACAAAAGTACAACTCCGGCACAAGCCCCGCAAGAACTTATTGCGGGAATGAATCTCAAAAACACTACAGATGTAGAATTCTTCGGCATAAAGAAGAATAAAACCGTGCAATTCCTTCAGGGAGGACACGTGCATCCATTTGATGTTTTATCCCCACGTTATTACGCTTTATTGGTTACGGCATTTTACAAAGATCAACCGGCCGTGGCATATTTTAAACAATTTGATCTCCCCCTGAAACGGAAGGTTGAACTATATACGTATTATTTATTCGGTTCCCTAGATCACAAGCCGGATATCATTAATGGTGTATTACAAGCTTCCGAGAATTTTAGAGATTCCTCTGAGTGCCCTTCCCTCAGCTTCTCTGGCAAGGACATAACAATCGATGGCGTTATTTTAACCCTGCGTGATCTAACGATCATCGATATGTCCGCCCGGGAATGTACCGATTATGAAATTGCAGAAGCCCTGCACATTTGCCTACCCACTTTAGACTTTCACAAAAAGAACCTTTTTATAAAGACCGGTACCCAAACAAAACTGGGATTTGTAATGAAGGCATTTACTAACCAAATAATTCACTAAAAATGAAAATCAGAAAATTTTACGCCCAAACTGTTAAACCAATAATGGATGGAAAAACCAACATTCTGGGCTTGAGGAAAGAGATAGAAGAAAAGGAAGCCCAGGCAATACTTGAAAAATTCTTTGTCGCTGAGAAAGGTTCAAATGCTGAACTGGTAAAAGCGGAAGCCTGGACATTAATTCTAAAAGGGGAGCAGGTAACGGTAAACGATACCTGTATTACCTCACACCTTTTTAATGTGGCCGATAAGAGAGTTCACAATCCCACTTCTAAGATCTAAAAATATGAAACGAACCCTCATAGACATCCAAAACGAGATCACCCGCACCAGGGGAAATCTGGAAGCCATTAACAGGCACCCATTTTCAGAAAAAGATCGCGAGATCCTGGAGCCTAAATACCAGGCAGATATAGCCCGGCTCCAAAAGGAGGAAAAACTTCACAAGACCGAAGTTGTAGACCCAAAAATTGTAACGGTTTAAAAAAGAATTAATGCTCAAGCACTATAAAAAATGAAGCATCTCCCCGAAGAAATAAAAAACGAAATATTAGAAAAGGCTACCCTCGATAATGTTCTCAAAGATTATCATCCCACCCAAAAGAAAAAAGGATCCCAGTTTGTTATGGATTGCCCAAAATGTGGGGAAAAGGATAAACTGGAGTACAGCGCTGCGAAAAAAGTGGCCAAGTGCTTTAAGTGTGATATCGGGGTGAAAACCCCGGTAAACTACTTGACCAAATTCCACGGAAAAAGTTTTATAGAAGCCCTGGTTGAACTGGCCAGAATAGAACAGATCTCTACCATAGAAAAGGAAAACCCCGCGCCAAAACCCAAAAAGAAAACTTCCAAAACTCAGCGCCAAAGGTATGAAGATGCCGAAGTTCCCTACGTGCAAAAGATGCTAGACGAAAGCGGACTTAGTACCGATGATATCACAGATATGATCTTTGTAGATGATGATACCCGCAAGGAGATGCCCATCTACCACCAGGGAACTGTAGACAATGCCTTTGAGATCACCCGCGGTGATGATGTGATTATTCGGTATTATGATCTTGAAGGCCGCCCCATGTATTATTACAAGCGCGACCGTAAGGGAAATGCTGTAGGTGCCAGGAAAGAGTTTTACCGCGTGCGTTACCAAACCCCGGAGCTTCATCCGGATAAATACGGAAACCCTGTAAAATATCGATCTCCTTACGGCAGCGATACCAAGATCTATATCAATAAATGGATCCGGGAAAAGTATAAAAAAGCCTCTAAGATTACCACCCTGTATTTTCAGGAAGGGGAAAAGAAAGCCGACAAGGCTACCAAGCACGGAATGATATCCCTGGGAATTATGGGAATTCATAACATCGCTTACAACAAACGCCTCCCTCCGGAAATTGAATTGATCATTAAGCGCTGCCAGGTAGACAACGTGGTTTTTGTCCTGGACAGCGACTGGCAAAACCTATCTACTAAAATTGATAGCCAAAACACCGCAGATACCCGGCCAAGGTCATTTTTCCGTGCAGTAGATAATTTTAAAAAGCATTTTTACGCCTTCACTAATAATGATATTTATCTCAAGATCTTCTTTGCCTATGTAAAGGACAATCCAGAGAAGGATAAAGGGATTGATGACCTGCTTACCAACTCCTTGCGCGGGAAAGAGGATACCCTAAAAGATCTTTGTAATACAGCAATTTTGAAACCAGATGGTGATGCCAGCTGGCTTCAGTTTCATAACATTACCACCATGAGCGAATACAAGCTCATGAACTTCTGGCATCTGGAAAATGTAGAGGCTTTCACCCATCATTATAAAAACAGGTTAAAGGATCTGCCTAAGTTTAAATTCAATAAAATAGAATGGCGGTTTAATGAAAAGGGAAAATTGGAACTGGCACAGCCGCTTATGGACCATGAGCAGTTCTGGAATGAGGATATCAAGAAAAATGCCGATGGGGACATAGTTTCCAAAACCTACTCCTTCAACCATAAACGCTGCTACACCTTTTTGCAGAACCGGGGTTATTACCGGCTGGACCAGCCCAATAATACATTTATCTGGATCCACATAGACGGCAACGTAGTACGCAAGGTAGAAACCCACCAGGTAAAAGATTATGTAATAGACTTCACCGCGCAGCTCAACAAAGAAGATGTGGAGAATATGCTGTATCGCGGGGGCAAGCAATACCTGGGAGCAGATTCCCTGGGGAATTTACGCTACACCGGCCTGTCCCTTCACGAACCTTCCAAGAATATGCAGTACCTGTATTTTTCAGATAATTATTTCAAGATAACAGATGAAGGCATTGAACTGGAAGAGCTCAAGGATCTAACCGGCCAGGTGTGGCAGGATAACATCAAGGATTTTAAACCCACCCTCCTGCCATTAATGATTAAGGATGTACATAAGATCTCTTCAGAAGACATTAAAGAGGATCCAGACCTGGCCCTTTTCAAAGGGGAGTACACCATAGATTTTTCTGAAGATGCACTAAAATGTGACTTCCTGCATTTTCTCCTGAACACCTCTATTTTCTTCGGAAAAAATAAAAGTCTGGAGCAGGCCACCTTAGCTGAAAGATTTGAAACCACCCGCCATTTTCTCTCTAAAGTAACCGCTTTTGGGTATATGCTACACCGGTGGAGAAATGCTAACAAAGAGCACGCAATTATAGGTATGGACGGGCAAATGAGCGAAGTGGGCAAAAGTAATGGCCGCTCCGGGAAATCCTTGCTTGGAGTAGCCCTGGAACAGCTTACCCCTACGGTGACCATCCCCGGGAAAAAGAAGGATTTGCTGGATGATAAATTTCTTTTTGAAGAAGTAGACCAGCGTACGGCCGTGATCTTCTTTGATGACGTTCGGGTGAATTTCGATTTTGAATTTTTATTCCCTTACATCACCGGGAAATTTACCCTGGAGAAGAAAGGGATAGGAAAAATGACCTTACCCCGGGAATTTGTACAAAAATTCTACATCGCCACCAACCACGCTTTAAGCGGGGAGGGAGGAAGCTTTGAAGACCGGCAGTTCCTTTTAGGATTCAGCGACTGGTATTCTCAGCATCACAAGCCAATAGATGATTTTGGCTGTATGTTTTTTGATGAGTGGGATGAGAAGCAATGGAACCGCTTTTACAACTTTGCAGCCCTCTCCCTGCATTTATACTTCAAACACGGACTTGTAGCCGCGCCAACCGAAAAACTCCTTAACAGGAAACTTCGCCAGGACATAGGAGAATCCTTCCTGGACTGGGCAGAGGAATATTTCTCCCGGGAAGCAAACGTGAATTGCAGGATCTACAAATCCTTAATGTACGATGGAACCGCAGGAAGTGCAGATCATATACAACACGGGGACGGCTTCGTTACCAAATTCCCCGGACAAAGAAAGTGGGTGAACATCCAGAGCTTTAAATCTAAGATGAAGTCCTACTGCAAGTTCAAAGGCTGGGAATTCAACCCAAGCGCCAAACCAGCCGGAAGCGATATCAAGACCGGGGGAAAAGAATATATAGAAGTATTTGTTCCCCTGGAGGAAATGGAGAATATGAAAAAAGACTCCTATGAAAGCTCACAAGCTGAAGAGGAGGATGACAACCCTTTTAACGAGTAGTAATTATGGAAAAGCAAGTATTCAAACCAATTTTATTCAGCACTCCAATGGTGCAGGCTATTTTGGAAGAAAGAAAAACCCAGACCAGGAGAACTTTAGGGATAAACATCAATCATGATAAATTTATTTCTGCAGGGATTTGGACAACGAGAAGAATTTGGAATTCTGAAATAGAGGAGAATCCAAACCCTTTAAGAACCTACGCGTCTTTTTTTGATAAAAAAGAAGAGGAGATGAAGGTTTATTCCAAATATCAAAATGGCGATATCCTTTGGGTACGTGAAAACTTTTGTACCGCTGAAAATTGGGACCACTGGAACCCGGCATCACTGCCTGAAACCGTTGGCATTAATTATAAAGCCGATCTTAATGATGATTACATACCAAAATTCGTACACAGGGGAAGATGGCGCCCTTCTATTCATATGCCGAAGCAGATCTGCAGAATCTTTCTGGAAGTAACCAATGTGAGAGTAGAACGATTGCAGGATATTTCAGAGGTAGATGCAAGAGCTGAAGGAATAATTGAATACGCTTACGGTTATTTTAAAAATTACACTTCCCTATTTTCAGGAGGGAGGCCGAAAACAAACATTGATTTTAAAATCCCGTGCGACTCTTTTAAAACTTTATGGGAATCCATCAACGGAAAAGATTCCTGGAAAGCAAATCCCTGGGTTTGGGTGTACGAATTCAAACGGGTAGAAAAGCCTGCAGGCTTTTTATCTAATAGCGCAGCGATCTCAAGTCTAAAATCTAATATCTAAACCAATGAAAATAATTGAAGCCACTATTGTATTAAAAAAAGCCGATTTCTGGGACGTATTCTATTCGGCAGGGAAAAAGAGAATTGGCCAGCCATTTTGGTTGAGATCTTTGGAAACCGGGAAGTTTGACAACAAAGCCTACCTGGTTCAGCAATTGACAGATTCCCGGGAACTAAAAGCCTGGGTAGAATTTGGGATGGTGTTTATTCCTGCCAGTGATTTGGATATGGCAGCCAACGCAAAAACCAATAAAACCGAAGTTGATCAAGCTGCTCCAACAAAACAGGAAGAATTAACTCTAAAACAATACTGAAATGGAAAAGCGGCGGAGTTATTCAATCGAAGGAGGACACATCACCTGGACAGGCAAAGAAGATCCTACACCCCTACAGCTTAAAATATTGGAGAAATTGGCAAGAAAAGTATGCACTAAAGTCTCAAATCTCAAATCTAACATCTAATAAAATGAAACCAATCACCTTTCCAGAAGTAAATACTATTTACGCCAAAGATCAAAAAGAATACAGCCCCTTGCCGGCATTTTTGGAAAACAGCATCCAAGGCGAAGTGATCACCTGCTGGAAGCTTTCCTTCATCGAGCGTTTAAGGATCCTTTTTACCGGCAGGATCTGGCTGGCATTGCTCAGCTTCAATAAACCCCTTACTCCAACTTTCATCACCACCAGGAAAAGTGAAGTACTGGAAACAACGGAAGAAAAAGATAGAGGTATCAAAATTATAAAATGATCTTTTTTAAACGGCTCTTTTGCCTTCACCAAACGAAAACAACGGTAGTGCTTTCTGCCACCGTAGGAGTTGAAACCACTGCCCATAAATGCTCCAGGTGCGGGAAATTGAGTAATAAAATAATTGAAGTATAACTATGAAAAATCAACTTAACATATTTGGAACTGAAAAAATAACTGTTGCTGAATCTATTGATCTTACAATAGCAAGCCTTAAAGAATATGGTTCAAGACATAGGCATTGGGCCGCTGCCTGGAGTTGGGGAAAGGATTCTACGGCTATGGTTACTCTCATTACCCAATTAATAAATACAGGGCAGATTCCGGCGCCGGAGTCCTTTACAATTTTTGCAGCGGATACCAGAATGGAACTTATCCCTTTATGGCTTTCATCCCAGGTTATTAAAAAACAATTGGAGGAGAGAGGTGTCCGAGTAGAAATTGTTACAGCTCCATTGGATGATCGGTTCCTGGTTTATATCCTCGGTCGTGGGGTTCCACCACCTTCCAATACTTTCAGGTGGTGTACAGGTAAAATTAAAGTTGAACCTATGGAAGCTGCAGTTGCTGAATTCATAGGTAAGAAAAAGGAAAAGATTCTAATGCTTACAGGTGTGAGACAAGGAGAAAGTGCAGTTAGAGATCAAAGAATAAATGTAAGCTGTTCCAAGGATGGATCTGAATGTGGTCAAGGTTGGTACCAGACAGGATTGCAGAACGATTTATGTGCTACCCTTGCTCCATTACTTCATTGGAGGGTCTGTAATGTTTGGGATTGGCTTAAAATATTTGCTCCAATGCCAAAGCACGGAGGTTGGAATACTACATTGTTAGCAGATGCTTATGGAGGTGAAGAGGCTGAAGAAATTAATGCCAGAACAGGCTGCTTAGGATGTCCATTAGTTGATAAGGACACTTCTTTAAATACAGTTTGTGAATTAGTTAAATGGAAGTATTTGACACCTTTAAAAGGTCTGAAATTAATATACCGGGAAATGAGAATGCCTCAATACCGGTTAAGAAAAGAAGGAGGTCAAACCAATAAAGACGGTAAACTATCCAAAAACCAACAAAGAATGGGACCGCTTACTTTGGATGCCAGAAAGAAGTTTTTAAAAGAAATCCTGCAAATCCAATCAGATGTAAATCTGTTAGCAAAGGAACATGAAATGCCTGAAATAGATATTCTCAACCGGAAAGAAATTTCCAGAATTGAGGAAATGATAGCAGCTGGAATATATCCAAATGGTTGGGATGGATCTGAACCCGTTGCGAGTATTCCCCTGGATAAAATGTACAGCGATGGTAGTATAATGCAAAGATTATTTTATTAAAAATAGAATTATGAACTACGAAAAATTTGTTGAACTCACAGAATCGATGCGCAACGCGCAAAAGGAGTATTTCAAGGCCAAACATGGAGATCCGGAAAAACAGAAGATCCTGGTGCTTTCAAAGAAACTCGAAAGCATTGTGGATGCTTCTATCAAAGAATTTAAAAATCCCTCTTTATTTAATTAGCTATGCCAAATATCACAAAACACTTTCACATAGACATTACTCCAGAGCAGTTTTTAACTGCCTGTTCCAAAGAGGAATTAATGGAACTTGATCTATTGCTGGATAACTATTTAAAAATTTACAGGATCCTTGATAAGGAAAAATCCCTGGAAGAAAATCCCAATAAATGCCGGGAATGCGGACTTTCATATGATACGATGGTTTCAAAAGATCTATGTGTGAATTGTTGGGAAGGAAACCCGACACCAAACGGGAGATGTTATAAAACCAAAGGAATTTGCGATCATAATTGTCCTGGGCAATGCCGGGAATCCTGCTAATTAACTTACAAGCTAACTATGAAAAAGAAAATCTACATCGCCGGGAAAGTTACCGGAACACCAATTGGGGATTGTACAATGAAGTTTGGCAGCGCTCAAAAGCAACTGGAAGCCTTGGGGTTTGAGGCTGTGAACCCGCTGGTGGTGGTGAATGACTGGCATTGCACCTGGGACCACGCGATGCGGCTTTGCATAAAAGCTTTAATGGATTGTGATGCCATGTATATTTTGCCCTGTGCCAGTGATTCCCCCGGTGCAGGAGTAGAAATGCAGCTTGCCACCCGGCTCAACATCCCTATGTACGTCATGTTAAACTCACTTAAAAAACTAAAATAATGAACGAAAAAGCAGAATACAGGATCCAGGAACTAAATGGCGAATTCACCATTCAAACAAAGCTTGAGAAGATTCGTTATGAAGGCTTTTTTGGTCAGACCAAAGTGCGGGAGATAGAGTGGAGAGCCGTGACCATATTTGGCCATCCTTTATTTATGATTTCAGGGAGACGTTTACCGGCCCTCAATAATTACGATTTAAAACTCGGCCCATTGAAATCGAAGGAAGAAGCCGTTCAAAAGATTAAGGAGTTTCTTACAGCTCCTGTTTTTTATGATGAAAAAGGGATGCCGGTTGCCCCTAAATTCCCTGAAGGGAATGTTCCACGAATGAGAAATCCACCACCACCAAAGCCGCCAAAAGGCTTGGTTGGTAATTGATGATAACGCCCTGTATAAAAGCAGTAGCGGGAAAATTATCCAAAGTGGTCGAATTCGACCACTTTAAAACCAAGCCAACGAACGTGTATAAAATTAGTGCGTGGTGAAATCCGCAGGATTTCGGACAGCACGGAAGTAATAAATAAACATTAACCCTTGACCTAAA
>Ga0314855_100126_pt1 | contig 19600 bp, 45 predicted proteins | sample 2018CB1WmetaG_FD_203636 | JGI IMG/M metagenome (GOLD analysis project Ga0314855, IMG submission 203636) | Cryopeg brine viral communities from Beaufort Sea near Barrow, Alaska, United States - 2018 CB1W | ecosystem: Environmental > Aquatic > Marine > Coastal | place: USA: Alaska | collected... | reverse complement strand
GTCCTATCCACACCGTTGGGCGCGTTTTTGGAGTTTGGCAACCTTAACTCACCTTGTTGAAAATCTTCGAGCTTGAATATCATTTGACTATACCTTTGTTTCTTAGCAGAATGGCAACGTTAGGGTGCACCATTCGCTCGTCGTTCTTGATAAAAGTGCCGTGCTTTCTCAAATAGGTCACCTCTTCGAACTTAACATCTAGTGCTAAATCCTTGTAGGCTTCTTTCTTTGGTGCATCGTCACTCTTTTTAGATTGCTTTGCCATTATACAGCTGAATCAAGTGCGGATTTCACATCTGCAAAGGCGCCTTTGATTATACCTCGCTTATCATTGTCGGTAATGTAAAGGTGCAGACGGCTCTCCCCGATCATGGTAACCATGTTACGTGAAAAGTCATCGTTCTCCCATCCGATACGAACGGTATATCCCCAAACATCGCGCAATTGCAATAGTCGCATATCACCGATAACAAAAGTACCTGCGGCAATTGCCGGCTGTGATACGATCTGTACGCCCTTTACGGTCGTACCGTCCTCGCTGATAAATGGAGGTAGCAAATAACGACCTTCACTATCTTTTGTAAGTTCCATTTGAAGTACATCAATTGGGTTTACAAATACAACGTTCGGCATGAAAGTACCCTCACTTTGCACAACGATAGCAGTGTACATAGCTGCAAGAACATCATAGTTGTTCGGTTCTCCAGCTGCGCCTGGAGCTGGCATAGAACCAGCAATGCTTCCCAACATTGTAGGGTTGAAAGGAGTTGCAATGGTATTGATACCTTTAAGGTTCTGACCTGTGCCGTCACCGTTAAGGATATTTGCCTGACGAGCAATATCATGCTTACGTTTCAGCGTGTTTTCCATTGCGCCAAGCAACCATCCAAAATCGGATATAGCCTCTTCTGATGCCTTCATACGTCCGGCTACTTTTTTAGCTGGGGAGTATTCAACATTGAAGTCTGCATCGATCAAAGGTTTAAGACCACCTTCAGCAACCATGTCAGCGTCACCTTCTCCCGCGCTCTCATTTACATAGGGCAAAGATGGAAGGTTGGTAGTTCCTCGATCCAAATAATTCTCTACAAATACTTGCTGACGAATATATGGAGAATAACCCGTCGCAATTGAACCCGCGTAATTTGTTGGGGTTGCTGCAGTCGTAATATTCACGGTTGTAACCGCTGCCGGCGCTTTGATCTCAATATCAAAGTAACCGCCTTTTTTACGATCTGCCATAAACCCTTTAAGTTCCTCGTGCTTTTCGGCAAGGGCTGACTTAGCGGCTTCATGGAAATTGATCACTTTGGATTCAGTTCCTTTTTCCTGCAATGTTTTGATCTCTGCATTAGCATCCTTCAAATCCTCTACAAGTTTAGAAACCTCATCCTTAGTGGCTGTTTTTTGTGCGTTTTCGCCAATGGCTTTTTCCAAACCTTCCAGTTTGTCGCTTACTGATTTTAATTCTGCTGGGGTAGCGGTCTCTTTATTTTTTACCGTTTCCAGTTCTGTTTTGAGATCGGCAAACTTTTCGTTTATTTCGCCTGCCATCTCTTCTGGTGTTTTTGCCATGATTAGATATTTATATTCTTTAAAAAATCGGCAAGCGAAGTGTCTATGACGGGTTCGCTCTTATCTTGGGTATCTTTCGACGATCCAATATTGTTAGGGGTCGCGTCGTTACTGCCAAACAGTACCGCGCTACCTTCCATGTGTATCTTTAATTCTTTAACGGCAAAGAAATAATCTATTCCATCAAAGTTATCTTTGTTCGCTATTTTAGGGTAAACCTCTAAATATGTAGCGTATTCGTCCTTAAATTCGGGATCTTGACTGTTCACCGCCATCGCAAGGTCTACATACATCATACGTATGGAGTTCTGTAAATCGTTTCCTTTACTCACCATACCCATAAACTTATCATGTATGATGTTGGTCTTTGCGATTTTGAATATCATTGCTTCGGTCGTGCCCTTGTAATTGCGGCCCAAATCTGACCAATCGCACGTCTCAAGAAGTATCTCTACATCTTTTGGCATTGCTATCACACTATCAACTTCAAGTTTGTGATCTGCCACATAATACACCTTACCGCTCTGATTTTTTGCGGTTCGGTTCATTGAGCCATCCAAATGAACGTCTCCATGACTATCAAGATAGTTTGTGTTTGATATTACGGGATAAATATAGTCGTCATCCAGGTTGGGTATCGCCTTTACCGTATGGCTTCGCATATCCATGAAACCTATAACGGATTTATTGTCCTTTGTCTTAACCTCGGACTTCTTATTCGCTATAATGGTCTTTTTGTTTTCGCGCAATGCCCTGAACAAAAGTTCCTTTGTCTCAAATTCCCTGTTTAATTCCGCACATTTTATCATTTCAGAATGGCTTTACCGCCTTTAAGGGCGTTTATTTTTTCCTGGATAACCTCTTTTTGGCTTTCCGTTTTTGCTGTTTCTTTTAGCTTTTCCAATTTCTTTATAACTGCCTTATCCATTGTTCATTTCTTTTAGTCCGACCTTTAACATTGCCTGTTCGCTTGTCATTCCTATATCCATCAAAAGCTTCGCTGTTTCTGCTTTTTTTTTAAGCCTATCATCCATCAAATCGTTAACCGCTTGCATTATGGATAAATGGCCGTACGTGAGTTCTATTCTTTTACCTGCTTTTGGATAGTCGAAGTAGTTGTTCCATGTGCCGGCAAAGTCCGAAGCTTCAAATTCAATGCTGTTCTGCATCCATTGAAGCAATCCCTGATTTTTATTATCATAGGTGCTGGCACCATTAACCGACCAATCCAACACATCGCGATTGATACCGTATGCAGTGGCTATTTTTAGAAGGTCTGAATTGGTACCCTCGTCATACATAAGCTTAGCCATGTTATTGGATAGGGAATGCACGTTAAGATTGCTCTCACTTGCCATTATATCCTTTTTCATGAAGTTGCGCTCAATGTCGTTCTTTTCGTCCGGCATTAGGCCGTCCTTCATGGTTTCGCCTGTTATACCGCTGGATATAATATGCTTTGCACTTAGTTTAAGGTTGATGTTTTTAGCCTTCTGTGCCTCACGAATATTCATGAGCGGCTGGATTAGAGAATCAATACGACTTGGGGATCTGAATCTGCTCTTTGGCTCTAGGCCGTTCGTTACATCGTAAAAGAAAAGGAGTTCACTGATGGGTATATCGATCTCGTTTTCCCCCATCTTGTATTTGATGGAACGATCTTTTACCTTATCCTTTTCCGTTTTGGAAAATACAAAGTTCTCGAACTTATTGATGCCGTTGTAATCTATTTGTGAAGGTATAAGGTTCTCGAGTGAGAACACTTTATCTATATCGTTGGGTTTACTGGAAATAACGCGTGTAATGTTATTACCTGTCCCCTTAAAAAATTCATGTGAGTATAGAAAATCCTGTTGTGATTGTGAGAAATTAGGCTTTGCCATCAACTTTAAAAACGGATCGTTGGGCAATTCCTTTCCGGTTGCAATATCCACAACGCGAATACGCGCCCTACTGAACATAGTGGCGCGTATATTTAATACCGAAAAAAGTGCTGTATTGGTAAGGGCTTCCTCTAAATGACCCTTTATAGATCCAAAACTGTCGCCGGAAGACATGTATTCCCAACCCCCATTAGAGTTACGGGTTACCGATATATTCGGTCTGTTGAAAAAATTATCGAAAAATCCTATTTCATGTCGTGGACGGTCGCCTTCGTGTATAGTGATTTATGTACTACCTTATCGGCTTTACCCTGTTTAACAACGGTATAGTGCTGGCATTTGCAGTAAACATCGCCCTCCAGGTTTTCCCCTAAATAACGATTGCAATTCCCACATCTTGATTCGCCCATAAGTAAATACTACATGATATGCAAACTTATACAAAAAAAACGTCATAACATAACGTAATTAAGTAAAAGTTAAAAAAGACTTTCCAATGAGACTCGAACTCATATTTTTTGGGTCGTAACCAAAGGTTTTATCCAATTAAACTACAGAAAGGATGTGTGCCCCTTAAAAGATTCGAACTTTTAATCCATAAAGGCAATGGATTTTAAGTCCATCGTGTATATCCATTTCCACCAAAGGGGCAATCGTACAGGAGGTGGGAATCGAACCCACAAAACCCTAGGGTCTAAGCCTAGATACTCTACCATTCGCTTTTACGTCACTCCTGCATTATGGGTGTTAATTGAGAATCGAACTCAAACCTGTGGATTCACAGTCCACCATACTAACCTGTTATACGAAAAACACCATTTTGTTGAGACACTAGGATTTGAACCTAGACTTTCCCGATTCAAAGTCGGGCGTATTAACCAATTATACTATGTCTCAATAAAAAGCATACTATCTCCCGGTATGCAAGCGGATTTGAAAGCGAAGTTATCTATCTTTCAGGCGTCTAAGTGGTAGGGTTCGAACCTACAATAACCCCGATTCCAAGTCGGGTAACCACACCTATGGATCGCACCTAGAAATAAAAAAGCCCACTCTTTCGGAATGGGCTTTAAGTATATTTATTACACACAAAGTCATTCCTCAAAGATTATTTGCGGCTGAAGTTGACGTAAATGATTTTTTATAAATTTCATAATTCAAATATACAACTTATTTATTTAAATCAAATAAGAAATAAGCAAAGCCAGTGCAATAAAAATCACAAAATTACCAGGCTCTTCGTTTTTAAAGAATTTACGGTATACTATAATCCCTAGTATAATAAGGAACATAACAACCTCAATAGACTTTATAATCAAATCAAATGTTTCCATATCTGTATATTAAACTTATCAAAGTACCTATTCCCACAAAGATAAGTATAATATCCAGTAGGTTTAGTTCTAATTCCGTTGTTGTTTGGTTTGATTCTGTTTTCTTATTTAGTTTCATTTATTTTATTTGAAGAATCTATTGAGTAAAGGTATCTTTTGTATTTACGCTTTACTTTATTGGCAAAGTATCTACCCATTAAGTCTTGAATAAAAACATTACTAACGTAACTAGCAAGCCAATGTGCTCTCACTTCATAATCTAAAATATCCATTCTATCTATTGCTTTTTTCATCGTGTTTTGTTTTAAGATTCATCTTTTTCCCAGAAACCTGATACTTCCCTTTTGGGAGTTAATATTGATTCGGGATTATATTCAATGGTTACCCTCATTGTAGTATCGGGATTCTCTTTGGCGTAATCTTCTTTTACAAAACGCCCGGTTATTGCTGATCTGTATCGGTGTGTTTTCATTTATACTATTTCTTTACTGTTATCCTCATCCAAAACCCTTTTAATAGGTGTTTCATAAACCTTCAAACCTATTATTGTGTTTCCGTCATTATTCAATGATATATTGGTAACAACCTCAGAAGGTTTATTGCTTTCTTGTACTATACCTATCCATTTATGATCTTCTCCAATAAAACTTCCATTATCCATTTTAAATCCAGCATTGTGAAAAGCCTTAGTTAAAACATTATAAAGGGTTGTTTCTTCCAGTTGACCTTGGGCATTTTTAAAATATAGTTCCATGTTTTTTATTATTTTATCTCGCAGCATTTACATTTATCGTTATTAATAAAGCAATCGCATTGCCTTGTTTCGGTGTATTCTTTGGGTTGGTCTTTCATAACCTATAAGTTAACTGTTAGTTCTTCGCCTTTTAGAATCCTGTAAAGATTTTGTAATTCATGTAATTCAAAAACACGTCGAGGAATTGAAATAATATCATGATCTTGGCTTATCATTGCGTAATACTCTCCTTTACCTTTATCATTACAAATACTCAATTGCAATAAAGTATGCTCATTTAATTTTATTATTAAACCCATCGATTTTTTCTCAAACCCACACTTCAATAGTATATCTTCGGTTAATGGGATTGGTAAAACACAATATATTGGTATCTCTCCAATTTCTTTGCTGAATATTTCAGTTTCCGATATTGATTCTATTTGTGTTACTTCCCCAAATTGATCGGTAACATAATTTAAACGTCTAAATTCTGTACTTTTCATATACCTGCTATTTTAGCCCCGTAAGGCGTTAGGTTGATGTTTAGTTGTACTAGGTCGGAAATTGAAATTAAATTGATTTCTCCAGATAAATATAACCCTCCCCATTGTTTGTAAATATCGATAGAACTATTTGAAAATACATGAGTATAATTACCTCCTGAGTTTCTTAATTCTTTATTATATTCAAACCCCTCAAACATTACTTTGCTTAGGTGGTCTTGGTAGGTTTCTGAATACATTTCTACACCTCCAATTTGATCATCCGGCTTTTCTAATATATTCCCGTCTAAATCACAAGGCACGAAACGGTTTAAAAAATGATATTCTCTTTCTCCTTCCCTGTAGTTGCTCAATAGGTCAGTTTCTAGAAAAGCATTCAGTTTAAGTATTCCCCTTATAAATTCGGATGGTGTTTTCTTTAACCGCTCAACCCTTTCACTCAATGATACTAGCTTATTCATTTTCTTGTTTTTTGTTTCCACAAATATAACCTAAATAATCTTAATTACGTTAGATTATTTTTTAATTATTTTAAAACCAGTTTGTCCATTAGGCACGTTAAATCCTATGCCGATATATATTGCGTAGAACCCCCAACAAAAGCCTATACCAAATATCTTCAATGATTTATTTACGTGAACAGAAAACAAATAAGGCGTTATAGCAAAGTCCTCATTATTGGTTCTTGTGTCTTGAAATCCAGAAACTATATTAGCTTTCATAATAATTCAAGTTTTTTAGAAACCCATTTAAAAAATTCCGTTCTGCTTATTTCCCTTTCAAGCTTCAAAGCGGCCAATCTTAAGGAAAGACCGGCACCGTATGTAGTGCCGGATCTTATTGATTGCCTTTCGTGTTGATTGTAAATTGGGCGTTTCATTTTTCAGCCGCTTTATATATGTCGTACAAAGGTTTACCCCCTATGATAATTTTATCATTATTGTAATTTACTGTTATTTCAGATATTCCAATTTCTTTCATTTTCCTTAAAATTTTCTTGGAAATTTTCCTGCATCCATAATTTATATGGGATTTAGTAATCTCAGCTTTATAACCGTCTATATCTAGCAGCTTTGATTTTGATAGTTCCTTTACCCTTGCGTGAAAATGTTCTGTTTCTTCTTTAGTGGCTGTTCTTAACGTACAGCGGCTGTCTTTAAGGTTTCCAGATTCCTGTTCTTCATCAATGCAAATATCATTGTTATTATACAAATAAGGATTACCGTAAAGAAAAGGACCTTTTATTTTCTCTAAAGGAAACATGTCTACTTCACCATTTTTCCATTCCTTAACGATCACATCCCCTATATTGAGTTTAGGTCTGTTGTACTCTTCTATTTCTGATTGGGTTGCTTTTCTTACGTCTTCAATACGATCACATCCTTTGTAGAAGACAATATAATCCTTAATTTCTGACACCACACCTATAAATTTTTTAGGTGTATTTTTATTACACACAATATCCCCCACCTTAAACTCATTATCTTTTTTAATAGCCTTCTCAACCTCTTGAAGTTCGGTTCTTAAACGTTCTGACTTGTCTTTGTTTGATTCCTTTGTTTCAAGTATTTCTGCCCATCCGTTTTGAGTATCTACTTTATATTCAAGTACTTGCAAACGAACAGGACAACCTCTGTCCCCATCAATATACCAAGCAATGTCATTATGATATAATTTTTTAATATCAACTTTCGATAAGTCTACGATATCACCGTCACCATCCCTAACGATTTTTGCATCCTTAAAATACTCGATAACCTCTTCTTTTGTTTTCATTTGTTTGTTTGCCTCCATTAGAATGTCTTTTGCTTTGATTGTTGCGTATTCGTTCTCACAATGTATTACTTCGTTTTCCTTGAATTTGTAGTTTTTCATTGTTTCTTGTTTTTAAAGCTATTTTTTGTTATGTAATATGCCATGCAGGAAATCCAACCTATCATAAATTCAGATATTCTAAACCAGTTATTTGATATGAAATATAGACATATCATTGTAACCATGCTTATCAATAAAGCCGTTAGATGGTGTTTAAGCTTCATCTTGTTTCTTGTTTTTAAATTGACTTTAAAATAATATCAATCATTTCTTTTTTAATAGATTTTGATTGCTTTTCACTGTAATACTCATCAAGCTTTTTTAAGTCCTTCAATAGATCATCAACAAAAGGTTTTGACGGGTTATTACTAATATTTTCGTGCATTGAGTATTTTCCTGTATATTTCATAATCACTATTGTCTTTCTTGTTTTTAAATTGTTAGTTTATTTTCCAGTCCATAGTAACGCATACAGCGACCATTAAGCCAATGAATAATGTCATTACTATTCCCCTTGCGATTACTCTTCTTTCCAGTTTGTTGATGTAGTTTGTTATCATGGTGTTTGGTTTTGATTGTTATTTATTTTAAAATAAGTAAGGTTTCGTTCTTTGCGGTAAAATCTGATGTATATTTCATAGGATTACGACCTCTGCCTATATTTCTTTCTATCGGACCTTTGAAAGTTCTTGTTTCTGTTCCATTTTTCTGGAGGCCTTTAATTATAGCTTCAACTTTCATAGTAACAACGCCCCAACTTACTGTCATTCCTAATTCCACCTCTTTAGCTTTGATCTTCATAATTCCTATTGTGTTTGTTTTGCTTTGTAAATATAGTGCGTTGTATTTACATAATCTAACATATTTGTAATTATTTTCGTTTTTATTTACAATTAGCCTATATTTACATCATGAATAAGAGCACTAAATCATTATACGTAGTAGTTTCAGATAACAAGGTTATTGCTTTTGGCAACCTTAAGGAGACAATAATCACATTAAATAGGATCGTTTCTAACTCTAGGAACTATCAACACTATTATAGGCAATTTAAGCAAGAACCTTTGTTTGCCCAACAAATAAACGGTAAATCATATTACTTTCAGAAACTTGTATAAACCAAAAAACCCCGCTATATAAGTCGGGGTTTAAATTTAAGGATGTTTGCGGTAGTCATGGTGGTTTAGTTGTGACGTTTAATGTAAGTGTTGCTCTCTATGTATGGTGACGGTTTATTAGGTGAAGGCGGTGCTTTATAATCACTTCTAGGTCTTAATGGTTTTGGTTTGTCCGTAGCTGCTTTTGGTGGTGCTAATTTATATTCAGGCATTTTCCTTGTGTCTATCCACTCTTCGTCATCCCAACCCGGCCACAAGTCCCAACTTCCATATCTTTGCCCTATCTCAGCATGTTCTAGCCACCTCCATTCATTTTGTATTTTCTTAGGGAACCATAAGAACTTTGTAATAACCCTATAATCTTGATCTTTCGGTTTTATTTTTATCTTATATCGCATAATAGTTTGATCTAATTACATTCGTGCTCAAACGTCTTTAACTGGACCGGCGCGAGCATATCCATAAATTCCTTCCGGCTCTTATCAGGGTCGTATTCCTTCCTTAGTTCATCTATCTCGCAGCCATTAAAGAAACTACCTTTATACTGGTAGCAATCGCAGTTGAGGTCGTTATCGGTTGAGCATGATACCGTAATCGCTAAGATAATAAATAATGTACTTAGTATTTTCATTGTTTTTTGCTATTTACGCATTCGTCATTATCACAATACCTTTTACCGAATAACATCAGTAACCCGCTTTTTGGCATTGTGCTTCCACAATTAGGGCATAGATGGGATATTCCAGTCCTCATTACTCTTGAAAGAGGTGGTTTGGGCATTTTTGGTTTTTCTCTTTTCATTGTCTCCATGTGTTAACATCTAAAAACCCCATTTTAGCTAGAGCGTTTACATCCCTTAGGTTTGATATTCCGTTTTCGTTGAAAATGAAAAGAATAGTTTTTGTGTTTTCAAAGTTTATCCCAGTCACCATTATAAACTCTCTTATTTCGGGTTCTGTATAAGTTGTTAAAGTCGATATTTCAAATACTGGGTCCATTTCTGAATTATCTTTTTTGAATAATTTATCAAATTGTTTACTTATAAAACCAAAATCTTTCGGATCGAAGGATTTACGGAATGAATATTCCGTTTCTTTTAATTCAAAATCTGAACGATCTTCTACCAAATCTCCAGTAACTATAGATGTAGGGTTAAATAGTTTTCTAACACAATCGTCAAGTAATTCGTGATTTTTAGAAACCTTATACAGTTGACATAATTCTTTAACAACTAATGCCATTTCTTTGTAATCCGGCTCTACTAGTTTAATTTCTGTTTTTTTCATTGTCTTGTTTTTATTATTTTAGTTTTTACCCTCAAGCCTATCCATAGCTTCACATACAAGCATATCAAAATCGTCTACCGAAGGTGGCACCGACATTGATAAAGAACGCCCACCAGTACGGCAAAGTTTTGAAAGCTCATCCCTAATCTTTTTTATAAGTTCATCTTTAGGCATTTCTTTTTGTTTCAACTCAAATATTTTTTGATCGCTCATGGTTTTTTGATTAATTCGTTTTTTTATATTCCGTTTTTCATTGTAATAAAAGGCATGAATAAAGATACGACATAATCTATTTTCCAAACATTGTCAATTGAGTTATAAACGCTTAATTTTCCAGTATATAACCATCCTTTAGAAACGCGTAAAATCTTTAATCTTTCTTTTGGAATTTCTATTGATTCGTTTATTTTAAGGTCATATATCCTTTCCGGATTTATAAATGTTGTTACAATCATATTATTACATTGATTATAGTATAAATATATCGCAATGTTTCCACTAAAACAAGATTATTCGTTAAACAAATGCCTGTAATTGGCATATAGGTAGCTTGCAAGTATAGTAATCCCATCGGGCGCGTCATCATGCCCGTTGTTGCCCGTTTTAAGCCAACCTTGCAGCGTTTTAAGGAACTTCATATATTCAGGGCTACCACTGCTTTTAAACACAAAATACTTGTTTATAAGCCAAGCATAGGTAATTATACGGTTTTCCTTATTGCCCTTGCTTACAACCCCTTTAACGTTTTTGGCGCCCTTTGATTTAAGTAAAGATACGTAAGTTGACCCCATCCCGTTGCTCTCACATATCATTTTCATAACACCGTATAGCTCACATAGCATTGATAGGCGTTCCGCGCTCGTTTCGCTTCCCTCCTGGGTGTACAAGGCATCGTGAACGTAAACTTTCTTACCTACCAACATTGCAAACGGTGCGGCCAGATAGTCGTCTCCTTTGTCCGCTATATCCGCAGCACCCAATGATATTGCGCCCGATAGGTTGTTCAATGAATCATAATATTTTAGGTCGTAAAGCAGTCCTTCACTTGCGCGCGGTTCCTGTAAGAATTGTGCGGAATAGTCGCCCTCGTTCGTCCCCTCATCCTCATTGTTTAGCGCGTGTTTTTCCTTTGCCAGTACGTCACGGGATAATCTAATGGGATCTAAAAGTCCGTCAATGTACTTTGCGCCAAGTTCGGGTGGTGAAACAACTTCGCTTAGTTCTGCCGGTAAACAGATATGCTTTATGCCGCTCAAACGATCCATTGCTATTGTTGTGTAGTCAATAGGGCTTAAGCGCTGCATAAGCAGTATGTAAAGGCTTGTTTTTTTGTTGGTCTTACGGGTTTGGAACTCCTTAAAACCCTCGAGTGCGGCCTCCATTTCCACTTTGCTTTTCGCCTGCTTTGCGGTTGTAGGATCGTCTTCTATAAGAATGTCCCCGTGGTTTCCGATCTTGCTGCCTTTGGTGGTAAAACTAAACCTTGCGCCCCCGTCCGTGTTCTGGTAGAAGGTTTTTGCGCTGGCATCCTTGCGTATCTCTATTTCAGGGAAAAGTTCTTTATACTTTGCGCTGGTTATAATATCCTTTGAGCGCATTGCGTTCTTTGCGGTAAGCTTATCGGAGTTTGTTGAGGTAAGTATTATTACATCGTTCTTGACCGCCCAGCACCAACTAGGCACCATCTGGCTTATTATGGTTGATTTAGTTGTGCCCGGGCAAATGTTTACTATTATATCACATTTTTTTGGACGTCCGTGTATAGCGTCCTCTAAATGTGGTTGTAGCTGTTCGCAAAGTTCCCTGATGTGCCAAGAATCAACCATCTTTTCTGAGATGATGGTTTCCCAGAAGTAAACTATAAATTCATAAAGGGATTTACGGCATATTTCTGCCTGTATGGAATTGGGGTCTATAATATTCATGCATCCTTGTTAACCTTTGATTGTAGTTGCTGTAATTGTTTAAGTTCATCAATGGTTAAGTGGCTTAAATCAACCTTATCATTCACAACGTCCTTACCGTTGGTTGTGTGGTCAAGGCTCTCTTTAAGCCCTAAAGTACGCGCTATTATGTTTGGATTATAGACGCCAACCGTGGCTCCTTCAAATTGGTTTGATTCTATTATTTCCTTTATACGTGTTGTGACTGTGAAAAAATCTTTATAAGGGTCTTTGTTACTTTCGTAATTTAAGAGCGTTGTACGGTCTATATCTGCGAATATACAGAAGGAATTTATGCTCATTGGAGTAACCGTTGGAACATCCATTGTTTTGCCTGCAAGCTCACCGCTTTTAATGGCTTCTTTTTTGTTCCAAACCTTATCGCTCATCCATTCAAAATAACTAATAGCTTCTATCCAAAGGGAATCGGGTGTAAACTTAAAGTCTCGCCCGTGCTTGTTCCTGAACTCCCAGTAATTATTTCCTTTAATTGCTGCCATTGTATTATCCTTTCCTGTTTATATACTCCAATATCCTGTCTGCATCATGCAATATTGCGTCGAGATCGTTTTGGTATTCGCTGCTTAGTTCTATTGCCATGCTTACGGCTTCTAGTCTTAGGTATTTTTTGTCGTCGTCTTCCATTTTTTCTTTATTAGTAAATGCTTTCTATTCTTGTTATAAACGGCTCATGTTTTAGTTTTCCTTCTTCATTGACCATTAACGGCCTTTTCCCTTCGGCGTAGCTTAAGTGAACATTGCATTCTATTGCTCCGTATTCATATACTGTTTTAAACCCGAAGTATCTGCATATCTTTTTTGCTTGCGCTTTATAGTCTCCCTGCATTTCCTTTGTGAACATCCCTATTTTCTTGAATTCGGAATAAGGGAAAAATTCCTTCATGAAGTTCTCTAGTGTTTTATCCATTGTTTTTCCTTTGGTAATCTTCAAAGTCCTCTATATCGGTTAATGCGCAATCATGGTTTTCCATTGATTTGTAGTAATACCATAGTATTTGATCTTTTAAACCTATCAGAAACCGGTATATTGTTTTCATTGCTCTTTTCTTTTACTTTCCATTAGTAATCGGTTTGCCTTGCACTTTTCACAGGTTCCTTTGTTCCTGCATTTTTTATCTATTGATCTGTTTGTGTCTTGTTTTGATCTCATATTGCTTTGTTTTTTGGCAAGGAATCATAAAAAACTAATAAACAACTTCATTTACAACTTCCGCAAAATTAACCAAACTATTCAATTCTTTCTCACTTAACTTATTAAGTTCTGTTTCCGTAAAAGTTTTACCTATTATGTAGTATGGATCACGATAATCTTGTAAACAACTCATACCGTTTTTGGCATTAGATGTATTACAAAGTGATTTTTTTATCTTATCTAATATAGCTTTTTTCATAATAGTTTTATACTCGCTATTTATTTTTTAAACCCCCTAAGTCTCCCCTTTTTAAAGGTTGTAGGCGTGGTAATTTGACGCCTCGTTGTTCGGTTGTCCTACTCTTAGGGCTTCCACGGCCTATGTTAGCAATACACGAAAAGATTAATCACTTCTTTGCACTTGCTAACATTAGTAGGCACGTAGATTCTTTATGCTTTATAATCCATCAACTCCGTTTATCGGTTTAGACTCACTTTCCAATGCTCGGTTTAACTTACCGTTTGCCAATGTACTCATAAGCATGTGAATTGAAGGGTTTATTTCACCACTGAACTCTTCAAGGTAATCTAAGTATTCGCATATCTCTACGCTTGTCCTGGATCGCTTTAAAAGGTCTTGAAGTTCTATGTCGGTGTATATCTTCACTAGGTTTAATACTAACCTCGCGTTTTTGGATTCATAGGGTAATGTTTTGCATCAAATGGTATTTGGTGATTTGTTTCTCTATCACATTCTTTACAATAACCCCACAATTCTATCTCTCCATTACCTATTTCAACCTCTTCGCTAATTTCATTTCCTTTACCGCAATCTTGGCAAGTTGGTGTTGGGTATTCAAATGTTTCATTCATAGTTTTAGGTAGTTTTTGTCTCGAATAGCAGAACCTCCTTTCTTTAGGTGCTAATATACGCAATTTAATTTAGTTTTTTATAAATGTACCGTTAACTGTTTTGCCTTTTCGGTCTTTTATTTCGTTCCACGCTAGGTTAAGGCATTCCTTTAATGTTGTGCTGTGATTGTACGCTATTATTTCCAGAAGGTTTAAGGGGTCTGGATTCATTTCACTTAAATCTTTGAATATCTCACGAAAGCAAAGATGGTCGTGAAATATATATTCTCTTTCCTTAAGGTTTAAAGGCTTGTTTTTCTGCCAATAATAAATAATTACCGTAACCGCAATATCGCCAAGTCCATCTTTAAGCTCTGGTATATCGTTATGCAATATAGCCCGTGAGGTTTCGCCTGCTTCCTCAATGATCTTTAAATACTGTTTGTCTGAATTGTTTATGTTTTTCTCTCTTGCCCAATCTATTATTAGTATTTGTAATTCCTGCACTGTTTTCATTCTTTTGTTTTTAGTTGTTCAATCTTACGTTCAATATACCATTTTGCCTTCTCCAAATCCTGAATGGTATTATCTTTTTTAAGGCATCTGGATATGTATTTCACCGCGTTCCCTAAATGAAAGTCAAGTTCCCAGGCTTCGATTACTTTTATCGTTTCGTAGGCGCTGTCTCCCCCGTAGTGATCTGGATGGTTTACGTTTTCAGTCGTTTTCATAAACCTCGTATTTCTCTATTTGCGATGTTATCCATTTACGGTCGAATTTAACCCCGTTAAGCTCCATAAACTCCATGTGCTTTCGGTATTGGTAGGCGGTTTTGCTTTTCTTATCCCCAAGAAAATTATGTTCTTCACGGGTCTGAGCCATTAGGTTTTCTATTCGATCTAAATCCTTTGTTGGGTTACCTCCCATTCCCCTAGGTTCTATATGTACCGTGTCCACTGCCTTTTGTCCGCTTATCTCACTTGCTACAAAATCGTATTTCTCATAGCCGAATGCTTTGTAATAGATTTTTGTATGGTTTCTCATATTTTATCAAAATAACGAAAACAATCATTTGATTCATCTATTGATGTATTCCATGACTCACCTTCATTAATCCAATCAGCATTTTTGCATGATAAATCTGCATACCGGCAATTCATCATACTTACACTACCTACTTGAGTAACTTTAAATATTTGATCTTTTTTGAAATTATCATAATCTTTTACACAAACGATCATGTCTTCTTTTTCTAGTTTCGCAATGTTTATCATATGTTTTTATTTATTCAAAGTTAAATATCTCAAAGGAACTTCTTTTGACCAGAATCCCGGTTTATCCATGTTTTGAAGCAATGCCCTGGGTTCTTCGTAATATTCGTTTGTTTCTCCATTCTGAAATATGGGATAGTAAACTATTGCCCAATTTTCTTTTTTACCATCCATTGAGTAAAGGTTTTTGTTTCTTACGTGATTTACCCATAATGGATTGGATAATGCTTTTTGTAAATTTATTTCCATTATTCTTGATCTTTTGAGTATTGAATAAAAGCATCTGCAAGCATAAAGCAATCTTTTACAATAATGTCGAGATCATTTTTGTTTTTTGGGCTCGCTTTAGAATTAGCCATTACCCCCTGCATTGCCTTTAGTGCTATGTATTCCCTTTTTGTAAAGTCTGTTTCCATTATTTTAAGGTGTTAATATCGATTGCTAACCCCTGTTCTATTAGTCCGAATACGTCGAAATGCCATTCAAAAAGATTTTTGAATACGCTATAAGGAAGATGTATCTTTTTATATTCACCTATACCATCTGGTATTATTACCGAAATGTTTTTTGTGCTCATCCAAGCTACATTGGTCTTTTTGCCTTCCATTATAACCTTTAATGAATAAGGTAAATAAGGCGCTAAATGATGTATTTCTAATTTCATGTTTTCTTGTTTTTAAATTGGTTTAATATTTCTTTATACTCCTCAATTTCCTTAGAAGATTTAACGAGTTTGTTTTATATTTCTTGCTTTCTTTTTAAAATTTCAAGTGATAATTTCATGTTTTCTTTGTTTTTAAAAAGGTACTTTGCCTTTATACCTAAACCTCCCTAGAGTCATTGGATTTTAGCACCCTCTATAATAGCTATTTACTTTTGCTGCAACATTATTACCATTCCAGGTAACACTACTATAAAGGGTCAAGCTGTAAACTCCTAAGTGTATTTAGTTTTTCATAAAGTATCTGTGACTAAATCAGATTTAATGGTGTCGGTTTATATATTCCAATTTTATTACTTCCAACATATTACAATACAGTTGGTACACTTGATTATATTGCTATAATCTTTCTTTAGTGATTAAAATGTGTAACTCAAACATTTCATAAGTTTAACATACCGTGTCTTATAATAAACGGATTTTATCATATAATCACAACGTTTCAAGGTTTAACGTTTTTTTATTTTATCCACGTGTAGGAACTATAATATCTTTAGGGTTGGTCGGTTTTTCCCACCACCATGTCCATGCGGTTTCATTGTTATCCGGTTGATAGTTTGCAGCGATGTTTGCCGCTGTGAATGATAGGCAGATTGCCATTAGTAGAATTGCTTTTTTCATGTTTTACTTAGTTAAATTAATTTCTGTTTCAAATAAAGGTATCATAAATCCATGTGTATCAATAACTTTATTTATACGTATAAAATTATCTGATACATGAGCGTAAATTGAACAAATATTTTTTATTTCTATTGAACAACCTTTAGTTGCTAAATGAGTAGATTGAAGCCTGTAATAATTATATTGCTCCATAGCGAAAAAAAGATCGTTTTTACTTATTATAACGGGTTCGTTTTTAGCAAGAGACTTTGCTATTTCTGGGTTCGTTTCTATAATATAATCCCGAGCACTTAACAAAACATCGTTTTGATTAGGTTTAACTTCAACTAAATCATTACCAATTGACAATTCTTTTAGTTTGTCTTTTAAAAAAATATCTACAAATTCAGAACTTTCCCGCTCATCATGTGCTAGATTATTTCCAGATTCCGCAATGTAATCTCTTAAGTGCTCTAAAAATTCAATTAATGTATCTCTCATCGTTTTTAATTTAAATCAGCTCTGGTTACCAATACTACATTGATTCCCTTTGCTTTTAATTCTTTGTAGTGCTTAAGTGATTTGGTGCGTATCATGTATTTCGTTTTTATTGTTAGGTAAATATAGTTATTTACTTTTTAATAATCTAATTTTATTAAGATCGTTTTCAATATTTTTATAGGTCAATGCGGTATATCTCAAAACCTTCCATCCAAGTATTGCGGCCTTATTATATTTGATCGTATCGTTTGAATAGCCGGATATTGTGGTATGTCGGCTTTTTTTGCTAATTAACCCCTCGTACTCAATTAGCGTTTTTAATTCAGGTATTGCCCAATCTGCTTTCCATCTACGCTCTGTATCGAATTTCAACTCCTTTACATATTCAGGTATTTTACACTCACGATGCATAACAAACAAAACCATTTCAATGTAGTTTTTCTCTACCGATACCTTTTCGATATTTGGCATCTTAACCGGATTAACCTTATTCGGCTTTAAATTGGTCTTTAGGTTTTCTAAATCGGATGCTTTCCATTTCATTGCTAAATCGTTTAATTAAAGATATACTTGGGTTTTGTCGTATATGTTAATTACTCTTAAAAACCGTTGTTAAGTACTGGTTTTAGGTTCGATAATGGTTTATTGCTTATATACGTGTGTTGTATGCAATTGCCTAATTACCATTTTTTAAGCTTAGTATCTAAGCCCTTGCCTCTTAATGTTTCCCAATCTTCGTCGGTCACATCTTTCGGCAACTGTTCGCTTTGCCCTACAACACGGTCTATAGATAATTGCTGGTCAGCGTACTTTTGCATGGCATTTTTTATATCCGCAAAGAGGTTTCCGTTGATTTGTCCTGTTTCAGATATATAATTTAAATTTGCTTTATTAGGCTTGATTTCGTTTATAAAATCCTCTTTTGTCTTCATTTTTATTTGGTTAAGTTATTTTTTAATTCTGCAACAATCCATAGACTATTCCGTTGTACACAAGTACTACTGTATCGCCTTTAAATAACATTCTCGTATTACTTTAGCATCCCATAAGGCGTTGTGCTTTTGGCTTCCCTCATTCATTCCAGCATACTCTTCACGGCTTACATCAGGGTCAATTCCTTTAATCTTAAATAAAGTACAAAGGTCAAATGGTATGTAGTAGATTGCCTTTGGTATGTTAAATGCGTGTCCCCAAATTTGATTGAACAAAACCCAATCATAAGAAAGGCAGTCACTCCAAATTTCAACCGTGTCATAAGGCTCTATAAACCCTTCAATGGCTTTCCTTAATTGTTCGGTGTTTATCGGGTTGGTGTTGTGTAAATTTGCTATCACATTATCCTTCAACCAATCGTCAATTTGGGTTTTGTCATAGTCGTTCAATTCGCAGTAAAGTTCTCTGCCATCTTCGGCAATCATTCCAATACTAATCAATGTAGTACCTTGATGTAAGCCTGTAAATTCTGTGTCAAAAAAGATTTTCATTTAAATTTATATTTAGTTGTTAATAATCCGTGCCAGTGTACAACATTGTATAAAAACACATTGCTCGTACCTCACACGTTTTTTATACTCGTCCGTTGTGAGCAAGCGGTCATTTACATCGTTTTGCTGACGTTAGGAATACGTTGTAACCGCCTGCAAACAACACGGTATAAACGCTATACTTTAGGTCTGTTTTATGCATGAAATTGGGTGATATTCGCCCATTATCAACCATTTTCTGCCAACGCTTTTATTTGAAGTTCTTGATAGGTTAAATCGAAGTGAATATTTTGAAGCTGGTGAATGTATTTTATCTCAATTTCCTTTAATACAACATTACCCCAAGAGAATAAACCTTCGTTGCCTCTTATACCTGCTTTAAAACAAGGTATGTGTTTTGTTGCTGGACCTACTAGAAAGTCTTTGTTTCCAACATCTAAGAATCCTAATTTTAACAACCATTTTTCGGTTAATTTAATAGGGTCAAATATTATTTTTGCGTCTGGATTGAGCATCCACCACTCAACTTTCATGATTTCCCCGGCATTACTAAATAAATTTCCTATTCTTAATTCTGATGTTTCCATATTCGTATTGTTTGGCTAGCGCCATTTGCCGACGCTTAAATGGTTAATAATTTGGTTTGTTGTTTATTCTGTGGTCTGGTTCTATTTGCCGTACAGCGTTTATACCAATCAGTTGTAGTGCATTAAGTATATACATATCTGCAATCAGGCTCGTGGCAAATATCGGATTCATCTGTAATGGTAACTTCTGTACTTCCACACCAAACACATTTGCTATGTTCTGGGTGTTCCTCGCTAT
>Ga0314855_100125_pt1 | contig 19651 bp, 27 predicted proteins | sample 2018CB1WmetaG_FD_203636 | JGI IMG/M metagenome (GOLD analysis project Ga0314855, IMG submission 203636) | Cryopeg brine viral communities from Beaufort Sea near Barrow, Alaska, United States - 2018 CB1W | ecosystem: Environmental > Aquatic > Marine > Coastal | place: USA: Alaska | collected... | reverse complement strand
CGTAGGCATCCCCATCGGCGCGCTAACCAGCCAGCTCAGCGCTAACGTGTACCTGGACGTAATGGATCACTACATCACCGATGACCTGGGCTACGGGCTTTACGCCAGATACATGGACGATTGGATTATCCTTGCGCCCTGTAAAGAAGACCTACGGCGTTTACTGGAGCACCTGGAGCTTTGGCTGCATTACGAACTAGGCCTGGTCATAAACCCTAAAAGCACGGTTTACCCCGCATCGCAGGGAATAAACTTTGCCGGTTACCGCATCTGGTCAACACACATGCTGCCCAGAAAGAAGAATGTACAGCGGGCCAAAAACCGAATGCGCAGTTTGGTGCATGGCTACAAGCACGGCCGTGTTGAACGCGAAGAAGTACGCTCTTCATGGGCATCCTTTTTGGGATATTTGAAGCACTGCGAGTCACGGCAAACGCGGAGGGGTATTGTTAACGATATGGTGGCTATAATGCGGGATTAGCCTGGCGCAAAACTGGGCATCTGCAGCTGCACAGCCGAAGCAAACTGTCTACGGTGTTTGTTTGTCAGGTCCGAACAAACAAGCCCCCTACCACCCAAACCTCATCCGCATAACATGAAGCCTATACCCCGGGAAAAACACACCAGGAGGCGTCATGCCCGATCAATATCACCACGGCGTGCGAGTGCTCGAAATCAACGAAGGCACCCGCACCATCCGCACAGTAGCAACGGCCATTATTGGCCTGGTTGCAACAGCACCGGAAGCGCTCACAGGCGTAGCCGCTGAAGCAACGCTGCGCACCATCGCCGCCAACAGCCAGATTGTGTACACCGCAGCCAATTCCGGCCGCACGGGCAATGGCATCCGCGTTAGCTATGCAGAACCCGGCACTAACTCCGCCGCACTGTCTGTCAGCGTCAGCGGCAAAGACATCACCGTAAATCTGGCCACCGATATCGGCGGCAGCCTGGACAGCACAGCCTCAGAAGTCATGACGGCCATTGAAGCCAGCGCCGAAGCGGCAGCCATGGTTACCGTTGCGATGGATGCCGGCAACGACGGCACCGGCCTAGTGAACGCAGCCACCTGGGAAAAACTGACCGGTGGCGAAGACGAAGCCTTCCCGCTGAATACCCCGGTGTTGGTCACCAACGTATTCGAAGCCATCGGCAACGCTGGCACCACCGGCACGCTACCCGCAGCACTGGACGCAATCGCCGATCAAGCCAACACTCCGATTGTTGTGGTGCGCGTAGAGCAGGGCATCAGCGAAAGCGAAACCACCGCCAACGTGATCGGCACAGTCACAGCCCAGGGTAAGAAAACCGGCCTGAAAGCGCTTCTTGCAGCCGAGCAGAACCTGGGCGTTAAACCCCGAATCATCGGCGCACCCGGCCTGGACACCCAGGCAGTTACCGCTGAAACGGTCGCCATTGCACAGAAGCTGCGCGCGTTCTTGTACGCCAGCTGTCACGGCTGTGAAGTGATTGAAGATGCCATCCTGTACCGCGATCAGTTCGGCGCCCGCGAACTGATGCTGATCTGGCCAGATTTCGTGGCCTTCGACGTAAACACCGCATCCAGCTCCACCGCGTTTGCCGTGGCCCGCGCCATGGGCCTGCGCGCCAAGATTGATCAGCAGGTAGGCTGGCATAAAACCCTGTCCAACGTCGCTGTGAATGGCGTAACCGGCATCGACAAAGACGTGCACTGGGATCTGCAAGACCCCAACACAGACGCTGGGCTGCTGAACGCCAACGAAGTCACCACGCTCATCCAGCGCGATGGCTTCCGTTTCTGGGGCTCCCGCACCTGCAGCGCAGACCCGTTGTTCCAGTTCGAGAACTACACGCGCACCGCGCAAATCCTGGCAGACACGATTGCAGATGCGCACATGTGGGCCGTCGACAAGCCCATGCACCCGTCACTGGCCAAAGACATCATCGAAGGCATCAACGCCAAGTTCCGGGAACTGAAAAGCCTGGGCATGATTATCGATGCCACCGCCTGGTTTGATGGTGAGATCAACACCAAAGACACCCTGAAGGCCGGCAAACTGTACATCGATTACGACTACACCCCGGTGCCGCCACTGGAAAACCTGCTGTTGCGCCAGCGCATCACAGACCAGTACCTGGTGGACTTTGCCAGCAGCGTAAACGCATAAGGAGCACAAACCATGGCACTCCCGAAAAAGCTTAAACACTTCAACCTGTTCGGCAACGGCAACAACTGGCAGGGCCAGATTTCATCCCTGACGCTGCCGCCGCTAGTACGGCAGATGGAAGAATACCGCGGGGGCGGCATGAACGCCCCGGTGGACATCGACATGGGCATGGAGAAGCTGGAGTTCCAGTGGACGCCTGCCGGCCTGATCCCGGGCATCTTTGACAACTTCGGCACCAGCCAGCTGGACAAAGACATGCTGCGCTTTGCGGGCAGTTACCAGCGCGACGACACCGGCGAAACAATACCGGTAGAAATCGTAGCCCGCGGCCGCCACCGGGAGATTGCCATGGGCGATGCAGAATCCGGCAGCAACAATACCCAAAGCGTTACCACCACCGTCAGCTACTACAAGCTGACCATCAACGGTGAAGACGTGATCGAAATCGACGTGCCCGGCATGGTCGAAAAAGTGCGCGGCGTTGACCGCCTGGAACAACACCGCCAGAACATCGGCCTGTAAGGAGTTAACCCCGTGAGCAAACCCGAAAGCGTAACCGTACAGCTGGACACCGCCATCCAGCGCGACGGCGACAAGATCGAAAAGCTGGTACTGCGCAAGCCCATGGCCGGCGAACTGCGCGGCCTGAGCCTGGCCGAGGTGCTGAACCTGGACGTAGACAGCGTAACCAAGCTGATTCCGCGCATCAGCACTCCCACACTCACAGAACAAGAAGTGCGCAACATGGACCCCGCAGACCTGGTGGAGGCCGGAAAGGAGATCGCCGGTTTTTTGCTGCAGAAGCGGCACAAGGGCTAATCCCCCACCGCGTTGACGATGCCATGGCTGACGTGGCCGCCATATTCCACTGGCGGCCGTCAGACATGGAGCACATGACACTCTCAGAATTGATGGAATGGCGTGAACACGCCCGCAAGCGCAGCCAGCCGGAGGAATAATGTCGAAAAGCCTGGATTTGCAGGTCATCCTGGCCGCGAAAGACCGGGTAACCGGCCCGCTCAAGAAAATCAACGCCACAACCGGTGCTACAGCCCGGGCGCTAAAGCAGGCCCAGGCTGAAACCCGCAAGCTGCAAAACACCCAACGCGACATTTCCTCCTACCGCAAAGCCGACAAAGCCCTGAAAGATAACGCGGCCGCGCTGTCTGCATCCCAGCAGCGTGTGCGCCAGCTGGGCACAGAGCTAAAAGCCACTGCACAACCTACTGCAAAACTGCGAGCTGAATACAACAAGGCCCGCAAAGAAGTTGAGCAGTTCAACGACAAAGGCCAGAAACAGCGCAAAGAGCTGGGCGCTGTACGCAAGCGGCTGAAAGATGCAGGCGTCAGCACGCGTAATCTAACCGATGAAGAGCGCAAGCTGGCCGAGCGCATGAAAGTGGCGAACAGCCGCATGCAACGCCAGAAGCGCTACCTGGAACAGCTTGGCAAAGCCGACGTAAGCGGCAAGTTCAAGAACATGACCAGTGAGGTGGGCAAGTTCAGTAAGCGCGCCCTGGTGGCCACAGGCGGTGTGGCAGCGGGCGTATTCGGCATAGCCAATTCCACCGCTACCCTGGGTGATGAAGTGGCGAAGACCGGCGACAAAATCGGCATCGCACTTGGCCCGTTCCAGGAACTACGCTACGCGGCCGAACGCTCTGGCGTATCCACGCAGAAGTTAGATTCCAGTCTGGAACGATTCGTTAAGCGCATCGGCGAAGCAACCAGTGGCACAGGCGCTGCGAAGAAAGCTTACGATGAGCTGGGCCTATCTGCCGAAGACCTGGCAAAGATGACGCCCGAAGACAGCCTTGCCGTGGTCGCCGATCGCCTAAGCTCCGTTGAAAACCAATCCCAGAGAGTCGCCCTGGCTGCACAGCTGTTCGGCCGTGAAGGCGTCGGCATGATCAACATGCTCAAAGGCGGCAGCGCGGGCCTGAAGGAACTGCGCAAAGACGCCCGGGCCACGGGCTACGTGCTCAGCGAGAAGGCCGCACGCGATGCGGAAACCTTTAAGGATGCGATGCTGGACGCCCAACTGGGCATGGCCGGCATGAAAAACACCATTGGCGCTGAACTAATGCCGGCGGTGACCGAGCTCATGGGCGACTTGTCCTGGTGGATGCGCGAAAACAAAGACAAGGTGAAAGCCTTTGCCGCCACCTTTGGCGACAAAATGAAATCAGCCCTGCCTGTAATCCGCGATCTGGCTGTTGGCGTTGCCAGTACGGCCAAGAATGTCGCGTGGCTGGCCAGTAAAGCAGCAGGCCTGGTAGGCGGCGTTGAAAACCTGAGCATGGTTCTGGCGCTTCTGTTCGCACTCAAACCAGCGTTGGCTATCCTCGCCTTCGGTAAAGCATTGTTTACGGCCGGTACCGCGCTGGTAGGTCTGGCCGGTGGATTGCCGGCTATTGCGGCCGGGGTTAAAGCCATAGGTTTGGCGCTCACAGCCAACCCGATCGGCATCGCGATCGCAGCCATCGCCGGTGCCGGTTACTTGATTTACAAGAACTGGGCAGGCATATCAGAGTTTTTCACGGGTGTTTGGCAGACGATCAAAGGCGCATTCGATAACGGCATTGGCGGCATAGCCGCTTTAATCCTGAACTGGTCGCCGCTGGGCCTTTTCTATAAAGCCTTTTCCGGCGTCATGAGCTGGTTTGGCGTCGACCTTCCCGAGTCTTTCACCGGCTTCGGCAAACAGATCCTCGACGGACTGGTAAACGGCATACTGGGCGGGCTCAGCAAGGTAAAAGAAACCATCACTGGCGCCGGCGCCAAAGCCATCGGCTGGTTCAAGGAAACCCTGGGCATCAAATCCCCGTCCCGCGTGTTCATGAGCGCAGGGCACGACACACTGGAAGGCTACCGCAAGGGCCTGGAACAGAAAGAGCCCGACACGCTCAAACAGGTAACCGGTTTTGGAAAGCGTGTACGCCAGGCCGGTGCCGGCATTGCCATTGGCGCGGCCGCGCTGCCAGCCGCAGCCGGTAACGTGGAATTCGACAGCAGGCCACCCATCTCCCGTGGCGCGCCAACCACACAGCAAGCCGGTGGCGACACCATCACCATCCACGTCAACGCAGCACCCGGGCAAAGCGCCCAGGAAATCGCCGGTGAAGTGCAGCGCATACTGGCTGCGCGTGACAGAGCCAAAGCCACCCGCGCCCGCAGCGCACTGTACGACAGGGATTAACCGCAATGATGATGACACTGGGCATGTTTGTATTCGAAGTAAAATCCCTGCCGTACCAGCAGCTGCAGCGCGCAAGCCAGTGGCGCCACGCCAGCCAATCACGAGTGGGCCAGCGCCCTGGGTACCAATACCTCGGGCCAGGCGAAGACACCATCTCCCTGTCTGGCACCTTGCACCCCGAAATAACCGGCGGCCGCGTAACCCTGGACGACGTGCGAATCATGGCAGACGAAGGCAAAGCCTGGCCGCTGATCGAAGGATCGGGCCGGGTTTACGGCTTCTGGGCCATAACCGGCGTCAGCGAAACCAGCTCCGTGTTTTTCAGCGACGGCGTGCCGCGCAAAATTGAATTCAGCATCGAACTGGTTCGGGTAGACGAAGACAACTTCGAACAGTTCCGCAGCCAGGCCGGTACCAGCCGCGACGCCGCCATTGGCCTGGGGCTATACAACCCACGCCGCAGCGGAGGGTGGTTCGCCTAATGGAACACCGCGCCCCGTATTACCGCCTGATCGTTAACGGCACCAACATCACGCCACGGGTAAACGGCCGGCTGATAGATTTGACCCTGGACGAATCGCCAGGCGACGAAGCAGACACGCTCAGTCTAACAATAAGCGACCACGACGGCGCCGTAGAAATCCCTCCCAAAGGTGCGGAAATTGAACTGGCCATAGGCTGGAAGAACCAGCAGCTGGTCGAAAAAGGCCTGTTCGTTGTCGACGAAGCCAGCTTCACCGGCCCGCCCGACCAAATCAGCATCACCGCCCGCAGTGCCAACATGCGCAACGGCTTGCCAGCGCGGCGAACACGATCGTGGGACCAGGTAACCCTGGGCGACATAGTGGGCGAAATTGCAGCCAACAACGAGCTGGATGTAGTGGTATCAGAGCGCCTGGGCGCCATAGCCATCGAGCACCTGGACCAAACCGACGAATCCGACCTGAACCTGCTGAACCGGTTAGCTGAAAGGCACGATGCCATATCCGCGGTAAAGTCCGGACGCCTGCTGTTCACACCCCGGGGTGAAGCCAGAACAGCCAGCGGGAACGCCTTGCCGTTGGTGGCCATTACCCCGCAAAGTGGCGACCAGTACAGCTACCGCGAAGTAGACCGCGAAAAATACACCGGCGTAGTCGCGTTCTGGCAGAACCTGGAGCAGGGCACGCAAGTTCAGGCGCTGGCTGGTACGGAGGGAAGGGTGAAACGATTGCGCGCCACCTACGCCAATGAACCCGAAGCCCTGGCAGCCGCAACTGCAGAACTGAACAGGCTGGCCCGCGGTGAAGCCGACTTCAGCATAACCCTGGCGGCGGGCAGGCCCGACATTGGGCCCGAATGGGAAGTGAGCGTGAGCGGGCTAAAGCCTCAAATCAATGGCCGGCGATGGGTGATCACCAGGGCCAGCCATAGCTTGAGTGATAGTGGACTAGTAACTTTAATTAATGCAGAAACAGTCTCTTAATAGATTTTATAAATAATCAATGCTCATCCGGTATCTCGCCGGTTTCGAGCATCGTAAGCAGCGCATCATGGGAGAGGATGAAGCACCCTCTATCGCGCGCCCTTGCCGTCTTGGCCGGGCCAGCGTTGGCGCCGCAGCACAGGAAAGTTAGGCCTTTGGTCACATCCTTTTTCACAGCCATTAGATGCACGGTTGCCTGGCTTTCAAGGTCTGCCCGCACATCTTTGGCAAAGCCTGTGAAGCAAATCTCTGGTCGAGTGTCCACTTTCGGCGGCGGTGGAGTGTAGGGCTGCCTGACGGTGGCCTCGCTCTCACCCAGGTAGCGGTTGATTCGGTCTTTGCGGAACGTGCGGAACTTACCATCGTGCTGGCAAACGCCTTGAAGATAGCGGCCAGACTCCTTCCAGTGCTCCACTGTCCAATCGTTTGTTTCTGATTTTGAATCTGTATAGTTAAACGAAATTGAGCCCAATGTGAATCTCCCTTAAAGCCTGCCTGGCTCCACCACCACACCCAAAACCGTCTTCGTCGACGGGTCATAATCGCAGCTGTATGCGTAATTTTCGAAAGCGCCATAGCCATTCGAGAATTGAACGCGGTCGCCGTAGTAGGTAAGGGTGCCTTCTTCTTTTTCCAGCCAGCCGCGCTGGCTCAGCTTTAGGTCAGGGTATTCGTCAGTCCACTTAACTTCGTACTTGGCCTGGCGCTCAATTTCTTTTTGGCACCGGTTGGTTGCGGCTGACCAATGTTGCTCGCCCCAGCACGCAATATCCTGCCGGCACAGCGCTTGGTCAGCGGCTTTTTTTGTTGCTATTTCCTCTGCCGTAGGGCCGGCTGGCTTTTCAGCCACCTCATCTTCGGAAGAACAAGCGGTAAAGCCAATCACCGTAATCAGTGCGATGGCACCAAGCCCGATCAGCATGTCTTTCTTACTAACACCGGGGTTCTTTACCCCGCAATGCGGGCAGGTCTTTGCCTGTGTTGAAACCTCTTTTTTACACTCTTTGCACTTTGTTAAAGCCACAACAAACTCCCTACTCTAAAACGTCCATTAGTAAACGCGCCCACTGCGCCAGTAGCACTGCCCAACAATCTCCACCTGGCCCAGGTTCTCCGGGTGGATGATCTCTTCGCGATACATATCGTTATCGCTGGACACTCGCAGCGATCCATCCGTCATCTTCTGCAAGCGTTTTATGCGCAGGCCATCACCAATTCGAATAGCGAAAACGCCATCTGGCTTAGTGCGGGAACGGTCAATCAGAACCATGTCACCATCTGCCAATGTGCCATCCATAGAGTCGCCGGCCACACGAATGCCGGCCAGGGTGCTTTTGCACAGTCCCTCGCGGGCGAGCCAATCGTTACGGAACTTCAGGTGGCTACTGATTCTCTCATGATCGAAAAATGATCCATGGCCGGCGCTGGCTTCGATGTCGTAAAGCGGTATTTCTGAATATTCGCTATCCATACCAGGTGGTATTTCTGTTGCGGCGTTGGCTGTTTCTCCAAAAATCAGCCAATCCATACTCCTGGATGTTTTCACGCAGAACTTGACGCAGTACTCAATCGGGATAGATCCCCGACTTTTCCAGTTATAAACCGCTTGTTTTGACGCGCCAACGAACTCACCGACTTGACCGTCGTTTTTGGCCCCGATTACATCTCTCATTCTGTGAATAATTAATTCACTATTTAAAAGTTTATCACCCATATTGAATACCAATAGCTAAATACAATAACCAGATTGTTTACAGGCTTGCAGATTGGGGTCTATGATGCTGTGTAATTTATCGTTACACAGAGAGTACAACCATGACGGATCCAAAGAAACCCGGCGCCAGCCACCGATCGCCAGATGGCGTGCTAACCGCAAAGCCTATCGCCCTGCGTTTAATGCCCGAAGAAAGGGCTTCACTGGAAAGCGCGTCTCGTACAGAAGGCCGCTCCATGGCCTCTCAGGCCCGCATGTTCTTTCTGCAGGGCCTGGCCGATTACCAGTGCAATCAACCCCGCTGAATAGCGAGACAACGCCATGATAGACGCTGCTTACGCTCAGTACGTGCCGCCCCGAAAAGTGAGGGAGCACAAGTTCTCAATTCGTTTGAGCACTGAAGATCACATCCGGATTCTCTGGTGGGCGCGAAACCGTGGTTGCGACGCTAACCGGCGCAGGGCAGAAGCGGCGCGCTTCGCCATTCAGCAGTTTCTGACGGAAGCGGGCGTGCCCTCAGCGGAAGACATTGTAAAAGCGAGCCATAACCGCGGGCCACGGCGCCGGGCTATCGACCGCTTCCTGGACGAGGCCGGAATCCCAGACTCCGATGAGCTTCGCAGCCAACACCCAAAAACACTCCCTTAATACGAAGCCAGCCAGGTAGCTGAAAGCTGACCTGGCGTTGATAAGCATCTTTAGGCCTTTTTGGGATTCCCGAGAGATTCCCAAAAACAACAACGAGGGACGCATGCACCGACAGGCCGAAACTGAAAAGGAATTGATGGAATGGTTCGACAAGCAAAACGCGGAAAGAAAATGGCGGATTAGCGCTTATCTAATTCAAAGCAGACAGCCAATAGCGGAAGCGTTCCGGTTTCTGAAAACCATAGACGATCGGGGCTCCCAAATTTACTTGGTCCGTAAGCCCAGCGGACAAATGCATTAGGGAAACAGCAGGAAACATGACGAACGCGACCACACCCGTGAAAGCAAAAGTTAAAACGCCCATGAAGCGCAACTACATGCGCATTTTCTGTCCGGACTGCGGCGGCATCTGCCGCATGCGCACCAGCCAGGAGATAGACCCACTGCTGAAGCGCGGTTACGTGATGTGCCAAGACATCGAATGCGGCTACCGCGGGGTGATTCACATCGAACACGTAGCCCGGCTTTCCTACACCGGCCATGAAAAAGACAAGCGGATCCCTTTCACCGAAAGCATACAGCGCCACCTTCAAATGGCCCTGCTGGGTGAAGAGAAAGAACAAACGCAGTAACGCATCGCAACCACGAAAGGACACGAACATGACCGCTATCGAAACAACCAACATGACCAACGCCGCCTACCGCCAGTTGCTGGCTTTACGCAAGGACAGCCATCGCGCAAACGAGTGTGTTCAGAAGGTAGTCGACAGCCTGATGGAAGAATTCAGCTGCAGCCGCCGGCGTGCTGTGCTGAAGGTCACTGCCGCCTGGTATGACCTTGAAGCCTCGAACGCCAGCAAGGCTTACATCGATGTCAGCCACACCACGGGCAATGCGGTGGTTATTTGCGACACGGCCACTGGCCGAACGTCCATTTTCTCGATTAGCGAGCTCCTGCAGCTTCGCGAAAGAGCCGCGCACGTCACGCACATTCAAGCCTGAGTCGGAGCCACCAATGCAAGACCACCTACGGTCGGACATCCTCTTCCGGCTAAAAAGCGACTTTGGCGGCAAAGAAAGCACCGACGCAAAATACCTGCGCCGGCTGCAGTGCCCCAGCTGTGGAAAAAAAGAGGCGTTCACCTCGCTGGATGCGCCCTGGATGATCCGCTGCGGGCGGGAATCAAAGTGCGGCGATTCACATCACGTAAAGCAGATGTTCCCGGAGCTGTTCGACAGCTGGACCGAGCGCTTCGCCAAGCGTGACCTGAAGCCAGGCGAAAAGCCGACCGGCACCGAAGTGGCAGACGCGTACATGGAGCACGGCCGCGGCTTTGCTCTGGACAAGGTTCAAGGCTGGTACAGCCAGGAAACCTACTGGGATCACCATCGCAATATTTCTTCTGCCACCGTTCGCTTTGCCATCAACGATCGCGACTACTGGGAGCGCATCATTGATAAGCCGGACCGCTTCGGCAAGATGAAAGCCCACTTCAACAACGGTGCAAACTTTCGTGGCCAGGCATGGGTTCCACCCGGGCTGGACCTTGCTCAGGTAACTGAGCTGTGGATTGTGGAAGGCATTTTTGACGCTATCGCGCTGTACCACGCAGGCATTGCTGCCGTTGCTGCGTTCAGCTGCAATAACTACCCCGAGAAGATCCTGGAAAAGGTTTCAGAGCTGTGCGAAGCCGCTGGCAACAAACCCCCGCGTTTAATCTGGGCACTAGACGGCGACAGCGCCGGCGTTCGTTATGTCCAGAAATTTGCCCGCATATCTCGCGCCGCGGGCTGGCTGATCGGCGCCGCTGTTATCGCCCCGGTGGGCAAAGAAAAGCGCGACTGGAACGACGCCTGGCAGCGCGGTGAACTGGTCAGCGAAGACGGCGAGCTGCTAACAAAAGAGCCCCGGCACCAGGGCGACCTGGTTATCGCCCGCAGCGCTGGCGAAAAAGCCACCCACATTTTCAACCACACCGGTAAGCGCGACTTCCCGTTCGACTACGGCAACCGCCTGTTCTGGTTCCGCCTGAACATGGATGAATTTCAAAAAGCTGTGAATGACCTGGAAGAATCCAGCGAAGCCCTGACCGATCGCGAAATCCGCGACAGAGCGCTGGACCAGTGCAACGCCGTTTCTGAAATTGCCAACAGCCACGTCAGCTTTTTGTATTACCTGGCCAACAAAGTAACGGATGAAAGCTGGTACTACACCCGCGTTGAATTCCCACACGATGGCCGGCCGGTAAAAAACACGTTCAGTGGAGGCCAGCTGGCCAGCGCCAGTGAATTCAAAAAGCGCCTTCTGAGTGTTGCACCTGGTGCGGTATGGACCGGCAGCAGCCAGCAGCTAGACCGCCTGCTGAAACAGCAGATCAGCGGCATTAAAACCGTAGAAACCATCGATTTCATTGGTTACAGCAAAGAACACGAAACCTGGGTATTTCCAGAACTGGCCGTAAGCCACGGCAGCATTTACGAACTGAACGATGAGGACTATTACGACATCGGCCGCATGAGCGTGAAAACGCTGTCTGAGTCGGTGGCGCTAACCATCAACAGCAACCGGGCCGACTACCAGCACGGCTGGGCATCAGACCTGGCCAACTGCTTTGGCCCAAAAGGTGTGATTGCTTTGGCTTACTGGCTGGGCAGCCTGTTTGCGGAGCAAATCCGGCGGGCGCACAAGTCTTTCCCGTTCATAGAAATAGTGGGCGAGGCCGGGTCCGGTAAATCCACTCTGATTGAATTCCTGTGGAAGCTGGTTGGCCGGCAGGATTACGAAGGCTTCGACCCCAGCAAAGCCACGCTGGCAGCCCGGGCCCGTAACTTCGCCCAGGTGTCCAACCTGCCGGTAGTGTTGATCGAATCCGATCGGGACCAGGACGGCGCCGGCGGAAAACAGCGCCAGTTTGATTGGGACGAACTGAAAACCGCTTACAACGGCCGGTCTGTTCGCAGCCGTGGCATGAAGAACGGCGGCAACGACACCTACGAACCCCCGTTTCGTGGCGCCGTGGTGATCAGCCAGAACGCCCAGGTATCGGCAAGCGATGCCGTGCTGCAGCGGATTGTGCACCTGAACGTAACGCGCCAGGGCCACAGCGAAATCACCAAGGCCCTGGCCGAACGCCTGGAGCGCACACCTATGGACCAGGTGAGCGGCTTCGTTCTGCAGGCTGCCACGGCTGAAGCCTCGCTGATGCGGATTATTTGCGAACGGTCCCCCATCTATGAAAAAGCGCTTTCCGAGCTGCCAGACATCCGCATTCACCGGATAGCGAAAAACCACAGCCAGATTATGGCGCTGCTGGACTGCCTGGGCCCAGACGGCCTGCAGCTGCTACCCGAAAGCCACCTGGAACCCGCCCGTGAAATGGTGCAGGGCATGGCCATCGAACGGCAAACCGCCGTGAACGCCGACCACCCCATGGTTCAGGAATTCTGGGAGGCCTACGACTACATCGAAGGCCAGAGCAGCAACGCCACCCTGAACCACTACGACGATGACAGCCTGATCGCCGTCAACCTGAAGCATTTCGAGCAGGTTTGCGCTGAATCCAAGCTGCGTATTCCGCCCATTACCGAGCTAAAACGGCACCTGAAAACCAGCCGCAGCCGCAAATTCATTGATTCAAGCCGCACCGTGCGAAGCGCCATTCGCCGTGAAGGCAACGTACTGGGCAGCGCCACCGTGCGTTGCTGGATTTTTGAAGCTGAAGCCTAACCACATGGAGAACGTTATGAACCCATCAGTAGCAGTAGCAACCCCACAAGCGCCAGCCGCCCGCCTGCATGACATTGGCGAGCTGACAGTGATCAACCAAGACCACGGCCGTGTGCACCACCACGTGGCCATGGTGCTGGTTTTCGACAGCATCGAGCAGGCCGCGGCATGTATGGAAGCCGGCATGGTGCGGCTTGTGCCCGCTACCGACCTGAATTCGGAAGCCGTGGAGTACCTGAACGATGGCCGATAAAGCCGACGTTGCCGACGCCTACATCGAGCAATCCCTTGAAACCGCGTTGCGCAACCAGCTGGAACTGAACAGCTATATAAGCTCAGACCCAGACTGCGAACAGTGCGGCGAGCCCATATCCGAAGCCAGGCGCGAAGCCCTGCCAGGGTGCCCCACTTGTGTGGAGTGCCAGCATCTGCTGGAAGCGAAAAACCGAAACTACCGATAAGCACAGGGCCGAATGGCCAGCTGGAGATAACCGATGACCACGAACAGCAGCCACCTCCAACAGACCTTGAGCATTCTCGAAGTCCTGATGGAGCGTACAGACGAACTGACCCTGCCAGAGCTTTATCTTCTGGAAGGCGCGATGACCGTTGCACTAAAGGAAGACGTTATTGAGGCCATTGCCCAGAAACAGGTGCACACAGTGAAAGACGGCTACGCGTTGGACCCAATCTTGCCCGATGGGTTTTCAGTCACACCAAACGACGAACGGCCAGAAAGCCACCACTTCTGGTGGTGCCGGCCCTACATCGAAACCTTCCAGCGCGGCGACGAAACCGCCTACTGGGTGCACTGCCTAGATGGCGGCGCATGGGATCGCCCCACCTGGTGGGGAACAGCGGAATCCCTGGAAGCCGCTGTGGAAATCTGCCGCAACGGCCCAGGCCGAATTGATTGCCATGCAGCGCTGCAACACGAAAAACGAACACGCGGTATTTAGGGAGATCACAATGGAAAATCAGACGCTAACAACAGAACAGATGACCGATAACCTTTACCTGGCTATGGAAGAGATTTTTCTGCAAGGCATGGTTATAAACCGCCGGGACCTGGTTCAGTGTCATGCGAGTGTCAGCCCCCACTGCAAAGGCTTTGATTTTCACGTTATGCCAGCGAACACCCTTTACAACGAAGAAGTCGAGTTGCCTGAACGGCTCGCGACTATCCGTATTAATTTGGACTTCTACGACTGGTTTGCGGTTGAACGGTGCAGAGAAGAATATCAGGCCCGAATGGTAGAAATTGAAACCTTCATTCGTTACCTGGACCACCTGATAGCCTGCAACAAGCGGATTGAAGCTGAGATTAAGAAGGTGGTGGCATGAGCATCAAAACCCCACCTGAGTTCAACCAGTCAGTGTCTGACGCAGACATCGATCTGGGCAACCTGGCAGAAAAGCGTCCAGCGGATTGCCTGCAGCGGGTTGCAGCCATCTTCAACTGGTGGTGCCTTTCCGGTTGCAACGGGTGCGAGCACAAAACCCTGCGCAAGCTCGCAAGCAAGCATGCCCGCCGTGCCTTAAAAATTCTGGAGGAACGAGGTGACCGCTAAAAAGAAGACTTTCAAGGTCACGTCCATCAGCGGCCAAATGAGCATAGATACTGATCTGGACCAGCGCGAATACTGGCTGGCTTACCTGCGGCAGCGATCGCTCCAGGTACTCGCCGACCGGTTTTTTGTAAGCACCACTGCCATCTGGATAGCAGAAACAAAACAGCTGAAGTGCCGAACAGCCCGGCAGAACTCAGAAATTCAACGGTTACGGCGCGAATACCACCTGGCCAAGGCCAACGAAATGCCGAACTACCGGATTAAAACCATAGCCAGCCGGCACGGCGTCAAAGAAAACACAGTTTACCGGCGCCGGCACAAGCGCATAGCGAATAAAGCCCAGGCGTTTTATCAGAACCACGAATTAAGACAGGGGATGGCATTATGAAAACCGAAACAATCGAAAGCATGTTTGAAGGAAGTATCAAGGCAGAAGTAATCATTCATCTGGCCACTATGCTCGCGCAGGATTCATTCCCTGGTATAGCAACAGAAGCCTTTATGGAAGAAGACCCCGAGCCCTTGTGGGAGTCTATCGGAATAGAGCCACCTTACGATCTGGACGACCCCGGGCTGATATTCGATCACCTGATGGACAACGACAAAAGCGGCTTCCTGGTTAAGTTTGCAACGCCGGTACCGCAAAACATAAAGGATGGATCGCACAGCATGTCATGGGGCTATTACGCCACACACTGGATCTACGCCGACACCTATCAAGAAGCCTGCGAAAAAGCGCTGGCATGGCGTCAGGAGTTTTATAAGAAGCGGAAGAAATTTCTGGAAGACCAACTGATAGCCAACAACAATCGGGTTGATGTTGAGCTGAAGGAGGTGCAGTAATGCTCCTCGAAAAAGAGATTGAAAAAATAATATTTTCTGGGTGTGAGTCCGACATAATCGAAATGGTTGGGCGGGGCTTTTATTGCCCCATGGAGCGCCCACAGTTTTTCAAACAGGTTTCATTGGGAATTTATGGGCGGCCGGATCTTGTTTGTTTCGGCATTCATCAAAACACAGGCAGGCCACATGTAATTATTTATGAGCTTAAGCGTGAGAGGGTCGGCTCTATAAATTTAGAGCAGCTGACCAGATACATGAGCGGCATTCGACACTGGATGATGGCAAGCGGGGTGTGCTTAGAAGATAGTTCAGACTTAAACTCATCTGTTACCGGCGTCTTGGTCGGAACTTCAACCGATGACACTTTTGCTGGCTTTTTAGGCCCTGGAATCAGATTTTTAGAGGCGAGCTATAAGCCTTTTAAAGGTGTTTTTTTTGAGGACTCTTCTGATAATTTTAGCTATATGGGAATGGAAGCTCCCGCGCTTGAGCGCAAACCCGATCAGCTATTTCCAGAAGATGTCATCATTTCAACACCTAAACGGTATGTGCCTGGGCCCGCTTATAGGCCTGCATTTAAAACTACGAGCCAAGCGAATGGCATAAATCCAGTTGAAGACTTGAGAATTCTTGAAGATATATTCACTGCGTGTAATGAAAAACTAAAAATAATTGATCTTGACGCTAATCCGCTTATGGGAAATCTGCCGGCTAATTGCCATGGGGTCATAAGAACGATTAAAGGAGTAAGGTTAACCTGTCTCAATTCGGAAGCTCTGTTCAAAATATTTCCTGGCATTTCAGCAACGCGAGTATGCTTGGCAGCTAGAAATTATGGCGCGTTATCTTCGGGTAATGTTTCAGGAAAGTCACGCAACCAAAAAATGGTAAGACTTAAGAGCAGAGTAGGGATGTGGTTCTATTGTTTTGACATGAATTTAATTTTTTCAACATTGAATATTGGCTCGTATAGCAGAGACAACTCTCCTGTTTCCGATAAAGATTCGGCAATTCAGAATAGCGCGGCTATGAATATAGGGGCTGAACGGGAAAAATGGAGCCAGCGACATGCCTGAACAAAAAGGCGGCCACCTGGCTAGATCCGCAGCCATGCTCTGCCAAGATCCAGAGTTCCGGCTCTACCTGGACAGAGCGCAAAGCGTGAAAGCGGGAGTAAAAATTCCCGATGGCACCCATACTGTAGAAGATGCCCGGGATCTGATCGTCACTGCATGCAATATCGCCAGCCGCGCCGAGCTGGACCACAACCTGGCCGCCGCTACCCGGTACCGCCACATAAAGTCGCATTTTTTGCGTTGGCAGGGCAGGCAGGCACGAAGGGAGGAAGCAGCCAGATGAGACCTGTCAGCCTTCAAACATTCATCGATGTTGTTTACTGCGACGACAAACAGCCGCCTTCGCTGGTGTCCATACGCAACCGCTGCCCGGACATCCCGGGAGCTTTCCGCGACGGTCGACGGTGGCGAATTGACCTGGACACGTATTTCGAGACAATGGAACGCCGGCTAAAAGGATTGCCAGAGAGCAACCAAGAGCTGGGTTTCCTTCAAAATCTAGCCTATCAGCTGCAATAGAATGGCAAAAAATAGCAGGAAAAAAGACCGGGAGTGGCTTGAACGTTACCCCGGTCTTTACATTGATGCCCGCACCGGCGTTTTTTTCGTCCGGCATCCGGCTACGCGAAAGCAGGGCAGCTTGAAAACCCGGGAAAGGCAAATGGCTGTGCGCCGGTGGGCCATCTTGCAGCAAATGTGGGAGCAAACCGGAAACGATTTTGAAGCGGATCTTCTGGCTGGAAGCCTTGCGATTACAAGACCAGCCGAGGCTGCAAAGCGAATAACCTTAAAATCCTACTTGGACAAGTGGCGCACAACGGTACTTGGCCATCAACTATCTGAAGGCAGTGTTATCTGGGGCGATTGCCACGTATTAAGCCAGCGGGGCCGCAATCGTGGCAGGCCCGTAGCCATGGCAACCCGCACCGATTACGCAGCCGACGCTCAACAGCTGGTAGCCAGCGACGATTGCCAGTTCTTCCTGTGCGATCCCCACGTTCTTCGCAAAGTACGCAAACTCCTGTCACCTTGGCTAACCAAACCAACCCATTACAATGGCCTGCGCAATACCTTATCCAGGGTATTTGGCCATGCCATTCAAGATGGCGTGATCGACAGAAACCCCATTCCCGACATCCAGAAAGCAGTCGAACCAAAGCGCGAGGTGCTGATACCCGACGATGTGTACGTGGCCATCACCGAACACCTGCTGGTGCACAAGCTGAACCGCCGAACACACGACGGCGCCTGGCGCGCAAAAATCTGCGACCTGATTTACATGATGAGCCAGCAACCCATTGACGTTTTCGGCCTCAAGGAAACCCAGATAAACGATGGTGGGGGCGAATTTGGAGAAATTACCTTCTCCCGTCACAAAACCGGCGTTGGTATTCTTCTGGAAATGAACACCGAACTGCGCCAGCTGGTCGATTGGTTCCGCAACTGGAAGCGAGAGCAGGGCATCATCTCACCGTATCTGATGGTTTATCCGCGCTACTTCGACATGCGCAGCCGCACCCAACCTGTGAAACATCGATTTATGCAGGGGTGCTGGGCGCAAGCTGGTGAGGACGCTGGCTATAAAGGGCAGTACCAGTTGCGAGACTTGCGCAAGAAAGGTTTAACCGACGAGTTCGTGTCCCAAGGCGAGAACAACAAAGGCGGCCACGAAACCGAAGCCATGAGGAACCACTATCGCCTAATCCGGCCGCCAGAGCGCAGCCGTTCCACGCTTAAATCACTGCGCAAAGAGTGAGTAAGTTATCCATTACGCCAGGAGGCGCCAGCACAATGGCTGTGAAACAGATCAGTAGTCCGTTCAATAACGCTATAGCGATAATTCCAGGCCAGAATCATGGGCATAAAACTGAATTTTGTGACGCTCGAGAGCTTCACGAGGCGCTGCAAGTGGAGACCCGATTCAACGATTGGATCTCAAGACGGGTGAAAGAATATGGCTTCGTTGAGGGTTTGGACTTTTACTCAAATTTGAGTAAAACCCCAAACGGCAGAGCTCCTATTGAATATCAGCTTACAATAGGCATGGCAAAAGAACTGGCGATGGTAGAAAAAACGGATATTGGCCGCCGTGTCCGCCAATACTTCATTAAAGTCGAGGAACACACCCGTGCAATGCTTGAGGAGCAGGCCAGCCAGGTACAGCCGATCGAGCAGGTGACCAAGCGCATAAAAGACAATGGAAAGTTTAAGTACCTGATAATACTGCACGAACAGGGTCACAAGCTCGCCAAGGCCATGGCTCAAGAGACTGATCCAGAGGCCAAGTATCAGCTTCACTGCCAGTTGCGCCAGGTGAATGATGCTTTGGGCATACCAACGCCACCGCTAAATAACACCAGATCACCGCAGTCGCTTCAGCACAACGAAATCTGAGTCAGAAACCGCCAAATCAGCAGTTGATAGTAGGGAAGCTGTAGGGATCGTGTAGGGAAACATACGCCGGTAAATTACGGCATTTGCAAAGCATTGTATTTTAAAGGAAAAAATGGAGGCGCGGGTCGGAATCGAACCGGCGTTAACGGAGTTGCAGCGTGCTCCATCTTATAGCCCTTTGTTACGCCAAATGAATCACCTACACTGCAATCTTAATCCTGTTTGACACCTATTTTTGCTCAAGCCAGTCCTTTTAGAGTCAATAACCTACGAATACTCTGTTGGGGCACGCTCCTACGTGAAATCTGAACTACTTCGGCACCATCACTGCTCGCCACTGCAACGTACACGCCAGCGTTAATCGATCGAATCCGTTTATTGTGAGGCGAGAGACACTGATGATGTACGCGTGTGCGTGCAGGCGTATTGGGCGGTTTCCCTCAGAATGTTGGGGGGGTTCGGAAAGGAGTAACAAACGTAACATATGTAACAGTATTATTATTATCTATATATATCAATTACCTATAATCGTTAGTAGTGGCAAGTAATCTGTAACGAACACGTAACGCTGTTACACTTTATGAACGTAACTTATTAAAAATAAAAACCCTTTATAATCAATGCTGTTACGTTTTTGTTACTCTGTGTTACGTTTTTTTGTAACAGGAGGAGTGAGCAATGGCGCGGGCTGCAGGGCATTATTTCGCCTTGTTACGTTTGTTACGCTTTTCCGAAGCCCCCCTGCTGCCACAAAAAAGAAAGCGGATATATCAGCCTGCGTCATCTTATGGGCCTCCGTTGGGGCGTTTAAATACTGTGTGGATTAAGGCAGGAGTGCATACAAGAACCGGAGGCGGGGGGGAG
>Ga0314855_100124_pt1 | contig 19716 bp, 35 predicted proteins | sample 2018CB1WmetaG_FD_203636 | JGI IMG/M metagenome (GOLD analysis project Ga0314855, IMG submission 203636) | Cryopeg brine viral communities from Beaufort Sea near Barrow, Alaska, United States - 2018 CB1W | ecosystem: Environmental > Aquatic > Marine > Coastal | place: USA: Alaska | collected... | reverse complement strand
CGAGAGCCAAATATTCCACAGGAGAGATCAGACTCGAAAGGTGTGCAGTCTCCGTGTGCTCAGTGATAGGCACAGCCTGACCGAGAACATTCTCGCTACCCTTGTGGAGTGTGTACCGGATCAGACCGGCCGTGTGCTCCTCGATAAGGCGGAAGATTATGTTCGCGTTGTCGGTGCGGTACTCAGTCCACAACTTCACCGACGACAGGCGACCGTGACGGAACGTGGGGATCGCAACATCAGCACGATACGCCTTCGGGAAGACATGATCGGCAACGTCGGTGTCCCACACAGGGGCAAGGTACGCACCACCAAGAGCAGATGCGTACTCGCCAGCAATCAGCAGCTGCGAGTGTGACTCATCAGAACGCATGATCGTGTCGAGGCGTGCCTGACCGGCCTTGTTCTTCTCCTCGAAATCGGGAAGCTCAATGCGGGGCGCTTCGCCAAACAGCAACGACGACGACTTCTGGGCAACATCAGCAGGCAGCGGCAAATGCAGTTGGGTGCGGTTTTCACCCTCAGCAACAGGTTGCCCCCAGAACATCTTCGACAGACCACCGATAACACCACCACGATGCGCAACACCCTTATGCACATGGGTTGCAACACCGGTGCCTGAGTAGATCGCTTTGATGGTGGCCATATCGCCAGCCCACCAGGCGCGGTGTTCGTTGTAGCGTGCGCCCGCGATGTGGAAGGGGGAGGGTGGCCACTGGTCGGCGTTTGCCATGAGGCCTCCTAGGCTGCGAGCTTGATGTGTTGACGCCAGATGTTCTCGGTCGTGACGACGCCGTAACGGTTCTGGTCGAGCGAGTGGTCGGCGACTTTCAATGGCTTGTCTTCGCCTTTGAGTGTGGCTTCTGGATCCCACGCGTAACCGGGTGCTTCTTGGATGAAGCGTGGGCAACCGCGGGTCGGGTTCTTCTCAGTCGGACGAGCAATGAGAAGCTTCCCGGCACCGAGCAACGAAGCGACGGTGCGAATGCCGTACAGGACCTCGTTGTCGGCTTGAGTTGATACGAGGCCATCCTGTGACAGCTGCACCCTAAACGAGGCAGCAGACGGGTCGAGGATCGTGTAACGCGGCTTCATCGGCGGGTAAGTGTCGATCGGTGTGTGTCCGCCGGCATCAAGCCATGCCCGCATCTGCTTCGACAGTTCCGCATCGGTGAGTTTCGCGTGCGACACCTTCGAGTCGTACGTCCACTCGTCAACCATGAACAGGCGAGAAGCAGGACGACCGTATGCGTCGGTTTCGGCGCTGATGGCAAGGATCCCAGCGACAGTGGGGTTTGTGGTGCCGTAGTCAATTGCGCAGCACAGCAGTTCACGCATCTGCGGCAGGTCATCCCATGCGATGGTGTGCTTCGACTGCTCCCACATGTCGTAGATAGCGCCCTCAGCAGCAACCCACTCGCCAAGGATGAAGCGTTTGTACCAGAGGCCCGTGAATTCGGACTTGACTTGGTTCTTGTATTCCTCAGACAGTCCGGGGTTGTCGTCGAGGGTGAAGTGCCAGGTGCGCCAGTTCTTGAGGTCGAGGCCGATGCGATCGAGGAACTTCGCTTTCAGCCAGTGCGCTGGGCTGTCCGGGTTAGTGGTGCCGAACAGCTTGGCGCCGGGAGGGGACATGCGACCGAGTAGCTGGGTGAAGAATTCTTCCGGGATGACGGTGATCTCGTCAACATAGGCGAGAGCAACAGTCAGACCACGGAGGACCTTCTCGGACTTCTTGTCATTCGCACCGAGCACATGAACTGTGCGGCCCAAGATCCGACCCGTAGGTGCTCCGGCCGTGTAATGCACGAGCTTCGCAAGAGGCCCGAACAGTGCCGTGTCCATCAACGGTTCGAACACGTTCCGGTACGCCGAATCACGTGTACGAGCAATAACGACGATCACACCACCACGGGCGAACATGACAGCCATGAGGAACCGCAGCAAGGAGACGATCGTCTTACCCGACCGGATCGCACCCTCAAAGATGTTGATGCGCGCCCGGGACTCCTTCAGCGAGCGAATCTGCTGAGGTCCGAGTGTCGACATCTCCGATAGCGGCTCACCATCAACCGTGAGGATCTCGTCAGTCATCGTTGAGCCCCAACTCGAGGATGAGGTTCATGAGCAGCGACTCCGCCTCACCAACACCTTCGTCGTCATCGTCACGAATCAGATCGCGGGCATCTTTCAACGCCAACGACGTCGCCCGATGCAGATTCAACAGGTCACCAGTAGGAGCCCGGTCGAGTGTGTGCTCGTTGTAGTCGTTCTCTTTTCCGCCGAAGTTGAACGCGAGGAACGGCTGATCGATCGCCACCAGATGATCAGCAGCCTTCGACATGAGTTCTTCGATCAACTCAACACGACGAGCCTTCATATCCATCTGCCGTGCAGCAACAGCAGCAGCCGTCGGACCACGATCGAAAGTGAGTTCTTCCTCCTGCGCGATCGCCGTAACTGTCGACGGTGCGATCTTCAACTCGCGAGCGACAGCGTTCCGAGCCATGCCGCCTCTGATGAGCTCAATGGCGCGCGCGCGTGTAGCGGGTTCGACTGGTCGACCTTGAGCCATGGTCATCACCTCTTGCGTCGCCTGGACGCGTTCGGATGAGGCTCAGCCTCGGGGGTTGTAGTGTTCGGCAGGCTTTCGCAGGTAACACCTCACCCGAGAAAGGTAACGGGTGGTGCTCGAAGCTGGTGTCCTTCGCCTGTGATTCCATTCAGCGTTGACGTTGGCCTGCCGAAGTGTGTGATCCCGGCCCGACTTACACGGGCAGCAACCAGACCGGAGAGCGACTCACGGGGATAGGCGGGATAGATGTTCCCAGCACTCTCGCGGCTTGGCCGCTCTGGGCGGCGTTGGGGTGTCCACGGTGCGGGAAGTGGTTGCACGAAAAAGGCCCCCAACCGAAGTCGAGGGCCCTTTCATGAAGTTCTTGCTGCACCTGTTTTTTACAGACTAGTGCAGTGCTCTCCCATTATGGCACATCAGAATGACAACGATGTAGTTCGTCGGCGTGTCATGCGATCGTGTCCATGTCGATCTTGGGGTTGTCGAGTTCCCATGCGAATGAACGTACGCCGGCGGATCCGGTTGCTCTCCATCCGCAGCATCCACATTCGACGGCGCTCTGTTCGAGGCCTCCTTGTCCGTCTGGGCGGTAGGTGGCGGTGAGGGTGACGCGTTTCTCTTTGTCGTACCAGCGTCCGCCTTTACCTGTGAGTCCGGAATTGAGTACTTTCTCGAACCAGTCGAATCCGCATTCTGGGCAGGGGTAGGGCTGTTTGGTAGTGCTGTTGATGAGTTCGAGGATGATTGGGGCTGTAATTTTTGCTTCGATGCGTGTCTCCCACTCTCCCCACATGTCTGACCAGCGGTCGATGTCGGTTTCGTCGGCGGTGACCATGAACGCGGTGTACCAGGTGCGGAGGTTTTGTTCTGGTGTGAGGTGTGGCACTTTGTCGGAGATTTTGTGGAGTTCGGTGAGGATGAGTGCTTCGAGGGTGTCGTATTGCTCGAGTGCGTCGGTGTCGAATGGGACTTTGGAGTTTGATGCGGCGAGGCCGTTGCCTCCGGTGAGGGTGGATGCGATCGCGTCTCTGAGGAGCAGGATGAGTGGGTCGCGTCTTACCCAGCGTGGGCGTCCTTCGATGTTGGCCCGGTATGGGTGTTCTATGGTGAGTCGGTCTACGACGTCGAGCAGAGTGTCGGTCATGGTGTCTCCTGGTCGTGTTCGTTCTGCAGGTCGGTGATGCGTTGTTCCCATGTGGTGCGGCCTTCACGGAGACCGTCTATGCGGTTGGTGAGGTCGCGTCCGTGTTCGGTGCGGCGTTGTTCTCGGTTCATGGCTTCGAATTCTTCGATTTGGGCGATGAATTGGGCAAGGATGTAGCGGGCGGTGGAGAGTTGCTCTTTGATGGGTCGGCCGGTGTTCATGGTGTGCGCTCCGTCTCTGTAGTGCCGGGGTGGCTGTGGTCTATGTGCATCTGTGCGTGAATCTGCACGAGGCCCGCGTCTGATTCCTCGAATGCTGTCCCGTATAGGCAGATGTCACACCACCATTCGAGACGATCAACTTTTACGGTCATGGTGTGCCTTTCGTGTCGGTGGTGGGCTTCACGACTTCCCACTTGCGCTTGACCCCTGCACGGAATTCGTCCGAAATTGGTTCGCCGCGGTGCGTGACGTGATCCCAAAACGGTTTTCCGCACATATCGCAGGAAGAGAACGCCTGCCCCACCCAATGGAAGTCAGTGCATGTTGGCCGTTCAGGCTCTACAGGGGCGGGTGTGCTCGGTTCTGACACGAGGGCGGCGTACGGGTTGTCGTGCGGGTGCTCATCAGCGCCGGGATCGGATGATAGCCCTCTCGACCAGTGCGCTTCGTCACCCTGACCGGCTTCGTAACCCTCATCCCATGCCTTCGCTGCAACCTCCCGGTCGTGGGCAGCAAGCATCCCGGTAAAGTCATGTCGTCCGCACTTTGAACACTCGATAATCCAGATCGGCGCGTGGGGTTCGTGGCTGCTCACCCAGTGGTGTTCGCCCTCCTCGCACACGAATGCCACTGCTGGCTCGTCACTGTTTGTGTTCATGATCGGGAGCCTCCTCCAGTTGTTTGCGGATAATCACGTCGGCTGAGCGCTGCTAACTGCTGATTTTGCTTGCGCCTGTGCTCGACAGCACGCTCAGTGTCATCAGGAAGCATGTCCCCCGCATACTTCAGAACCTCCCGAATTCGAACAGTCGCGCGCATGCCAGTGATGTAGCACTCCGCCAACTCGTTCACGGCTTTAGACCGGATGATCTGAAAGACCTCATCCGGTAAAGCATCCATCCACCCCTGTGCCTCTGCGCGACTCCGTCCCCGGTGCTCAAGGCTGCGGACGACATCCTCACGCTGCCAATCAAGCCACTGCTTCTCGTCATCACTCAGCATGCTCAACGCCTCCGATCAGACAGCGACATGATGCCAACAATGGCAAAACAGATAAGAGCAATCAGGAAGAACTCCATCACTCACCACCACCCAGAGCAGCCTCAAGAGCAGAACGGACAAAGGCGTGAATCCCCTCGGCTTGGATATCCACTTCTGCCCATTCATCCCAAGTGACATACATCGTGCGGCCTGCACGGTTCACCATCTCGTCAGTCACCTCTACCTGTACCGGCCGAGAAGTGCGCTCAAACGCATCAGCCAAACGATGCACCACGCTCGGCCCGTGCAGAGAACACCCACGGCAACCTGCAACCACCCGGGCTTCTGCGACCAACTCCCGGTCAGCTTCGGATAGTGCAGCCTCAACCTTGAGGGAAGATTGCCACTCAGCACGAACCCGCTTAGCATCCTCGTAAACCGCGTCGTGCACATCCTCCGATGTGTTGTCGAGCGCGATCTGCGTCAAACGGTCTAGCGCTTCAACTGCTTTAGCGCGTGCTTCGTCTATGATGCTCATGAGTCCTCCAAAATGTCGGAATTTTCGTAGTCGTCGGACATGGCCGCTAGCGCGAGAATCTGCCCGAGGATTTCGGCGGTTGGCATATTGCTGAACTGCGAGCGAACGAGAATTCTCACGGGGTCATCCCTTCTTGGCATTCCTTGCAGCGGACGCGGATCGTTTCGCCCTCCCACGAATCCGGACCAGAATCATCGAATAGTTCCGTGTAGGCCCCTCCGGTGTAGATCGACTCCCGAGAGGTGCACCCTTCCGTGGTGCAGGCGACGTAGATGTAGTGACTGCTCACGAGGACACCTCCGTTGAAGGCTCTACCGGGACCGGGAGTCGGAAACCCGCCGCGATCAGATGACGCGCATAAGTCGCCAGCGTCACAGCGCACTGGCTACAGCCGTCCTGCCCGTAACCGCCCTCGTAGCCGCATTCGCCGCAGTACGCGCCAGCGTTGTTCAGTATCCGCATGACCTCCGCCGACTGTTCGTTCTCGGTCGGTGCGGTGACAGACTCCAAAGCGGCAAGATCACCAGCAAGGTTATTTGCCTGATCCTCCGCTAACCGAAGCTCACGCTCTGACGACTCCAAAGCATCCGCCAACCGGTTCGCGATGTGGTCGAACGGTAGGTGTCCATAGATTGCCCGCGCTTCCGCAATCAGGTCGGTGATAGAAACATCAGACATCTTGTCTCGGTCAATCTCTGGGTTGTTCATCGCTTCTTTCCTGTCTTGTTATGGCACCGGCATGCATCACGATGCCCTGCCGGAATCTGGTCACGCACTGTCGAATGCCCGTACTGGGTCCAACAACAACTGCGCTTGCACTGCCCAATAGAGACATCAGGCTTTCTGTTATTTCCATGCACCCGATCGGTGCCATTTAGGATCGCCATTATCAGAACGGGGTTTCGTCGGAGTAGCCGCCGGGAGTGTTCCAAACGTCCCCTGTGGCCTCAGGACTTGCCGGGGGAGTCATAGCCCACGGTTCGCCAGTTGTCGCGCCTACGGTGCCGCCACGGTTCTCCTGACCCCGCTTCGGTCGCCGTGCCACCTTCGCAATTGTCGGATTGCCCAGCTTGATCTTCGCCCCGGGTGTTCCGTCGCGCTTCGTGAATACGTCTAATTCAGGGGTTCCGGTGATCGTGACGAGAGTGCCCTTCTCAACCAATTGGGTAACAACATCTGCGTGTTCATTCCAGAACGAAGATTCGTACCAGACGGTTTCGCCGGAATCCTCCCACTTGCCGTCGACCTGCTTCTGTGGTGTCACCGGGACCGTGACCGCAACTACACGGTGAGCTCCTGCGTCCCGATATTCGAGATCGTTCGAGATGAAACCCTCGATTACTAGTGTTGCTTTTGCCATGACTAATGTGCTCTTTTCTGGGCTTCGATAACCCGTTGTGCGATCTCAATCTCCGACGCGGTGAACATTCGTTCGACCGCGACTTGACGTTCAACTTTTGCTTTTTGTCGCAGGAATATCTGCCGTTTGCGTTCCGTTTTCGAGAACGTGCGCTCCCGATCACGAAGAACTTTTGACGGCGTGAGCGTCGATAACCAAGCGGTGAATGCTGCATCCGCAGGACCCTCGACGTACGTCATGACGCACCCCCGTTGATCAGTTCGGCCATTGCCGCCGTTTGCGAGACAACCGGGAAACGTTCATGGAACCGGGCAATCAATTGCTGAGCCATCGACGCCACCATTTCCGGTGTTGTGCCGCACATCCCAGGTAAAGAGTTCGGCCACACCGCGAGATTGTGAAAGTCAGGGTGTTGCATCTGCTCATCCGACCAATCCGCTGGACCCAAATACAGGATCAGCCAGCCCTCACCATTTGGGCAGGCGAACCAACGGCACCCGTACGGCGGAGTTGGCATGAAATCTGCACCCATCACGCCACCGCCGACCGGGATGATTTGACACCACTGTTGAACGGCTCACTGTGACCCTGTGGATAACTTCTGGATTTCGGGAGCGAATCTTCTTTAGAAGATGTAGATGTAGCTGTAGTTGTATCTGTAGCTGTAGTAGGCGCGGTCATGGGAGCGACCGGCGTTTCGTCTGAGCCTTGCCCGTAACCTTGCCCATACGCCGTGCTAAACGTCCATTCCAAGTCGGTCACAGTCTCGGTCACAGCCGTCGCAGGTTGCTTCAAAAGTGTCTTCATCTGCGGCTTCTCCCACGCCGCCAAATCCGGGTTCTCACGCTTGAACCGTTGAATCTCAAACACGATCACCGCCCTGATTTTGTTTGACGCGACCGACGCATAAGCCAGCGCCGCCGACACCGCCAAACGTGGTTGCCTGAGCACACCGTCATGACGCAGATACCCGCGAACCATGAATTCATCCGTGGACTGATCGAAGACAACCCAATGCGCGTCGGACAGTTCCTGCGCCGCGATCATTACCTGATCGGCGGTCTGCTCACGGGTCATCGCGGCAAGCCTCCCGGGGTGGAAGTTGCCGACACCGCAGTAGTCGATCTGGTATTCCATCAGCTTGTGCCAGAGACTCTGCGCCGGGTCAGTTAGGTCGCGCCAAGTCGCATCCCCCCATATCTCCAAGTTGATTGAAGCCTTCTCGCGTGCCATTACCTCATCACTCCTTCTCGTATTGCCCCGATCAGCACCAAATATTCGATAGCTGTTAGTGCGTTGATTTGTTCCTTGCCGCCGTCGTCATCGAATCGCCACCACGTAGCATCGACACGGCGAAATACGGGCACTAGGAGGGGGTCGAAGCCTGAACGGATCGACCAACCGAGTGACTCTCCGATGTACCCGGAGTGGGCTGTACCGTGGCAGCCGGAGTGGTTGCCCGAGCCGTGAAGCGCGATGAGGTTTGACACGTCGTGCTTGCCGCCCCTGGACCGGAACATGCGGTGGTGCAGCTCGGTCGGGCCGAACAACCCACAGCCCTCGCAGTGACCGTCAGCACGCTTGAGGACGATTGCCCGGACAGCGCCGGGGATCGCGCTCATGCCGACCTCGTCCGGATAGCTGCGAGGTCGAACACCTTGTGGCACCGAACGCAGCGAGGCTCGTAGTGGGCGATGTCCACGCTGTACGGCCCTGCACCCGATGATCGCTCGTCGGTGTCATTACGGTCGTAGGGCCAGTGCTGCGCCCTCCCGCCGCAGTCCGTGCACTTGTGGGTAGAGGCTGAGCCGCGCTGCGCCCGCACCCGCTGGTGCATCGCCCTGTAGGTTGCGTAGTCGCCCGTCCACTGGTAGGAGCGCGCACCACTGGGTAACTGCCGGTCTTCGCTGGCGATGAACGTCAGGGGGTCGCCGTGGCGGCGCATCCGGGTCATGTGCAGCTTGCAGTAACCGCACGCGCCGTCCTCGGGCGTCTCGCACCCGTCTACGCCGCAGAGGGACTTGATCGGGTTGGGTGGAGAATACGCGCGTTTGGTAACGTTCACGTCGCTGTGACGCTTCCACCGTTTGTAGTGCATGAGGCACACACGCTGTCCCTCGACGAGCGACTTCCCGGTGCGGTCACAATTGGCAACCGTGCATGAATGAGTAGACTGCATCGCAGCCCTCCTATCGAGTCCAATTCGATTCAGGGTCAGGCTCCGCTGAGTGTTAGTCGCACTCTCGGAGCCGTTCTTATTCTCCCGCGAGCCACCGACAGCAGTGAGGCCGTTCCATGGCACCGTGGGCTGCTTGTAGCCGATCGGGGTGAGTGTTGCGGTAGTCATGGGAGTTCCTTCTGGATGAGGTCGATGGTGGAGTTCGTGCGCCAGTCCCAGAGGGCGGCATCCGGTTCGGTGATCAGCGCCGCGGCGAGGGCTTCCTGGCCGCTCGCGAGGTCGCGGTGCTCGGAGAGCTCGGCCCACACCTTGCCGACGGGTACGCACACGGAATAGCGGGGCGTGACGTGCATCACGCCACCTCGCCATCGAGCAGGTCGAACAGCGTCGGCACGGATGCGCGAGCATCATGGCGGCGCAGATACACCAGGGAGTCAGCGACGGATGCCGGGTTCAGCTCCGACGAGTACGCGGAACGGCCAGCCTGCACCGCACAGAGTGCCGTCGAGCCGATACCGCCGAACGGGTCATAAACCAGATCACCCGGGTTCGAATACATATTGATGAGGCGGCGCGGAACATCAAGCGGGAACGGGCAGATGTGGTTCTCAACATCCCGTTTCTTCTGTTCCGAATTGAGAGTGTCGATGCGGAGAATGTCTGTCCACACGTCGGGGTGCCACGAGCCGGGAACGAGTGCGGCGAAGGTGCCAGGGAGCGCGTTGCGGGCGGCAAGAGTCGTCGCAAGCTCTACATGTGCGTCGTAGTCGTAGACGCTGGCCTGTGACTGCTTCGTGAAGATCCGCTGCCGAGTCTCAGGATCAAGAGCGGCAAGCTCGTCAACGGACAGGTAGCGGTCACCTGAGACGCGCCAGTCGGCGGCAGCGTCGATCTGCCACTGTCCGACTGAGTAAGCCGCGCGGTCTTTCACGATCCGCTCGTCAGTCCACCCGACCGTGCGATCCGTCTGAGGCTTCCCGAACAGGAGTACGTACTCGGGGGAGCCAACACCGATGGGCCCGTGGTCCTTGAGCATCTTCGTGTACGACAGGCGGTAGGTCTGGTTGTTCTCGCGCACAACGTCGGTGGTGACGGTGATCATCCCGTAGTAGTCGAAACCGTGCTGCGTGTAGTGGGCAATAGCTTCGGCGTGCAGCGGAGAAACCGTGTAGCGGCCCTTGCCGGTGACAGATCCGAAAAGCATTCGGTCCTTCACATGCACAGCCATGATCCGGCCAGGCTGCAACACCTTGAACAGCGACGGGGTGAGGTAGTCGTTTTGCCACCAGAAATGATCGTTGTCATCCGTGTGGCCGAAGTCGGCGTAATTGGGCGAGTACTCGTAATGGTTACCGAAAGGGATCGACGTAACAATCAGGCCGACGGAGTTCTCGTCCATGTGATCGCGAGCCTCAACAGTGGAGTCGTTCAGTGCGACAGTCCACGCATCACCGGTGAACGCTTCCCGCTCAACACCCATCGCCCGAGTCAGTTCGGTGCTGATCGACGTCGGGTTCAAACCGTGCTCTCGCAGAATGTTCGACATGGTGTCCGTGAGTTCGTCGTGCTCGCGCCACTTCTGCTCAAGCGTTGACCTCACCTCTGACTCTGACTCAGCGAAGATCAGGTGCACACGGCACTGCTTCTTTTGTCCAAAGCGGTGGATGCGGTGTACTGCCTGCACGGTCTGCTCGAACTTGTGAGTCACTCCAACGAAGATCGACACGGACGCCTGCTGCAAATTCAGCCCCTTACCGAGCTGCACAGGCTTACCAACGAGCGCGGTCGTCTTGCCATCGCGCCACTCATCAAGGCGGCGCTCGTGCTCGTCATCGGTGAGGCCACCATGCACGGACGAGAAGCTCACTCCGACGGACGTTAACGCCTGCTCGATGAGCGCCTGCTCGTCGTTCAGGTCGCACCACAGGATGATCTGCTCATCCGGCGACTGTTCGGTGTGTTCGGTGACGAGCGCCATCATGCGGGCGACGCGAGCTGTCAACGTGTTCCGCTTCTCACGCGCGGCACCAACGAGAGACATCGCACCGCCGCGTACAAGAACAGCCTGCCCATCACGCTCGATCTGGTCGGAGAGCATGTCGATCGCGACTTCCTCCCACTCGACATGCAGCGGCGGCAGGTCGTAGCCTTCGTCGGAGAATCCGAGGTCAGAGGGTCGCTGCAAGAAGCACGCCCATGTGTTCAGCCACAGCCAGAATTCCCGAGTTTTATGGGGATAAAGCTTGAGGTTCCCAGCCTTCGAAGAATCGCGGTGGAAGAACCGTGTGAGCGCGGCTCCGGTGTCCATAATTCCAAGGAACCCGGCGTAGTGAATGAGTTCCTTGTGCCGGTTCGGTGACGGTGTGGCTGTCGCCACGAACCGGAACGGCACCGACTCGAACAGCTGCAAGAACTCCTGATACGTCTTCGAGCCGAACGAACGCAGCACGGCAGCCTCATCGAGAGACACCGCGGTGAACTGCTCAACATCGAGCCTGCCGTCACGCACAGACTCATAGTTGGTGACGTAGACGCCAGACCAGTCCGGGTCGATTTCTTCGGTGCGGCGAATGAAACGCACTTCGAGGTCGAGAAGGTTGCGGCCGTCGCGGATGATGTCACCACGGACACCGAGCGGTGCCACGATAAGCCCACGTCCGCCCTGCCGCCCGAGGATGAGCCGGATGATCTCCAGCTGCATGATCGACTTGCCGAGTCCGTAGCGGGCAAAGATCGCACGGCGGCCACCAGCGACAGCCCACTTCACGATCGCTGCCTGGTGAGGCTGGAAATTGGGGTGGCCCTCACGCATAATGGCCGACAGATCGTCGTCTGCGACCTCGAACCCGAAGCGGCGGTCGAACGCCACCTTGTCGCGCAAGAACTCGTCATAGCTGAGGTGACCGGTGTTGCCAGTCGAAAGAGTCAATGTCATTTTTTCTGCCCTTGCTTTTGGAGGGAAACAATGTCGTCCCCAAGATCGGTGATCGTCACAGTGAAGTGCGGTTCGGCGCCTGCCTCGAACCGGATCGTCGCGGACGGTTTCTGCATATGGGCAGGGTCGTCGTCGTCAACAATTCGGGCGGAAGTGCCACGGTTTGAACCGATACCGTCATAGATCGCTTTCAGCAGCGGGGCGAGGTTGTCGGTGTCACGGTTGCGGCGGTCAGCAACAACCCACACGACATCGACACGGATATTGTCCAGTCCCGGGACTTGTGCGGCACGGGTGCGCAGCATCGTCTGGGTGCGTATCATCTGGGTGTTCTCGTGCTTGGTTCGCCAGTGGCAGCGGTCGTTCGCTGAGAGCCCCTTCGGTGGGCGGGGATAGTTGAGGTCGAAAGACCATGTGGTGGTCATCGGTGGCTCCCGTACGAGTTATAGGCAGCTTGGACGCCGCGATTGATATTTAAATTTCCGTAAAGCTTCGACGTAAGCGCTTTGAGGGTGTCGTCGGCGTAATGCCATGCCGCTTTCGCGTTATGAAGGTCCTCCATCTCGGTAAGTGCCTCCACATCTGCCAGAGCGCGCGCCACCGTGACGGTGTTGTTTTTCGCATGCTGGGCAAGTGCTGTGTTGCGGCGTCGTGACCATGCCCGCTCACACTCATACCGACGCTCATTCAGTTCGAGCATCTTCGCGGGCATCTGCTCAATGAGAGTGGTCAGTTCGGTGATGAGGTACTCCATTTCGGCTGGATTCGCCGGAACAAAGTGGATCAGCTCACCACCACGAGTGAGCACGTCAACAGCAGCGCCGCCTTCTGCGCCTGCGGGGGAGGTGACAGTAGGGTTCTCGTCGGTGAAGTGAGTCATCGCCCAGCCTCGGCTTCCGCTGCGGCTTGCGCTTCGTAGTCGGCGTCCGTTGGGGTGGCAGGTTCAGGCTCGGCTTCAGACACCGGCTCAGCCTCGGTCGCGGGTTCCTCGATGACGACGTCGCGGCCCAACTTCCCGACCTTCGTGAGCACGAGCGTGCGGATCTGATCGGTGTACTCTCCGAGCGCGTCGGCGCGCTTACCGATCGCCAACAACTCATCCTTCGTCGTGGCCTCAGCTACCAACGCTGCCCAGTCCTCAGTCGGCTCAAGATCAGCGTCCACTGTCTCGACTTCTTCGCGCTCGTTGACGACAGCGCCCATCTCCTCAGCGGTGTAGTGCATGCCCATGAGCACGTCCTCAAAACCAGCGGACGCGACATCGCTGAGCGAACGCCAACGCAGAAGACGGGGCATGTAGCTCTCCCACGGCTTCGGGTTGTTAGTTTTCGACCGCGCCTTCCCACGCCAGACCCCTCCCGCGTCAGGCTCGTAGGAGTCGAGCAGTCCAGCGCGGAGGGCATCGGCCGGCGTCCACGTGTACACATAGGGGTGCTCGGGATCGTCGGATCGGATACCTGTGCATGTGACGGAGATGTCGCCGCCCTCGACAGTTCCTGTTTGCTCAATGCGGAGCGTGTGCCCCGCCTGGCGGATCAACGCCGACATCAGCGACGGCTTCAACGTGGGATTACCCTCGATGACGTCGATGCCGCGCAGAGCTGCCATGGGGTGCAGGCCAAGCATTAGCCCGGTTTCGACGATGAGCATGACCTTGCCGGGGCTCGGTCGGTTTTCCATCAGCCCGGTCTCAGGGTTTTTCGTGTTCGCCCACAGTCCTGGGGGCAGTAGATCGCCTGCGGCGGCCAACATCTGGACGTAGGACTTTTTCTCTTCGAGGGTGGCGTTGACGTATTGGGTGATTGCGGTGCTCATGCTGCGTTCATCTCTCTTTCGAATTCGAGCGCCCGGGTAAGGCGGTCGAGGAGGTCCGTTGCGAGGGGAAGAATCTTCGACGTGAGGTCGACGATCTTTGGGTGGTTGCGGGGGATGGTGAGGTTCTTCGGTTCGTCAGCGCGGGGAATCCACTCGCCTGCAATTGGGTCAGTGACGAGTTCCTGCCAGATGAACTCGATCTCTTCGAACTCGGGGACGACAAGAAACTGAAACGCGACCTGTCGCCATTCGCCAAGAGTTGGACCGGTCACGACCTTGTTGTGCTTGGCCTTACACTCAGCGCCACGGGTAGCGTCCGCACCATCTGGTGTCGCTGCGAACCCGCGGTTGTCGGGGGCGTGGATGAGGGCAATATTCGGGCTGATACCGGCCCAGGCGAGCATCATTGGTTCCCACCTGTGGCCTTGTTCGGTGTATGCGTTGCCGTTCCACTCGCGGCGTGTGAGTTTCTCTTTGAGTACCGATTCCACTGAGGACTCTTTGGCGAGTTTCGCGGCGTCGGACGCACCAACGCAGGGTTGCCGGGCGAGCTTCCACCCTTCCCGGTCGATGCCGTCGTGCAGAATGCGATCGAAGTGGGTCATACCGGCCTCACCTCGGTCTGAGCTTCGAGCGGGATGGCCCCACTCTTTGTGTAGTTCTCTGCGAGTGCTTTAGAGGAGAATGTGGCAAGCCATACCCACGGAACGGCATTGTTGGGGCGCGCGTAGACGTCGTGCGCGTCGTGGAAGATTCCTTCGGGCATCAGTTGCCACCTGTCTGTTGTTCGTCGCGGTGGTCGTCAGCATTCGCGAGGATGCGTTCGGCGTATCCCGGCGATTTCCGGTCGTCCATGTCATAGGCGTCGTAATCGAGGTCGTCCATCAGATGCCCAACCCTTCGACGGGTGTTTGGTCGCGGTCGGGTGCGATCGCTTCGAGGAGCGCGTAACGGTCTTCGAAGTAGCGGTAGAACGTCCCAATCGAACAGCCAGCAAGGAGCGCCACCTGTGCAGTCGTGAGTCGGTCGCGGCCGATCGCAGGGTTGTTGTACAGCTTGATGGCTGCAGTCTTGATCGCGTCGAGGCGAACCTGCGAACGCGCCTGCAGTGGCTTGTTGCGGAGGGCGGCGCTCATTTTGCGACCTGCCCGTCAGCGAGTTCGAGCACATCAATACCAGCCACAGAAGGCATGTCCGGACGGCCACGATCAATCAGCCCGGTGAAGTGTGCCTCGGTGAGCATCTCGTCAATCTTCGTGAGGCTGGTCGGGTCAAGTGCGTCACCGTTCTTGATGATGACCAGGCACAGCTCTTCATCCGAGTGCTCACCTGAGATCGCCACCGCAATAGCAGCAACTTCCCTGTCGGCAGCGTTCACGTTCACAAACGGGGTGCCGTCGAGCAGAACGTATTCGTCATCGACCGACAGCCCCGGGTGCGGGAACGTCGCGAGCGCCAGACCCTCGAACTTGGCCTTCTTCACCGTCTTAAGTTTCTCGTCAAGAGTGATGTGCAGGGTGGCGGCGGCATCGTAGGCGGCTTTCGCTCGGGAGTGCTCAGCCTTCGCTCGAACTTTGGCGTTGATCTCTTCGACCTCACCGAGGCGGGCGTTGATCGCGGAGGTGTCGATGCGCTCGGGCCCGATGACGAACGCCTTCCGACAGGTTTCCTTCACGTCTGTGGCGCGTGATAGGAATGTGCGTGCCGCGTCGAGAGCGTCTATCAAACGAGCTACCTCGGTCGCAGCGCGCTCTTCTTCGGATTCAGCATTAGCAAGGGCATCTGCCTTGCGGTCGAGTTCAGCGTTGTGGTCCCGCGCTGCGTCGAGTTCGGCATTGATGCTGGCGTAGGAAACTTCCTCCGCAGGAGTGTCCCGCGAAGGCGGAACCAACTGGGACAGTGCACCCTCAAGGCGTGACTTCTCTCGGTTCGCATCCGTGCGCGCCAATTCCACCCGTGACTGCTCAGCAGTCAAAGCGGCCATGTCGAAACCCTCAGGGAAGATCGACTTCGACATGATCAGCTCGCGACGCTTCGCTTCATCCATCGCAAGGAACTCGGCAACATCCACAATCACGGTGCCGATGCGGTCTTTCAGGATCGCGGTGCCGTCCTGGTACTTGGCGCCGTCGAGGGCGCGCACTTCGACGGCCGACATTTTGCCGTTCTTCCACTTGCGGGTGAATGAGAGTCCGAGGTCGTGGTCGACGTAGGTTGCTTCACCTTCGAGCTGTCCTTCATGCACGGGGTCGGGTGCGCCCTTGATTGCTTTGTGGGCGAAGATGTGCCCGAATGCGTTCACGAAGCTGGACTTCCCTGCACGGTTCTTGCCGGTGATGACGATGGTGTTGCTGTCGGTACGGTGGGTGATCTCTCCACGGATGCCGTAGAGGTTGCGAACAGTGAGTTCTTTAGTCATGGGAGGTGCCTTTCAATTTGGAGGATTAGAACAGCGGTGCTGGCGGTGACGTAAACGGTCAGTACCAGCCACCAGAACCGGGGCACCCATTTGGTGCGACGGCGGTGGGTGGAGGCACGGCGCAGATGTTGTGCGTCGATGCCCCACATGGGTTTCATTACGACGTTGCGGAGCTGTAGTGCTCGAACCCACAGTCAGGGCACACCCAATGGCCTGTGTCCGTCTCAGGGTCGAATGTTGCATCGACGTTTCCTGCAAACCCGCACGGGGCGAGGCATTCGCGCCACACAATGTGATCAGTCACAAACTGGCCGGATGATTCCATTGCTTGCTCCAGACGTTGAGGTTCTTGGCGCATCACTTTTTCGCCCACCAAGATTTCGGTAATTTGCTGAATGGGAGTGGTGCTTGTTTGCATGTGCGCGATTAGGTCATTCACTCGGTGCTCCTATTTGCCAGCTCGATTAGCACGTCTGCATGGCACGGCTGATCCAGCGGGCACCAACAAACGAGGTCTCTGCCGCGCAACTCGAACAAGTTGGAAAGCTTGATCTGGAGTCGCCCGTCGAGAAGCGCTTTGCGAAATTCCGCTACAGCGACTTCAGGGGTGATGTTCCCGCCATTCTCAGGTGTCCCCACAACAAACGGGTTCCCAAAAAACGATGGACGGGACACGACAATTGCGCCGGTCGGCTTCCGCCAACCCTTCGCCCTGCTGCGCCTAATTCGCTTAGGCAGCGAGGGCGCGACATCGAAAAGGGCCAACGCACTCACAACGTCACCCCCGTAATGAGGAGTGCGAACCCCGCCGAGACGGTCACGTTCAGACCGAGCAGGATGGTGCCCACGAGAAGCACCGGTGTGAGGCGGTAGTAGCCTTTTGGTGCTGGGGTGAACTCGCCGCGGTCGCAGGTGTAGAAACGAGTCATTTTGTTGCCTCCGATTCTGCGATCTGACTGTCATCGGTCAAGTCGAATAGCGGTTCGTCCGGCTCAGCAGGCTCGGGCGCGTAATGCCAGAAGTAGCCACAGCCGTCCCACGTGAATTCGACAAGGCCAGAGCGGAACTCGGTTTCTTCGCCGTCGTAGCATTCCTCAAGGCCAACGCTGTCGAACCAGCCCTCCGTCTCACGGCAGTAATCGAGGTGATTTGTCCACGTCTCAACACCGCACGAACATTCCTCTTCGCAGGTCTCGCAGAACCAACGGCAAGGCGAAACTGTTACGTCGTCGGAATCCTTCGCAGTGCAACGGAACTGTTTAGTGATCCAGTGTGGATGGATGCTTAGGTCTATGTAGTGAGCGCTCATGACCGCACCCCGCGCTCAGCGCGATCACGGCGCACCTTGTCACGACGCAACAACACACACGTCCATAACGTCACCAGAACAACGATCAGCAGGAAGCTCCCGGCCTCGCTGACCGTCTGCGCCCACATCTCCGCGCTCATGCGAGACGCCCCTGAATCTCCAGAAGCCGTTCCTTGGGTATCCCGTACCCGGCGCTCAAGTCGGCGTTCATATTGGCGATTAGGTTGGCGGTGCGCTGCTCTTGCACCAGTGCGGCGGTCTGCTCTACCAGCGCGAGAGTCGCGTGAACCTGTGCGGCAAGCAGTGTCTCGGTGTCGTTCTTGAACCAGTAGCTGCCATCCTCTGGTATACGGGAGCCGCGCTCAGCAAGGTACTCGGCTTCTTTCTTGTGGTCGATGGCACTCATGCGGACACCGCCTTACGCACTAGGAACGCGCCAACTGCCAACAACAGCGACGCGATACCAGCAGGGACAAGAGGACTGCTACCCGTGTAGGCGAGCTCGGTCACAGGGAGCGTGGGGAGCTGCTGGGGAACGAACGCCGCAACAGGTGTCGTCGGCTCAACAGGAGGGACAACGACAGGCGGCTCAACGACGGGAGGCTCAACAGGCGGCACGACAACCGTGCAGTCATTACCCTCAGTGAAATCCCAACCAACATTCATGCCATTGACCGGATGACTATGCGGTGCCGACACCTGGTTCTCACCATTAGGCGACCAGTACAAATCCGACTGCCAGTTGCAATCAGGAAGCTCAACAGTCAGCGTGTAATCACCCGCACCGTAAGCAACACCCGCATCAGTGGCATGATCGAAAGCAACCTGCTTGTCATAAGGAAGAACCAGCTTATTTTCCAGCTCATATGAAGAGAACGAGATCGGCGCGGTCGGGATGTTGCAGTCAGCGGGTGCGACAGTAAGTGTTGCTGTTCCACCTATCACCGTCGATGCGGTAACTCTGCACTGGATGTCAACAACTGCCGGGTCAGGTGTCGGGTCGGGGTCTGGTTCATCCGGTGTCTCTTCAACGATGGGCGCCGGTTCCACAATTGGGCAACCATCAGCGGGTGCCGGGATCAGGTCATCATCGTGTTTCTCGTGTCCTTTCAGCGCATTTGCTGAAACGTTGATCAGGTTCCATGGGTTCTCTTCGCTACTCGTGGAGTGGCAGATGCTGACCTTGGGTTCGGGTGTTGCGTTTGCGATTGTTGCCCCGCCCAGTACGAGTGCGCCGGCGAAACATGCGGTGGTGAGTGTTGCAAATGTTTTGTTCATGGTGTGCCTTTCAGAAACCAACGGAGCTATCGAAATTGCGGGACTCATGCCGTCACCGCTGACAGGTTCGACAGCACACGCCGCCGGATCGCAGGAAGCGCCGCAGAACGGATGTACAGGGTTGTTCTCACCTGCCCGTTGTGATGACGGGGCGCATTATGTTGCGGCATCGACCGGAACTTGTCCGCGTGCGCGGCAGCCGCCCGATACTCGTACTCCTTGACATCACGGCCGACTGACTTCGACCACCGCGTACCAATGAGGGTCTTATATACCCATCCGGCAGCGAGTAGACGGTTCCGCAGTTCTCCCTCGGGAACACCAATCTCGTTCGCTGCGACACGGAACAGCACCACGTCGTCATGGTCGACAAACGTTTCGACGTATTCGACCTTCGGGGCGTCAGCCTCGACCTTCGCCTCTAATGCAGCGCGCGTCTCAACTTCATCTGCCAGCATGCGAAGCGCCTCACCATACGACTGCGGCAACGCGTTGACCTCGGAGCGGCTGTAACCTCCCGTTCTGCGAATCGTCGGCAATACTTCGCGGGTGACCCAGCGCTTGAACTCAGAAGCGTTCGGCGCTTGGGAGCGAAGAACCGCAGAATACATTCCCGGTTCCGAGACGATGGCGACGGCTTGCATCCCGCCAGGGGTGTGCAGGTCTTGCACCCCCTTGTCCTCAGCGTCGAGAGACCGGAGCATCGCGGATGTGGCGGAGTAGCCGAGTGCCTGAGAAAGATCAGACGCAACCCACCACGGCTCACCGTCGATCACAAGCGTGCGAATATCCACCCCCTCGTGGCGGAAGATGCTAATCTCGGTGGTTGACATTGGGTTTACCTTTCGTGTCATGGCCCGGTGTTTGCCCACCGGGCTTTTTTCTTGGAGCAGTGAGGGCCGGACGGGCACCCTTTGGTCGTTTGAGCCGCCGACTACTCGACAGCCCCGCCCGGTTCAGCC
>Ga0314855_100123_pt1 | contig 19835 bp, 18 predicted proteins | sample 2018CB1WmetaG_FD_203636 | JGI IMG/M metagenome (GOLD analysis project Ga0314855, IMG submission 203636) | Cryopeg brine viral communities from Beaufort Sea near Barrow, Alaska, United States - 2018 CB1W | ecosystem: Environmental > Aquatic > Marine > Coastal | place: USA: Alaska | collected... | reverse complement strand
CGGGTGCGGGTAGCCAGGCTGAAAATCCATCAGTGTGGCCGTAGAAGCATCAAAACCGTGCTTGGGACAGGTAATCTCAAGGCCTGAGAAAACCTGCCAAAACCCAACGCCGGATATCAGCTGACTTTTGTCAGGAGGGCGCGTGTCTATGGCTGCCTTTGCCTGCCAACGGCGTTGATCCGCCGACACCAAGGCGCCATCATCGGTGTGTTCGACGCCGCTAACGGTCACACCAAGGTGCAAATCAAAGGCCGGAATATCGTCTATTTTGGCCAATGCATGCCGATACAGAACATCTGCCGGCAGCATTGCGTAAGCAGTGTCCCTGTCAGACTGACACGCTGTTTGATGACCCTGGCTGACCTGCCAGCGAAACCAGCGATGGGTGATAAGATCGCGAAAAGGATGTGGCTCAAGGTCCCAGAAACACCATGTTCGATCGTTACTGTAGGATGTTCGTGGTTCGAGAAAACAAACTCTAGGCAATGTTGTTTGCCCCTCTTCTGCCAACTGCAGGAGCCAGCAGGCCAGGCTGAGCCCAGCTAACCCGGCTCCGATAATGACGAGGTCATACTCAGCGTTCGGCGCAGCGCGCTGGCTTGTCGGCTGATTGGACCGCCACAACGTTAGCACTGGCGTTTTTTTTCAAAGGTAACTCGGCGCCTAAGACGGAAACAGTCATTGTTATTCTCCCTACACGAGGATGAGTACTGAAAGCCGATTATTGACCCCGCTCATCCTTAAAGGGAAAAGGCGGAACCGGCACAGACCTGGTCCGTGCCGGTTTGATCACAATGGCTGGTAATCAGCAGTCAAGTTCCGACTGATCTTACGACTGCATTAAGGCGCCTTTTTTCACCGGAGTTTTCTGCTCTGCTTGCGCAGCTGTTTCTGCTGGTACTTTCACATGTTCACGCTCATCTGCCTTACCCTTGCGCACTGCAATCGTAAAGATCAACAGTCCGAACACGGCTTTCGCAACAATATCAGCAATGGTGTAGCCGGTTTCAACAGCAACAATCGCTGAACCGCCGGTTACGCCAAGCAGTGGTAGCAAATAGACGATCGGGTAAAATGCCCAGGAAGCCACCACCAGAATAGATGCTGTGCTTATCAGGCCTTTCACTTCGTCCGGCTGCTGTGAAATAGATTCTTTAAGACCGATTACCAGCTCACGCACGATGTACAGGAACGGAATCATAGACAGAATCCAGAAAAGTGCCCGGGTTCCGACTTCACCCGAAGCCAATACGTCACCCGTAGTCACCGATGCCGCCCCGTGCCAAGAGAGCATGATTTGGAGGTAATGATAGGCTGCAATAGCCGTCACCAAACCGCTGATTGTGATGGCCATTCGATAGGCCGGCGCAACAGACGACTTCATCAACCACAAAAACAGCGTGACCGATGCCATAACGGCAAAACCGAAAGAGAAAACATTGCCTATAAAACCATATTGACCAACTGATAAGCTTTCGAGCTCTAACATGTCCTTAACCCTCTCACTTGTTGTACTAAGAAGTCAGCCATCGGCATGTTTTTAAAGCTTTTTTTACCCGACTTCTAACCTTGGGGACAAGATAAAAAAACCTTACAATTGGTACTTACGTTTAACCGATTTTTAGATCAGGCTCATACCGCTATTCATGAATAATTTTCCGTAAAAATGACAGGCAAGCTAGAAAATTGCGTTTTCGCTGCAGGCTGGTGTCTGCGCCAAAGCCGCTTTTCTTCCTTGTGACGGCACCGCAACGTGGTGCAGGATCACCACAAACATTAATGATACGACATGTAGAAAAAGGCTCAGGAAAGCTTTAGTTCATGAGTGGGCAATGGCCGCCCACTCATGAACTGGCAACCAATAAAAAAGCCTGCCCGAGCGCAAACTCGGACAGGCTTTTCAGACGCTTTCGCTAGCGAATGACAGCGCTCAGGAAGCGCTCAATGTTGCCCGCGCTGCTCTAACCGCAGCCGAAAGTTCCCGCGTCAGTGACAAAACATCATCGCGGCCCTGCGCTTCGGTATCTGCATTGGCTATGCACTCCACCAAAGCCGAGCCCACCACTACGGCATCTGCAAAACGCGCAATACGTTCAGCTTGGAGGGCCGTGCGAATGCCAAAGCCCACGGCCACTGGCAAGTTTGTATGCTCGCGAATCCGCGCCAGTTCTTTTTCCACTTTTTCAGCAGTAGGGGCCGCAGAGCCAGTAACACCGGTGCTAGAAACGTAGTACAAAAAGCCGGAGGTATTTGCCAGCACACCGGGCAGCCGGGCGGCATCGGTGGTGGGCGTTGCCAGGCGAATAAAGTGAATGCCGGCTTCGCGAGCCGGCACGCAAAGCTCGTCATCGTGCTCTGGTGGCAAGTCAACCACGATCATGCCGTCTACACCGGATGCTGCGGCGTCGTGCAGAAAACGCTCCACGCCGTAGCAGTAAATCGGGTTGTAATAGCCCATCAACACAATCGGTGTATTCTGATTATGCTCGCGAAATTCGCGCACCATTTGCAGGGTTTTGATGGAGTTGTGACCACCGGCCAAAGCCCGCTGGCTCGCAAGCTGAATGGGCACACCATCAGCCATAGGGTCAGTGAACGGCATCCCCAGTTCGATGATATCGGCACCGGCTTCAGGCAACCCTTTTAGAATCTCCGCGCTGTGCTGGTAGTCCGGATAGCCGGCAGTTACAAACGTAACCAGAGCAGCACGGTCTTGCTGGCGCAAGGCTTCAAAACAACGATCAATACGACTTGCGCTCATATCAGGCTTCCCTTTTAACGTCTTTATCAGCGTTTTCAGCACTGGCGTCCATGGCGGCAAGGACGGTAGACATGTCTTTATCACCGCGGCCGCTCAGGTTAATAACAATCAAATGATCCTGCGGCAATGTCGGGGCCACTTTCATCACATAGGCAATAGCATGGGCTGTTTCCAGCGCCGGAATAATACCTTCAATGCGACACAGAGTGTGGAAGGCTTCCAGAGCTTCGTCATCGGTAATGGCGGCGTAGCTGACCCTGCCAATATCATTTAACCAGGCGTGTTCAGGGCCAATGCCCGGGTAATCTAGGCCCGCCGAAATCGAATGGGCATCCTGAATCTGCCCGTCAGCGGATTGCAGCAAGAAGGTACGGTTGCCGTGCAATACGCCAGGAGTGCCGCCTTTCAGGCTGGCCGCGTGGCGCTTGTCCAGGCCTTCACCGGCAGCTTCAACACCCACCATAGCGACGCTCTCATCATCCAGAAATGGATGAAACAGGCCCATGGCATTTGAGCCGCCACCCACACAGGCTACCAGCGTGTCGGGCAGGCGCCCTTCGCGCTCGAGAATCTGCTCGCGGGTTTCTTCACCAATAATCGATTGGAAATCACGCACCATGGCCGGATAGGGATGCGGGCCTGCGACTGTACCGATGATATAAAAAGTATCGGCCACGTTGGTCACCCAGTCACGCAGGGCTTCATTCATGGCATCTTTCAAGGTGCCTGCACCGCTGGTGACCGGGATTACTTTTGCACCCAGCAATCGCATGCGCTGCACGTTGGGCTGCTGACGGTGAATGTCGACGCTGCCCATGTACACCACGCACTCCATACCAAAGCGCGCAGCTACGGTGGCAGTTGCCACACCGTGCATGCCCGCCCCGGTTTCCGCAATGATGCGGGTTTTACCCATGCGTTTGGCCAGCAAAATCTGGCCCAGGCAATTGTTAATCTTGTGAGCGCCGGTGTGCAGAAGATCTTCACGCTTAAGGTAAACCTTGGCCCCGCCGAGCTGTTCGGTTAAGCGCTCAGCCAGATACAGCGGGCTCTTGCGGCCGACAAAGTCACGGCGCAGCGCATCCATCTCATCAATAAAGTCTTTTGAGTTGCGTGCAGTTGTGTATTCTTTTTGCAGTTCAAGAATGAGCGGCATCAGGGTCTCGGCCACAAAACGGCCACCAAAATGACCAAAAAAGCCGTTGATATCCGGGCCCTGTCGAAGCGTGGTTGCTGTGCTCATGCGATTGACTCCATTGCGCTGATTCGATTTCTGTTCGATTTCTAATTGATATCTAGTGTAAAGCAGGACAGCACAGGGGAAAATCGATAAAATCGCACTAACCTGTGAGAAAAAGTAACCGATTTATGGAACATGCCAACCTACCTTTACCGTCGCTGAATGCGCTGCGCGCCTTTAATGCTGCAGCACGCCTGCTCAGCATGAGCCGCGCCGCTGAAACCCTAAGCGTGACTCACGGCGCCATCAGCCGGCAAATCGGCCAGCTTGAACAACAACTCGGCATAGCGTTATTCGAACGCCAGGGCCGCGGCATTGCTTTGACCGTCGCAGGCCATCAGTTGTTCGCCACCACGGATTCGGTTTTCTCACAGTTGGAACAGGTTTGCGATCGCCTGCGGCGAGAGGCCCGTGATGCGCCCCTGGTGTTGAGCTGCTCGGGTAGCTTTCTGGCCCGCTGGTTTATTCCGCGCCTGGGCCGGTTGCGCCAAGACTGCCCCGGTCTGGACATTCACCTGACCACCACCGACGAAGAGCTTCACCTGCCCGCGGGGGTAGACGCAGCTCTGGGCTTTACCTCGGCGCCGGCGCCCTCCGGCCAAAACCTGATTGTTCTGGGCCCTGAACGAATCGGACCGGTGATGGCCCCCGGGCTGGCCCCTGCCAACCCAGACATTCCCGCGAGCGCCCTGTTGGAGTTGCCGCTACTGGAAACCCTGTCACGGCCGCAAGCCTGGCCGCAATGGTGTGAGTATCAGCAATTAGATACGCAGAGTTTGCCGATACGGCAATCATTCGAGCATTTAAATTACATGCTAGAGGCAGCATTGGTGGGGCTGGGCGTGGCAATAGCGCCGCAATATCTGGTGGAGGAAGACCTGCGCAGCGGGCGGCTGCTGGCGCCTTGGGGTTTTATAGAAACCCGCGACACCCTGTGCCTGCGGCTTCCCGGTGATACGGTGTCGCCGCGGGCACAGCGCCTGGCCGATTGGCTGGCCAAGGCGCTGGCACGGTGACTCTAATCCGGGATTTGAACCTGACTCCGTCGCGTTAGTGCACGGACACCCGCTTTAACGCATAGGTACCAGCGTTAGTTCAACGCGACGGTTCTGTTCACGGCCGGATTCGGTGTCGTTAGACGCCACCGGGGAACGCTCTCCGTAACCCACCGCGCGGGTACGCTTGGACTCAATACCCTGATTTAACAGAAAGTCACGAACAGAAGACGCGCGGCGCTCACTCAACAACTGGTTATAGCTATCGGCGCCTTGGCTGTCGGTGTGCCCTTCTATTTGAATGATAGTTTGGTCAAATTCTTTCAGTACTAAGGCAACAGAATCCAAAGTTCCGGCAAACTGCGAGCGGATACTGGTTTGGTTGAGGTCAAAAGTAATGTTGCCAGGCATCACCAGCGAGATCTGGTCGCCATTACGCACCACGCGCACGCCCGTACCTTCAAGCTGCTGGCGCAGTTGCACTTCCTGGCGATCCATATACACACCTACGCCGCCACCCAGAGCGCCACCGGCCGCAGCGCCAATCAACGCACCTTTACCACGATCGCTTTTGCTAGAAGTAGCCACACCAATAGCAGCACCGCTAAGAGCACCAATCAGGCTACCCTTGGTGGCATTCGATGTTTTCTGTTCGCCGGTGTATGGGTCGTATGTCATGCAGCCGCCAAGCGTAAAGCTGGCTAGCGTGACCGCAAGTATGGTTTTTTTCACAGCGCTTTCCTTATTTCCGTGGGTCTGCGACAGCGTGTTCACACGTCTGTCGTGAATGTATCGATAATCGTGTTAAACACCGTTGCCTGCAAATCGTGGGCCTCGTTGACCAAATGGTGCCGACCCCGTGGCAACTTGACTTCATGAACCCGCGCAAACTTGTTACGAATAATCCGCAAATTATGGGGCCAATCTACGGTCAGGTCTTTTTCACCCTGAACTACGGTTATATCAAACTCAACCGGGCGCGCAGACTCAATATGAGGCACCCACTGACGCAATGCCGAAACCCAGTCAACATGAATAGCGCGGGCCTGCAACGGGTCGGCGTTACGTAGAAATTTCAAAAACTCCGAGTTGCCGCTGTTGGCACTGAATACCCGCCGCCAACGGCTGACAAACGGCTTAAGCACCGTGTGCAACACGCGGGCTTTAACCCAGCCGGCGGGGCGTATCAGCGGCGCCAGTAAAACCACTTTGCGAAACTCTGATGTGGCCCGGGTATGATGATTCGACAGCAGATAGTCAATCAGTATGGCGCCGCCCGTGCTCTGCCCCACGGCATACCAAGGCCCGCGAATTTTGTGTCGCACCTTTGCCGTTACATCGCTAAGCACCAGCTGGTACTCCAGAAAGCTGCCTATAGCCGCCGGAGTGCCACTGGAAAGCCCGTGGCCCGGTTGGTCATACGCCAGCACATCAAAGCCTTCCCCCAAGCAGCGGTCTATCAGCTGGGTGTAAAGCCCAACATGGTCGAAATAACCGTGCATTACAAAAACCGTTCCGCGGCAATGTGTTGCGGCTGCACTGCGGTAATAGTGCACCATGACCTGATGCTTGCCGGAGTTCACATAGCCTTGGTGGTATTCCACCTGCGAATGCTCTACCCAAAGGTCCAGCCCATAAAAATGACAGTAAGCCATCATTTCACGGCTCAGTTCTCGCTTGTTTTCTGGCTCGAACGCTTCCAGCCTGTCCAGCAACGAGTTACGGTCCCAGTCGGGTATTTTTATAGTATCTGTTTTCCAGTACACGAGGGGCTAAACACCTGTGGTGAGTAAGAAACATTCGTTGAGGGCGTCATGTTCTACGCCTTTAAGCTCACGAAACCCTACTGGTCAGAGAGCCAGTCGTCCAGCGCAAGCTGGCCATTGCACAGGGCCTCTTTACGGTTTTTGGGCCAGCGTTTGATTTTCCACTCTAACTTCATGGCTTGAGCGCGGCCACCAACACAGCTCTGGAACGCCAGAACCAGCGGGCCCTTGCCGCGAAGGCTGCGAGCACCTTTGACGCTGCCCTGATGTTCTGAAAAACGCCGCTCCACATCCGTAGACACCCCGGTGTATAAGGCGCCAGCGGCGGTTCGCACCAGGTAAACCGACCACTCAACCGCCACCGCTCACGACTCCTGCTGCGGCATCCTGTTTCTGTGAGGCTTTTTTCTGCTGCAACCACAAGCCGGCCATAATCAGTACCAGCCCTACATAAGTAGACGGCAAAATTCGCTCACCCAAAATAAACCAGATAAATACCAACGACAAAAACGGCGATATAAAAATAAGATTGCTAACTTTCGCCGTGTTTTCGGCTTTTTTCATGGCGTAGGACCAAAGCACGAACGCAATGCCCATTTCAAACACGCCAACATAACCGGCCGCCAGCAAGGAACCCGTCAGCGGAAAGTGCAGACTGTCGGTGGCTACAGCCGCTGCGACAATCACTGGCAAACCAAATAGAAAATTCAGAAACAAGCCCACCACTGGGTCGCGGGTATCGCGGGTGGCAATAATCCAATAGCTGGCCCATACCAACGTACTGCCAACGGCAAAAGCCACTCCCACCGGGTCCGAAAAGCTCAGGTCGGTTACCGCGCCACGGGTGGCAATCACAAATACGCCGGCGTAGCACACCAGCCCAGCCGCAATGTCGCGCCCTCGCAAACGCTGGCCCAGAAAGGGAACAGACAGGTAAGCCAACACCAGCGCCCAGGTGTAGTTGATGGGCTGGGCTTCCTGAGCCGGCAGGCGGTCAAAGGCGCCAAACAGGAGGAAATAGTACAGGCACGGGTTAATAAGGCCCATCATAAATGACTGCGCATACTGCCCGCGGCGCAACTGGAACACCAAGCGCCAGCGGCCCTGAAGCCCCAGAATTGTGCCCATCACCAAGATAGAGGCCACACAGGCAATTAACAGCAGCTGCAGCGGAGATAGATCCGCCAGTGCCAACTTGAACGCGGTGGCCACGGTGGACCACAGTAATACCGTGGTAAGGCCGTACATCATAGCCTGTTTTTGATTGGTCATAGTTTAAACTCTCACCGCGGCTTTGACGCCGGACTATGGGCAACGCAGTATACCCATCCTTACCGTCCTTATACAGGTCGGTAATTTGCTAACAATATTGCCTTATGCCAGCCTAACAACTGATTTTTCGCCATCATCGGAGGCTATCGCCATGAACAAACGGATTCTAAGCGTTCTTACCACCACAACGCTCGTTAGCCTGCTCAGCGCTGTCAGCGCCATGGCTCAGCAGACACCGGAGATTGAGAAGATTACGGAAAGTTTCAGCAATCCGGCGGCCGCCGGAACACACGCAGCGTTTTACAACGATGGGCAGTTACATAAGTTCGTGAATGCACAACAACAGATTGGCAATTTAGAGAACGATTACAAAGACCGCATTGACGGCGCTGCGTCTGAGGCTGACGCAAAAGAACTGCGCAAAGAAGTGAATGTGCGAATGGCAGAAATTATTGAAAGTCAGAATCTGGATATTGACACCTATAACGCCATCGCAATTGCCTACAATAGCGAACCGAGTATTCGTAACCGAATTGACGCCTTGATGCCCTGACTCTCACACACCCGGGCAACTTGTCTGGCTCAGTTTCCGGCCACCGGCGCAGATACAAAACCAAGACCCTCGGTGGCCATAACCTGCGCGCCAGTGGCCGTTAGTTCACTGATAAATCGGAACTGGGCGCTCGGCTCTACTGGATAGGCTTTCAGCCTGTACACCATGCCCCAAGGCTTGTTAGACACCACAACCAATACCGGTTTCCAGGTTTTGGTGAGCGGGTGGGTGAATGCGACGGTGCGCAGCAACGTCATCACCCTCGCTATATTATGGTGGGGTTGCAGGTGAAACTCGGCAACGCACATAAGGTGATCGGTGCCGTCATTGCCGTTGGCAATCAGCGATTCCCACAGCTTGCTGTGGGGTACTACAATCACCGTGTCGTCTGGCGTTAGCAGTTCCGCCGCGCGGGTGCCAATAGCGCGCACTTCGCCGTATTGGCCGTCAATCTCTACCCAGTCGCCAGGCCGGTACGGCATTTCGTATAGGGTAACAATACCGGCAATCAGGCTGTTGGCGTAGTCTTTGAATGCAAAACCCAAGGCCAGCGCCAAAGCACCGAAAATAGCCACCATGTTTTCAAAAGACGGCTTTACCAAAATCGGCACCACCATAATCACGGTGGTGACAATAATCACCAGCCGCAGCAGTGGCACCGATGCCAACAAGTACAGCCGGGGCTTACCGCCGAGTTTGGTTGCTATGCGCGGAAAAATATTTTGCACCACCCAGGTTAGCAGGGACGCCATCGCAATCAGTATCAGCGCCTGCCATAACGCCTGGGAAGTTATGCTGTCCAGAGCATCTTTTAGTCCGAGCCTTTCCATCATCGCAAGCTCTCCCGGTGTTCATTGTTGCAATCAAAAGTTGTCAATCGGAAACCCCCAGTTCTGCAAATGCCGGCGGACGCCTGGGTACCCAAGTGGCGTCACTTGCCATACCGCATCGGCGACCATTTCCTGGTGGGCCAACGACTGTTGTTCCGGCCGACGCAGATCAAAAGCGGCGTCTTGGCCCGGCTCGTTACACCCGATAACATCCGCCCGCGCCAGGCGTTCCAGAGCCAGACTAAGGTCCGGTTCGGGCACAGCGGTCACCAACTCCAAGTCGGCAATCGTCAGGCCATCGTGTATCAGCAGGGCGTGCAGCACCAATCCCAGATTACGTTCACTGCTCACTGGCATGGTTGGCAGGCTTAGCTGGTCCAACGGCACAACCCAGCAATACGGGCGTCCTTCGGGGTGTTGGGCGGGAGATCGCTCACCGCCATCGTCCCGGGCGCCTTCTGAATCGCCCTCCGGTCGGGCGCGCAGGGCACGGCGCCAGATGGACAAAGCGATCCCCGGTATTCCGCGGGAATCCGCCGCCAGATTACGCAGTAAATCACTGTGTTTACGCTTCTTCTGGGGTTTGTTATCGGTTTCCTCTGGTTCCAATGGCAGCACGTACAAGCCATCGGTGACCGTTCGCACAACCGGTACGTCATCGCGGTTGTGACAGGCCAGTTGCTGCAACCAGATCCCTAAACGCTCAGTGGTCATGGGAGCGGGCATCCGTGGTGCAAATTGGGCATCTGGATAGTAGCTCGCCCAAAACTGCCAGCACCAGCTGCTACAACCAATAACCCCCTCACCGGCACTGTTCTGCGCAACTCGCCGCAACAGTTCCTGCACCAGGGCCAGACCGCGGCCGTGGCGGCGCCAGAAAGCAGCCAACTCGCTGATCACCCAGGGTTTGTCCAATGGTTGCTGCTGCCACCATTGCCGTGCCGCATCTTCGTCCATCAGAAGATTGTCGGGCGGCAGAATTAATTTATAAGACAGTACCGCCGAAACGGTCTCCTGTTCTGTTGCGGTATCGGCACCCATGCGGCATTCGGGAAAACAACGCAGCGCCCGCGATACTCCGGAAAATGGCGGCGCGACCAATAACACCACAGGTCGCCGACACTGGCCCTGCTCACGCAGCGCTAGAATCGCGTCGATCACGGCTTGAGCGTGCTCTTTACGATCCGGTCCAGGCGCTATGCTGTGCAGTTGCTCATCGCTCAGTTCGGGTAAATCGTCCAAGCTTTCGAACGCCTCTTCTCGTCGGGAAATAGAGGCTCCGAGCTGATCCACCCAGTGCGTCAAGACGCCCATCAGGTTACGCCGAACAGATGCTTCCGCCCGCGTCCATTCTTCTATTGGAATCAATCCGCCCGGTAGCACCGGGTTGTCATTACCGCTGAGGTCGTTGCCGCTGTCGTTACCGCTGTCGTTATCTCCCTGCTTCGGCTTGTGCTTTGCCACTGGTCCTCCCATACGTTAATCATTGTCGAAGACTTGATAACCCTCAGCATAGCTCGAAAGCACGACACTGCAGCGCTATTCGGGAGCCAGCCAGTCCATCTGCTGGCCCAGACCCAGCCGTGCAACCGGCTCCAGATCGTTCATTATCGCCGACAGCCGTTCATCCATGCCCCACGGTGGATTGATGACCAACATTCCGGAACCGACCATGCCGCGCTCCGGTGGCGTATGCAGTCGTACTTCACTACGCAGAATTTTGCGAACCGGGCCGGCCCTGAGGCCATCCAGCAAAGTCTGCTCAAAACCAGAAGTTAAAATGGGGTACCACACCAAAAACACCCCGTGTCGGCATTTTTGCCACGCACGGCTGAGTGTTTCGGCTACGGCGTTATAGTCGGTTTTTACTTCGTAAGACGGGTCAACAAGCACGAGCAAGCGCGGCTGACGAGGTGGAAGCACTTTCAGCAGCCCCGCCAGACCGTCCCGCTGGGTTACTCGCAATCGCTTGCCAGCAGCCCACTGGCTCAAACTGTTGGTTTCTGACGGGTGCAGTTCGAACGTACACAGGTTGTCCTGCGCACGTAAAAAATGCCAAAACCATGCAGGCGACCCAGGATATTGGCGCAGGTTCGCGCCGGAGTTTAGTTGCTTTAGAAACGGCCGCAGCAGCTGCCAATCGGCTGCCACCAGACTGTCCAGCTGGGGCCAGAGTTTGCGGATACCCGCATCAGCTTCGGCGGTTTTGCGGGCTCGCTCATCATCAAGATCATAAAGCGCACTGCCTGCGTGGGTGTCAATACAGGCTATGCCCGACGCTTTTGCTTGCATCATATTCAGTGCCAGCACCAGCGCCGCGTGCTTGTGTACATCGGCGAAATTGCCTGCATGAAAGGCATGGAGATAACTCAGCATAAACGGGCTCCCGATTAATAAAAGCCATTAAGCCCGACCACGGCGGGTGTGTGCAAGCGCATCACAGCTGAACAACGCCCACCATCAGTCGCCCCGGTGTATCAGGGAGTATCAGCAACCGCTTTGCCAGTCAGCTATCGCTGGCTTACCGGCGTTCAATACTGCCCTTTGAACCAGTAGATTCTGATGATGGAGAGGCACTCTTTTTGATTTTTTGCCAAGCGGTAAAAATGCTGGCGGACGTTCCTGCAAGCTGGATAGCTGAGCTGCTCATGATCTCATTCTCCACGGTGTTTGATTGACGAGGGGGCATTAGAGGCGCACCAAACGCTCTCTTGACGTCAATGTAACAGCACCAATAGTTATTGCAAATCATTCTCATTGTTATTGTTGATCGAGATCAATTACAATTTGTGCAAGCGCATTGCGGTACTTCATAATGCAAACGCCAACCAGTATCATTACAAACAACTATTTTCCGGAGTTTATTATGCCTTTTCCATTCCGCCCAGCGACGTTGGCGATTGCCGTTTCTGCTTTACTTGTGGTCGGCTTCAACGCCAACGGTGCCGTTGCAAAAAACAAGCCTGCTGATCAGACTGTTAACCGCAGCGCAGTGGTTGCTCATTATGCAGACGTTGCCCACGCCACCTTTGACGATGCGTTAATCACCTCACGCGCGTTAAACGCGGCGGTTGACCGTCTGATTGCGGACCCGACCGACGCCAGCCTGAATGCCGCTAAAAAAGCTTGGTACGCAGCACGCGTTCCTTACCAGCAAAGCGAAGTTTTCCGCTTTGGCAACACTCTGGTAGACGACTGGGAAGGTCAAGTAAATGCTTGGCCGCTGGACGAAGGCATGATCGACTACGTCAAATCCGATGGTTACCAGTACGAGCTGGGCAACGCTGGCGCAACCGCTAATATTATCGCCAGCACCAGTATTAACGTGGGTGGCGAACAGCTGGACGTAAGCACGCTGACGGCTGAATTGCTGGCCGACCTGAACGAAATCGGCGGTTCCGAAGCCAACGTTGCGTCTGGCTATCACGCCATTGAGTTTCTGCTGTGGGGCCAGGATTTGAACGGCTTCGACGCAGGTAATGGCGAACGGCCCGTCAGCGACTATCAGCAAGGTAAAGATTGCACCAATGGCAACTGCGACCGCCGTGGCCAATACCTAGACGCCGTGACCGACCTCTTGGTTGAAGACTTAGAATGGATGACCGCACAGTGGGCCCAAGGCTCCTCCGACAACTATCGCGCTCAGCTGACGGCTGCCGATGCTGGGGCGGGCGTTCAGAAAATGCTGTTTGGAATGGGTTCGTTGTCGTTGGGTGAACTGGCCGGCCAGCGCATGAAGGTCGCACTGGAGGCCAACTCCTTTGAGGACGAGCACGACTGTTTCAGTGATAACACTCACAACTCTAACTATTACAACGGCCAGGGCATTCAAAACGTTTACACCGGAAGCTACCGCAGGGTAGACAATTCCGTGGTCACCGGCCCGTCCTTGGCTGATCTGGTTGAGCAAACCAATCCCCAGCTAAACGCCGAACTGAATAAACAGCTGGACGAAACCATGCAGGCGCTGGCCATTATGAAAGCCAAAGCCGAATCGTCAGAGGCCCCTATGGCGTTCGATATGATGATTGCACCCGGTAACGATGAAGGCGCGAAAATTGTTAACGACGCTATCATGGCATTGGTTGTTCAAACCGGTTCTATTGAACAGGCTGCCCGCGAACTGGGAATCCAAACCCTCTCGCCGGACGACGCCGGCCAAGCATTCTGAGGCAAAATGAAAACACTTTTCTTAACCGGAGCACTGGCTTTTGCCAGTGCCTCCCTGTTCGCCAATGCAGCAACTAGTGCCGACGGTTCCAGCGAACACGCCGGATACGCCCTGCAAACTAACCCGATGACGGGTGGCGATGGCACCGTAAACCAATCTGATAACAATGCGTTTTCCCTGCCGCAGGGCAACCTGTCGATGACCAAACGGCTCGACTTCAGCGTTGGTAATAGTTTTTTCCGCAACCCTTGGGTAGAAGCGCCTGCCAGCACCCAGGCCCGCGACGGCCTTGGGCCGCTGCTCAATACCAATACTTGCCAGGGCTGCCACGTGAAAGACGGGCGCGGCCACCCACCGGCGGTTGATACGCCGTCAGTTTCTTTGTTTCTTCGCCTTGCTGTACCTCATGACCCTGTCGAAGACGCCGATATTTTACGCACCAACGGGTTCAAACCCCACCCGATCTACGGAGCACAGTTGCAGACATCTGCTCTGCCCGGCGCCAAGCCAGAAGCCGACATGATTTTAAGCTGGACCAGTCGCGTTGACGTGCTTGCTGACGGTACCGGGGTAGACTTACGTGAGCCCGTGTACACGATAGAAAATCCGAACTACGGACCTCTGGGAGATGACCTGTTGATTTCACCGCGGGTGGCACCACCGATGATTGGCATGGGGCTGCTGGAAGCCATCCCCTCCGAAACGGTGGCAGCCCTGGCCGACCCCAATGATGCCAACAATGACGGCATCAGCGGTAAGGTTAACCAGGTGTGGGACATCGCCAGCGGCCAGACCGTTGCCGGGCGCTTTGGCTGGAAAGCCGCAGAACCCGATGTGCATCAACAAAGCATGGGCGCCTTCGCCGGTGACATGGGCCTTACCTCATCCATGAAAACCGCCACCGACTGCACGCCAAGCCAGAACTGCGGCGACTGGGCCAATGGCGGCGAACCGGAGGTGACGGATAAAATTGCCGATTTTGTGACCTTTTACTCTAAAAGCCTGGCGGTTCCTGCCCGCCGCGATATGGATAGTGCCGCCGTTCAACAAGGCGCCAGGCTGTTTAATGAAACCGGCTGTGCGGCCTGCCATACACCCACACATGTGACCGGTGTTGATCCGCAACGCCCAGACCTAAGCAATCAGACCATCTGGCCTTACAGCGATTTGCTGCTGCACGACATGGGACCCGCGCTGGCCGACGGTCGCGACGAGTTTTTGGCCAACGGCAATGAATGGCGTACGGCTCCTCTTTGGGGCATTGGTATGGCTCAGCAGGTAAACCCTCTAGCCGGATTTCTACACGATGGCCGGGCTCGTACGCTGGAAGAAGCTATTCTTTGGCACGGTGGCGAAGCGCAACCGGCCAGCGATCGTTATCGCCAGATGGCAGAACAGCAGCGCCATGCGCTGGTTGAATTTCTGAACTCACTGTAAGGACGTTTTATGTTGCGATTAACCCGCTATTTCCGCACGACCGCACTTGTCCTGTTGATGCCAACGCTGGCACTGCCAGGCCTTGCAATGGCTGCTTCTACGGAATCCGGAACCGCTGTTGAACAGCAGACACGCGTAGACTGGCATCAGGATATCGACCGCGGCTATCAAGCTTTGGCAAGCGATAGTAAAACCCTGCTGCAGCAGGCAGAGGCTTATTGCCAGCAGCCCTCAACGGAAGGTCGCAACACCGTTGAAAATGCTTGGAAACAGGCGTTTGGAGCCTGGCAGCAGGTGCGGTTTGTGGACTTCGGGCCAATTGAAACCAATAACCGCGCCTGGCAGTTCCAGTTCTGGCCGGACCCGAAAAACCTGATCGCCCGCAAAGCTGATCTGCTGCTGAAAGACGACGCAACCGTCAGTGCCGAAACCGTTGGCCAGGCCGGTGTGGCGGTTCAGGGCTTCCCCATGCTGGAATACCTGCTGTTTGACACCCGCTTCAATACTGGTGATCACGCTCTACCAACCAAGACAAGCTGTCAGCTTCTGACTCAAGTGGCATCTCATGTTGTCGATAACAGCCAGCAGTTGGTCTCAGATTGGAGCGAGTTTGAACCCCGTTATCTGGCGACCGGCAATTACACCCACGCCACCATTCGCGCAGCCATGACCGCACTGGAAGTGGCCGAAGAACGCCGGCTGGCAACCCCCATGGGTTTGCGCGGTAATGGCAAACGCTCCGTTTACGCCGCCGACGCTTGGCGCAGTGGCAGCAGTCTGGCGAGCATTGGTGCCAGCGTTGACGGCTTGCAAAAATTCTTCCTGCCCGGTCTGGAAAAGCTGTTAACCGCCCAAGGCAATAGCGATCTGGCGGAGCGCATCCACAAACAGTTTGGCGAAGTGCAGGAGCACTTCCCGGCTATGGACCTTGCGTTGGAGCCATTGCTAGAAGACGATAACGCCTACCGCAGCCTTCAGGGCCTGTATGTTGACCTATCGCAGCTGGCCACGCTGGTCAACGGCGAAGCCGCCGCCAGTCTTGGGGTGATTCGCGGCTTTAATTCCAGTGATGGTGACTGAGCCATTATGAGCTTAAATCGCAGACATTTCCTCGCGTCATTGGGTGGCGCCATTGGCGCAACCGGCCTGAGCTTAACAGGTTGTTCGCGGTTGCCGGCAAAAGCCAACTCGCTGAAAAAACGCGAATACGTGGGCGCCGGCAAGCGTAACGATGGGCGCTATGCCGTACAAAGCCTGAACAGCGATGGCACACAACGCTGGCAAACCCTTGTTGAAGCCCGCTGCCACGGCGGCTGCTTCCGCCCGAACAGTGCACAGGTACTGATTTTCGAGCGCCGGCCCGGCTGGTGGTTTCACGTGTTTGACAGCCGCAGCGGCGAGCGCCTGGCGCACATAAAAGCCAATGACGGCGAGCATTTTTACGGTCATGGCGTGTTCTCAACCGATGGTCGCTATTTATACGCAACGGCCAGCCGCTATCAGCACGGAGACGGCATTATTGCGGTGTATGACGCCCAAGCCAGCTATGCGCGTGTCAACACGCTCGATCTGAAGGGTATAGGCCCCCACGAACTGCGCCTGCACCCTGATAGTCAAACCCTGGTTATCGCTCTAGGTGGCATAAAAACCCACCCGGATTACGACCGCATCAAGATGAATCTCGAGTCCATGGCGCCCGCGCTGATGATGATGGACCGCACCAGCGGCGAGATTCGAGCGCGCTTCAGCCCGTCACAACATCAACTCAGCTGTCGCCATCTGGACGTAACGCCACAAGGCCACATTTATGCGGGCTATCAGTACCAGGGACCGAATGATCACACACCGTCCTTGATCGCCAGGTACCGCAATGGCCGCTTCGACGAAGTCGAGTTTACCGACGATGTCCAACCGCAATTAGCAAACTACATTTCCAGCGTGTCTGCGCACCCGCAAAGCGACCTGGTGGCAGTCACCGCGCCCCGCGGCGGCCGCGCTCTGATATTTGAGGGCGCAACAGGGCGAATACTTCGCAACGAAGCGATAACGGATGGCGCAGGAGTGGAGGCCCTGGACGGCGGCGATTTTTTGGTGACCACCGGCCACGGCAAGCTGATTCGCATAAGCATAAACGCCCCGGCATTGGAATTGGCCACCCTGCCCCTGCATTGGGACAACCATCTGGTTTAGCCCATCCGTAGCGACTGGTATGCTGGGCATTCACTTTTCACAGGGAATGCCGGTGTGCCAACGTCCAAAACACGTCTAGACCGACTCTATGGCCTGATCGCCAACGAGGAAGACACACGGGTCTGTAAAGACATTCCTGATTCAGCCTGCCGCGAAGTACCGCGTAACTTTTTCCTGATTCTGGCCGCTAACGTGCTCACCAAACTGGGCGATTTGCTGATCAGTCCAAAAACGGTGTTGGCCTGGTTGATGAGCGCGGTTGGCGCACCGGCCTTAGTGGCCTGGCTGGTACCCATTCGTGAATCCGGCTCCATGGTTCCACAAATGGTGATAGCCGCCTGGGTGCGGCGTAAACCGATGCGCAAATGGTTCTGGACACTGGGCAGCCTGGGCCAGGCCCTGAGTGTGGCCGCCATGGCCGCCAGCGTGTGGTTTCTGGACGGCTACAGCGCCGGCTACGGCCTGATTGCCGCGCTTATCCTGTTCTCGCTCTCCCGTGGTTTCTGCTCGGTGTCGATGAAGGACGTTCAGGGCAAATGCATTCCAAAAACCCGTCGTGGCCGCTTGTCTGGCCTGGCTTCCACCATCGGCGGCACAGCCACCGTTGCCCTTACCGCTCTGTTGTTCTGGGATCGGGGCGACCCAGGCATGGCCTTTTATAGCTTGCTGTTGTTGCTGGCTGCCAGCCTGTGGCTCATAGCCGGAGCGCTATTTGCCGGCGTTGACGAGTACCCCGGTGAAACTGGCGGTGGCGGCAACGCCATTAACGATGTCATTTCCAGCCTGTCGCTACTAAAAACCGACAAGCCGTTCCGTCACTTTGTGATTACCCGTGCCTTGTTGCTGTGTTCTGCCCTTGCCTCGCCGTATTTCGTGGTCTTGGCTCAACAACAAAACGAATCCGGCTGGGCATTGGGAGTTTTCCTGATGGCCAGCAGCCTGGCCAGTTCATTGAGCGCCAGTTTCTGGGGTTGGGCCGCCGATACGTCTAGCCGTAAAGTCATCATTCACGGCGCGCTGATGGCCAGCATTGTGTGCCTGAGTGTTGCGGGCACTGCTCTGGTTATGGGGAACTCAGTGGGCGGTGTGTGGTTCTATCCAGGCGCTTTTTTTGTGCTCAGCATCGCCCACGCCGGCGTAAGGCTTGGCCGAAAAACCTATCTGGTGGATATGGCGGGGGGCAACAAACGCACGGACTACACCGCTGTCAGCAATACCGTTATCGGTGTTTTACTGCTGGCAACCGGGGCCCTGACGGCGCTAATCTCAACCTTTTCGAATATTGCGGTTATTCTGGTGCTGGGGCTCATGGGCCTGGCCGGTGCGTTCAGCGCCATGGGCCTGAGTGAAGTGACCGGCGACGATAACCCCTGAGCGGCGAGCGCCGGTCGCGCTAGCCATTTCAACGGCTTCGCTAGTTCTTTGAACTGCTTTGAGGGTGGTAACCAATACGGAACCCACCCCAATGTTTGCCGTCGATGTAAATGGGCACTGACAGGTCGTGCATAATTTCACCGGTGTCGCGGCGATACGTTTGCAGCAGCATTTCCTGAGTATGGCTGCCGCAGCGAATGCCCGTGCGGTCATTGAACAAACGCTTACTGCGACTACGCGCCAAATCGGTGGCGGCATTGCCGGTAGAAGCGTGGGCGAACTCGCGGTTATGGGTAGGCACGTAGCCATCCGGCGCCGTGGTAATAGCGTACACAATCTGCGCGTTGGCGCCCTTTATTGCCTCCTGAATAACAGGCAGGGCCTGATCAGTGAAGCGGTCAAACCCACAGGTGTATTTCGGCGGATTGGTATTAGCCACAGGCTGACGATTGCGATCGAACAGGGCCGCGGCGCTGAGCTTATTGTCACGGAGAGCTTGTGCGAAAACATCAGCAACTTGCGTTGCACCAACGCTGGCGTGTTGGAAAAACGGGCGGTGATAACTGGTCTCGCTGTTTAACGCAAACACCGCGTTTGTGGTTTCAGCGATTTCCATAAGGCGGGTGGCCTGCTGTGCCAGCGAAGCTACACTGACATCGCTCTCGGTGATGTCATCGCGCACCGTTTCGATCACCGTGAATATCTGCTGCAAATTGTGTTCGTTATCGCGATCAATACTCGCAATCTGCGAGACCTGTTGCTGGAGCTGGTCAGACTGTTCACGAATACCGTCCAACTGTGTTCCCACCGATTCCACCGACGCCACACCCTGCTCAATGCTGACCGTCAAGGCTTCTATTCCGGTCACAATCTGGGCAGTGTCTTCGCGAATTTCCCCCAAGGTGGCTGCAACATCGGCCGTGGCCTCTGCGGTGCGACGTGCCAGCTGCCTTACCTCGTCGGCAACCACGGCAAACCCACGCCCCTGATCGCCAGCCCGAGCGGCTTCAATGGCCGCGTTCAGAGCCAACAGATTGGTTTGCTCAGCAATGCCCTGAATCGTGCTAGTGACCCCCTGAATACGATTAGATTTTTCATTAAGGTGTTGAATACGTAACAAATTCTCATCAGACTGACGATGCACATTACGGATACGCTCAATCACCTGCACCAACGCCTGGCGGCCGTCTTGGCTCGCCGAACTGGCCTGCTGCGCAAGAGCCGCCGCATCATTGGCCTGCAAAGT
>Ga0314855_100122_pt1 | contig 20321 bp, 26 predicted proteins | sample 2018CB1WmetaG_FD_203636 | JGI IMG/M metagenome (GOLD analysis project Ga0314855, IMG submission 203636) | Cryopeg brine viral communities from Beaufort Sea near Barrow, Alaska, United States - 2018 CB1W | ecosystem: Environmental > Aquatic > Marine > Coastal | place: USA: Alaska | collected... | reverse complement strand
GTCTTCTGTTCGTGCTAATACAGTTTTCCGATGAGGTGATGAATGTCACGCAAAGCCCGCGTTGATAGCACGGCAGCGGCGGTCAAAATCGCACAAGCTGCCAGCAAGCAAATCAGCCCCCCGTCGAATGTTCCGCTTGATGATTGCGACCTGCCATTCTTTGCCAGCGTGATCGATGAGTTCGCCCGGTCGGATTGGACGGCGCACCAATTGGAGCTGGCAGCAATGCTGGCGCGCACCATGGCGGACCTTGAGAGCGAACAGCGGGCGATGCGGGCCGAAGGTTCAACCCTGAAATCAGACAAGGGAACGCCGGTCATCAATCCGCGCAAGACGGCGATCCAAATGCACTACAGCAACATCCACTCGGCGCGGCGCAGCCTGTCCCTTCACGCGCGTGCGCAAGGCGGTGAGGCTCGGGACGTTGGAAAGCGTCGGGATGCCACGAAAGAAATCGAGGGCGATATGGGTGGCGATGATCTGTTGGCGAGGCCCAATTGACTCGTGGCGAACGCGTCATTGCCTTCATTGAGCGGTACTGCCTGACCCCTGAAGGGAAGCACGTTGGCAAGCCGTTGGTGCTGCTGGAGTTTCAGAAGCGGTTCATCAGAGAGATTTACGATAATCCGGCGGGCACATCGCGCGCTTACCTTTCCATCGCTCGAAAGAACGGCAAGTCAGCGATTATCGCCGCGATTGCTTTGGCGCATATCGTCGGGCCAGAGGCGCGGCAGAACAGCCAGATCATCAGCGGGGCTCGATCACGCGAACAGGCGGCGCTGGTGTTCAAGCTGATGCAGAAGATGATCGGCCTGTCGCCAGAACTGCGGGCCAAGAGTATCACGCGCATCACGCCGTCGCAGAAGATGATTACCGGCATCATGATGAACGTAGAGTATCGGGCGATCAGCGCAGAGGCTGGAACGGCGCACGGGCTTTCCCCGGTGCTGGCGATCTTGGATGAAGTGGGCCAGATAAAAGGCCCGACCGATGATTTTGTTGAGGCGATTACCACATCGCAGGGCGCGCACGACAACCCGCTGTTGATTGCAATCTCGACGCAGGCGCCGACCGACAACGATTTGTTTTCGCGGTGGCTGGATGATGCGGAGACAAGCAAAAGCCCGCGTGTCGTGAGCCACGTTTATGCTGCGCCTGAAGATTGTGACCTGATGGACCGGGACGCATGGAAGGCAGCGAACCCGGCAATGGGTGAGTTCCGATCCATTGCGGATCTTGAAGATATGGCGGCGGTCGCGGATCGCCTGCCGAGTGAAGAAAATAGTTTCCGGTGGCTATACCTGAATCAGCGGATCGATGCGACTGCGCCGTTCATCAGCAAGAAGCTGTGGGATAGCTGCAACGCCCCGCTGTTGGCGCTTGAGGAAGGCGCAACGATCTATGCGGGCTTGGATCTGTCCGAGGTCAACGACCTGACGGCTTTCGTTGCTGTCACGCCGATCACAGATAGCCTGCTGGCGCCGGTCAGCACGGCTTGGCACGTTCACCCGACGTTCTGGCTTCCAGAGGTTGGGCTTGCAGTGAAAGCGAAGGCTGACCGGGTGCCATATGACCTTTGGCACAAGCAGGGGTTTCTTGAGGCAACACCGGGGCCGACTGTCGATTATGAATTTGTAGCGGCGTTCCTGTTTGAGGTTCATCAGCGGTATGATTTGCGCCGCGTGGCGTTCGACCGTTGGAATTTCAGACACCTAAAGCCGTGGCTGCTTCGGGCTGGCTTCACTGAGGAACAGCTTGAAGGCGATAACGCGATATTTGAACAGATGGGGCAGGGCTTCCAAAGCATGTCACCGGCCCTGCGGGATCTGGAATCGGTCTTTCTGAGCGGGGCGATTGTCCATGGTGGGCACCCGGTCTTGGAATCTTGTGCGCGCAACGCGGTTGTGCAGCGCGATCCTGCGGGAAATCGCAAGTTGGCGAAGAATAAAAGCCGGGGCCGGATCGATGGAATGGTCGCGCTGGCGATGGCAATGAGCGTTGCCGGAACGTGGGAAGAAGACAGCCCACCTCTCACATCCCCGTGGGACGATGAAAACTTTGAACTGGTGGTGGGCTGATGTTTGGATTTGGAAAGCGTGAAAAGCGGGCGGCGACCATCACGCAATCCGCGCCGAACTTCATGGAGTTCTTCGGCATCACCGGCGCCGCTTCTGTGTCGATGGAGGAAGCGTTGGGCGTTCCCGCTGTCTGGGCGGCGGTAAACTTCATTTCTGGCACCATCGCAGGCCTGCCGTTGAATGTTTATGACCGGGACAGCAAGGGCGTCAAGAAGCGGGTCAAGGCGAACAAGGCAAACCCCGTCGTCGATATGCTGCACAGCGCGGTGAATGATGATTATTCGTCGTTTCAGTGGCGTTTTGATATGTTTTCGACGGGAGTTCTGACTGAAGGACGATCCGTTACCTACATTGAACGCGATGAAGCTGGGCGTCCGATCAACCTATTCCCCCTGCCGGGCGCTACCGTTGAGCGGCTGGCGAACGGTCGCAAGCAATATAAGGCCGTGGGCGGCGGAAAGACTACGATTTACGATCAATCTGACGTCATCGACATCCCGTTCCTGCTCAGATCCGATCTGCTGACGCACCGCAGCCCATTGCGGCAGTGTGCGGTTGCCATTGGCAAGGCGGTGAACGCGAACGAATACGGATCCAAGCTGTTCAAGAATGGCGGGCTGCCGGCGTTCGCGCTGCAAGGGCCGTTCGGGTCAGAGAAATCAGCGGTTCGCGCGGCTGACAACATCGCAGAGGCGACGAAGGAAGCGGCCCGCAGGGGTGGCAACGTCCTAGCGATTCCGCTGGGCCATGAATTGAAGCCGCTTGGGAATGATCCCGAGAAAATGCAGATGGTGCAGACGCAAGAGTTTGCGGTGATCGAGGTCGGGCGGATTTACTCTCTGCCGCCGACGTTCCTGCAAGACCTTTCGCGGGCGACCTTCTCAAACTCGGAACAGCAAGATTTGCACTTGGTCAAGCACACGCTCAAGCGGTGGGTGGAGCAAGTCGAGGCTGAGTTAAACCTGAAGCTGTTCGGGCGCGGATCAAGCCGGTTCGCAGAGTTCAATGTCGATGGGCTTCTGCGCGGCGATTACAAAACCCGGATGGAAGGCAACAGCACCGCCATCCAGACGGGCCAGCTAACGCCCAACGAGGCGCGGTCGCTGGATAACCGCGAACCCCTGGAGGGTGGCGACCGGCTGTTGATTCAGGGCGCTACGGTTCCGCTGGACGGCCACACCGCCGAAAAGGTTACAGAAACCTCAACGGAAACCACACCAGAGAAGACGCCCGCATGATTTGTTCTGGCGAAACATTCGAGATGGCGAAGATCCGATGGTCTGAGGGTGTTCGGTGCTTTGCTTTGGCCCCGCATCAAATGCACGACGGAAGCTGGGTTTGGCTTGAGTGGTATTGGTCTTCATTTGACCCAGCCCGAGGTTATTGGCGCCATGGCCGGACACAAGACGACTGCATTCGACCGCACTTTTCCCGACCACCTCCGCCAACGCCATACGGCAGATCGAAAATCACCAAGGAGACGCCAGATGGAGCGTGAAATTCGCGCGGGCATCCCCGCAGAAATCCGCAGCGATGCTGACGGGATTAAGGTTGAAGGCTATGCGGCTGTTTTCGGTGAAGAAACCGACATTGGCGGCATGTTCCGTGAGGTGATCGAGCGTGGGGCATTTAAGGACGCCATCGGGCGCGATGATGTGGTGTTTCTCATCAACCACGAAGGTTTGCCGCTGGCGCGCACCCGGTCGGGCACTCTCAAACTGTCCGAGGATGACCACGGTTTGAAAATCGAAACCATGCTTGATCCTGACGACCCCGACGTGAAGTCAATCGCGGGCAAGATGAAGCGCGGCGACTTGGATAAAATGTCGTTCGCGTTCTATCCCGAGGTTCAGGAGTGGGACGAAGAAGGTGAAATCCCGCTGCGGACGATCAAAAAGGCGAGCCTGCACGATGTTTCCGTCGTCACCAGCCCTGCCTATTCCGGGACCGAGATTGCACTGCGCAGCCTTGAGGCGTCGCGCAAAGCGGTCAAGCGGTCGAACATACCGAACAAACGCCGCGCACTGGAAATGAAAGTGCGCGGAATCCTTTAACTGCGCTCTCGCGGTTGAATGCCCTTTCCGACCCTTGGGCAAGGTCAGGATCGCTGCAAAGCGTTATATCCTATAGATGGAGGCCCTTAAATGGCTGATCTAAAGACACTGCGGGAGCAGATGGCGAACGCCGCCACCGAAGCCCGTTCACTTCTCGACCAGGCAAACACGATCAAAGACGAGGCCCGCGCAACCGAACTGGAAGCGCAGCACGACAAGGCGATGGCAGACTTTGATGCCATCCAGTCCAAGGTCGAGCGTATGGAGCGCATGGAAGCTATCGAACAGCGCGCGCTTGAGGCAAATGAGGCCGAACAGCGCGCCAAGCGTGACGCCAAGCGTCCGGGCGTTGACCCTGCCGAAGTCCGTCAGGGCGGCGATATCGATTATCGCAACGCGTTTCACCAGTATCTGCGCGCACAAGGCCAGAAAGGCGACATGACCGCCGAGGCGCGGGCCGTTCTGGAAGCCGGGTTCACCCCGGTGGAGCAGCGCGCACAGACCACCACAGCGGCGGCTGGCGGCTATACCGTCCCGACCGAACTGATGAACATCCTTGTCCGGTCGATGGCTGCTTGGGGTCCGATGTACAACGAGGATGTCGCCACGGTCATCACGACCAGCGGCGGCAATCAGATCACCATGCCGACGGTGAATGATACAACTGTGACGCCGGTTGCGCACACCGAAGGCGCGACGTTGACCGATACGGGCGCCAAGGACGTTGTATTCGGGCAGAAGATCCTTGGATCGTTTGCTTATGATACGCAGTGGCTGCGCGTGTCGAAGGAACTGGCGGACGATTCCATCTTTGCGATGGAGCAACTGCTGGGCGATCTGCTGGGCGAGCGTCTTGGCCGGATTGCAAACCTGCAACTGACCACAGGTGTTGGCACCACTGCACCGACCGGCATCGTCACGGCGTCCAGCCTTGGCAACACGACTGCCGCCGGTCTTTCGATCACTGCCGACGAGGTGATCGACCTGCTGCACAAGGTTGATCCTGCCTATCGGACATCGCCGAAGGCAGCCTTCATGTTCAACGACAACACGCTGTCGGTGATCCGCAAGCTGAAGGACGGCAGCGGGGATTATCTGTGGAACATGGGCAACATCCAGCAGGGTGTTCCCGGCTCCTTGCTTGGGTATCGCTACCACATCAACCAGGCCATGCCATCGATCCCCGGCGCGGCTGCGGCAACCAAGATCATGCTGTTCGGTGATTTCAGCAAGTACTACGTCCGCAAGGTCGGCGCTCCCCTGATCGGCGCATTGCAGGACAAGGACTTCTGGCCCGGCTTCGGTGTTGCTGGCTACGTCCGCTTTGACGGCCAACTGGCAGACGCTGCGGCGGTCAAGCACATGATCACCAAGGCCACCGCTTAATCGGCTTTTTGTGGGGCGGCTTCGGTCGCCCCATTCCCAAGCCGAAAAGGAGACAATCCCATGAAAGTTAGATTGCTGGTTTCACGCGGCGGCGCATTCGGCATCCAGAATCGCGGCGATGTGGTCGAGGTTTCGGATTCCGACGGCGTGAGCATGATTGCTGCGGGACAGGCTGAACCCGTCCGTTCTGTGGCTCCAGAAAAGGCCATCAAGCGCGCCAAGCCTGAGAAGGCCCGCAAGTGATCCGGGATCGCATTGTTCGCGTTGCTGTTCCGCCTGCATTTATGCCGGTATCGCTGGTCGATATGAAAGAACACCTACGGGTCACGGGCAGCGCAGAGGACGCGCTCATCACGTCCTACACGGCTGCGGCTGTGGCGTCTCTGGATGTGGATGGAGAGTTGGGCCGCGCCATTGTCACGCAGACGATTGCAGAGGCATTGCAGCGCCCGACGCGGGACACCTATTTGAGTGTTTCCCCGGCGCAGGAGCTGGTCAGCGTCAAATACTATGACACCGACAACATTGAGCAGACGGCGGATCTGTCCGACTTCGCGATCTATAAGTCTGACGATTGGGCTTTCGTGCGGTCGGACAACTGGCCCGCAACATATGACCGGCCCGACGCGGTGACGATCAGCTACACGGCTGGCTTTGATCCGGCACCTGACGACATTTGCCACGCGATCAAGATGATTGTGGGACACTGGTACGAGCACCGCGAAGACGCGACCGAGATTAAACTGTCTGAGGTGCCGCGCGCTGTCGGGCATCTGATCGGCAATCGCCGGGGTGGCTGGTATGGCTAAAGCTGGCAGCATGGACGAACAGATCACGCTGCAACGGTTCGCCCGCGTTTCGGACGGCGGCGGTGGCTATACCGAGACATGGGCAGACTTCACCACTGATGCGACTGTGTGGGCCGCTGTGACGGCCAAGGCGGGGCGCGAGGGCATGGACGAGGGCCGCACCAACGCAACCTTTGTTGTGCTGTTCGAGGTCTACAACCGAGCTGACGTGACCGAACTGGACCGGATCATGTGGGGCGGTGTGCCTTACAATATTCGCGGCATCCGGCGCGAGGGCGGTCGGGCGTTGCGGTTGGTGATCGAGGCGGAAAGAGGGGTGGCGTCGTGAAGGTGGATAAATACCGCATACGAGAGGCTATCGTGTCTCACTGTGACGGGTATAGATCGCAGCGGAGGCGCATGTTTATAGCTGAGCGCAGACTGTCGCTATTCGGCTTTCCATTGTTCTTTCCATGTGTGGCCGACTGGAGACACATGGAGGAGGAAGCCTTTGATGATATTGAGCGCGACCGCGATCTGCGCAGACCGATCCCACCCCCCCGTTTGATTGGTGATTTAGGCGGAAAGAGAGGTGGAATCATGAGACCAATTATTGACGATAATGGGGCGCGTCTTGTCGATGATGACGGCAAAACCATTGTAGGCGTTAAGTCCTTCAAGGTCGCCGTTGATTTTGAAGACGCCCTTCGCTGCTTTGATGTGGAGTTCTATGCGACACAGACAGGGCAGATTCTGTTGTCGAGGGGAAATCCTAAAGGGCGCGTCTCGTCATGAAGATCACCAGCCAAATCACCGGCATTGATGACGTCAACCGGACGCTGCAAGACATCGCGCCGCGTGAGGCTAAGAACCTGCTGCGGGCAACTGTGCAGGATCTCGCAAAGGCGCTTGCAGAGGACGCCAAGAAATACATGTCCTCGGACGAGGGCGACATGGAAGCGGGATCGAAAGCCAAGCGTGAGCGTGGGTCCAAGACGAGCGTTGAAAGTACCGTGCGAAATTCAATGTTCTACTGGCGGTTTCGAGAGTACGGACAAGGCCCGGATGGGGTCGAGGATGCTATGTATCTCAATGCCCTTGAGGCAATTCGCCCTGATCTGGACCGGGTGTATCTTGAGACGTTCGTGAAGAAATACGAGGCGCTTCTGGCGCGCAAGAGCAAAAAAGCAGCGGGTGGGTGAGATGGCAAATGTCACACTGAAAATCACCATCCGTTTTCCCCTTTGGCGCAAGGCCGTTCTTTGGGTGTGGATAAAAGCGGCCCTGATTTCGGAGTATACGCTGCCGGGTTCGTTGGACGTTGATTTTATGGCGTGCCGCGCTGCCGAGTTTATGATGCGCGGCGCGAAGATAAAGGCGAAATAATGTCGGCAGAATGGGAAGTCCAGAAGGCGCTCTTTAGCGCCCTGTCGGCGCTTGGCCTGACGGTCTATGACGCGGCACCGCAGGCAGTGGACGGCGGCAATGCTGGCGCGTTCCCCTATGTCGCAATCGGCGCCATCGTGTTTTCGCGGTGGGACGTGAAGGCCGGAAACGGTTTCAACTTCGTCCCTCGCGTCCACACGCACAGCCGCAAGGCGGGAATGCAGGAAGTCAAGCAGATGCAGGGTCAGATATATGACCGGCTGCACCACGGGGCGCTGACGATCCCCGGCTATAACCTCGTCCTTTTGCAGTTTCAGGATAGCGACGTTACGCGGGTTGCGAGCGGCGCTTTCCACGGTGTTTCCGAGTTTCTCGGGATGATCGAAAAAGCCTGATTGGCTTTGCCTCAACCGGGCCTTGGGCAAGCCCTTATCACAGCATGGAGCCTAACAAATGGCAAAACTTGCAGGGCGTAATGTCCGCATTTTCGAGGGTGATGTTGCGACGGGCACACGCGTTGCAGGCGCTCGGTCTGATAGCATCTCGATCAACAACGAAGCGATTGACGTGACCGACAAAGAAGACGGCGGATGGCGCACTCTGCTTGCTGATGCTTCGGTGCGGTCTGTCGATATGTCTGTTGAGGGCCTGCTGGATGGTCCCAGCCTGCTTTCCAAGGCTCTCGGCGTGACCACGGCGTTGCTGGCGGAATACACGATTGAAATCGACGGCATCGGCACTTGCGCGGGGGAGTTCCATTTCTCCAACTTCGAACTCGGCTCACCACATGACGACGCGGCGACCTTCACTGCCAACATCAAATCGAGCGGACCGATCGTATTCACGGCGGCAATATGAGCGTTTTCCGCGATATCAGCATCCGTTACGGCGGCGTTGACTACACTGTCACGCCGTCGAACCGCCTTTTGCGCCTGATAGAAGGCCGGGCGCGGGTTGACGATCCGTCGTTCAATCTCGCCCGCGTCGTCTATGAGTTGCAAGTGGGTCCGGTGTCGATCCCGTCTCTGGCATATCTCGGGGCTGAGTTTCTGAGTGCTGGCGGCGCAAAGGTCACCGACGATGACGTGTTGGGACAGCTTGGCATGATGGATCAGGCCGACCTGATCGCGTTCAAGAATGCTGTTGCCTCTTGTGTCATGCCCGAGGTGAAGGAAAAAAAAGAGGACGCCCCGGAAAAGCCGAGAAAGTCGAAGGCCAAGACGTCCCGGAAATAGACTGGGGCGGACTTTATCGTGCGGGGCGGGCCATCGGCCTATCGCCAACGGAGTTCTGGGACATGACGTTCCCGGAGTTTCTGGAAGAAATCGACATCGTGACCGAGAAGCAAACCGGCCCTGGCCGAATGACGTCTGATGATTTTGACGACCTGAAAGAGTGGATGGAGGCCGGGTAATGTCAAAAGTTGTAGGCGACGTAGCTATTCGTGTTGGAGCGGATACCACATCCCTCGTTACCGGGATGCGCAAGTCTGAGGCCAGTCTGGCGACCTTTGCCAAGGTCGGGGTGGGTGCGGTTGCGGCTGTGGGCGCGGCGATGGTCGCGCTTACAAAGCAGTCGATGGCGAACATTGACGTTTTGGCAAAGCAGGCGCGTTCTCTGGGCCTGACGACGCAGGCGTTTCAGAAAATGGCGCTGGTGGCCGAAGAAGCTGGCGTCGAAAGCGGCAAACTGTCCGACATGCTGGGCAAGATGCAGCGCAACATCGACGAACTGGGGCAGGGCACACAAACCCAGATTGATGCGTTCTCACGGCTGGGACTGTCGATCACCGACCTGCAGGGACTGAAGCCTGACGAGCAGTTCGCGAAGATCGCCGAAAGCCTTGACGCGATCAACGATCCGACCAGCAAGGCCGCGCTGTCGATGGAGGTGTTTGGTAAGTCGGGCCGCGCATCGATCAACATGCTCTCGGATTATTCCGCAAAGGCCGCTGAAGCTGCTGAGTTCCAGAACCGTTTCGGCATAGCGGTGAGCCAGACCGCATCCGATGACGTGGAGCGGGCCAACGATGCGGTAGGTCGCCTTGGTATGGTGATGGAGGGTCTGGGCAATCGGATGGCGACGTTCGTTGCCCCGGCGATTGAGAGTGTCGCTAACTCGCTGATTGCCTTCGCTGCGAATATCTGGGGCGCAAATACAAGACTTGAGGAATTTTACGGGACACTTGAGCGCGCCCGCGCAATCCTTGGCGACGAAATCGTTGACGCGCTGAACGGCAATGCTGCGGCGATTGTGGACAACGCGGCGGCGCTGGAAACCTTGCGCTCGGCCTATGACACGCTCGCCGGGACGGCTTCCAACGCATCCAACACGCTCACGCAAGCGGCTTGGCGCTTGGAGCAGTTGGGCGAACTTGAGACGGCGCAAACGCTTGAGAACATTTCCACACAAATGGCGGTCCTGAACGACAACTTCGAGAAGGGCAAAATCAAGGGCGATGAGTTTGCCTCCCAGATGACCATTCTGGAGCAACGCGCCATTGAAGCGGCTGCGGGGATAGAAGGGATCGACGCTATCACCTTTGCGCGGGTGACGCAGGGCTTGGAGTTTCTGGGGGCGACACTTGCACGGGTGGCGGCGGTTGCTGCTACGGTCCGAAACAATCTGCCCGGCGCATCGGCGGGCATGGACACCGGCTCGGACTTCCCCGGCCTTGATGGTGGGAACTCGCTGCCGCCAGACCCGCGCGCGCCGACGACTTCCCCCCGGCCCCGTCAACAGGGCGTGGACAGCTTGGGCGATTGGGCAGCGGCTGGCGCACCGAAAAAGGGCGGTGGCGGAGGCGGTGGCGGCAAGAAGGTTGATCCGAACGTCGCGAAGCTCGAAAGCCTGATCGCGGCCCTGCAAACCGAACGCGAAGTGATAACCGAATGGTATGCCGAAAGCCTTGAGTTGCTGAACGGATCGACTGAGGCCGAACTTGAGGCGATTGGCGGCAAGCACGCGGCCATGGAGAGGCTTGAAAAGGAACATCAGGAGCGTCTGGCGAGCATCAAGGAGATGGGCAATCAGTGGGGCGTGCAAGCGGCCCTAGAGGGTGGCGCGGCGATCCTTGGAGCGATGGCCAGCACCAACAAGAAGGCGGCGAAGTTGCAGGGCATCTTTGCAGCGGCAGCGGCCCTTATGTCCACCTATCAGGGCGCGGCGAAAGAGCTTGAAAAAGGCACGTTCGGCTTCGCGTCTGCGGCGGCGGTCATTGCCAAGGGTATCGGCTTTGTCTCGGCGATCAAATCGGCGGCGTCATCTGGCGCATCCGGCGCCCCGGCGGCATCCGGCACCAACGGGGCCACACAGGCGGCGGCACCGGCACCCTTGCAGGCGACGTTGAACACGTTTGGCGCTGGTGACTTGGTTAGCATGGTCGATCTTGGCGCTATGCTGGACCGGCTGAACGACGCAGCGGGCGACCGTGGCTATACAATCTTGAGGCCCGCATGATTATCACATCCGAAGCACGGCGCATTGCGCTGTTTGGTCAAGACCTGACGAACAACCCGTTTTTCGCGTGGGACAACCTTGCGGATGGGGCTGTGCTGTCTGGCACAACGCCGCTCGCGGGGGGCGATTACTTCAACGCGACCAACGGCACCACGGCGGATTTCTGGCTACCGAACGTCGAAGGTGTCTTGGCTAACTTCGTCATGGACCTGACCACGGCGCAGTCTGTCGGCTTCGCGGCCATCGCGGCGCACAATCTGGACAAGGTGGGCGCGTCGGTGCAGATCCAGAGCAGCGACGACGCTACGGTCTGGGTCAATCAGGTGCCGCTAACAGCCGCGGTTGACGGTGGACCGATGGTGTTTCGCTTCGTGGCGGTACAGGCTCGCTGGTGGCGTATTCGGATCACTGGCCTGACGGTTGGGGCCCCGGTTGCAATTGGCGTGGCGTTCCTCGGTACTGAAACGGTGTTTCCGGCCCGTATTTATCAAGGATTTGCGCCGATCATCACCGCAAATCAGGTGGAACTGGCGTCAAACGTCAGCGTTGGCGGCAACCTGATGGGGTCCAGCACGGTGTCACGCGGCGCCAAGCTGGATCTGGCTTTTCAGTACATCCCGCCCGCATTTCTGCGCGGGGCGTTCAAGCCGTTCCTTCAGCACTTCAACAACGGCGGCGGGTTCTTCACGGCATGGCGACCGGGGAAATATGCGGACGATGTGCACTATTGCTGGCGTGACGGTGGCGTGGCGCAACCGACGAACGCAGGGCCGCACGAGTTGATGGACCTGTCGCTATCAATGAGGGTGCACTATGACGGGTAAACTTGGCCGCAAGCCCTATTCCATCTTCGAGATCGATTTTCCGCGATGCACCCGCACCTATGGCGTCGGAGCCTGCACGGCATCGCTCGCCGATAAGGTTGGGCGGCGCGATAAGTGCTACGGTAGCCGCGCCACATGCCAAGCGTTGGCCGCGTATCTGCCCGAGACGATAACGCACAGCTATGTGATGAACGTTGACGGGATGCCGAAGCGCGCCGGATTCTTCCCGATGCTGAAATCAGTCTCCACCCGGGCGGCGGAAATCAACCTGTCTGGCATCGATCCGAAATCAACACCCATGGGCGTCAGGGCGCGCGGCACGGCGGGCTTTGCTGATGCGCGGGACAATGGAAGCTGGTCAGACCCATACGCCGCTGAGAGGCGCACAGGGGCGGCGCAGTGGAGCGGGGTAGGTCGCAAGCCCGAAGAACTCGGCACCCATTGGGGAAAGCTGCTGGCGGCTCAGCCGTACTATGTCGGGCAAGCCTGCCGGGTGAAGCGTGGCTATGTCGGCGATGATCCGGCCACCATGCCGACCGAACACTATGTCATCTCCGAAATCAAAGGGCCGGGGTCGAGTGGATCGGTGACGATCACCTATAAGGACATTATCGACCTGGCGGAATCCGAAAAGGCCGTCGCGCCTCCGGTATCGATCGGCAAGATTCTGGTGGATCTGGATGCGACCGCGACCGAGGCCACGCTAACCCCGCCCGATATTGGCGACGATTACCCGGCGGCGGGGATTGTGCGGATCGGGCGCGAGTTGATCCATTACACCATTTCTGGCGATGTGATGACGTTCACCGAACGCGGCGCAGAGGGCACGGAAGCGACCACGCACAAGGCATTGGACGTGGTGCAGTGGTGCCTTGTCTATGAGCCAGCCCGGCCTTGTGACATTGGCGCAGACCTGCTGTTGACCTACGCCAAGACGCCACTATCCCAAGTCCCTCTGGCAGAGTGGCAGGAGGAAAACGACAAGTGGAACGCGGGCCTTAACACATCGCGCACGATCATTTCAAAGCCCGAGGGCGTGAAGCTGCTTCTCGGCGAATTGGGCCAGATGGGCGTGATGTTTTACCCGGACGTTGAGGCGGGCGTGATCCGTTACAAGGTCAATGCGCCTCTCGGGATTGGCGAAACCTACTATGACATTTCCGAGGCTTACAACCTGCGTGAAGGCACGATTGACATCGAGCGCGGGGAGGATCAGCGGATATCGGCGTTGATGCTTTACCACGGCGTCATTGACTGGACCGACAGCATGGACAGCACCCGGAACTATAGCAAGGTGACGGTCGCGCGGATTGGCGATGATCCCTATGAACAGGACGCAATCAAGGAACTAACCCTGCGCTGGTATGGCCGCGACGGCGACGATGCATCGGCGAGCGCGGTGACAGAGCGATTGCTGGGCCGGTATGAGAACCCGCCGAAGATTATCAGCGGCGAACTGGACGTGAAAGACCGGGGTCCGGTCAAGCTCACATCCCGGCTGCGGGTCATCTCTGAACTGTTGCAAGACGCAAACGGTGGCGGCGAACCGGAACTGATGCAAGCAAACTACGTCGAATACACCGGCGATGATCGGGTGAAATTCCGCGCTGAGAGCGACCGGATTGACGGGCGGTTTGGTTTCATCATGCAAGATCCGCAGTCTGATTATGACGCAGCCACGGATACCGAAAAGGCCGAGGGCTGCTTCATCATGGACGACACAATCGGTGTCTTTCCTGACGGCACCGGTCCGTATGTATTTTTCTGAGAGGGCTTTGAATGCCAACCTATAACGCCCCAGCGGTTACGAATGCCGTGATCGGATTTAAAAAGCCCGTCACGATGCAGCTTCTTCAGGCATTGCGCGACAACCCGATTGCAATGGCCGAAGGGCAACCGGGTGCTCCCCGGACTGTCGGTGCTGCCATGGCCGGAACCACATCGGGCACGACCGTGCAGCGTAACGTCATGGCGTTCGGCAATGAGTTTCTGTCCGCTGGCGATGAGACCTTGACAAGAGCGGTTCCGCAGTCAGCATTTACCGCGCTGGTGGATTGCGCCGTGCAAGTTTACGTCTCGTGCACCAACGTCAGCGCCGGGCAGGTCAACGTGCTGAAAAACGGCGTATCTGTGCAATCGTATGGGAATGTCTCCGGCGGGACTGTTGATGTGACGCTGGCGGCGGGCGATACCCTCGGCATCCAGCTTTCCGCGACAGGTAGCGGCGGGGCTGAGGCATCTATCACGCTGACCGCCTGCCAATACCGAGTGACGGCAAGATCGGTGGTGATGACATGAGCGCGCTTGAATGGCGGGACACGGGCCAGACGATCCTTGCCCGCGTTGACGGAAACCACACCGAAATCATTGAGGCCGGGCACCCCGAGTGGGCAACCCTTTCGATGCGCAACGATATAGAGCCGCACGTCGTGCCAGCACCACCGGCGCCGCGCATCCCTGTCCTGACCTTTGCGCAGTTACTCATCGGGCTTGTCGCTGAGGGCTGGATCACCGAACCCGAGGGTGACGCATGGGCGACCGGCACAGCCCTGCCAGCAAGCGTTCTGGGCGTCGTGGGTTCCTTGCCAGAGGCGCACCGCTTCCCGGCTCGTGCCCGGCTCTATCGCATGACCGCAGCACACCGCAATGACCCACTCGTTGCCGATCTGGCCGCGTCACAAGGCAAGACAGCCGCAGAGGTTGACGCTTTCTTCACCACTTACGCCGCCTAAGGAATACCACATGCCATTGACCACAACCCGCGTCACGGGCCGCATCAGCCTGCCCGATGATATCAGCCCAGAGCGCGCGCACGTTGCGTTCACGTTGCTGCGCTATGACACCGACGCCGCCGATGACGTGACGATCATCCCGGACGTTGTGCGGGCTGCTATCGATGCGGGCGGTGATATCGACGTTGATCTGTGGCCTAACGCGCGGGGATCTCGGGCGACCTATTATTCCGTCGCTGTGGTGGTGCAGGGCGAGGCCAAGGCGCGCACGTTTGCGGCTGGCAAGGTCATCGTGCCCGAGGCGGGGCCGGTCGATCTGAACGACATCATCCTGGTTGATCCATATGACCCGGCGTCGGTCGCGTATATCGACATTATCGGCGATGCAGAGGCGGCAGCGGATAAGTCGCAAGAGTGGGCCGAAAGCCCGACAGCACCGGGCGACGTTGGCACGAAGTCCGCAAAGACTTGGGCAGGCGAGGCTGCGGATAGTGCGGCGCTGGCCGACAGTGAAGGCAACGCAACCATCGCCCTAGAAGCGCGAGATGACGCAGAGATAGCCCGCGACCAAGCAGAGGCCGCGCGGGATGCGTCCTTTGTCAGTGCCAACGTTTACCCGGACATCGCAACGGGCCGCGCAGCGGTGGCCGATTTGGGTCAGTTTGCAGTTGTGTCGGCTGACGGTTCCGAGGTTGTCCGCTATCGCCGCGACAGCGCCAGCACGCAAACCCTGATGGCGCAGTACCCAACTTCGGATGCGGTCGCGCCGCTGCAAAAAACCGGCCTTTCGATTCTACAAGTCGCAGACGGTGACGGGAATGTTGCAATCGACATTCGTCGACCATTGGTGGTGACTGATGAGTCGTCGCTTGAGGTAGGTGACTGGACCGTTGAGAACAGCAAAGGTCCGTGGCTTTGGGGCGTGTCGGACTCTGGTGGAAATATCATAGCGGGGGTGGATGGATCGGGCACGTTTCGCGGAAAGTTCGATATTGAGCCCTCAGAGCCAGAGCCGGTTCCATTCGGTTATGACTACAGCATCAATGGCGTGTTTGGATATGGGCAATCTCTGATTGTTGGACAAGCTAACCCACTGATTAGCACCACCCCGGCATATGACAACCTGATGTTTGAATACGGGATGCGACCCCAATATGACTACCCGGACGATGCGGCGAATTGGTATGACAGCCTTGTTCCTGCGGTTGAGGCTCAAGGCCCCGCACCCTGGGGGTCACTTAAAGAAACCCCGATGCGGGGAACGGGGGACGGCATCAAGGAATTGATGCTGTCCGAGGATGGTCGCGCCTATACCGATCACGATTACAAGATCCTCCTGTCTGCCCCCGGCTATGGCGCAACAACGCTGGCGCAGCTTTCTAAAGGAACAGTTCACTTTACGCGACTGGTTGCCCAAGCCGCTGCGGGCAGGGCGCGGGCGAACGAATTGGGTGAAACCTTTGCTGTGCAAGCGGTTCTTTGGGTGCAGGGCGAGACAGATTACCAATCCAGCACCACGCCAGAGGATTACACGTTCGGTCTAAACAAAATGGTAGCAGATATTCAGTCTGATATCCCGGCGGCGACAGGTCAATCAAAGCGTGTCGCAATGATTGGCGGGCAGGTTGCATCTCACATTCACGGCTCTTGGCACGACACGCCTACTATTGCTATCGCGCAATTTGACGTATCGCAATCAAACCCAGATTTCTTCATTGCTTGTGCGATGTATCAGTTCCCCTATCAGGACGGCTTTCACCTGACGGGGGTCGGTTCTCGGTGGCTCGGTGGGTATATGGGGCTGGCGTATAAGCGGATCGTGATCGATGGTAAGGATTGGAAGCCGCTGCACCCGATTGCGACTGTGCGTCAGGGTGCGATTGCTGAGGTCCGGTTCCACGTTCCCCAAGGCAGGCTAGTGTTCGATACGGTGACGGTGCCGGATCAGCCGAGCAAGGGCTTCCAGCTTGTGGACGCGGCGGGTTCGCCCCTGACAATCAGCAGCGTTGAAATCGTGGATTATGAGCGCGTCCGCATCATCGCGACGGCACCGATCCCAGCGGGCGCGAAGCTGCGATACGCTTGGCAGGGCGATGTGGCAAAAGGGCTTGGAAATCTACGCGACACGCAGGGTAACACAATCATCTTTGACCCGACGGGGATCAACAAACCACTGCACAACTGGTCAATGATTTTTGAGGAGACACTATCATGAGCGGCATTCTTTTGGTCGATAAGAACGCGGATTACAGCGCAATTGCTGTGGGGCATGCTGGCCTTTACACGACGGTTACTTCGGGGCTGCTGAGCCTGTTTGAAACCCGTGGCAGCGTAGGGAAAACTGAGCAAAACAGCGCGCCAGCGAACGCCGCACCTGCGGTTATCTCGGGTGCACCTGTATTTTCGACAGATGGTGTGACGCTGACCACAGCCGGGCAGATTTCCTTTCCGTCTCGCCCATCAAACGGCGGGGAGAATACCTTTGCAGCCATCTTGGAGTTAAAAGGCGGCGGTCAAGTGGGCGATGCTATCGTAGGCTCTGTCCCAGGAACGCCAAATGATAATGGTAGTATATTTCTATCGACCAATAGCTCTGGTATCAGCGTTTACGCACGGACCTACGACAGCCAAAGCGCGGCGACAGGTCTGGCAACCATAAGCTCGGTGCAGTCTTTACCGGGTGAATTTGGAAAGCGTTTCTTGGTGGTGGTGACCGCAAAGAGCGAAGACAGCCTGACGTTGTATGTCCCCCGCGCAGGGGCGACCAAAGCGACTGCATTGGCTGCTGGCCGCTTTCTTTTCTTCAACGGGGCATCGGGATCGTCGGGGCTATTCAGGGCACCCGCAACGACAGTTACACAAAGTCAGAATCTTTCAATGTTCGCGCACTGGAATCGGGCTTTGTCGGCGGGGGAGGTCAGCACATTTTACGGCGAGATGCGCCAGCAATACGAGCGGCTTGATATTGCGGTCTGACACCACCAATCGCCACGGGGCAGGGCTGGCACCCGTAACCCCGTGGCTAACCTCTACCGACTAAAGGACAATCGGCATGGCTGAGACGCACAAAGACCCCGGCGGGATGATTCTGCAATGACGGAAACGATACGCATCGAAAACTCGGACCGAGGCGTCACCCTAAATAAGTCGCTGGCTTGGACGGTGGGGTGCGGTTTAATCGGGGCCGGGCTCTATGTCGGGCTGAGCATCGCCACGATGACCACGAAGCTTGACGAATCCGCGCGGGGGGCGGTCACGGCGACGGCAGAGCGGGCTCAGTTGGAAATCAGGGTCCGCGTGCTGGAGAACAACTTTTCCCGGCAGGACGCGCAATTCGTGGCGCTGGCAAACTCGCTTGAGGAGTTGAAGTCCGAACAGCGCGAGACGAACAAGCTGCTGCGCGAGTTCAGCACAAACTGACCCCCCAACATTGGAAAAATCATGAATCGCGAACGGTTTTTCGCCTCCCTGCGCCAGCGGGACAGCGGCGTATTCGGCACGTCATTGACACAAGGTCAGGTGGCCGGATGCGAGGCAATCCTTGACGCCTGCAAAGGCTATCCTCTGGACCACACAGCGCATGTGCTGGCCGAGGTCTATCACGAAACTGGCGGGGGTATGCTGCCGGTCAAGGAAACGGTCTACCCGTACAGCAAAGACCGCAACCCATCCGACGCCACAGTGATTGCGCGGCTGGATACGGCATGGGCCAAGGGTCAACTAACGTGGGTGCGAACGCCGTACTGGCGCGATGGCGGATTCGGTCGGGGGCAAATTCAACTCACGCACTTTGAGCCAAACTACCGGCTGGCGGGGGCCATGGTGGGCGTTGACCTATTGAAGCACCCAGAAAAGGCGCTGGATCTGCCTATCTCCGCAAAGATCGCTGCCGAGGGGTGCCGAACCGGCATGTTCACCGGCAAGCGCCTATCGGATTACGACCGGACCGGCGGGTTCGATCATCAGGCTGCGCGGGCCATCGTTAACGGCGACGTTGGCAAGATGGGCGGTACGATCCGCAAACATGCCGACGCCTTCACAGCGGCGCTCAAGGCGGCTGGTTACAGCCTGAGCGCACCCCCTGCTGACTATGTGCGGCAAGATCCGGTTGCGCCTGTTGGTGGCATCTGGGCGGCGCTGCTGAGCATCCTCTCAAGCATCTTTGGAAAGGCTAAATCATGATCGGGGCAATAGGACTTGCTATCAGGCTTCTGCTTTACGCCGTCTCGGGCGCTTTGGCCTATATGGGCTGGGCCGATTACAACGAGGCAGGCGGGACTGTGACGTTCAACCTTGACACGCTGGCCGATGTTATCGCGGGCGGTGTGCTGTTTGCCGGAACGTTCGTCACGTCTCGTTTCGCCGCGAAGAAATGACCCGGCTGTATTTCCTGATCGGCGGTCTGTCCCTGATCATCACCCTGGCCGGTGCGCTGTGGTGGAGCATAGACCGCAACGCGACCGATCGGGCGAGAACCGACGGGCTGCAATCTACAATCAACAACGCGGGGGAATACAATGAGAAAGCTGGCACTGATAATGGTGGTTGGTATCGCAGCCTGTTCCCCGATGCCGCCGATTGACGCGGTGCCATGCATCGTGTTGCGGCCCGATGTTGAGGCCCTGCGCGCGGGGTTGCGACCGTACCCAGCAACGCCCGACGCAATAGGCAACCCGGCCAAGCGGATCATTCTCGGCACGGAAGCGGTGTGCAAATGACCCGCCGTCGCAGATCGATGAACGCCCGGCGCCGGTATCGCTGTTATATCAGGTGCTGGGGAATGTGAGACACCTTACAAAGTTGATGCCCTTATACCTTTTGCCCGAAATGTCGTAATCTGTCTGTGGCTTAAAGTTTAGCGAGTTTCTCATGGTTCGGGCTAACGATCCTGCGTGAAATTGTGGCTGGGGAAGGTGAGACGCGGACGGGAATCGAACCCGCTTCTACTGGGCGTTACCAGTCGTGGTGCGCTCATTCATCTGGTTACTCGTAGCTACATTTCGCCAGATAAACTTTCCACTATCGCTTCCAAACGGACACCGCGTCTCATGACTAACCCCTCAAGGGCCGCACCGCCCTACACCGTGCGGGGCATAGGTAGGGGCCAGTCATCAAACGCCCGCGCACCATACCACCACCCCCAGCCCCTGTGAATCCCGAAAGGACGCACCATGCTGATATTGTCCGCTGTTGTCTGCCTGCTGGCCGATCCGCTGACGGTCGAGTGCCGAACCGTGGCGCTGCGCGTGGAGACGGACGCGGGCGAATGTCTCGCGATGCTGGCGCCGGTCGAACTCCGTCAGCAAATTGCGCACGCGCTCATTCTCGGGGCCAAGTTCTTCAACCTGCCGTGTCAGGCTTTCAACTTGTCGCTGTAAAACGCCCATCATCGCGTCACTCATATCCGTCTCCTGTGTTTTGGGGTATGCTCTTTGGTTCGCTGGACCTGCGCAGACCTGTTTAGCCTGCACAAACCGCGAACGCGCGTGTCGTGGGGCAAGGCTTTTGGCCTATATTCCCATATTCTGCGGGGGGACCACTCCCCTCCTAAGTGTGTGGCTTCTGGTTCGGGGGTGGGGCTTATGCCGGGCTGAATCCGCTCTGCACATTCACG